>Ga0208244_100302_pt1 | contig 54744 bp, 55 predicted proteins | sample SubbioCR12Aug_5A_FD_184828 | JGI IMG/M metagenome (GOLD analysis project Ga0208244, IMG submission 184828) | Serpentinite rock and fluid subsurface biosphere microbial communities from McLaughlin Reserve, California, USA - CR12Aug_5A (SPAdes) | ecosystem: Environmental > Terrestrial > Deep... | reverse complement strand
GCGGCAACATTGTTAGCTGTTCTCTGTTTCCTCTCTTATATGCCAACTGTTCTTCTCCCTTCCTACTTGTACTACCGTCTATTATATCAACTTGCCAATTGTGACACAGCCTGTTCGCGGGAATGACAGCTTTTTATCGTAATCGTACTTTATACACAGACTCTATTTTAACCGTTCCAGATATCTTAGGCTTCCTTCTTTATTTTTGCAATTTCTCTCTTCTTCAGTTTCACCGGCTGGTAACCGCAGAAGGGCTCTTCCGCAAGGTAGTCTCCGTGCATGGCATAAGACCTTGCCCGGCAGCCGCCGCATACCGTGACGTATTCACATGAACCGCACTTGCCCCTGTATTTTTTGAAATCGCGCAGTTCCAGGAAGAGTTCTGAATTTTCCCAGATGTCCCTGAATGATTGCTTTCTGATATTTCCAGCGGGTTTTGGAAAATAACTGCATGGAAGGACATTCCCGTCTACGTCAATTAGGGCTATTAGTTGTCCGGCTATGCATCCCTTCGATCCGCCGGTGGAGAATTTGAGGGTTCTCCTTTCGAACTTGCCGCCTTCCTCCCTGGATTTCTGCAGAACGACGCGGTAATAGTGGGGAGCGCAAGTAGGCCTCACAAGCAGATCCTTCTCCTCTTTTTCCATCTCATAATGCCACTCCAGAATCTTTTCATAATCTTCTTTCGAAATAAGTTCCTTCATGATCTCTTCACCTCTTCCTGTCGGTACTATCATGAAAAGATACCACGCTGTTGCGCCCAGCTCTTTTGCCAGCTTATAAACCCTGGGGATCTCCTCCTGGTTTCTTTTTGTGAAGGATGAATTGATGATGAACTCGATACCGTGTTCCCTGAATAAGCCTGCGGCCCGTATCGTGGCTGCAAAGGCTCCTTTCTGGCTCCTGAAATCATCATGAACTGCCTCCACGGAGCCGTCGAGGCTTAGAGAAACTATTCTTATGCCCGAATCTTTTATCCAGCGGCATATAGCATCGGTAACAAGGGTGCCGTTTGTGGCTAGACACATCCTTAAACCCTTTCCTGTGCCGTAGCCCGCGATGTCAAAGACGTCTTTCCTTAAGAGAGGTTCCCCGCCGGAAAGTACCATCACGGGCTTTGCATAGGCTGCAATGTCATCGATTATCCTGAAGGCTTCTTCGGTGGCAAAATCGGGATGGGCGTTCACCTCAATCTCGGAGGAAGAGCGGCAGTGTACGCATCTGAGGTTACATCTTCTGGTTATTTCCCAGGCAATCCATCTCGGTGTAAATTCCATTTAATCTCCTTTAAGAAATAAGTGCAGTTTATATCAAATGACCGGATTGCCCGGCCATCTTTTCGGTCCATATAGTCTCTTCCAGCGCCCTGAGAAGCGGGCCTAACGTAGAAGAATCGAGCGCAGAGACTGCAACGGCATTATAACGCAATGCAATGTTTATTGCCTCTTGACTGTCTATCCTGTCGATCTTGTTTAATACCAGAAGACGGTTTTTTTCAGAGAGGTTAAGTTCCCGCAGTATGTTCTCGACAGCCTCTATGTGTTGCTCGAAACGCGGGTTTGAGGCATCGACAAGATGTAGCAGCAAGTCTGCATCTTCGAGTTCTTCCAGCGTAGCCCTGAATGCGGCCATCAGGTCCTTCGGAAGGTCTCTGATGAAACCCACTGTATCGGTGATTATAACGTCTCTTTCACGAGGAAATCTCAGCCGCCTGCTTGCGGTATCCAGTGTCGCAAAAAGTTTATCTTCCGCAAGCACAAAGCTCTTTGTGAGAGAATTCAGCAGGGTGGATTTGCCGGCGTTGGCATATCCGATAATGGATACTATGGGTAACCCTGCAGCCACTCTCCTCTGCTTACGCTGTTTTCTGGCTTCCCTCAGCGACTTAAGCTCTTTTTCCAGCAAGGTTATCCTGTCCCTGACACGCCTTCTGTCTATCTCGAGTTTCATTTCACCGGGGCCTCTCCCTCCAATTCCTCCCATCAGACGGGACATTACAGTACCTTTTCCCGTAAGCCTCGGAAGTCTGTACTTAAGCTGAGCAAGTTCGACCTGCACCTTTCCGTCCCTGCTCTGGGCGCGCCTCGCAAAAATATCGAGTATCAGCTGCGAACGGTCGATAACTTTCAGTTCGGTCAGTTCACCTATTGCCTTGACCTGGGACGGGCTTAATTCCTGGTCGAATATGAGCAGCGTGGCTCCTTTATTAAGGGCATTTATGACCAGTTCCCTGATTTTACCCTCACCAATAAGATACCTTGGGTTTATTCCCTTGGGCCTTTGTATCACTGCATCGAGGACGAGTACTTCGCTTGAGCGTGCCAGTTCCTTCAACTCTTCTAAGGAATCTTCCTGCTCGTATCTCGGCATCGTTGAAACACTTACCAGTATCGCGCGTTCTCTGCTGTCCTGCGGACTGAACAGCCTGTTCCTTTCCATTTCTTCTTCAAGCGACCGGATAAAAGCTGAAAAATCCATTTCGAAATTGTGGAAATTCTGTTCCGAAAGAATCTCGAATGGTTTAGCACCGGCAGGCATGAGATGAGCTGCGAAAAGGTTCCCGGGCAGGCCGTTTCTTACTCCTATTGCGACAAGAAGATCCAGACGAAGCAATGCGAGGTCCGTGAGGTCGTCCTGCGTCAGAGATTCTTCGTTAAGATGAGTATGTATGAGCCTGAGCCCCCTCAAAGCCTTTCTCCCAAGAGGATAATTCTCCAGTCCGGGGATAAAGATTCCCCTTGCGTCTCCGATTATAACGTGAGTAATATTGCCGGAACGATCGATCAGAATACCTATCTGACGGCTGATTTCAAAAGAGAGTTCAGTCAGATATCTCGCCAGTTCGGGAGTGATGACTTCGCCGTGAACCTTTCTTCTGTATATCCTTTCGAGAGATTTGAGGTAGCTTGTCCTTAGCCCCGATATATTTCCGTAAAGTGTTGGTATCTACATTCTCCGCTCTTTGTTTATGATATATTTTATCATACATGCTGTTATAGGTATAGCTAACCTTTAGGAGATTTAAAAGCCTATCGCTGCCTGCCATAAGTTCGGGCATTTTCGGGTTTCCGAAAGACAGATGTGCTGAGATACTTGTAAAAGAGGTTCTGCGATACCTTAAGGATAATCCTGGAACAAGTCTGAATGTTGTTGAGTTTTGCATTTTTGATAATATGACTCTCGATCATTTCAAGAAAATGTTTGCCGATATCGGGAAAGGTCTTTAACATAAAATGAAAGGTTGAAAAAAGAAGGCTGAATTTGTAAGAATTAAGTTATTTGCGCGGGTCTGGAAGATCAAATACAATGAAAAACAGGAAACATGACGTTATTGTAATCGGGGCGGGTCCTATAGGAAGCTACACCGCATTCCTGCTTGCGGGAGAGGGCCTGGATGTAGGTCTTTTCGAAAGGAATCCGGTCATAGGCAAAGATATAAACTGTACCGGCATTGTAAGCAGCGAATGTATCGGCAAGATTAATCTGCCTGATGATTTGATAACAAAGCGGATAGACTCGATAAGGGCTATATCGCCATCGGGCAACTCGTTCAGGTACCAATCGGAATCACCTCTTGCATACGTCATTAACAGGAGTCTTTTTGACCGGCAGATTAACAGTATGGCGGTAAGAGCGGGTGCAACTGTGTATCTCGGCGCCAAAGTCGAGAATATCGTTGCTTCGGATGAGTTTTTTTCAATAAGGGTGAAGATGGAAAACGGCGTAAGCGAGGAGTTTTGTTCAGAGGCTGGCGTGCTGGCAACTGGGTTTGAACTCAACTCTTTCCCCGGTATATATAAAAAGCCCATGAGTTTTCTTTTAGGCATACAGGCCGATGTCGCCATATCTGATGTAAGCGATGTTGAAGTCTATTTCGGGGAAAAAATAACCCCCGGTTCTTTTGGATGGGTTGTGCCGACCGGCGCAGAGACTGCAAAGATAGGACTGATGGCAAAGAAAGACCCGGCACAATTGCTGAAGGGTTTTTTGCAGAATCCCATGATCAGGAAACGAATTAAACATTATGAGAATAATGCCAGGTGCAGTCCCATACCGCTAAAGAGAATTACCAGGAGCTACGGTGACAGATTTTTAATAGTAGGTGAAGCAGCTGGACAGGTTAAGGCCACGACCGGCGGTGGTATATATTTCGGGCTTCTGTGCTCTGATATCGCTGCGGGTGTTATTTTAAAAGCCTTTCGGCGGGAAGACTTCAGCTCTAAAGCCTTCGAGGAGTATGAGGTCGGCTGGATGAAAAAACTTGGTCCCGAATTGAGAGCCGGCATGATGCTGAGAAATATTTATGCGCTGCTTTCAGACAGTCATATCGATTTCCTTATGGATCTTGCAAAAAGGGATGGCATATTGCCGGTTATAAGGCAAGCAAGTTTTGACTGGCATAAAGACATAGCACATTACCTGATGCGTCATTTTATTCCGAAGAAATTGTTAAAAAAATAGAGCTTCAAAGACCTGTAGTTTTTTTATAGTAAGCATTAAGCCTAAGAAGGCGGAGATTTTTTCATTTCTTTATCCAGCTTCAGGTCCATCCCATAGATGTCTTCACGGAAGTTTAGCAGTCCGTCTGTGTCAACCCAGGCGGTCATGTAGATGATATAGACATCAATAGGGTCAGGGAGTCTTATTTCTCTTGTTTTTCCGGAAGCGATCTCTGAATTGATTCTTTGCGGTGACCAGCGCGGATCATTTTTCAGCAGGTATTCGGCCAATTCTATCGGTTTTTCAAGGCGGATGCATCCATGGCTGAAACTCCTGACGTTCCTCTCAAACAGATGTCTGCCGGGGGTATCATGAAGGTAAACATCGAACTGGTTTGGGAACATGAATTTTATGCGTCCCAGCGGATTCCGGGGGCCGGGTTCCTGGCGGAAGCGATATTTGAAAGACGATGCACCTGCGGCATTCCAGTCGACCGATGCGGGGTCGATTTCATCTGATTTCTGTCCCCACCCACTGAGAACCGTCATATTATGCTTTTTAAGATATTCTGCATCGCTCCTTATCTTTGGGATTATTTCCTGACGCGCAATGTTCTGCGGTACATTCCAGTCCGGATTAAGCACCAGATAAGTCATTTTTTCACTGAAAACAGGCGTGTGCCAGTAGGGCTTGCCCACTATGACTTTCATTGACAGAACTGTCTCTTCCCCCTGAATAACCTTGAGAGTGAAGTCCGCAATATTTACGATAATATATCTTTCCCCGACCCTGAGGCGGTTTGAGATCCATCTCAGCCGTTCCATGTTCAGCTCTATCTGGCGGGCCCGGTCTTTTGCGGTAACATTGAGCGCCCTGAGCGTGACGGGACCTACAACGCCATCTGTCTGAAGCCCATGCATTTTCTGAAACTTTATTACAGTTTCCTCCAGAGATTGATCAAATACATCGCGGGACTTATTCATGCCTGGGGGCAGATGCCCTGAAATCTCCAGACGCTTACGCAGCTCCGGAATGCGGTTGTCAGTAATCCCTTTTTTCAGCGGCTTGCCTCCTGCGATGCCAGGCCAACCGCCCATGCCGGCAAGTCTGCGGTAATAAGTGAGATTTTTTTTCAGTTCCGCATACATGTCGTGAGAAGGCAGGAGATGTTGGAGTGATTCAATTACGCGGTCTTCTTTAATGGCTTTATCGAAGATAGAGGTAACATCTGTATGCCGGGGCTTTACGTGCCAGTCCGCCTCCAGAGTTATTGGATTTACGCAGCCGGCTGAATAATGGCAGCCAAGCAGCAAAAAGGCGTCGGACAGGAGTATTTCTATATCAGCCTGCAAATCAGCAGGAGGTGAGCCATTGTCACCGAATTTCCGGATCTCCTGGATAAGTCTTCTTGCTGTGCCAAGATGATAGTTGTCCGGGGTTAATCCTTCGCTGCCGGCCTTCTCGATAGCAGAAATCAGTGCGTATGCATTAGAATTAAGCGTGCTGCCATCTGTCCAGGCCGGCATATAATCTCTCCTCTTATAAAAATCCCTCAGCATCTCAATTGCCCTCAGCTTTTCTCCCCGGATGCGGATTGTCTGTTTCTGTGCGACAAGCCTCTTTTGTATATACCCCCCGACAGAGTTGTCCTCTGAGCGATCAGCAGAGCGAACAACCGCTGCGGACGCCTCTATCATTAACAGGCAGGCTGCTATGGATGCAAAAAATATTATAAGTCTCCTATTCATCGATTTCCCTTTATTTTATATAAAGGAAGCTCCCTATATCCAATGAGGTATGTTAACCTGATCAGGCGTAATATATTATATCTGATCAACTGATTTGGGTCGCTAAAGGCGAGACACTCTGAATTTGGAGCTGAATTAGTGTATACTTAAATGGAAAAGGGAAGCCGGATATACGGGAGTCATTACTCCAGGGCGATAAAGAATTAAGGAGGATACTAATGTCAGACACTGAAAAGAAAGTTGCAAAGAAGCGCGTTCCCAACCCTGCATTTATGAAGGCGATGAAACCCAGCGATGCGCTGGCGAAGATAGTGGGCAAAGAACCGCTTCCGAGGTCGGAAATGACGAAAAGACTCTGGGAATATATAAAGAAAAACAACCTTCAGGATGCAGAGAATAAGAGAAATATAAATGCAGATGAAAACCTGCTGCCGGTATTCGAGGGCAAAAAACAGGTCTCTATGTTTGAGATGACTAAATTAGTCAATAAACATCTGAGCTGACAGCTATATCCCGAATACCGATAAATTGCCTGAGCGGCCTGCTCGTTTTGCAGATTGGAATCGAAGTCTGGTTTCGGGAAGTAATGCTGTGAATTTGGAAACAGGTGGATTTGACTGAAATCAGAAGGCATTGCCCGGGCAAATCACTTTTCACTATCCCTGTAGCAGCACTCTTTTGTTTGGTCATTACTTTTTGTTCTTTAGTGCTATGCGGCTGTGCTCTGCCCAGGATTATTGTGATAGACGACCCTCTGAGTCCTGAAGAGCATCTTAATCTGGGTGTATCGTATGAGAAGAATGGAGAATTCGAAAGTGCGCTGAAAGAATACCTTATTGCTTCGAAAAAGCTCCCTGTAGCTTATATTTATATCGGGAATGTTCATTTCATAAAAAAAGAATATCGGGAAGCTGAATCATCTTACAGAAAAGCAATCAGGAAAGACCCGATGAATGCGGATGCCTACAACAACCTCGCATGGCTTTACTATATAAAGGAGGAAAACCTCGATGAGGCCGAACGTCTTGCAATGCGTGCAATCGAACTCAATCCCTCAAAGAAGGATATCTATCAGGATACTTTCGGCAAAATCAAGGAGTTAAGACACCGGTAAATTTTAAGGCAATACTTTTTAATCTGCCTTTATGCCTGAGCATACCTATGCAACAATTGAATACATTAAATATCAAATGTATGTCTAAGAGAGAAATCGAAGCATTCATTCAGGTGAAGGGTTTGCCCCTGTACAGGGCCGGGCAGCTTATACATTGGATATATGAACGAAGAGTTACAGGCATAGAAAAAATAACTGAATTTTCGAAGGAACTAAGGCATAAATTGGGCAGTATGGCCTTTATCAGCAACCTGGTGCTTCTTCAAAAATTGAAGTCCTCCGACGGTACTGAAAAGTTTCTCTTTTCCCTGGAAGACGGAAACACAATTGAGAGCGTCCTTATTTCTGAAGATGGAAGGCACACTATATGCGTTTCGTCGCAGGTTGGATGCGCCATGGGCTGCAGCTTCTGCCTCACAGGGCAAAGCGGTTTCATACGAAATCTTAAGGCATACGAAATCATTGATCAGATCATAAGCGTCAACAGACTTGTCAGTCCGGAAAAAATATCGAATGTCGTGCTGATGGGTATGGGTGAGCCTCTGGCAAATTTTGAAGAAGTTGTCGAGGCAATTTACAGAGTAGTAAATTTTATCGGAATATCGAAGAGGAAAATAACGCTGTCGACAGCTGGAATCGTGCCGAAGATGCTGCTTTTTGCCGGGAAAGCTCCGGAGGTCAACCTTGCCGTTTCACTAAATGCAACTACCGATGAACAGAGAAGCGAGTTAATGCCTGTCAACAAAAAATATCCACTTGCTTCTCTTATGACAGCATGCAGAAAATATCCTCTCCGGCCATCGCGTAAAATAACATTCGAATATGTTTTAATCGACGGGAAAAACGATTCTGTTCAGGATGCATCAAGACTTGTTCGTCTTTTAAAAGGTATAAGCTGCAAGGTCAATCTTATTCCGCTTAATTTACATCCGGAAAGCGGGCTGAAAAAGCCTTCCGATGAAAAAATACTAGCCTTCCAGAACGTTCTTCTGAAGAACAGGATAAGGGCTTTTATAAGGGAAAGCAAGGGCCGGGACATCTCTGCAGCCTGCGGGCAGCTGAGGGCAGGGCATGCCGGAAAATAGCCTTGCTCCGGACTTTCATTAATGCCTTGACAGTATAGGTATTGCTGAAGTCAAAAAAACCTTTGCCCGGTTGCAGAAACAAATATTTGTCTTGAAATCTTCTGCGCAATCTGGTATCCAATAGACATGCCGGATAAAGCAAAAGTTACGGTTACCGGGTCATATCTCAAAGGCCTCAGAAAGAGGGTCGAGACGCTGAAAATTCTCACAGAGATCTCTCCTGTCATTTCATCCACCCTTGACCTGGGTGAACTCATGACGATCGTCATGGAAAAGGCAAAGAACATCATGAAGGCAGAGGCTTGCTCCATACTTCTTTACAATAAAGATACAAAAAAGCTTGAATTTGAAGTTGCACTCTGCGAAGCGGAGTCTGCGACAGATATCCTGAAGAGAAAAATCTCCCTTGATATGGGTCAGGGTATTGCCGGATGGGTGGCAAAAAACCGGAAGCTGCTTGTGATAAAGGATGTAAAATCCGACAGGCGTTTCTTTCACGATGCGGACAAGTTAACCGGTTTTGTGACGAAGAGCCTTATTGCTGCGCCGCTTATGGGAAGAAGGGGACTTATCGGGGTTGCCGAGATTATTAATCCGGGCAAGAAGAATATAGATTTGGGAGTGCTGCAAATCCTTACGAGGCATTTCGCAATAGCCATTGAGAACGCCCAATATTATCGGGAATCCCTCGAAAAGGAGAGGCTGAAGCAGGAGCTTGAGATTGCCTCTGCCCTCCAGAAAAGTTTTCTTCCTGAATCGCCGTCTTTCAGGAAAGGCAATGTATCGGTGTCGGCAGTGAATATACCTGCAAAGCAGGTCGGCGGTGATCTGTACGATTTTATTGAACCGGCTGAGGGTAAAGCAGGGGTATTTATAGGGGACGTATCCGGGAAAGGAGTTTCAGCCGCCCTGTATATGGCGAAGGTCATCAGCGATTTCAGATATAACGGCCTTATGTCCGACTCGCCTGATATCGTTATGAACCGGTTGAATGCCATTCTTTCCAGGGCTCCGAGGGGGATGTTCCTCACGGCTGTGTATATGATAATAGACACAGTGACCGGGGAAGTACGGTTATCTGTCGCCGGACACCCGCCTTTTTTATGGATAACCCGAAATGGTATCGAAGTTTCTTCTGTTACTTCCGGTCCTCCGCTTGGCATCGTCTCTGATACTTATACTGCCGACAAAATCTGGCTTAAGAGAGGCGACAGGCTGCTGTTGCTGACCGACGGAGTCTTTGAAGCCAAGAATAGGGAAGGTAAGAGGATGGGCTTTGGCAATTTTGTGAATTTCGTCGGAAAGCACGCTGGAGATGAACAGCTTGGGAAAATAGTAGCCGATTATGTTATGAAATTCTCGATGGGGATAGATCTGGCTGATGATATGACTGTTGTAGAAATAGGGTATTACTGAAATATGAAGGACACAATTGTAATTGCCATACCGTCTCATCCGAAATTTCTCGCTGTTGTCAGGGCTGTAACAGTTGGGGCAGGGAGGTTGTTCGAATTCGATGAAGCTGCGGCGGAGGATATAAAACTTGCTGTTGACGAGGCATGTACAAATATAATCAAACACGCATATAAGGGAGACACGGCAGGGAGGATTGTTATAAAATATACAGTTACCCGAAAGGGGTTTAAGGTTGTTATTGATGACAACGGGGTCAGAGCGAAGCCGGAGTCGATCAAAGGCAGAAGTTTTGACGACATCAGGCCCGGCGGCCTTGGCATTCATTTCATAAAGCGTGTTTTTGACATATACAGATTTGATCCAAAGAAGAAAAAAGGCAACAGGCTTATCCTCATAAAATATTCCGATAGGGACAAATGAAGATCACAATCATCGTTTATAAAGGGGAAAAGGTGCTTGAGCTGTCGGGGGATATCGATATGTACTCGTCCCCTGAACTGAGGGAGCAACTTATGGCGCATATCATTAAAAAAATCCCCTCTCTTTCAATTAATTTCGGCAAAGTGTCTTACATTGACAGTTCAGGTATTGCCACTTTTGTGGAGAGCCTTAAATGCATGAAGTTGTACGGCGGCCGGCTGCGTTTCTTCAGCATCCCTGAAGGAATCATGGAGATATTCAGATTTTCGAAGCTGGACAGGGTATTCGATATATACGGAAATATTGAAGATGTCTTCAATAGCTGAAACGCTTTTTGGCTTTGTCGGCAGAAAAGCCGGTAATGCTTTAAAACATATCCATGATGTATCAAAAACCATCAATGATATTTTCTACTGGTCTTTTATCTCTCCTTTAAGAGGCAAGTCTGTCAGGTTCAGGGCGAGTGTCTATGAAATGGTCAAGGCGGGTTATTATTCGCTGCCTATTGTTGCGGTCATCTCTTTTTTCATAGGGATAATCCTTGCTTTTCAGTCTGCATATCAGCTCAAGAGGGTCGGGGCGCTTATTTATGTTGCAAATCTCGTGGGAGTCTCGATAACAAGAGAACTCGGTCCGATAATGACTGCCATAATATTCTCCGGAAGAAGCGGTTCAGCCTTTGCCGCAGAGATAGGCTCGATGAAGGCTGCGGAAGAGGTGGATGCGCTGATCAGCATGGGAATCAATCCGGTCAGATTCATTGTAGTTCCAAAGCTGTTTGCCCTTATGATAATGCTACCCGCCCTTACTGTGTTTGCCGATTTTATAGGTATATTCGGAGGTTTTGTCCTTTCGGTAACGGTCCTTGAGATACACCCTATGAGTTATATCCAGCAGACCATTAATGCACTCCTTGTTAAAGACGTAATGACCGGTCTTGTCAAGGCCTGGGCCTTCGGCATAGTGATCACGGTTGTCGGCGCATATCATGGGTTCAAAGTGACCGGAGGAGCTGAAGAAGTCGGCAGGAGGACGACGTCCGCGGTTGTTGCCTCCATTTTTCTGGTCATAGTCTTTGATTTATTTTTTACCGCGCTCTTTTACTATTTTACTTAGACTTAATATTGTAATGGAGGCATACGTGACAAAAAACCCCTGCAAACCGACAGGATCTATTTCATGTTCACGTGACCGCAAAATTGGCCTGCTGTCTATTATGAAAATTGGCCGACAGGCCGGATAAAGGACTTGGAAGGTGTCGGTAGCAGGACTTTTTTGTCACGTATGCCTCCATTGCGAGAAATTTTTGCCGCGAAGAGGATAGATGGAAAATGCTATTGAAGTAACTGAGCTTGTTACCCATTACGGAGACAGGGTAATTTTGAAAAATATTACGCTCTCCATTCCGCGGGGGATGACCACGGTTATTCTCGGAGGAAGCGGTTGCGGAAAGAGCACGCTGCTCAAGCATCTTATAGGCCTGATAAAACCAACAGAAGGCCGTATTATGTTTCAGGGCAAAGACATTACTGCTATGGATGAAGTCGAAATAAACGAGGTACGCAAGAAGATGGGCGTTCTGTTTCAGGGCTCGGCACTGCTTAATTCATTAACTATCATGGACAATGTTGCCCTCCCCATGAGAGAACATACGAAGCTGAAAGATTCAACCATACAGATTATGGTGCGCATGAAGCTTGATCTCGTAGGATTGTCCGGGTTTGAAGACTTTTATCCTTCGCAGCTTTCCGGAGGAATGAAGAAAAGGGCCGGTCTGGCGAGGGCGCTCGCGCTTGACCCCGAGCTGCTCTTTTTTGACGAACCTTCCGCAGGCCTCGATCCCGTTACGGCTGCAGGTCTCGATGAACTGATACTGAAGCTTAAGAAGGTATTTAAGATGACCATAATAGTGGTTACGCACGAGCTCACGAGTGTATTCGCAATCGCTGATTATGTTATCATGCTTGATGCCGGAAGAGTCATATTCTGCGGGCCGCTTGAGGAGCTGAGGGCCTCGGATCATCCGAGAATAAGGATGTTTCTCGAAAGGCGTCCGGAGCAGGATACCTACTCTCCCGATGATTATTTCAGGATAATTGCCGGTGATTAATATGAAGGAAGAGATTAAGGCAGGAGCAATTATTGTAGCTTCCCTCGTGATTCTGAGCGGGTTTATAGTTCTTATCGGGGGAAGCCGTATTTTCGAAAAATTCGACATTTATTATATAAACGTGATGAATACAGCTGGCCTTGAGACTGGTTCTCCGGTGAAGCTTGGTGGTGTCAGGGTTGGTCGTATCCTGAGCATCAGACCGCCTCAGAATCCGGGGGAACCCGTAACTGTGGAGATCGGAATAAAGCAGGGCACTCTCCTGTATCAGGGTACAAGGGCGCTTATTTCTCAGGTAGGGTTTGTCGGCGATATCTACCTGCTGCTTACTATCGATAACACTTCAAAGGAAAGGATCAACCCGGGCGAGGTTATCCCTTCGTCAGAGAAGGCGCAGTTCGACGTGCTAATGTCGAGGATGGATGAGCTGTCTCAGTCTGTGGACAGTCTGATCAGGGACATGGACAAGCTATTCAGCCAGCAGAATATAAAGGGGATTGAACAGCTGATTGGCAATACCAATGAAGCGATTGTATCGGGAGCAGCAAATCTCGACAGGGTCGCAACATCTCTTAAGCTTACTTCCGAAAAACTCGATCGCGTACTAAACGAAATCGAAGGGTTCCTGCATGACAACAGGGCGGACGTATCCCAGCTCATAAAAAAGGCCCGTGAAGATATCGAAAAGGCCGGGGAGATGATCAAAAGCATCGAGGCCACTGCAAAGTCCGTTGAAAAGACATCGAAAACTGTCGACAAAGCCGTTGCTGTCCAGTCCGGAAACCTTGACAGCCTTATCAGTTCCATGACAAGTACCACGGAAGACCTGCAGGAACTTCTCCAGGAGATAAAAAATAAACCGTGGAGCATTATTTACAGGGAAAAGAAGGGGGAACAGTGAGAAAGGTCTTATTTCTTATCTTAAGCTTTTTTCTTATATCTGCATGCTCGATGCCCGACACGAAGATCTACAGCCTTTATATACCCGAATCGGATCCGATAAAAGGTTTGGGCGAGGTGGTCATTGAAACAAATCCAAAGACCGGTGCTGCCCTTGTCATCTTAGTCCAGTCTCCCCGCTATCTTGCACAGCCGTATATAGCACACAGGAATTCTCCTTTTCAGATAGAGATTTCCAAATATTCAAAGTGGGTCTCACCACCATCCGAGGTGTTGAAAGAGGCTTTAAAAGACTCACTCTTGCCGACAAATTTATTCAGTGAAATACGTACGTCGAAGTCAGTGCCGGAAGGATTTTTTCTGCTCGAAGTCAGCCTGAAGAAGTTCGAGAGATTCGATGAAGGAAGCGAGTCGTTCGGTTCCATGATGTTCGGTGCGAAGCTTGTTTCTCCCGAGGGCAAGGTGATTTATCAGGAAACCATTTCAAAACATATAAGACTTGAAGATCGTACTTTTCTGAGCCTTGCTGTCGGATTGAGCAGAGCATTTTCTGAAAGCATGGAAGAGGTTAGAGAAGGCGTAATTATGTCTGTTGTGAAATAGTTGCCCGGTACCTGCCTTCCTTCTGTGAAGAAAGTCTTTTTTGATAATATTTATGAATAAGAATAACCCTCTTGTTTCAATCATCGTAAGGACAAAAGACCGCCCCCATATATTGAAACGAGCCCTGAAGAGCATTGCTCAGCAAGATTACAGGCCGATCGAGGCGGTGATTGTTAATGACGGCGGATGCGACCTGCCCGTTAATGAATTGAGAACCATACTCCGTGATGTTTCTTTAAGCTATATACGTATTCAGGAGAACAGGGGAAGAGCGGCAGCAGCAAATGAAGGCGTTGTGCGTTCAAATGGCCGGTATATCGGCTTTCTTGATGACGATGATGAATTGTATCCGGACCATGTAGGCACCCTTGCCATGTTCCTTCAGCAAAATAAGTTTCTGATAGCATATACAGACAGCGAAATAGTCAGGCACCGGCGCGATTCCTGGCATGCCGCTCCTGTTGAGGAGGAACGCTATGTCCTCTACTCTGAAGATTTTTCATATGACAAACTGATTTTATCCAACTACATCCCGCTTGTATGCCTTATGTTTGACGGGCAGATCAAACATCTGATCAAATTCGATGAGACCTTCGATCTGTGCGAGGATTGGGACCTTCTGATAAGGCTCGCCTCAATTCATACCTTTTATCACATCTCCAGAACGACTGCACGGTATAACCAGAATCTTGCCCCTCAAATATCGTCTGCAGGTCACCTGCACCATAATGCGTTTGTCAGGATTATGGAAAAGCATATGGATAAGGTCTCTCCTGAAACATTATTCGCCAACTGGGAGATTATTGTCCGGGCAAGAAGGCTTTCCTCTATTTTGGCAGGAATCACTTTGAAGAATGATGCACTCCATGAAGTGCTTGAAGACAAACAGAAGTTGCTTGATGAAAAAATCCTTGCTATTGAGGAACTGAGAGCGCTGATTTCGGAGAAGGAAAAAATCATACATCAGCAAAACAGAACTCTTCAGGAGAAGGAAGAACTATTGATACAAAGGCACAGAGATCTCATGGAGATGCAGCTGCTTACAAACAGCATACTTAATTCCGTCGGATGGAAGATTATCGAAGCGTTAAGAAATAAACGGGATAGAATCTTTCCTGCCCGTTCCAGGCGGAGATATTATTGCGATCTCGCTGTCAAGAGCATCAAGGTTATCAATATCCACGGCTTCAGAGTTTTCTGCCATAAGGCATTAAGCAAGATCAAGAAAAGGAGTTACGTCGCAGCGCCTCCGGCACTTTTAAAAAGTGGTCATATTCATGTTTTCCCTTACAACAGAAAGGCGGATATCGTAGTCCCGGTTTGCAATGCATACAGCGACTTGTATGAATGCTTAAGAAGCGTTCTGAACAATACGGATTTGAATTTCCACAGACTCATTCTTGTGGACGACAAGAGTAATGATCCGCGTGTTGGAAACTTTCTGAAAACTGCGGCTGACAGCGGCAAAGGTCTCGACATCGTGCTTCTGGAGAACGAAGAGAACCTGGGATTTGCCGGTACCGTTAACCGTGGCATGAGATATTCTGAGAGGGACGTGATTATTCTGAATTCAGATGCAGTTGTCACAAAAGGCTGGGTGAAAAAACTGATGCGGGCTGCGTATTCGAGGCACCGGGTTGCCAGCGTCACGCCGTTCTCGAATAATGCGACTATATGTTCGATCCCCCGCTTCTGCGAGAACAACCCTGTGCCTGCGGGGTTTTCGATCGAGTCCTTCGCGCATTTTATTGAGAGGATATCCCTGAGATATTATCCTTCAATTCCAACCGGAGTGGGTTTCTGCATGTATATAAAGCGGAATGTCCTGAATGATGTGGGATATTTTGATGAAGTGAATTTCAGAAATGGTTACGGAGAAGAGAATGATTTTTGCCGGAGGGCTTTCAAAAAAGGATATCTAAATGTGCTGGACGACGCCACATTTATCTACCACAAGGGAGGTGCTTCATATACAACGGAAGTCAAACTGACGCGGGAAATTGAGGCGATACATATTATGGAGAGGCTCCATCCGGACTATACCAATGCGGTGCAATCCTTTATCCATGAAAATCCTCTCGGAGATATCCACAACTATATTTCGCTGAGGATAAATATGGAAAAAGAGGCAACAAGGTCAATGCCGGTCTCAGGGTATCAATGAACATACTTTATGTTCTGCACAAGGACCCCGACGTGTCACTCGGCGGAGTGGAAAGACATACCTTTGACCTTGTGAGAAGCCTTTCCGCAGAGGGCTGCAAAGCACATATGCTGTTCCCCTCATCTTCTTCAATGGTAATAGCAACCTTTACAGGGACAGGACTGAAAAAGAAGAGAATGAAGGGAAATTACTCTGATGAATTCCTTTTGAAAGATGAATCTCTTAACAGGAGTTTTACCGAGATATTGGAAAGCCTGTCGGTTGATGTTGTACATTTTCAGCACCTACTCGGCTTCCCGCTGTCTTTAATCGAGTCTGCAAAAAAATATGGTGCAAAGGTTTTTGTTAATCTGCACGACTATTATCTATGGTGTCCCAGTTACAAGCTAATGAGCCCACTGAGCAGGCATAATCTTAAGTTCTGTTTCTTTCAGTCGGATGCTTCCAGGTGTGCCCTCTGTTTGGGAACCCTTTATAAAAAATCCTTGGGAAGGGAAGCCGTTATCGGAAGAAGGGAATACGCGAGAAAAATGCTCCTTATGGCTGACAGACTGGTCTTTCCTTCACAGTACCTCATGGACATAATGCTATCACTTTTTAAGCTCTCTTCGGAAAATGCCAGCATAATAGAGCCCGGCGTGGATGGTCCGTGCAAAATTCCGTCGCACTCCCCGAACGGTTCACTTAAAGCTGCATACCTCGGTGCATTTACCCATGAAAAAGGTGCATGCGAATTTATCGAACTGGCTCATTCGGTGAACAGCTCCCCAAGGTCAAAAGACGTCAGCTTCCATATTATAGGCGAACTGGGATATCCGCTGCCGGCTGAGTTTAATCATTGCAGAACAGTTTACGCAAGCGGAGCATACAGACCGGAAAAGTTAAGCGCCTTGCTTGCAAAAGATCGGATAGATGTCGTACTTCTTCTCCCTGTCTGGCCCGAGACTTACAGCTATACTCTCTCTGAAGCGATTGTCAACGGAATACCTGTTATATCTTCCGACCTCGGGGCATTAAGGGACAGGGTTTCAAAACATGCAGTCGGATACCTCGTCCCCCATGAAGACCCGGTTCCCCATGCAGCAAGGATTATAAATGATTTTTTGGAACATCCGGAACTTCTTGCATATTTCAGGAAGCAATGCTGTGCAGCTGCAAAACAGCTGCCCAATGTCAGTCAAATGGCCAAAAGATATATGGAAAGCTACCGTGCGAAAGAATGAAATGTCTTTTTCGTTTTAACCAGCTCTTCTGGGTGACAGCCTAAATCCCCCGAGGTTATCTCAGGATCTTCCTTCATTTTGATATTCCAAATATTTTCCCTAAATTTGTCTTAGGAATTTTGGGCGGCTTTGCTGCTTTTGACTATATCCGGCAGTGATTCAAGTGCCTTGTCCAGTTTTTCTATATCTTTCGTGCCGCCCTGGGCCATGTCCGGTTTGCCGCCTCCCCTTCCACCTGCAAGAGCCGACAGACTCCTAACAATATTGCCGGCATGGTATGTGTTTGAAATATCCTTCGTTACCATACATAAAATGGCTGCCTGATTGTCTGTGACCGAGACGATTACGATAATACCCGTCTTGAGTCGGTCTCTCACATTGTCGGCAAGGAGGCGGAGCTCATTGGGGTTCAGACCGTCCTGGCGGATATTGACTATTCTAAGGCCGTCAAGCTCGACCGCCTGTTTCAAAGCGTCAGATATCGTATCCTTCGCCGTGCCGGTTCTGAGTTTCTGGAGTTCTTTTTCGAGAGATTTAGCGTCGCCGGCAATTTTCACTATTCTTTCGACAGGGTTGTCAGTCTTCAGTAAATCCCTGATTTCTTCTATCTCTCTTCTCTTCTCCCTGAGATAATCGAGGGCGTTTTTTCCGGTCAGCGCTTCTATTCTCCTGATACCAGAGGCAACACTTCCTTCCGAAAGGATTACGAAGAGACCTATTTCACCCGTGGACCTGCAATGCGTGCCTCCGCAAAGTTCCCTGCTGAAATCCCCTGCAGAAATAACCCTGACCGTATCTCCGTATTTTTCATCGAACAATGCAACCGCTCCGGAATTGACCGCATCACTTACGGTCATAATTTGTGTTTGCACAGGAAGGTCGTCGAGTATTTTATCGTTAACTATATCCTCAATTTTCCGTATCTCATCGTCCGTGACAGAAGTGAAGTGAGTAAAATCGAATCTAAGCCTTTGTGCATCGACAACAGATCCCGCCTGCTTCACATGTTCGCCGAGGACCATCCGCAAAGCCTTATGCAGAAGATGGGTGGCTGTATGATTTCTCATGACAGCTTTTCTCGTTTCTTCGTCAACCCTGCAGACAACCTCCTCACCTTTTTTGATTGAGCCCTTCTCGACTTTTACATGATGAAGAAAGAAGTCAGTGGCAGGCTTCCTGGTGGTGATAACATTTATTAAAGACCCTGCTGATTTTATTATTCCTGTGTCACCGGACTGTCCGCCGGATTCTCCATAAAAAGGTGTCTTGTCCAGAATGATCTCGCCTTCGTCGCCTTTCTCCAGGCTTTCAACAGATTTTCCTCCACTAAGAATCTCTTTTATACAGGTATTTGCCTGCAATGTTTCGTACCCGACAAATTCTGTTTTAAGTTTAAGAGATAGGCGCGGAGAATCAGCAATAAGAGTATGCAGACTGTCAGATGGTTTCAAGGCAGGAACCTTTGATCTTTCTCTCTGCAGGTTCATTTCCTTATTAAAAGCATTTTCATCAATACTGAGCCCGGCATCCATTGCTATATCGCGCGCAAAGTCTATTGGGAAACCATATGTATCATAAAGCTTGAATATTTCCTCTCCCGGTATAATCTTTTGACCGTTTTTTCTGACCGACGATATGACCTCATCAAGGATATTCATGCCTGTTTCGATTGTTCTGAGGAAATTCTCTTCCTCTATCTTCAGCAGTTTCTCAGTCCTTTTCTGTTCGCTGACGATTACAGGGTAAACATCGCCCATAACCTGTATGACGGAACCCGCCAGCCGGTAGAGATTCGGTTCATGCATATTGAGAAGACGCGCATGTCTTGATGCCCTGCGGATGACCCTCCTGAGAACATATCCCCTCCCTTCGTTCGAAGGAACAAGCCCCTCGGAAAGCAGAAAAACCGTTGCGCGTATATGATCCGCAATGACCCTCAGAGAGGTGTCGCTTTCATGTGATGAGCCGTAAGAGACATGCGCAAGCGATGAGATGTCGCTGATGATCGGCATGAACAGGTCCGTATCGAAATTGCTCGTCTTTTCCTGGAGAACAGCGCTGATACGTTCGAGACCCATGCCGGTGTCGATGCTGGGTTTCGGCAGAGAAGTTAGACTCCCTTTTTCGTCCCTGTTAAATTGCATGAAGACAAGATTCCACAGTTCAAGGTATCTGTCGCAGTCGCATCCTGCCGTGCATTCGGGTTTGCCGCATCCAATCTGACTTCCCTGGTCTATTATTATTTCCGAACAGGGACCGCATGGGCCCGTATCACCCATCTGCCAGAAATTGTCTTTTGCGCCGAGCCGGACGATCCTTGCATCAGGCAACCCTACAAGAGAGGACCACAAGCCGGCGGCTTCGTCATCCTGTTCATAAACAGAGGCGTACAAACGCTCCTTCGGGAGTTTAAACACTTCCGTCAGCAGCTCCCAGGCGTAAATAATAGCTTCACGCTTGAAATAATCACCGAATGAGAAATTTCCGAGCATCTCAAAAAAGGTATGATGTCTGGCCGTGTGTCCGACATTTTCGAGGTCACTGTGTTTTCCGCCGGCCCTCATGCATTTCTGGCATGATACCGCGCGGCTGGAGGCGCTCATTTCTTCTCCCAGAAAGACCTTCTTGAATTGCACCATCCCTGCATTAACGAAAAGAAGGGAGGGGTCGTTCCATGGAATAAGGGGAGAACTGGGAACGATCGTGTGACCTTTAGATTCGAAAAAACCGAGGAACGTATCCCTGATCTCTGAACTGTTCAATTAAACCGCCTTTCCCCGCATATAACAAGACACTATCTGATATATATAAGTCTGCCTTCATAAAACAGCAGGATTTTACTGGTTACTACGCCGAGTGTAGCCTGGTGAGTATATGTCCATTCCTCACGGTTCTTCCCTTCAAACGGCTCCAGGAATTTTATCGAATCCGGAGCACCCCATGCATATCTCACCTCTTTTTGCGACATCCCGAGGTCTATCCTCGCTTTTCTGATATTCTCCTGTACCGTCGGAGGGAAGTTCTTTATCTCTTCTTCAGTGTATCTCACGGATTTTGTGCAACCTGCCTGCAAAAGAAAAATTGCGGCGACAACTACCAACATAAACTTTTTCATGCCCTATCCTCCTGGTTATAGTTTGTCTTTAAGCGCTGACATTATCGTCCCAAAGGAATAACCTTTCCTCGCGAGAAGATTGTACAGCCTCCTCTTAAGAGTTTCTGCAGGACAGTTTTGCAATGTCCTTAATTTTTTCTCAATCAGTTTTCGTGCGTTTTCAATATCAGTATTCTCGCCGCTATCGAAAACCTGTTCGATAACGTCCCTGGGTATGCCCCTGCCATAGAGGTACCTTCGGGCTCCGTTAACGCTGAGCATTTTGATGCTCAGCGCCTCCCTCTTTAATATTTCTGCATATGCAGCATCATCGATAAGGCCGATATTTTTGAGATAGTGTATTGTCGAAGATGCGACGGTTTTTTCGAAGCCTTTTTTACTGAGTCTTTCCTCAAGCTCTTTTTCGCTTCTTCCCTTGTAGCTCAGGAGTTTCAGGGCATAATGCCTTGCCTCAGCGTGCGAATCTTTCAATTTTCATCTTGTCTTTATCATCCGGTTTATCAGGCTTCATTGCAAGCTGCTCCTCGACCGAAAGTTCGCTCGTAGACTGTATGCCCTTTACCTTTAGAACAAAATCATCGGGGTTGGTGGCCCGTCTCAGCGCTTCTTCATAAGTAATGAGTCCGGATTTATAAAGACCTAAAAGGGACTGATCGAAGGTCTGCATCCCGTAATGAATCGCACCCTGTTCAATAGCATCCGGAATGGTCTTGGTCTTGTCGGGATCGAGTATGCAGTCTTTTATCAAAGCAGTGGCAACAAGCACCTCAACAGCCGGTACCCTTCCCTGTCCGTCTGCTTTGGGCATCAGACGCATTGAAATTATACCCTTTAAAACCGAAGAAAGCTGCATTCGTACCTGTTTGTGCTGATAAGGCGGGAATACCGCTATTATTCTGTTTATTGTCTCCGTAGCATCTATGGTATGGAGGGTGCTTAGTACAAGATGCCCTGTCTCCGCAGCGACAAGAGATGTCTGAATAGTCTCGAAATCCCGCATTTCCCCTACAAGGATGATATCCGGGTCCTGCCTGAGGGCCTGCCGCAAGGCCTTGCTGAAGGACTCCGTATCTCCGCCTATTTCCCTTTGGTTGATGATGCTCTTTTTATCCCTGTGCAGATACTCTATCGGGTCTTCGATTGTCATGATATGCTCTGTTCTCATTGAATTAATCTGGTCTATTATTGACGCAAGTGTCGTGGACTTGCCGCTTCCGGTCGTTCCGGTCACAAGAATCAGGCCTCTCTGCTCCATCGATATTTTCTTAATAACTTCAGGAAGATTTAATTCATCAATTGTAGGAATCCTCGTGGGTATGACCCTGAAGACGAGGCCTACAGTGCCCCTTTGCCTGAATATGTTGCAACGAAACCTCCCGAGTCCGGGTACGCTGTAAGCCAGATCTATATCATTCTTTTTCTTGAATATTTCAGCCTGGCCGGGGTTCATAACCGACATGGCCAACTTTATGGCGTCTTCATGAGCAACTTTGTTTTCGGATGTAAGAGGAGTCAGTTCCCCGAATATCCGCAGGATAGGCGTTGATCCGACTTTAATATGAAGGTCCGATGCCTGAAGTGAGTGAGCTTTTTTTAACAGCTCATTGATATCCATTGCTACCTCCTCAATTGAAAGGACTCAATGATTTTATCTTCAACTTCCTTTGCAATACCGGGGTTATTCTTTAGGTACTCCTTCACATTTTCCCGGCCCTGGCCGATCCTGTTGCCTCCATAGCTGTACCAGGCGCCTGATTTCTCGATAAAACCTTTTTCGACGCCGATGTCGATAATCTCTCCTGATCTTGAAATACCCTCGTTGAAATAGATATCGAACTCTGCCTGTTTGAATGGAGGCGCAACCTTATTCTTGACTACTTTGACCCTTACCCTTCCGCCGATTGTATCCTGGTTCTCCTTGATGTTTTCGATACGCCTTATGTCGAGTCTCATGGAAGAATAAAATTTCAGGGCATTGCCTCCTGTCGTAGTCTCGGGATTTCCGAACATAACTCCTATCTTCATCCTTATCTGGTTTATGAATACGACGGTGGTAAGGGATTTTGAGATTGCAGCCGTCAATTTGCGCAGGGCCTGGCTCATGAGCCTGGCCTGCAATCCCGGCAGGGAATCGCCCATATCCCCTTCGATTTCTGCCCTTGGAACAAGGGCTGCAACCGAATCTATGACGACTATGTCTATGGCTCCGCTTCTTACTAAAACCTCTGCAACTTCAAGGGCCTGTTCTCCGGTATCCGGCTGTGATATCAGAAGGTCCTCGACTTTTACTCCGAGTTTCTGAGCGTATGTTACATCAAGGGCATGCTCCGCATCGATAAAGGCGGCTGTCCCTCCGGTTAACTGAGCTTGTGCAATGGCATTTAACGCGAGGGTGGTCTTTCCTGATGACTCCGGTCCGAATATTTCGACGACCCTCCCCCTCGGAAACCCGCCTATGCCGGTTGCAATATCGAGTGTCAGTGAACCGGTCGGTATCACCTGAATGCCTTCTGCCACGCCTTCTGCGCCAAGACGCATTATCGCGCCTTTTCCGAAATTCTTTTCGATCTGAGTTATGGCCATTTCGAGTGCCCTGACTTTATCCTTATCCTTGTCCTTATTTGTCATAGTTCCTCCACTTTTTATAGTTATAACAGTATAGCTTTAATTACACGTTTTTTGTTAATTCGGAAAATGCATTTGCCCCCGGTCATGCAGGCCTATGCGCATCAAAACCTCTCCAACGCAGGATTTGGGTCTTATAACAGCCATTCGTACCTAATGAAAACGTATATGGACCACAGATACATAACCGCCTGCAAAGGAGCTGCCGGAGAGCTTTTGCTGCCCACATGACTGCATGAATTAAACTGAAATGCATTTTTCCGGTTAATAGGAACTTTCCCGTCCAAGGGGAACCTCATATAAACTGGCGTATTCAGGCCCGCCGGACCTCAGATCGCTCTTCATAAGGCGGATGTTCTTAACACTTATGCTGCCGAAATCTTTCTCCCTGACAAGGTCGAGCTGATTTAGTATATTAACGATGCCCCTCCGGGAACGAACTCTTCCAAGCGTGAGATGCGGGTTAAATTCTCTGTCGTCTTTCTTAAAGCCCAGCATTGACATATTTTCGTCTACAGCATGTTTGAGTTGTCCCATTATATCCGCAGACTTTATGCCTGCCCAGATTACTCTGGGATATTTCCTGTCCGGAAAAACACCGGTACTATATATATTAATATAAAAAGGCTCAAAGAGAGATGTAACCGACAGAAGTGATTCGTGAATTCGGGCAAGCAATTCTTCCGGAGTGTTCCCCAGAAATTTGATGGTAAGGTGAAGATTGGCAGGCGCCACCCATTTAATATCGCCGTCAATTTTTTCCAGTACTGCCAAGAGGGCTGAGAGTTCACGGCGCACCTCTTCGGAAATATCAATTGCAATGAAGCATCTGAGATTCATTTTTTTGTGTCACGCGGCCAATTGCCATATTTGTAAAACCAAGTTGGCATAAACGGCTGCTGCAATATCGTCTGCCATAACACCGCAGCCGCCGGGCAACGAGGACTCAATCTTATTGATCGGAAACGGCTTTAATATATCGAAAATTCTGAATAAAATCAAGGCTGCAAAGGCATAACTTAAACTGAAAGGCAGAAAAAGAACTGAAAGAAGATATCCGCAGAATTCGTCTATGACTATGTGCCTGCTGTCCTTTTCCTTCAGAGTATTTTCAGTCAGGTGGGACGCAATGACGCCGACCGGAATGAAAAAAAGCAATAAGACAATATGCAAATGAAGAGAAGGTTTTGCAATGATGAAAATTATAAATGCCAAAATGGATGCTAATGTCCCCTGTGCAAAAGGTACGTATCCTATAAATCCAAGAGTTGCAATGTGTCTGAAAATTAGGTGCATGATTTTGGCCCGGAAGTCTTCCTTACAATCTAATCTGGGACAATCCGGTAGGCGAAGGTTATTTTTGCCGAGCATTCAAGGTTTGCCTTTACAGAACAGTATTTTGTCATGGAAAGGTCTACCGCCCGTTTTACAGCTTCTTCAGAAATATTTCTGCCTTTGATGACAAACTCCAGAGAAATCTCTTCGAATTTCCTCGGGTAATTTTCAGCGTTCCTGCCAGTCACGTTGATATCAAGGCCTGAAACATCCTGTCTCTTCTTCTTAAGGATGGAGATGATATCCATTCCGGAGCATCCTCCCAGTCCCAGAAGTAGAAGTTCCATGGGAGTTGACCCGGTATTGTTCCCACCGGACGAAATACCTCCGTCCATTACGACTGCATGGTTTGATGAAGCCTCGCCTACAAACTGAAGATCTCTGACATGAGTTATTTTTGCATGTAACATAGCCGGCCTCCCCCTGGTTTTTATGGCAATATCATTTAGTTGCAATGGCACCTGTTTCATCAGGTTACTTTATTAGAGATACCCTTATTTGTCAAGAAACCCTTTTTTAAAGAAGAGTTTTGTCTTGTATTAAAAGCAAATTTTGAATAAACTATCAAAAACAGGCTTAATATACGCTATTATTTAAGGGAAGAAGCATGGAAATGCGGATGAATGCACTAATTTTGGCCGGCGGCGAAAACAGAAGGATGCCTTCCCTGAAGGGGCTTCTCGAAATCAACAAAAGGAGGCTGATAGAATCAAACATTGAGTGCCTTGGGGAAATATTTGAGACGGTGCTTGTAAGTACAAATGCACCCGAAACCTATTTCTATCTGGGGGTACCGATGATAGGAGATATCATTGAGTTCAGGGGGCCTATGACCGGAATCTTTTCAACCCTGTCTGCTCCCGGAGTCAGGGATGTTTTTGTTGTAGCATGTGATATGCCTTTTATAAACAGCAAACTTGTAAGATATATAATAAGCAGGTGGGACAGTGCTTACGATGCATCTGTTCCTCTGTATGAAAACAGACCCCAGCCGCTTTTCGGAATATATTCAAAAAAAATTGCGGTAAGAATGGGTCAACATATAAGACATGGAAATAAGAGTCTGATGGATTTTCTCCGGCATACAGATGTCCTTTACATCAGTGAGGAAGAGGTCAGGGCTATCGACCCTGATGGAAGGTCGTTTGTTAATATAAATACTATGGAAGACTATATGAAACAGACAGGAGGGTCAAAATGTTTGGTTTAGGAACTCAGGAACTTATTATCATACTGGTCATAATCATTGTTCTGTTCGGGGCTACCAGGCTTCCGCAGATAGGGAGCGGCATAGGTCAGGCTATAAAGAACTTCAAGAAAAGCGTCAAGGAGCAGGATGAGATTGACGTAACGCCCGCTAAAGACACTTCAAAGGAATCTAAAAAAGACAAAGAAGAAGGTGAATAGAGGCGCTGTTGCAGAAGTAAATTTATCGGCGATAGCGCACAACCTGGGAATTGTCAGGAAGATTGTCAGGAACCTTCCCGTCATTGCCGTTGTAAAGGCAGACGCTTATGGCCACGGTGCAGAAGAGGTTTCAGTAAAGCTGGCGGGCGAAGGTGTATCGCACCTCGCAGTTGCATACATTAGCGAAGCAAAAAAACTCAGGGATGCAGGTATAAAAATCCCTCTTATAGTATTATTCGATCATGGTTACAGCGAAGACTTTTTTCATTATGACCTCATTCCTGTTGTGTATGACAGGGTTACTGCCAGGTCCCTGTCAAAGGCCGCAACAAAGAAGAAAGCCCCTAAGAAGATTCATGTGAAGATCGATACCGGCATGGGAAGGCTGGGTTTCAGTGGAAAAGGGGTTCTTGATGAACTTATAAAAATATCCATGATGCCGGGTATAGAGCTCAGCGGACTTCTCAGCCATTTTTCCGAAGCAGATCTCGCCGACAGATCATATGCGCTTCTCCAGATTGAGCGGTTCAAAGCAATTCGTGAAGCCATTTCAAAGAGGACCGGCAGAAAGATATTCTCTCATTTTGCAAACAGCGCAGCTGTGCTGAGTCTGCATGATGCCCATCTCGATGCGGTCAGGCCGGGGCTTATGCTTTATGGATATTCTCCGGTGAGCCGGGATTATAATCTTGATCCGGAGGGGCTGGAAGATAGTTGCAGAGCAGGATTTGAGGGTGCAGAACTTATTCCTGCCATGACGATAAAATCAAAAGTGCTCTGCGTCAGAAACCTACCGTCCGGAACCCCTGTAAGCTACGGCAGGACTTTTATTACAAAAAGAAAAAGCAGAATAGGTGTTGTTCCGATTGGCTATGCAGACGGTTACAGCAGGCGATTTTCGAATAACGCACATATGCTCGTTCAGGGAGAAAAGGCGCCTGTTGTGGGAAGAGTCTGCATGGATCTTACAATGATTGACCTGACAGAAATCAGCAATGCGCGTGAGGACGATGAAGTTGTTATACTCGGCAGACAGGGTAATAAAAGTATAACGGCGGATGATCTTGCCCGCAAAGCTGACACGATTTCATATGAAATATTGACATCACTCGGAGGAAAATCCGTTAAGGCTTATGTTTAGAATTATAGAAATTGTCGGCAGAACGATTATGAGTTTTTCTGAAGAGCTGGGCAGGGTGCTTATCCTGCTTTTCCAGACAATGCGGCAATTGTTGCGTCCTCCACTTGAAATCCGCAACACCTTCAGGCAGATGCTCGAAATAGGCGTCAGATCTCTGCCGGTTGTCCTGATAACAGCCGTATTTACCGGTATGGTATTTGCATTGCAGACCTTCACCGGTTTCAAGAGATTCGGCGCCGAAGCCCTTGTCGGAACCGTTGTAGCGTTATCGATGACGAGAGAGTTGGGACCTGTGCTTACCGGTCTGATAGTTGCGGGAAGAGCCGGAGCTGCCATGGCTGCAGAACTGGGTACTATGAGGGTGACTGAGCAGATAGACGCCCTCGACACGCTGGCCACAAATCCCGTTAAATACCTTGTAGTTCCAAGATTTATCGCCGGCATTTTCATGCTTCCTGCACTTGCCGGGGTAGCGGCTTTAACCGGTATTTTGGGCGGTTATTTTGTAACGGTGGGACTTTTCGAAACGAGTTCCATTGTTTACTGGAAAAGGACCTGGGATTTTCTTGAAGTCAGCGACATCGTGAACGGATTGATAAAGGCCGGTTTCTTCGGGGCCAGTATATCACTTATAAGCTGTTATAAGGGTTTTTATACAAGGGGCGGAGCAGAAGGGGTCGGCAAGGCCACGACCGGCGCCGTAGTCTTATCTTCTATGACTATATTGATATCGGACTATTTCCTGTCCGCATGGCTTTTCAAATAATCTGGAACTGAATTATGATAGAGTTAATAAATCTGCATAAATCATTCGGTAAAAACCATGTTCTCAGAGGGGTAGACCTGATCGTCGAAAAAGGCGAGAGCATGGTAGTAATCGGAGGAAGCGGTTCCGGCAAGAGCGTACTTTTAAAACATATAATCGGGATTCTGAAGCCGGATGATGGCAAGGTGATGGTGGATGGTGTTAATATATCAACTCTTAAGGAGAATGAACTCTATGAGATCAGAAAGAAATTCGGCATGCTGTTCCAGATGGCTGCGCTTTTTGATTCGATGACAGTATGGGAAAATGTGGGGTTCTCCCTTCTGAGGAACAAGAAGATGAGCGTTGGCGAAGCGAAGACAATTGCCTCTGAAAAACTCAGGCTTGTCGGACTTTCAGGAGTTGAGGAATTAACGCCGGCGGAATTATCGGGCGGGATGAAAAAAAGGGTAGGGCTTGCAAGGGCCATTGCGCACGGTCCCGAGATACTTTTATACGACGAACCCACAACAGGTCTTGACCCTATTATGGCGGATGCCATAAATGATTTGATTATCAGCATGAAACAGCGTTTTTCGGTCACAAGCATTGCAATAACGCATGATATGAACAGCGCATACAAAATCGCCGACAGAATCGCTATGCTATATGAGGGAAAGATCGTTGAAACGGGGACACCCGAAGAGATCAGGAATACGACAAACCCTTTGGTCAGGCAATTTATTACGGGAAGTGCAACAGGCCCGATAAAGATATGAGGAGTCCGGCATGAAGGATGTCTCGACAGAGCTTAAGGTAGGATTGTTCGCCATCTTTGTGGCTGCAATACTAATTTTTATGACGTTCAAAGTCGGCGGGTTGGACTGGATGAAGAAAAAAGGAGAATTATTTCATGTCCGATTTATGAACGTAGCGGGACTTGATGAAAAGACCAGGGTCAAAGTTGCCGGGGTAGACGCGGGTATTATAGAAAAAATCGAGCTCAGAGATGGCGCAGCCGACCTTACGGTAAGAATATCTAAAGACATCCCGCTTTACAGTGACGCGAGCGCCTCGATCAAGGCATCGGGACTTTTGGGAGATAAATATCTCGAGATCAGAACAGGCTCCCGGGAACCCCAACTAAAAAGCGGGGATACTATCGGTAATGTTCTGGAAACGGTTGATATTGATGATATGGTCCGTAAACTTACAAGAGTCTCGGAGAACATCAGCAGGCTTGCAGAGTCCTTAAACGAATCTTTTGGTACGGAAGAAGCCAAACGTTCCCTCAGGGAAACTGTCCTGAATCTTGGGGCTATTTCAGAGAACCTAAATCAGACTATTACAGCAAATGACCAGAAGATGAGGCTCGTTCTTGAAAACGTGGGCAATCTTACCGCATCTCTGAATGATTTTGTCGAAAGAAATAACGAACCTCTTACGGAGGCAGTTGATAATCTTAAGGATTTTTCAGCCAGGCTCAAGAGCGATGGTCCGGATCTTATTTCGAATCTGAATAAGGCTACCAGCGATTTGAGGGCCATGGTAGAGGAGAACAGGCCTATAATCAAAAGCACTGTAGAGTCTCTGGGCGATATTACCGAAAAGGTCAGCAAAGGTGAGGGATCTCTCGGAAAGCTTGTGCATGACGACAGTCTGTATAATTCCGTGACTAAGGCGGCCGAGGGGGTGGAAAAAACGATATCGGCTGTGGATCGTTTCAGGACTTTCCTGACATTTCACGGGGAATACCTTACGGAATTCAATGAGGCGAAGGGATATTTCTTTCTCACGCTCCAGCCGAGGCCGGAAAGATATTATATCCTCGGAGTTGTAAGTGACCCTCTGGGAAGAACCACCACAACGGAAAAGACAAAGACAACTTCTTCAGGCACAACAAAGGTGAAGGAAGTTGAGACAGAAGAAAGACTGGAATTTACCGCCCAGTATGCCATGAGATACAAGGATGCTGCACTGAGGCTTGGAATAACGGAAAATACATTCGGTATAGGAGCAGATATTTTCTTCCACGAAGACAGGGGAAAACTGACTGCCGATGCATGGGATTTCGGGAAGGATGAGGTGGACGCGAAGAACCCGCATGTAAAGGTGGGGGTCGATTATTATCTCTTCAAAAAAGTATTCGTTTCCGCGGGAATCGACAATATTTTCAATAGCAAGTGGCGCGGTGGATATGCGGGCCTGGGGCTCAGGCTTGAAGACGAAGATTTCAAGTATCTGTTGGGAACTTTGCCTAGTATCTCAGCCAGATGAATTTTTTACGGAAAGGAGGTGAATGTATGAGGATCCCTTTTATGAAGTCTGTTTCATGGTATCTTGTTATTGCAATGTTCCTTATCGCTGTTGCGCCCAGAGTCGAGGCTGGAATGGCGCCGTCCGAGATTATCGCACTTTCCCAGGCGGACCGTGCCACCGATATCGAAAAGATCCGGCAAGTGCTGGAACTGAAGGCCGTAGGTGAAAGGTTCAGACAGTTGGGGCTTGATCAGGAAGAGGTAAAGGCGAGGCTTGCAGAACTCAGTGATCATCAGATACATCAGCTCGCGCTCCAGATCGATGATATCAGGATAGGCCAGGGTGATGTGCTCGGCGTTATCATCGCACTTCTTGTGATAGCAATACTCGTTGTTGTCCTTCTGAAACTTACGGGACACAGGGTTTTTGTTACCAGATAGCCATGAAAATCACAGAAGACAGCAGATCAGTTATGACAAAGGCTGCATAAGAATTATTATATAAGATGTTTTGTGCCGGTTAATGACGCCCCGTGGAATCGGGATATGTTTTTTAATCTCAAAAAAATGCTCTTTTCTGGTATTTTGATGAAAATTCTTCTGCAGCCTTTGTCATTCATTTCCGTCATCCTTTTTGCAATGCACTTATGGTCTTGTTCTCCTGCTGAAATAAGACAGGAAAGGGATAATCCCGTCGTCATGATAGATAATGTTACCTTTTTTTCTCAGGAAGACTATCAGTGCGGCCCTTCTTCGCTTGCCGGAGTTTTGAACTACTGGGGAATTGCCGTAACCCCTGAAGAGATTGCACATGATATATTTAGTGAAAAGGCAAGGGGCACATTGACTGCAGATATGGTTATTTACGCGCAGAAAAAAGGCCTCTCCGCCACGCAGTATAAAAGTGGTCTGCCGGATCTGAAGAGGAACTTATCATCAGGTTATCCGGTAATTATTCTTGTTGATTACGGCATGTTTTTTTATCAGGCGAACCACTTTATGGTTGTTGTCGGATATAATGACATGGGTGTTTTTGCAAATTCCGGCATCCATAAGAACAGATTCATTCCAGAAAATTCTCTCCTCAAGTCATGGGAAAAGACGGGATATTGGACACTCCTTATAAAAAGGAATTAGCAAATAGTATTAACCCGAAAACTGCATTTGAGCGAGGTCATGCAGGCATATGTGCATCAAAACCTCTCCAACGCAGGATTTGGGTCTGATTGCAATCAACTGTCAAAAATGAAAACTTGCAGGGATAGCGGATATATAACCGCCTTCGAAGGAGCTGCCGGATAGCTTTTGCTGCCTACATGCCTGCATGAAGAAAATTGAAATGCAGTTTTCGGGTTAATTATTCATTCTTTAGCTGTCGGTCTGTTTTCTTTTTCGCAAATAAAATATGGAGCCAAGTCCTGCAAGTGTTATAAGAATTATCATTCCCCACTTGTTCATTGAGGGGACTGAGAGATAAGGCAGACCCTGACAAGTCCCGGTTGTCTGATAGGCAATTTGACGGCTGAAACCATTTCCTTCAGAACTGATGAGCTGCACTCTAATGGGGTTATACTGTGGGGCTGTATTATAAGTGAAACACCACGAGGCAATTATAGTGTTTGTGCCCGGAACAGGACTGACCCCTCCGTCGGAATAAAGCAGATTGCCGCCGCCGTCGGTTATGACAATGCCATTTGATTCCGCACTGCTGCCGGTATTATCCCTGTCATAGGTAAAAGTTATACCGGGCTGAAAACAGATGCCTTCACAATTAATATAATCAATTTCCGCGTTGCTGATTGTAAGCGCATTCAGTTTATTTGCATTGATGAGAGTAATGCACAAGATAAGCGTAATATACAGGATGCCGGATTTGATCTTCATATCCATTACCTCCATAAAAAAAAGGCAGGGTGAAAACCCTGCCTTTTTGATTGTCACTGGTCTTACTGAAGAAGCGCTTTGAACGGGTTTACGAAGATGAGTATCAGGACGACGACGAGTGCATAGATTGCGAGAGACTCGATCATCGCGAGACCGATAATGAGAGTTGTGGTGATTTTTCCGGATGCGCCGGGGTTCCTTGCGACTCCTTCGCAGGCTCCGCCTATACCGGTACCCATACCAATGCCTGTACCGAGAGCAGCGAGGCCCATTCCGATTGCACTGCCAAATGCAGCCAGCGCGTAATAGAGGATATTGGAGCTTCCTCCCGTGGTTGCGGCGGCAGCCTCCTCGGCAAAACATACAGGAGCCAGAATGAACATAAGGGTAAGGACTGTGAGAACAGAGATTGCAGTTTTCTTCATTGTTTCATTTCCTCCTTTCCTGAAAAATATAGAATTAATGTGCCTCTTCAACGGCACCAGCGAAATACAATGTGCTAAGCAGGGTAAAAACAAATGCCTGCACTACACTCACCAGAACGCCAAGACCGAGTATTGCAGAAGGGATGATCCATGGAGAAATGATGCCGAGAACGACCAGTATTGTATGTTTTCCTGTCATATTCCCGAACAACCGGACAGTAAGTGTCAGCGGTCTTGCGATATGGCCTATTATCTCGACAAAGAACATGAGTATCATCAGCGGTAGAGCTGCAATTGAACGGATAGGACCCAGAAAATGATAAATGTATTTTGCGCCGTGCACCTTTATTCCGAAAAAGTGGGTGGCCAGAAATACGGGTATGGCCATGGCGGCGTTAGTGTTCACATTAGATGTCGCAGAAGCGAACCCCGGTACGAGACCCATGAAATTGCAGAGGAGAATGAAGAAAAATATGGTACAGAGAAAGGGGAACAGTGTTCTCCCCCAGTGGTGGCCGATGTTTTCATCAACCAGTTTGTATATGGTCTCATAAATAAACTCCATGAAATTCTGAAGACCCCTCGGCACCAGTTTCAGAGATCCCCTTACGATCAGGGCGGCAACGATCAGGATTATTGACGCAAGAATAGCGTGCGTTACATTGTGAGGAATTACTTTAGGGTTGACGATGGCATCCATTAAAAGGACTTCTTCCATATAGACCTCCTTCAGGGATTAAAATCGCAGTTATCTTACATGACCACCCGTGAAAAGTCAATAGTGCGGGAGGTGAAAAATTCAAAAAAATACCCATGCCTTATTTCACCGCACAGGGGAAAGTGCTGGATCGAGAATATATGCTTTATCGAAATATTTTATTGCTTCAGAATGTCTGTTCAGTTTGTAGAGAGAATAGCCGAGAAGGTAATATGCACGCGGTTCCGGTTTCTTCTCTACATGCTCCATGAAATACTTAACTGCGGTTTTGAAGTCTTTGTTAAAATAAGCTTTTTGGGCCTTTTCAAAAGTGTCATCCTGACCTGCATACAATGCCGCAGTCGAAAAAACAAGGAAGAGGCAGAGGAAAGAAAACGCAAACACTTTAAGGTTTAACGATCTCATATTTAACCCCCCTTAATCAAAATTCAGGTTTATATCTTTTTCCCTCACTTTTCGCACAGAAGAAGAAGATGTAAATTCCCTGGGCTCAGTGCCTTTTCTGAAGAACTCTTTGACCCCGGCAGATTCGTCCCGTGCAAGAAGTCCGGTTGCGGGGTCGATCATGTAACTTACTATGCCTTCTGGAATATGAAAATCATCCGGGTCTCCGCCTGCTATATCCTTCATGAAAGAGACCCAGATCGGAGAAGCCGCACGCGCGCCGGTCTCCTGCGCCCCGAGTGGTCTCATGTCATCAAAGCCTACCCAGACAGCAGCAACAACCTGCGTGGTGTACCCGACAAACCATGCATCACGATAATCATTCGTTGTGCCTGTTTTTCCCGCAACGGGTCTTCCGAGAGCCTTTGCCCTCCAACCCGTGCCATGTTGCACTACGTCTTGCATCATGGATGTTATCTGAAAAGCAGTCTGAGGACTCATCACCTCTTCTGCCTCGGGTTCGTTGCTCTCGAGGACACGGCCTTTTGAGTCCGTTATATATTTTATAGCTATCGGCTTGACCTTCATTCCCTCACCGGCAAACACGCTGTAACACAAAGCAATTTCAAGGGGCGTCATGCTCAGAGAACCAAGGGCAAGTGTCAAATCTCTGGGCATGTTACCACTGACGCCTAAAGAGCCGGCAAAATCGATGACTTTGTCAATACCAATCTCATCGACAAGTTTGACTGTAACCACATTTCTTGAATATGTCAAGGCCTCCCGAAGAGTGGTTGGGCCATAATATTTGTGGTCGTAGTTTCCAGGTGTCCAGTCTCCCCTGTCACCGCCGGAATACGTGACTGGCTCGTCCAGGATAATGCTCGCAGGGGTGAATCCTCGGTCGAGGGCAGCCGCGTAAATCAAAGGTTTAAAGGCGGACCCCGGCTGGCGCTTTGCGTATAGCGCACGGTTATACTCACCTCTTATATAGTCATAACCGCCGATCATTGCCCGTATAAAACCTGTGTCGGGTTCCAGTGCGACCAGGGCTGCCTCAACATTGGGTTCCTGTTCAAGAGATAGATTTACGCCTTTTGCGCTTATGCTTTTTATACTCACCTTTATTATATCGCCGGGTGAAAGTATATTGGATAATGAAAAGTCTTTTAATATTTTCACCGTTCCCTTTTGCGGGTCTATCACTCTTGAAGCCCATCGGGCATCTTCTATATGGAGTTTGCCTATTAACCCCCTGGTCTTAATAATGGACTCTTTGGGGCTTACTTTCAGTACAAGCCCGGATGATATATCTCCTGGGTTGGATACAACAATCGAAGACTTATCCTTTGTTTCCATCTCTTTTTCAAAGTCGACGTCCTTCTTGTGGTCGACGGGACCACGCCACCCCCTTCTTTTGTCGAGATCCTTAAGCCCTGCCTGTACAGCTCTTGCAGCAGAGGACTGCGCCTTCCTGTCGAGGGTTGTGTAAACACGCATATCTCCTCTGTAAACATTTTCGACGCCATATTGCTGCTCGAGGTATTTTCTTATGTAGTCGATGAAATAATTATTGGCCTCAATGCCTTTTCTTGCGCTCGAAAGATAGATTGGCTGCTGCATGGCGTTATCCATTTCAGACTTGCTGATATAACCTTCCGACTCCATGCGAGCAAGAACTATATGCTGCCTCTCCTTTGCCCTTGTAAGGTCATTGTAAGGGGAATAAGTCAACGGAGCCTTGGTAAGGCCCGCAATTAGGGCGGCTTCAGAGAGGGTTATGTTTTTTACCGGTTTCCCGAAATAGACTTTTGACGCCATCTCTACACCGTAGGCCCCGTGCCCGAAATATACCTTATTGAGATATAGCTCAAGAATCTCTTTTTTTGTGAGATTTTTTTCTATTTTAACGGCGAGTGCGGCCTCTCTTATTTTTCTCTTGAAAGTTTTTTCCGGTGAAAGAAACATTACCTTGGCGAGTTGCTGTGTTATAGTACTGCCTCCTTCTTTCAGACCTGCATGGATAATGTCCTTTGCGAGAGCCCTCAATATAGCTATGTAGTCTATTCCCTTATGTCTCCAGAACCTTGAGTCTTCGACTGCGATGATGGCATTTACCATGTTTTCGGGTATCCGTTCAATCGGAACGAATGTGCCTTTTTCCGCTTTCAGTTCCCCGATGAGTACGTCGTCGTCTGCAAAGATTTTGGTTCCCGAGGACGGACGATAATTTTTCATCTCTTCAATTGAAGGCACTCCCCTGCTGACAGCGAGGTAGCTTCCTGAAGCAATTCCAAGCACTATGGAGAGGACTGCAAGGACTATAATTGGTTTAAATTTCATTGATTTATCATTATACCGTCTGGTATTAATACCTGTCAAAATGCCGGATTGACTTCATTCCGTGCATGAGGTTAATATTCATATTATGCATCCACATTCGGACTATGTCCCCCTCCACCTGCATACGGAATACAGCCTTCTGGACGGAGCGATAAGGATCAAAGAACTTGCCGTACAGGCGTCTTTGTTCAGTATGCCGGCAGTTGCTATTACCGATCACGGCAACCTTTTCGGCGCAGTTGAGTTCTACAGGCGCATGACGAAGGCAGGGATAAAGCCCATTATTGGCTGTGAGGTTTATATGGCTTCCGGAAGCCGTTTTGACAAGCGTCAGGGTTCCGAGGCCGACGAGTTGACATATCATCTGATCCTTCTTGCAAAAGACAACAGCGGCCTGCGTAATCTTATTACACTTGTAAGCATGGCATATACAGAAGGTTTTTACTATAAACCGAGAATAGATATTGATCTGCTTGAACAGCACAGCGGGGGATTGATAGGCCTGACCGCATGCCTGAAAGGGGAGGTTCCGTATTACCTTCGCCATGGGATGGTCGATAAGGCGAGAGAAAAAGCACTCAGGTATAAGCACATTTTAGGTCCTGAAAATTTCTATATAGAGATTCAGGAAAACGGTCTTCCCGAACAGGAGCAGGTTAATAAATCCCTGGTAGAACTTGCTAAAGACCTGCATATCGGCATTGTCGCCACTAACGATTGTCATTATATGAAAAAAGAGGACGCCAGGGCCCATGACATTCTCCTTTGCATCCAGACGGGTAAGACAGTCAATGATAAAAACCGCCTGCAGTTCAAAACAGACGGATTCTATTTCAGATCTCCCGATGAGATGAAAATTGCCTTCAGGGAACTGCCTGAAGCTATCCTGAATACCCGTGCAATTGCGGAAAAGTGCAGCGTCGAAATCAGACTGGGTGAAAACCTTCTGCCCAAATATGAACTCGACAACGGGCAATCTCCTGATGCCCTGCTCGATCGGCTTGCATGGGAAGGGTTCTCGCAGAAAATCGGTCAGGAGCCTCCTGATTTTTACAGGGAGCGGTTGGTGAAAGAGCTCGAGATAATAAAGAAGATGGACTACTCGTCGTATTTTCTTATCGTTTGGGACTTCATCAACCACGCCAAGAAAAAAGGAATCCCGGTAGGTCCCGGCAGGGGCAGCGCAGCCGGGAGCCTCGTATCATATTGTCTTGGCGTAACAGACCTTGATCCGGTCAAGTACAATCTGCTTTTCGAGCGTTTTCTGAACCCCGAGAGGATCAGCATGCCGGATATAGACGTGGATTTCTGCAAGGACAGGAGGTCAGAGGTCATATCATATGTTTCTGATAAATACGGCAAGGATCATGTTGCGCAGATTATTACGTTCGGCACAATGGCGGCGAAGGCGGCCATCAGAGACGTGGGGCGGGCTCTTGACATCCCTTACGGCGAGGTAGACAGAATAGCGAAACTCATACCGAACGCTCCGAATACCACGATTGAGTCTACGCTGGAGAAAGAAGTTCAGTTGAGAGAGGCATATGAAAAAGATAAAAAGATAAAGGAACTGATAGACACGGCTATCAGACTTGAAGGTTTGTGCAGGCATGCGTCCACCCATGCCGCAGGAGTTGTTATTTCTCCGGCCCCGCTTACGGATTACACTCCTCTTTACAGGAACCCGTCGGACGGAAGCATAGTGACCCAGTATGATATGGGATCTATTGAGAAAATAGGGCTCTTAAAGTTTGATTTCCTTGGATTAAAGACGCTTACCGTTATTGATAAGACGCTTAAATATATATCGGATAACGGCGAGGAGGTTTCTCTTAAGAATATTCCTTTTGATGATGAGGATACATATAACCTTTTGAGTTCCGGCAATACTACCGGCATTTTCCAGCTCGAAAGTCCGGGAATGAGGGATTTGCTTTTGAAGATCGCTCCGAACAGGTTCGAAGACCTGATAGCGATTGTGGCGCTCTACAGGCCGGGCCCCATGGGCAGCGGCATGATCGACGAGTTCATAAAAAGGAAAAAAGGTAAAATACCCGTCAAATATGACCTGCCGCAGCTCAAGGAAATCCTTGACGAGACATACGGGGTCATCCTCTACCAGGAACAGGTCATGAGCATTGCGAACAAGCTGGCAAACTTTTCTATGGGGCAGGCAGATATCCTCAGAAAAGCCATGGGCAAGAAGAGGCCGGATGAAATGGAGAAGCAGAAGGAGGCGTTCATTCAGGGCGCCCTTTCAAACGGTATTTCGGAGAAAAAAGCGCACCGGATTTTCGACCTGATGACGTATTTTGCCGAGTACGGTTTCAACAAGTCCCACTCGGCGGCATATGCCTATGTTGCCTATCAGACGGCATATCTGAAGACCCACTATCCTGTCGCATTCATGGCAGCCACATTAAGCGCAGATATGGATAATACCGACAAGACAATAAAACTTATAGCCGGCTGCCGGGAAATGGGCATCGAGATGCTTCCGCCTGATATCAATCTATCAGACAAAGAGTTTACTGTTGTCGGCAACTCGATACGTTTCGGGCTTGAAGCAGTCAAGGGTGTCGGTTCTTCTGCCATTGAGTCCATTTTGGATGTCAGGAACGGGGGTGAGCCTTTCGATTCGGTCATGAATTTTCTAGAAAGAGTGGATCAGAGAAGGGTGAACAAAAAAGTCGTCGAGAGTCTCATTAAGGCGGGTGCCTTTGATTCACTTGATATCACTCGCTCTCTGGCCATGGACATTATGAGCAGATTTCTGAACGGCAGCTCAAAACTCTCTGCGCGGCTTGCCGGACAGCAGAGCTTTTTTGGCGATACAGCCGGCGAAGACAGTGGAAATATCCCCGACTGGACCCTCGAAGAGCTTCTCAGACATGAGAAAGAAGCGCTCGGTTTTTATATAACCGGGCATCCGCTGACTAAATACGCTGCACAGCTTAAGAAAATGGGTACGAGAAGGACCTCCGAGCTCGACGGACTGCCTGATGGCCAGGAGATAAGGATCGCCGGAATAGTAACTAACATAAAGAAGATTCAGACGAAAGCAAAGGCAGAGACCATGGCATATCTGACACTTGAAGACCCTGAGGGAAATGCCGAGGTCATAGTTTTCCCGGAGCTGTATAAGAAAAACATTACGATTCTCCAGAAGGACACGCCTGTTTTTGTAAAGGGTTCCCTGGACAAGACGGAGAAGGGGTTGAAGATTGTCTCTTCCGAGATAATGAAACTGGATGCAGCAAGGGCTGCTTCAGGCCAGAAGGTCGAGATAGTCTTGCGGTTGCCTTTCCCTGAAGGAACGGACCTTCAGGCATTAAGGTCATTGGCAGCAGACAACACACGTGACAACTATCCTCTTTATCTCAGGGTATTTCACAGGGGGGCGGAGACGTTGATAGAGACAGGCCTCAGGATGTGCTATGACAGGAAGACCGTCCAGAAAATCGAGGCAATAGCCGGTAAAGGAGCTGTAGCCCTGCAATGATCAGATATTACCTCGAATTTGAGCGCCCTATTGAAGAACTTGAGCTGAAAATTGATGAACTCAGGCGCGTTTCAGACGGAAAGGAAATCGATATTTCGAGTGAAATCAGGAAGCTTGAAAAGAAGGTCAACGACCTCCGTTCAGAGATATTTTCCTCTCTCACGCCATGGCAGAAAACTCTTATCGCAAGGCATCCGGACAGGCCTTATACAATGGATTACGTTAATATGATGACGACAGATTTTGTCGAATTGCACGGAGACAGAAGGTTTGCAGACGACCCGGCTGTTATAGCAGGTTTTGCAAAAATAAATGGTATCCCCGCAGCAATTGCTGGTCATCAGAAAGGCAGGGGGATAAAGGAGAGGATTTACCGCAACTTCGGACAACCAAATCCGGAGGGTTACAGGAAAGCTCTAAGGGTTATGAAGCTTGCAGAAAAATTCAAAAGACCCGTAATAACTTTTATCGACACGCCCGGAGCCTATCCGGGAATAGGAGCCGAAGAGCGTGGCCAGGCGGAAGCCATAGCAGTAAACCTTATGGAGATGTCGAAACTCAAGACTCCGATAATATCCGTTGTCATCGGGGAGGGAGGCAGCGGAGGGGCCCTTGCTCTCGGTATTGCCGACCGCGTTTTTATGCTGGAACACGCAAGCTACTCCGTAATCTCTCCGGAAGGTTGTGCCGCAATACTCTGGAAGAAAAACAGTGATCTCGGCCCTCAGGACTTTTCGAAGGCTGCAGATGCCCTGAAGCTTACCGCTCAGGACCTTATGAATTTCAAGGTAATAGACGGCATAATCCCTGAGCCGCTTGGCGGGGCGCACAGAGACCCTGATACAATTGCAAAGAGTATCTCAGGTTTTGTTCTTAATGCGTTTGATGAACTGAAGAGCAGGTCGCAGGCGAAGCTTCTGGAAGAACGTTACAGGAGGTTCAGAAAAATCGGAAGCTTAATCGAAGAAGCGGAATAGAATATCCTTTCATCACCATTTTTGATATGGCTTACATAGCTAACGAGTCATCAGGAGCCAGATGTCCTCAGTCCGAATATAAAAACCAGATAATAGCAAAAATACCGTCTGTTCCTGCAAAGCCGGGTATCTATATCTTCAGGAATTCAAAGCAAAAAGTTCTCTATGTCGGGAAGGCAAAGAACCTGAAAATCCGTTTAAGCGGCTATTTCCAGAAGTCACCGGGCCTGGATTTACGGAAGGCATCGATGATATGTGAAGTCAGGGATTTTGATTATATAGTCACAAGCAACGAACTCGAGGCATTTGTTCTTGAGTCAAACCTTATCAAACAATATAAACCGAAGTTTAATATAATCCTGAAAGACGACAAGAATTACCCTTACCTGAAACTGACTGTCAATGAGGAATGGCCGAGACTGGAAGTTGTGCGCAGGATAAAGAAAGACGGCGCGTTATATTTCGGACCATATGTGCCCTCAGGTTCCATGCGCGAAGCTCTTGATTTTATCCGCAGGAATTTTCAGGTCCGGGACTGCAATCAAGCACTCGAAAAAACCATGAGACCCTGCATCAGGCATCAGATGGGAAGATGCCTTGCTCCCTGCGCCGGGCTTGTGAGCAGGGAAGAATACATCAAGCTTATAAATGACGTGCGTCTCTTCCTCAGGGGCGAAAAGAAAGAACTTATAAGCGGCCTGCATGATCAGATGACGCAGTTTTCAGAGGCGCTGAGATTCGAAGACGCCGCACGAATAAGGGACAGGATCAGGGCGATAGAAGGGGCCTGGGCATCGCAGAAGGTTGTTGACCCGGAACTCGGGGATATTGACGTCATAGGCTTTCACACTGAGGCCGGTGAAGGAGCCTTTAAGGTCTTCTTTGTGAGAAACGGCATAATGATCGGTTCAAAGGATTTTTTTGTAAGGAATATATCCGGTTTATCCGACAGTGAATTGCTGCATACTTTCATTTCCCAGTTCTATTCAAAGGAAATAATACCTCCATCTGAAATAGTGGTGCAGTCTTTTCCGGCGGATTCAAAATCACTTGAGAGGTGGCTGAGCAGGCGCAAGGGAGAGGCAATTGCCATATCTTTTCCTGCATCAGGGAATAAAAAAGAGCTTGCGGCAATGGCTGAGGAAAACGCCATATTTATCCATAAAGGCAAAAGAGAAGTCCAGTCCGCGGAGCTACTGCAGGAGATAAAGGAAAGATTCGGGCTGGTAAAAAAACCGAAGGACGCAGGGGCTTTTGACGTATCGAACATTTCGGGAGACGAAGCAGTCGGCGCCTATGTTTACTGGGCAGACGGCGATTTCGTAAAGGAGAAGTACAGGAGGCTCAGGATAAAGACGGTAACCGGAATCGACGACTATTCAATGACGGAAGAGATTGTCGGAAGGATCATCAGGAATCTTGATGGCGGGTTGCCCGACATTGTCGTTATCGACGGAGGCAAGGGTCACCTCGAAGCAGCCCGAAAGGCATTCCGAAAAACAGTTTCAGCTCTCAGGAATATTCCTTTCCTCATTGCTGTGGCAAAAGACCCTGACAGAGCCGTTACTGAGAAAGTCGATGAACCGTTTGATCTCGGGGACGGGAAACCATCTTCGCTCTTTCTTAAAAAAATAAGGGACGAAGTGCACAGGTTTGCAATAACTTATCACAGGAAACTCAGGGGAAAAGAGATGCTGCGTTCCCGTCTTGAAGGGATTTCAGGCGTCGGCAAAAAACGCAGGCTTGAACTTTTGAGAGTTTTTGGTAGTATAGATAATGTTGCAAATGCCACAGTTGATGAAATAACCGGACTGAAGGGATTCTCAGAAAATATTGCTGAACATCTATTAAAGGAATTGAGGAGGCTGCAATGAAGAAAGTAGCTTTGCTGATTATTATATTGATCGTGCCTGTTTATTCATGGGCTGAATACACAATATTTCTGAAGAACGGTTCCGCAATTCCGAATGTCCGCTCATACTACGAAAGCAGCGGCGACCTTACGGTTTATTTCGAGACCGGTTCAATGGTGGTGCCTCGGCAGGACGTCCTCAGGATAGAGGGTTTTGAGCCTGTCGAGCAGGAGAGTGATGCTGAAGATTCCGAACCTTTATCCGAGACGCCGGAACCCCGCCAGGAGCGTCAGAGACCGGAAGAGCCGGCGGGAAGTGAGCGACCTTCTGTTAGTGAGAGTCCGGCAGGTGAGCAGACCAGTGATAAAGCCGGCAGGTTGAATGGGATAAGGGCCGAGCTGAATAATGTATATTCTGAATTCCGGCAGCTCGAAGAGGAAGAGGCCAGGCTGGTGGCTGAGATCAATGAAAAGCGGAGCAGCAGAGTCACCTATAACAAGATTCAGCTGAACCAGTTGATGAAAGAGACCGAACCTGTTCAGGAAAAACTCTTCTCTGTCCAGAAGAGAAAAGAGGAACTCAGGCAGACAAGGAATTCACTCGAAAACGAGGCGAAAACATTAGAGTAGAAATGGAAATATTCCTTTCCGGCTCAATTGCATATGACAGGATAATGGACTTTCCGGGCAGGTTTTCGGATTACATCCTGCCGGATAAAATTCATATCCTCAATGTCTGTTTCAATGTCAACGGTCTTGTGGAAAAATTCGGAGGCACAGCCGGAAACATCGCATATTCACTAAGTCTTCTTGAAGAAAAACCTAATATTCTTGCTACGATCGGCAGAGACTTCCAGAGCTATTTCGAATGGCTCAGGAAAAACGGCATACCGGTTGACGGGATCAGGATTATCGCCGACGAATTTACGGCCGGGGCTTATATAACTACAGACAAGGCGGATAACCAGATTACCGGCTTTAATCCGGGAGCAATGAAATACCCCTCCAACGTTTCACTTGACTGTTCAAGCCCTGAAAGTTGTATTGCCCTGATAGCTCCGGGAAATCTTGAGGACATGATCGGATACGCTGCTGTATGCAGGGAAAAAGGAATCCGGTATATATGTGACCCCGGACAGTCTCTCACAAAATGGGAGGCTTCGCAACTTGCAGAATGGATGAGGGGTTCGATGGCCCTGATATCGAACGATTACGAACTTGAAATTATAATGAATGTCACCGGCATGGATAAGAAGGCGCTTCTGGGTCTGACGAAGTTCATAATAACAACCCTCGGAGAAAAAGGTTCTCTGGTCGTATCTTCTGAATTTGAAGCTCACATACCAGCGGCAAAGGCTGAAAGTGTGGTAGACCCAACAGGTGCGGGGGACGCTTACAGGGCCGGACTCATCAAGGGGATTGTCGCAGGAAAACAGATCGAAACCGCCGGCCGTATGGGTGCTGTTGCAGCTGTTTATGCGGTGGAGAAATACGGCACCCAGGAACATTCTTTTACATATGATGAATTCCTTGAGAGATACAGAAGCAATTTCGGGGAGATATAGTGATTCAGAGGTGGGCAGACGCGCTGAAAAACCCCTGCGGATCGACGGATTCAGATACGATACACGTGACCGCAGATTCTGCTTTGATGCCTTCTGAAAATGACCGGCTGGCTTAATGGCAGGTCTGTAAGGTGTCGGTGCATGCCTTTTTCATCACGTCTGCCCTCCTCTGCTTGACCATATCTGTGTAAACAACAGTTTTGTGCTGAGAAGCGGGCAAGACATTGCACCTAAATGATTAACGAATCTGCCATAAAAAACTACCTTTTCGAACATTTCCGGGACGTGCTTCAGGTCGATATCCGGAAAATCGGGTCCGGCGTCCAGGGATCGGGTTTCCTCATAGAGATGAAGACAACATCAGGTCTGAAATCATACGTGGTAAAGACTCTTCTTTCCGAGGGTCTCGGTCACGACTACCCGTCTGACCGGGCTTCGGTATTCCTTTTAGACCTTGACGAATACAACAAGCTCCCAAAGCATGTGAAGGCTGTCGATGTATTGGCCGAGACTGAAGAAGGCTTGGTAAAGTCCATCGGCGGCGGGAAGGAATATTATCTTTTGATGGAAAGATGCGATGGCCGGGATTATTTTAACGACCTCAGAGAGTTTTCCGGTAAAGAGAGGCTGGATGAAATGGATATAAAAAAGATAGAAGCAATGACGTCATACCTTGCTGAAATCCATTCCGTGAAAAAAGATTCCAGAACCCTGTACTGGCGAAAATTACGTGATACGGTTGGCCACGGCGAATGTCTTATGGGGGTCCTGGACTCTTATCCCGATGGGATTATTTCCTATTGGGAGATGGCTGAAGTCATCAAGAAATCGGTGGACTGGTACGCACGGCTGAAGCCGGAATATAATCGTCTTTGTTGTATACACGGAGATTTTCATCCGGGCAATATATGGTTTACCGCCGGTCAGGGCGGAGATTCAGTGGCGGACTTTATTCTCCTTGACCGCAGCCGGGGTCCGTGGGGTGAGCCTGCGGACGATCTGACGGCATTGACGATAAACTACATATTCTTTTCGATCCAGTTTCACGGCGATGTCAGAGGGCCGTATCTCGAAGGCCTTAATCTGTTTTTCGACGCCTATATCAGGGCGTCAGGTGATGCAATGCTGACCACAGTCACAGCGCCATTTTTTGCATTCAGGACAGCTGTTGTTGCCAACCCTGTTTTTTATCCTGATGTAACTCACGAACAAAGGAAAGGGCTATTCAGGTTTATGCACAATGTACTCGACGACGACAGGTTCCATATCGGAAGGATCAACGATTATCTTAAATGAAAAAAATATCAGGCTGCACACCGGAAATCGAAAAATAAGCAAAGCGAGCGATACGAGGCGGACTATATTACAATATAATTATGTTTAAAGAGAGTTGTCCGGGAAGCAGGGAGATCAGGAGCCCTTACCCGGAGGAAATTAAATGTTTCTGGTGCGATACGGTGTCGGAGATATGGTCTGATGAGGTGGAAATTGTATGCAGGAAATGCGGACGCACCATATCGAGGGAAATGAAGCCGACATGCATCGAATGGTGCCCGTCGGCAAAGGAGTGTATAGGAGCAGAGAAGTATGAGAGGCTGATGAGAGGCAGGGATAAATGAAGAAAATAACGGTTAAGCTGCTCAGGAAAGCATCCCGCGAGAAGATTCCCGTGTCGATGCTAAGAGGCAGGGTTATTCCTCCGAAGAAGCGTGAACTCCTGGAAAAAGTAATGGAAAGGGAAATCCGGGAAGAAGTTAAGAATAAATGATGGCGGGGTGGACGCTCAAGATTACTTTAATTGACATTGTATGAGCACATAACTTTTTAATGCTGACTATTAGTTTCCTGGAAAAACAATTGATGCGGGAACTTTTTTACAAAAAGCAGAAACTCTTCAACGGTATGTGGTCTCTCTTTCTTTGGTTGTGTAATCAAAGAAAAATTTCTAATAATATTCCCTTCCCTAAAGGTAAACGAATGTATTTTCCCAGCTTCTATTTCTTTCCTGACAGCCCATTTCGATAGAATCGATATCCCTGCGCCAGCTTCAACAGCTACCTTTATCGATTCAGTACTGCCCAAGGTAAGAGAAATATGTAAATTATTGATACCAAAACCATGAAGAGAAAAAAATTCCTCGATTTTCTGCCTTGTGCCTGACCCGTTTTCTCTAATGATAAATGGTTCTCTCGTTATTTCAAGGACTGAGAGTATCTGTTTCCTTGCCCATGGATGAAATGGAGATACAATTGGAACCAGCTCATCGTCAAGAAGAGGTTCTGCTTTGAAGGTTGTTCTGGATATTTCCCCTTCGACCAGGCCAAAATCAATAAGCTGGGAAGATAATAGCTCCTCTATCCTCTTCGTATTTCGAATAATCAACGTTATCTTAATCCTGGGATATTTTTTCTTGAAACTGACAACAATGCGGGGAAGAACGTAATTCCCGATAGTTGTGCTTGCCCCGATAGTTATGCCGCCCTTCACTACTCCGGTTATTTTCGAGATTCGCTTTTCAATATCAGTGTAATGCTTAAGAATATGTTTTGCTTCCTTATAGAGTATCTCTCCCGCGGGTGTCAGATGAATTGTATCTCTTGATCTGTCAAAAAGTTTTGTTTCAAAAAATTCCTCAAGAGCTTGTATTTGCATGCTCACAGCCGGCTGGCTGAGATGCACAATCCTGGATGTCTTGGAAAAACTTTTTGTTTCAACGACAGTGCAGAACAGTTTTAGTTTTATATCCATATTGCGTTTACTTTATCACAAGTCTATTCAATTTGTTTATAGGTTCATAAGTTCAAGGCAAAGTCGGTATCTGAAAGTTTTAAATATAAATCCTCTAAATTGGAGGACGGAAAATAAATAAAAAGGAGGGTTATCATGGTTGACGTAGAAAAATTTGAAGCTTACTGGAAACAGAATTTAACCTACATTGCTGTCCTTCTCTCAATTTGGTTTGCCGTCTCATATCTTTGCGGTATTCTTATTGCGGACCAGCTCGATGCCGTCAAACTATTTGGTTTTCCACTCGGGTTCTGGTTCGCAAACCAGGGTTCGGAGGTGACATTTGTCATACTCATAGCAGTCTATGTAAAGCTGATGAATGCGCTTGACAGAAAATACGATGTCCATGAGAAGTAAGGATCGGATTATGATGCTCCGGCGTATTATCGAATACCGCAATATTATTAAAGAAAGGTAACGAATATGGACATTATAACGTGGACGTGGATAATTGTTGGTGTGTCGTTTGCTTTATATATAGGGATCGCTATCTGGTCTCGGGCGCGGTCAACCGGCGAGTTTTATGTTGCAGCGAAACAGGTCCATCCTGTGCTGAACGGCATGGCAACCGGTGCAGACTGGATGTCGGCGGCGTCATTTATTTCGATGGCAGGAATGATTTCATTTCTCGGGAGGGATGGTGCTATGTATTTGATGGGCTGGACGGGGGGGTACGTCCTCCTCGCAATGCTTCTTGCCCCTTACCTCCGCAAATACGGCAAATACACGGTTCCGATGTTTGTCGGTGAAAGGTATTACTCCCATACCGCGAGGTCGGTAGCGGTTATCTGCGCCATCTTTGTTTCGCTTGTCTATGTTGCGGGGCAAATGCGGGGTGTCGGCGTGGTATTTTCACGGTTCCTTGAGGTGGACATCAACACTGGAGTGCTCATAGGGATGGCGATTGTTTTTACCTATGCTGTTCTCGGCGGCATGAAGGGGATAACCTACACACAAGTTGCACAGTATTGCGTGCTGATCACCGCATATCTCATCCCTGCAATTTTCATCTCGATTATGCTTACCGGGAACCCAATACCGCAGATCGGGTATGGCAGTTCCCTCAGTGAAAACGGGATGAGCATTCTCAATACGAGCAGCGGATATCTTCTCGACAAACTCAACGGGATACACAAGGATCTTGGGTTCCCTGCTTATACAGGACGGGGCTCAAAAAGTATGATAGATGTATTCACGATAACACTTGTCCTCATGGTGGGAACAGCCGGTCTGCCCCATATCATCATCAGATTTTTTACTACGCCGACTATCAAGGGGGCGAGAGCATCTGCGGGATGGGCGCTCCTGTTTATCGCCATTCTCTATACAACTGCGCCTGCCGTTGCATCCTTCGCGCGGCTGAACATGATACAAACCCTGCACAATCAGTCATATGCCGAGGCACCGAGCTGGTTTAAGAACTGGGAAAAGACAGGCCTTGCCGCATGGAAGGACAAGAACGACGACGGTATGATCCAGTATGCCCCCGGAGCTGCCTTCAAGGGGAAAGTTGAATTTGCAAAAGATCAGACGGGAAAGACCCTGATAGGACAATATGGGGAAAGAGTCGTCAAGACTGAGATTACTCCTGTTGATAAAAGCAAGAATGAACTGCACATAGACAATGACATCATCGTACTTGCGAATCCTGAGATTGCAAAACTACCCGCATGGGTGGTAGCACTTGTTGCTGCAGGTGGTCTTGCAGCAGCACTTTCGACGGCTGCCGGCCTGCTTCTGGTCATCTCATCTGCGCTCTCACATGACCTGATCAAGAGTATAATCGCTCCAAAGATCAGCGAGAAAACCGAACTGGTCTGGGCAAGGATCGCCGCTGCAGTTGCGGTAACAGTGGCCGGTTATTTCGGCATTAATCCTCCGGGATTTGTTGCGCAGGTTGTTGCCTTTGCATTCGGACTTGCGGCATCATCTTTTTTCCCTGTGATTATTATGGGGATTTTTTGGAAGAAAGCTACAAAGGAAGGAGCGATTCTGGGAATGCTCAGCGGTATCATCTTCACCGCTGCCTATATCATATACTTCAAGTTTTTGAATCCAGATGTGAACAACGCGAAACACTGGCTCTGGGGGATATCTCCTGAAGGAATCGGAACCATCGGAATGCTGATCAATTTTGCCGTTATGTTTGTGGTTTCGAAAATAACCAAGGAACCGCCGAAAAAGGTGCAGGATATGGTGGCAAGTCTTCGCTATCCGCGGGAAATATGATTACCTGCGATGGTTGAAATCCGATGGAGATGAAAGGGGAAAAATGGAAACCGTAAACGTACTTTTTTCAGGAGTAGGAGGACAGGGCATTATCCTGTCGAGCATGATATTGGCAAAAGCTGCGTTTCAGGCAGGTTACATGGTGAAAGAAAGCGAACTGCATGGCATGGCACAGAGAGGAGGGAGCGTCATCAGCCACGTGCGTTTCGGTGAAGAGGTTCATTCTCCTTTGATACGCAAGGGCAAAGCCGACTTTCTTGTTGCGCTCGAAGAACTTGAAGGACTGAGGAATGTCTTCTATTTGAAGCCGGATGGCAGGATTATCCTTAACCGCAAAAAGGTTGTCCCTCCCTCGGCAAATCCGGATATTGCTCCATATCCCGAAGATACGGAATCACTGATGAAATCAATGGGTTTTTCCGTGGATAGTGCGAATGCCCTGGGAAACGCAAAGGTTGAGAATATCATTGTCATGGGGATACTTTCCCGGCATCTGTCTTTCCCCCTTTCTATTTGGGAAAAAGTCATCCCGAGTTCTGTCCCTTCTAAAACGGTCGAGATAAACCTCGCAGCATTCAGGAAAGGAAGGGATATCGCCGAGGCGAAAGCAGCATAATATTCAGGCAAAAGAATTAACGAGATGATCTATACAGATTGCCGGCTAATCTGTATATGCCGAAGAGCTCGCTGGTATTTACCAGTTGGTATCTACTTGTTTTTAATACTTACCTAAAAGGAGTTTTTTTGATGAAGGAAGATTTAATTGATAAGGAAATTCTCTCTGGAGATGATGCAATAGGAAGAGGGGCTATAGAGGCAGGGATATCTCTTGCTACGAGTTATCCCGGAACACCGGCTACAGAAATCTTGCAATATATTGCCCGTCACTTCGATGGAGACGCAGAATGGTCGGTAAATGAAAAAGTTGCTTTTGAAACAGCAGTTGGTGCTTCCTATGCAGGGAAAAGAGCGTTATGTTCCATGAAACATGTCGGTGTTAATGTCGCATCAGATCCATTAATGACCGCTGCATATCTCGGACTTAAAGGAGGTCTGGTACTTGCCGTTGCGGACGATCCAAGCGCGTATTCTTCTCAGAATGAACAAGATTCCCGTTTTTATGCAAAATTCGCAAAAATACCCTGTCTTGAGCCGAGCGATTCACAGGAAGCCAGGGATATGACGATCATTGCCTTTGATCTATCCGAAAAGATGGGTCTCCCGGTAATGGTCAGGGCCGTCACCAGGGTATGTCATGCCTATTCACCGGTCACTTTAGTACCAGTTCGGGACCAAAACCCTCTCTCGTTGCAGAAGGATCCTGCGAACATGATTGCCGTTCCAGGCAATGTATTGAGATGTCATAATAATCTAAATAAAAAACAGGAAGATTTAGTGAAATGGGGGGCAGATTCCGGATTAAACAGGATTTTTAAGAATGGCCAGAAGAAAGGGATTATTGCATGTGGTATCGGGCATGCCTATGCCCGGGAATACGACCCTGAATATGCTATCCTGAAAATATCTTATTATCCTTTTGAAGAAACAATGATCGAGGAATTTGTGAAAGGGCTGGAAGAAGTCTGGGTGTTTGAAGAAGGCGAACCTTTTGTTGAAGAGATCGCAAGAAGATATTCTTCACTGGTGAAGGGCAAGATTTCGGGAGAAATCAATAGCACAGGGGAACTCGGACCGGATGTGTTAGACGAGGATACTTCAAGTTCGACATCAAATCAGCCAAGTCATGTCTTACCGATGCCTTTACCTTCAAGACCGCCGGTATTATGCCCGGGGTGTCCGCACGGCAGGTTTTACGAAGCTCTTAAAGCGGTAAAACCAGCATTTACTGCCGGAGATATCGGCTGCTATACACTGGGAGCGAATCCGCCGTATCAGATAATAGATTCCTGTCTCTGTATGGGTGCAGGCATCAGCAAGGCAGCGGGCATTGCGAAGCAGGGAGTAAAAAGAGTGGCGGCGGTGATTGGTGATTCTACCTTTATCCATTCAGGAATCCCTGCGTTGATCAATGCAGGGTATAACAGGGCGAATATCCTTGTGCTTATTCTGGATAATTCATCGGTCGCAATGACAGGGAGCCAGCCCACACCGTTAACCGGAATTACTGCAAAAGGAGTAGAGGGAGGAAAAGTTTCACTTGAAGATATCTGCAGGGCATGTGGGGTGAGTTCCGTTGAAGTCGTGGATCCTTATGATGTTGAGAAAACAAAAGTTTTACTGAATGCAAAACTGGATGCAGAAGGAGTGCATGTTGTTATTTCGCGGAGATCCTGCATATTGGTGAAAAAACGCAATTCTCAATAGAGCGGCATTTATTCAATTTGCTTATAGATATATAAAGTCAGGGAAAGATGGATAATCATTAATATAAATTAATTACAACAAAGGGGAGTAGCTATTTGGTGGATATCGTCAATACGCCTGTTGACAGCAGGCTGGTACCACCGGTCAGTGAAAACTGACAAGCAAGACCTTTGTCGCATAGCTTTTTTTATGAATGTGGCAAAGGTTTTTTTATGAGGCGAGGAGAAAGAATATGAACGGATTGAAAACAATGGCTTTGATGGTATCGCGCACGCTTTACAAATAAAGGAGGAATTCGAATGGGAGAGACGTTAGAGATCAGATGGCATGGACGGGGTGGGCAGGGGACGGTGACTGCTGCGAAAGTGCTTGCCGACGCCTGTCTGAGCGGTGGAAGACATGTCCAGGCGTTCCCGGAATACGGACCGGAAAGGGCCGGGGCCCCGCTGAGGGCATATAACAGGATTAGTTCCCATGAACTCAGGATGCATTGTCCTGTCCTGCACCCTCACATAGTAAGTGTAGTTGATGCTACCCTGCTTGACGCGATTAAGGTTGCCGAGGGCGCCAAAGAGGATGCGATGTTTATTGTCAATACATCGAAGTCACCTGCGGTAATACGTTCCAAACTGGATGTCTCACAAGGGCAAAAAGTATTCACTATCGATGCTTCTAAAATTGCGATAGAGCATATCGGCAGACCGCTTCCGAACGCGCCCATGCTTGGGGCGATCTGCAGGGTGTCAGGTCTTGTGACCCTCGAACACCTCCTTGAAGATATCAGGAAGAGCTTCGGGAAAAAGTTTTCGCAAAAGATTATTGACGGCAATCTGGAAGCAGCAAGACTCGGATATGAGGAGGTAAAGGAAGGATGAAACTCAGAAATTGGAAAGAGGTTACTCCGGGGGCAGTGATCACTGAGGCCGGCAGCTCAGTAAAATTCAAGACAGGTTCATGGAGGTCGTTCAAACCAATCTGGAAAGAAGAAAACTGCATTCAGTGCCTTTTCTGCTGGATATACTGCCCCGATATGGCAGTGAAGGTGGGAGACGGCAAGAGGGAAGAGTTCGACTATGATTACTGCAAGGGCTGCGGGATCTGTGCGCTTGAATGTCCCGGGAAGAAAGGGAATAAAGCAATTATTATGGTTGAGGAGGGAAAATAATGGCAAAAATAGTTGCGATAACCGGGAACGAAGCTGTTGCCAATGCACTGCGGCAGGTGAACCCTGATGTCTGTGCTGCCTATCCGATAACCCCTCAGACCGACATGATGCAGAGGTTTTCGAGTTTTGTATCAGATGGCAAGGTAAAAACTGAGCTTATTCTTGTCGAAAGCGAACACAGTGCAATGAGCTCCTGTGTCGGAGCTTCCGCTGGGGGCGGGAGGGTCATCACCGCTACGTCATCACAAGGGCTTGCGCTTATGTGGGAGATTTTATATATTGCCTCAGGAATGCGGCTTCCCATTGTCATGCCTGTGGTCAACAGGGCGTTATCAGCGCCTCTCAATATCCACGGAGATCACTCGGATGCAATGGGAGCGAGAGATACGGGCTGGATTCAGCTCTGGTCCGAGAATGCCCAAGAGGCATATGACAATACCATCCAGGCATTCCGAATCGGGGAGCACATGGACATACGGCTGCCCGTCATGGTCTGCCTGGACGGCTTCATCATCAGCCATTCTATTGAGAGGATATCTTGTCTTGAGGACGAGGAAGTCAGCGAATTTGTTCGTGATTTCTCAAACTTGATCCCTCTCCTTGACATCGGGCGGCCTGTCAGTTACGGACCCCTGATACTTCCCGATTACTATATGGAATTCAGGCGGGCGCAGGCTGAAGTAAGCACAAAAGTGTCAAAGGTTGTACTGGATGTGGCTGAAGAATATGAGAGGATTTCGGGGAGAACCTACGGTCTTTTCGAGGAATACAGGCTTGATGATGCGGAGATAGGGATCGTGATTCTCAACTCTGCGGCAGGCACTTCAAAAGATGTGGTCGACGCATTCAGGGAGAAAGGGATCAGGGCAGGTCTTCTGAAACCGAGACTGTACCGGCCGTTTCCCTACAGGGAGTTCGGAGAAGCCCTGAGAAATCTAAAGGCAGTATGTGTGCTCGACAGGGCGGATGCCTTCGGAGGCTCTTTCGGACCGGTCTATCTGGATATCGCAACCAGTCTCTACCCCTATAAGGAGAGGCCTGTGCTTATCAATAAGATTTTCGGCCTGGGCGGCAGGGATTATCTCCCCGAGCATGCGGAACTCGTGCTGAACGAACTCGTGGAGATTGCAGGCAAAGGGACAGTTAAGAACTACAAGGAATATGTAGGAGTGAGGGAATAGATATGGCAAAAATAATTACATTAAAAGAGCTATCAAAAAGAGAGATAAAATTTGCACCAGGACATAGGTTATGTTCTGGTTGCGGAGCACCAATTGTCGTTAAAATGGTGCTCCTTGCATCCGACTATCCGGTTATCGCATCGAATTCAACAGGGTGTCTTGAGGTTTCAAGCTGCATATCGGACTACACCGCATGGAGGATTCCGTGGATTCACAGCGCGTTTGAAAATGCTGCAGCGACCATATCCGGAGTTGAGACAATGTACCGTGCATTGAAAAAGCAGGGGAAAATCGACAAGGAGATAAAATTCATTGCGTTTGGCGGTGACGGAGGCACATATGACATCGGGTTTCAGAGTCTTTCCGGAGCAATGGAACGGTGGCACGACATGCTCTACATTTGTTACGACAACGGCGCGTACATGAACACAGGAATCCAGCGTTCGAGCGCAACACCGTTCGGAGCGGATACTACAACCAGGCCCGCCGGAAGTGTGGTGCCCGGCAAGACCGAACAGAGAAAGAACCTGACCAAGATCATGGCTGCACATAATATCCCGTATGCAGCGCAGGCATCCCCCAGCCACTGGGCTGACCTTGTCAGGAAGGTCAGGAAGGCACTTGAGATACCTGGACCAAAGTTCATGAATATCATGGCGCCGTGCAACAGGGGATGGAGGTCGAGGACTGACGAAGCAATTGCCCTGAGCAGGCTGGCGGTAGATACCTGTTTCTGGCCTCTCTACGAGATAGAAAATGGGGTTACGAAAATAACCTTCAGGCCGAGGGAGAAGAAACCGATTGCGGATTTTCTCAAAACACAGGGAAGGTTTAAACATCTCTTCCAACCTGAAAATGAAATCCTAATATGGAAGATTCAGGAGACTATCGACAGGGAATGGGAAAGGCTTCAGAAAGAAGAGAATTTGAACAAAGAAATTTCTTAGAAAAAGCGTTCCTAATGTATTTGGAGATGTTAATGCAATGCCTCTGAAAATTGAAGACATAGTGAATGCAACCGGTGGAGAGTTAATTACGGGAAGTCCTGATATTGGAATTTCAGGCTTCTCTACTGATAGCAGAACAATATTGCCCGGCAATTTATTCATTGCACTGCAAGGGGAAAAACATGACGGACATTCCTTTTTAGGTGAAGCTTTCTTAAGAGAGGCTGCAGGTGCGATTATTTCAAAAAATATCCACAGGGAAATTGAGCCAGGCCGGAGTTTTTTCGTTATCAAAGTGCATGATACACTCCGTGCGTTAGGGGATATTGCTAAGGTTTACAGAGAGAGGATTGGCAAAACCGTAATAATTGCTATTACAGGCTCAAGCGGCAAAACTACGACAAAAGAAATTTTGCGATGGATACTGTTAGAGGAATTTAATATAGTTGCGTCGAAGGCAAGTTTTAATAATTTTGTAGGTGTTCGTCCGCAGTAACAGTTGTTTATCTATCGGGTTAAAGTCCCGAGCGGGGAATTGTCCGTTTACCCCGGTAGCACAAGGGAGCGGCGTCCGGGTAACCGGGGGTCGTAAGGTCTCATTGGCAAAACAG
>Ga0208244_100301_pt1 | contig 54810 bp, 62 predicted proteins | sample SubbioCR12Aug_5A_FD_184828 | JGI IMG/M metagenome (GOLD analysis project Ga0208244, IMG submission 184828) | Serpentinite rock and fluid subsurface biosphere microbial communities from McLaughlin Reserve, California, USA - CR12Aug_5A (SPAdes) | ecosystem: Environmental > Terrestrial > Deep... | reverse complement strand
CAAGATGGCCGCGCTGGGCGCGGCGATGCGCAAGCTCGTGCATCTGTGCTTTGGAGTGATTAAACATCAGACCGTTTATCAACCCAATTGGCAGCCAGGAGGTTGACTGGCGAGACGGTATCTACCCCCCCGTTGGCGGCAACGATTACATTGTTGGTGCGGCGCCTCGCCGCGATTTTCGTACGGCGGATTGCGCGCCTGAGAATCAGACATTCCCCTGTAAATTCTGCATCAAGCGCAATGCGTAGGCCGTCTGGTTCGTGTCCCACGGCGTGAAGCGCCGCAGTTGATACCGGTCGGTGAGGGCGTTGGAGGCGCCGCGCTGTGTCGAGACGGCGGCGTCAAATCCCAGCCCGCGCACGATCCCGGCCTGTTCAGGCAGGTAGTCCGCTCCGGGCTTGCCGTTGGGATAGGCAAACAGCCGGACCCGATCTTCCAACGTTTCTTCCAGCCAGGCTTTGCCTGCGGCGATTTCCGCGTGCGCTTCGGTTTCATTCAGCTTGGCGAGGATGGGGTGACGATGGGTGTGGCCGCCGATTTCCATGCCTGCGGCATGCAGCTGCTTGAGCTGGGCGGTGGTCATCATCAGGTCGTCCGGCAAGCGGTCGACACCGGCACGTGCGGTGATTGCGGCCACGGTGGTGTCTCGCGCGTTCAGCGGTTGGTACTTCACCTGCGGCAGGATTTTTCCGATGGCCTGGGCTTTAGCCGCGTCGGAACCCAGGTCGTGCGTGCCCAGGCCAAGGTCGTTCAAGTCCAGCCGGGCATGCGGGCTGCGGCGGATGCTTTCGATCACGGTGTCGTTGAACATGCGGCCGCCGTTGAGATAGGACGTGGCGATGAAGAAGGTGGCGTGCAGTCCGTGCTTCTGCAGGATGGGCAGCGCGTGGGTGAGGTTGTCGGCATAGCCGTCGTCGAAGGTGATTGCTGCAGCACGCGCCGGAAGGGTGCCCGCATGGAGCCGCTCAACCGCCTCAGGCAGGGGCAGCACATTGAAAATGGATTTGAGCAGGCCCATTTGGGCGTCGAAGCTTTCGACCGTGGCTTCGCTCGGAAACAGCGGATCGGGCGTGGGCAGTACGCGATGGAAAATGAGGATGCTGAGCCGGGCCTTGACGCCAGCGGGGGAGAGACGGCTGGCCAGAAGCCGGAACAGGGGATGGGCAAGCTTGGGCATCAGCTGATTCATTCGAAGATGGGTGCCTGATCTTAGCGCGCTTCGTCTGCGAGGGCACTTTGCTAAAACGGACTGCTTAAATCTGTGTGCTGCGCCGCCGCGTGACGAAATCGACGAGGTTGCGATACAGCGGCGCCGGCAGCAGGCTGGCGACGAGGTGCTTGAGGTCGCCGGCTTTCCAGTCGGCTTTGCGGAAGGCGCGGCGGAACAGGCGGCGGGCGGAATCGGTGTCGTTGCGCCAGTGGCAGCGATAGGCTTCGCGCAGCAGGGGGGCGTAGAGCAGTTCGTGGAGGTGGGCGGGGGTGAGGTGGGCGACGCGTTCGGGGTGGTGCTGGGCGAAGTCGCGGCGCGCGGCGATGGCGTCGAACACTTTTCGCCAGTGCGGGATGCGGGAGGGACGGCGGGTGTGGCAGCGGTGAAACGCCAGCACTTCGGGCACCCGCACCAGTTGGGGCTGGCGCGCGAGCAGGCGCAGCCACAGGTCGACATCCATGGCGGTGGGGGCGCGTTCGGAAAACCCGCGCAGGTCGTCGATGAATTGGCGGCGGACGAGGACGCTGTGGATCGGCCACGGCTCGTTTTCGAAGAGGTGGCTGGCGGCCTGGTGGGCGTCAAATTCGGGCAGCAGCTTGGGCGCGGGGTCGGCGGTGGCGTCGCCGAAGTCCTGCCAGCCGCAATAGGCGAGGTCGGCAGGGGCGGCCTGCAAAGCGTCGTGCAGCAGGCGCAGGGCGTCGGGGTGCCAGGTGTCGTCGGCGTCGAGAAAGGCGATGAAGTTGCCGCGGGCGTGGGCCAGCGCGGCGTTGCGCGCGGCGAAGGGGCCGCTGCGGGTCTGGTAGACGAGGGTGATGCGATCGGGGTTTTCCGCCGCCAGCCGCTGCAGGATTTCGGTCGAGCCGTCGGTGGAGCCGTCGTCCGCCACGACGAGTTCGACCTGCGGGTAGCTTTGCCCCAGCACGCTGGCGACGGCGTCTTGCACCGTGGCCGCGGCGTTGTGGCAGGGCATGACAACGGAGATCAGCGCGGGGTCGAAGTGGTCCATGGGCTCAATTAATGTGGGTCGCCGCGATTCGTCAGATCGATGGCCAAGCGGTCCAGATCCTGCTTGAAGCCAACCAAATCGAGAAGGCTGCGAGAATCTTCCATGTCGATCATGAAGTCGATATCGCTATCCGGAGTGTCCTCGGCTCTGACTGCGGAACCGAATACGCGAATGTTCCGTGCGCCATGACTCTTGGCCAGGTGCTCGATCTCATCCTTGTGGGCGCGTAGCGTTTCGAGTGTATTCATGTAGGGGCCCTGAAAATCCTCCCGGAGATGGGGCTAAAAGCATTTTTTGGAATTCGAGTTTAACTTGATTGCTTGCCGATCCATGCCTGCCTCCGTTCGGCCAGGATGCGGTTGCGATAGGGCAGGAAGTCGGCAGCGTCGAACAGATGGCGGCTGATCAGGGCTGCGTAGTCGGTGTCGCTGCCGACCAGCCGGATGCCGTGCTTCAGGATCTGGCCCAGCAAGGGTTCGCCAACCCGTTTCAAATCGATCAGGTCGACCGGCATGCCGGTCGTTTCGGCGATCTGATCGATCAGCGCGATTTTCTCTTCAGCAGTCAGCGGGGCGGCCACCTGCACGGCAAGGTCGAGGTCGCTGTGGGGCGTGGCGCGCCCGGTGGCCCGGGAGCCGAACAGGATCGCCAGGCGCACGCCGCCATGCGCGTTCAGGATTTGCCTGAGGTGATGTTGCAACTCGGCGGGGGCGGCCGTTTCCATGGGCGGATTATGGGTCGAGTCGGCCGCGATGCAAAGCGGGACGCCGCACGGGATGTGGGAGGCCCGCCCTCGGGCCGATGATGTGAAGACCGCGACGACGCGAATGCCAGCGCCGCGCATCCGTCCGCATTCGGCCCGAGGGCGGGTCGCCCACATTGCGCCCGCGTGGTTTTCTCGGTTTGCTTGTAATTTTTCAGGACGGCAATGGGTGAAAGCCGGAATGCCGTCGCGGACGTGTTCGGGTTTTCTTAGTCCATTCGAAGATGGGTGGGCACTTCCATGCCGAAGATCGACGTTTGGGGGTCGTCCTTTTTGAACTTGAGCGCTCTGCGATGGATCAGCCGCGCCTTCGCCAGTCGATAGGCTTCCTCTTCCTGGGTGTGCTCTCTTTCACTCAGCGCCGCTTCACTGTGCGCGTTGCGGATTCGCAGAACAAGATAGACCGTGGCGAAGATGGCAATGGCAACGGCAATGAACGCCCATATGGCAAGGATCGTAATCATGATTTCAGTTTCCCTTTAATCGGCGAATCGGCAGGCTTCTAATAGGCGAATCGGCATGCTTGGACGCTTCATGAGCGTGTTTTCTCATCCATTTGTGTTGCGGTAATGGTTATTTCAGACTAACCGCTTGTGCTGCTGATTTGGATTGAGGTCGACGTGGCTGCCCGAAGGCACCGCTGAATAAGTGGTTACCCCGGCGGTGCGTGCTAGTTGCCGCTTTAGGGAGACGCTGATTAATTCGGTATGACCGTCATTGCGAGCGCAGCGCGGCAATCCAGTGCATTTATTAAGCAGGTTGCGGGCGGCGCTCGGTATCATCCTTGCATTTATGGAATTAAACTCCATAATTGCAAGGATGATTGAACGTGCACTGGCTCGCCGGCTGAAAGACGCAATCGCCCATACGCCGGCGGTGGCCTTGCTTGGGCCGCGCCAGGTGGGCAAGACCACCCTGGCGCTGGAGGTGGGGCAGGGGTTCGACGCGCTTTATCTCGATCTGGAATCCGAGCAGGATCGCGCCAGGCTGGCGCAGCCGGAACTTTACCTGGCGGACCATCAGGACAAGTTGGTGATTCTTGATGAGGTTCATCGCGCGCCAGGGTTGTTCCCCGTGCTGCGCGGACTCATCGACCGGGCGCGCCGGTCGGGCCGCATCGCCAGTCAGTATCTGCTGCTGGGTTCGGCCTCGCTGGATCTCCTCAAGCAGTCCGGCGAAAGTCTGGCCGGTCGCATTGCCTACCTGGAACTCGCGCCCTTCAATATGCTGGAAACGCCCAACCTGCCGGCTGACGACCTGTGGGTGCGCGGCGGCTTTCCCGACAGTCTGCTGGCGCCGGACGCAGGGCGCAGTCTGCGCTGGCGGCAGGACTTCATTCGCACTTATCTGGAGCGGGACATCCCGCAATTCGGCCCCCGTATCGCTGCCGAGACTTTGCGGCGCCTGTGGGGCATGCTTGCCCACCATCAGGGCGGCCTGCTCAATACGGCCCAGTTCGCCCGCAACCTGGGGGTGGACGCGAAGACCGCAGCGAGCTATCTCGATCTTCTGGTCGATCTGCTGATCGTGCGTCGCCTGCCGGCCTGGCACGCCAACCTCGGCAAACGCCTGGTCAAGTCACCCAAGGTATATGTGCGCGACAGCGGTCTGGTGCATGCGCTGATGAATATTCCCGACAAGGAGACCTTGCTGGCGCACCCGGTGGTGGGGCAAAGCTGGGAAGGTTTCATCATCGAGAATCTGCTGGTTTGCGCTGCGGACAAGGCGCAAGGCTATTTCTATCGCACCAGCGGGGGGGCGGAAATCGATCTGCTGCTGGCCTGGCCGGACGGCAGTCTGTGGGCGGTGGAAATCAAGCGCAGCCTCAGCCCCAAAGTCGAGCGCGGCTTTCATGCCGCCTGCGAAGACCTTGCGCCTGCCCGCAAGTTCGTTGTGTATGCCGGACAGGAGCGTTATCGCATCGCACCCGACATCGAGGCCATTTCGATGGCTGAGTTGGCGGCTGAGGTTTTCGCTGCGTGACAGAGCCGTTTGGTTAAAATCAGTCCCTACCTTCATTTTTCCGATTCCCATGCAAACCCTCACCGTCGATCTCGGCGACCGTTCCTACCCCATCCATATCGGTTCCGGCCTTTTGGCCCAGGCGGATCTGATCCTGCCGCACCTGGCGCAAAAGCGCGTGATGATCGTGACCAACACCACGGTGGCGCCGCTGTACCTGGCGCAGCTGACGGCCACGCTGCAGGCGGGCGGGGTGACGGTGGCGCAGGTGGTGCTGCCGGACGGCGAGGCCTACAAGAGCTGGGAAACGCTGAACCTGATTTTCGACGCGCTGCTGACCGACCGTGCGGAGCGCAAGACCACGCTCATCGCGCTGGGCGGCGGCGTGATCGGCGACATGACCGGGTTTGCCGCTGCGAGCTACCAGCGCGGCGTGCCCTTCATTCAGATCCCCACCACGCTGTTGTCGCAGGTGGATTCGTCGGTGGGCGGCAAGACCGGCATCAACCATCCGCTCGGCAAGAACATGATCGGCGCGTTCTACCAGCCGAAAGTGGTGCTGGCCGATACCGATACGCTGAAGACGCTGCCTGCGCGCGAACTGTCGGCGGGGCTGGCCGAGGTGATCAAGTACGGCCTGATCTGGGACGCGGAATTCCTCGCCTGGCTGGAAGCCAACATGGACAAGCTGCGCGCGCTGGACCCGGCGGCGATCACTCATGCGATCTATCGCTCGTGCGAAATCAAGGCGCAGGTGGTGGGCGAGGACGAGCGCGAAGGCGGCATCCGCGCCATCCTCAATCTCGGCCACACCTTCGGCCACGCGATCGAAACCGGCATGGGCTACGGCAACTGGCTGCACGGCGAGGCGGTGGGCGCGGGCATGGTGATGGCTGCGCAGACCTCGCAGCGGCTTGGCTGGATCAGCGAGGCGGACGTGGCGCGCACCCGCGCGCTGATCCGCGCCGCCGGGCTGCCCGATGTGGCGCCGGACCTGGGCGTGGATACGTATCTGGAATACATGGGCCACGACAAGAAGGTCGAGGGCGGCAAGATGCGCTTCGTGCTGCTGAAGAAGCTGGGCGAGGCAGTGATCACCGGCGAGGTGCCGGAGGCGATGCTGCGCGAGACCCTGGCGACGTGCGCGACATCCTGAGCGCGAGCGGCTCTCTATAACAAAAACAATCGATTGCATTAGCCATGGTTTGTGTTATTAATGCAAGCTATGGTTTCCGATAATATCCATACAACACTGGAGCGGCTTGGGGCGCGTCTGCGCGCGCAGCGCCTGCTGCGCAACGAGCCGCAGGCGCGTTTCGCCGCCCGCCTGGGCGTGTCGGTGCCGACCCTGAGGCGGCTGGAGCAGGGCGATGCCAGCGCGCAGATCGGTCACTGGCTGGCTGCGCTGGAGGTGCTGGGGCGGCTGCACGAAACCGAGGCCTGGCTCGCGCCGCAGACCAGCCTGTTCGCTGCCGCCGAGGCCGCGCCGCTGCAACGGCAGCGCGCGCGGCGGCGCAAGGACGCCGCGTGATTCGGCTCGACGTCTGGCTGACGCTGCCGGATGGCGCGCGGCTGCCGTGCGGCGAACTGGCGTTCGCCGACGCCGATCCGCACGGGCGCTATGCCAGCGCGTTCCGTTACGTTCCAGGCTATCTTGCCGACCCGCGCGCCTTCGCGCTCGATCCCGTGGCGCTGCCGCTGACCGGCGAGGAATTCCAGTCGACCCAGCTCAACCCGCCCCTGCTTGCCTTCGAGGATGCCCTGCCCGATGTTTGGGGCAGGCGGCTGCTGGTGTTGAAGCATGACCTGACGCGCGGCCAGCAGGCCGAACCGCATCTGTTGCAGGTGCTGGGCGGCGCAGCGTTGGGCGCGCTGGCCTTTGCGCGGCCGGGTGAGCCGCCCGAGGTCATGGACCCGGAGGCCGACGGGTTGGCGCTTGCCGAACTGGCCGATGCGGCGGCGCGGCTGGAAGCGGGCGAGGCGGTCGACGACAGCAGCCGCTTGTTGCTGTCAGCCGGCAGTTCGCCGGGCGGTGCGCGGCCCAAGGCGCTGGTGCGCGACGCGGAGGGACACTGGATCGCCAAGTTTTCCAGTCGGCGCGATGATTGCGACATGGTGGGGCTGGAAGCGGCCGGCCTGGCCCTGGCCCGGCGCGCGGGCCTGACTGTGCCGGATTTCAGGCTGGCGGTGCTGCCCGGAGGGCGCCGCGCTCTGCTGGTGAGGCGCTTCGACCGTACGCCGACCGGCCGACTTCACATGCTGAGTTTTCGTGCGGTGCTGCAGGCCAGCGGGTTTTATGTGCTGGGCTATGCCGATCTGCTTGCGGGTCTGCGCCGCCACGGTGTTGCGCCGGAGGCCGACGTGCCGCGGCTGTTTCGGCAAATGGTGTTCAATGCGCTGCTCGGCAACACCGACGATCACCTGAAGAACTTCTGGCTGCTGCGCGATGCGGCGGGATGGCGGCTGTCGCCTGCCTTCGACCTGCTGCCGGATACGGCCGGATTGCGCGAGCACGTGCTGCGCTTCGATCTGACGCCAACCGCGCCCGGCCCTGCCGGGCTGGCCGCGCTGGGACGAAAGTGGGGCGTGTCGGGCGCGGCAGCAATATGCGATGAGGTGCGCGGTGCGCTGGCGGAGTTCGCCCCGGTTGCGGCAGACTGCGGCGTGCCGCACACTGACATCGATCGCTTCGCTCCCGACATTGCCCGACGCCTACACTCATGAACGAACTTGCTTCCTACGCCGCGCATTCCAGCCAGACCCGCGGGCGCCGGCATGCCGAACCGTCCGCCGCGCCGCGTTCCGAATTCCAGCGCGACCGCGATCGCATCATCCATTCCACCGCGTTCCGCCGGCTGGAATACAAGACCCAGGTGTTCGTGAACCATGAGGGCGACCTCTTCCGCACCCGGCTGACCCACAGCCTGGAAGTGGCGCAGATCGGCCGCACCATCGCGCGCGTCCTCAACCTGAACGAGGATCTGGTGGAAGCGGTGGCGCTGGCGCACGACCTTGGCCATACGCCGTTCGGCCATGCCGGGCAGGACGCGCTGAACGCCTGCATGCGCGAGCACGGCGGCTTCGAGCACAACCTGCAGTCGCTGCGCGTGGTCGACCTGCTGGAAGAGCGCTACGCCGAGTTCGACGGCTTGAACCTGACCTTCGAGGCGCGCGAGGGCATTCTCAAGCACTGCTCGCTGGGCAATGCGGAGAAGCTGGGCGACATCGGCGCGCGTTTCATCAATAAGCAGCAGCCTTCGCTGGAAGCGCAGATCGCCAACCTGGCCGACGAGATCGCCTACAACAACCACGACGTCGACGACGGCCTGCGTTCGGGGCTCATCACGCTGGAACAGTTGATGGAGGTGCAGCTGTTTGCGCGCCATCTCGCCGAGGTGCGCGCGAAATATCCCGCGCTGCAGGGCCGCCGCGAAGTGACCGAAACCGTGCGCCGCATGATCAACACGCTGATCATCGACCTGGTCGACACGACGCGGATCAACATCGAAAACAGCGGCGTGCAGACCCTGGACGAGGTGCGCGCCGCGCCGCCGCTGGTGGCCTTCAGCCCCGCGCTGCTGGACGAGCACCGCGAACTGAAGCGCTTCCTGCACCGCCACCTCTACCGCCATTACAAGGTCGCGCGCATGAGCTCCAAGGCCGGCCGCATCATTACTGACCTTTACACCGCCTTCACCGGCGATGCCCGCCTGCTGCCGCCCGAGCACCAGGCGCGCGAATCGCTGGAAGGCGCCCGCGCCGTAGCCGACTACATCGCCGGCATGACCGACCGCTACGCCATGCGCGAGCATCGGCGGATCTTTGCGGTGGAAGAGATCTACAGCTAAGGCGTTGCGTCATTCCGGGCTTGACCCGGAATCCAGTTGTATCGAACATGACGCATGCGCAGTGCGCTGGGGATAGGTCCTGTGCCCTTTCCCCGTCATGATGAATGCGGATTTGTTGTGGGAGACACGCATGAAGCCTTCAGCTGCCCTTGAACTCAAGCGAACCGCTGTGCGCGAGGCGGCGGGCCGTTTTCGTGCTGCGAACCCACGTGTTTTTGGGTCGGTGCTGCATGGTACCGATGCTGACGGAAGCGACCTCGATCTTTTGGTGGATGCGCTCCCCGGCGCGACCCTGTTCGACCTTGGTGGCCTGCAGGTCGAGTTGGAGGAACTGCTCGGCGTCAGCGTCGATTTGCGGACACCGGCAGACTTGCCACGCAAGTTTCGCGAACAGGTGCTTGCAGAGGCCCGTCCTGTATGACCGAAAACCGCCTGCCCGATTACTTCGGTAGTTGTTGGAGCGGCTGTCGGTTGCACGTGTGAATTCTGGTTGAATAATTGTTACGCCATGCGAGAACACCGGCGGATCTTTGCGGTGGAAGAGGTCTGCAGCTGAGCTGTCGTTCCTCGGTACCTGTAGGCGCAGCGCCTCGCCGCGATTTTCGTGCCTCTGCAACGACCACGGCATCGGCCCGAGGGCGGACCTCCACCAGGCGCGCCGGTGCTGCTGTTGTAGGAGCACCCGCAAGGGGGAGGCCGTGGTTCTAAAGCCGACAAGTCGGCAACAACCACGCACCGGCGCCCTCGCCGCGATTTTCGTGCGTCGCCCGGTCCCCGGCTGATTCAGGAACCCGGCGGCAGCGTGCGCGCCACCACCCAGGTTTCAACTTCCGCCGCGCCGGCCTGCTTCAGCGTTTTTGCCAGTTCGTCGAGGCTGGTGCCGGTGGTCATGACGTCGTCGACGATCGCGATGCGCTGTCCCTGAACCGTGCCCGAACAGGTGAATGCGCCGCGCACGTTGCGGCGCCGCGCGTCGTGCTTGAGGCCCATTTGCGGCGGGGTGTCGCGCACGCGCTGGCAGCTGTCGAGGTCGAGCGGCAGTCCGAGCTGGCTGGCCACGGTGCGGGCGATTTCGGTGGCGTGGTTGAAGCCGCGCTCGCGGATGCGCTTGGCATGCAGCGGCATGGCGATCAGGCAGTCGGGCCGGGGGGCGTGTTCGACGGCCTGGGCCAGGCAGCCGCCGAGTGCCGGCGCGATGGCGAGGCGGCCCCGGTATTTGAGGCGCGGAATCAGCTGGTCGAGCGGAAACGCATAGACCAGCGCGGCACGGGTGCGGTCGAACGCCGGGGGATGCTGCAGGCAGGCGCCGCACAACTGGGCGGCCGAAGTGGGGGTGGCGCACTGCGGACAGTGCGGCTGGGTGTGCCAGGGCAGGTCGGCCAGGCAACCGGTACACAGCGGGTGCGCGCCGGAGGCGCCGCCGCACAGCAGGCAGGACAGGGGTGAGACTCGCCTAAATATTGAGCGGATGTTCAAATCAGGCACAAAGCCGATTTGACAGGCGCAAGGCGGCCCCTGAAAATTCGCCCATGAAAGCCAAACGCGTCATCTCTGCTTCGTCCTCCCGCTTTGCCGCTCAACTGTTCAACATCATTACTGTCGCGGCCTTGCTGATTTCGCTTACGGCATTGCTGCTGGGCAAGCTGCTCGCCAGCCACAAGATCGGCTTTCTGCCGTTCGTGCTGTCGCTGCCGCCGGTGATGCTGTGGCTGGGCGCATCGATCTTCGTCTACGCCAGCATCGCCCACCATCCCAACCCGCGCACCACGCATTACAACAAGTGGGCAGGCTACCGCTTTTACGGCGTGATGGGCAGCATGATGGTGATCGGGCCCGCCATCTACGGGCTGCTGGACGGCTGGTCGGGGCTGATGCTGGTGCTGGGCTCTGCGGTCGCGATCATCGTGCCGTGGGCGATTTACGATATTTTCAAGGCCGCGCGTGAGCCGTGGGCCGATTTGACCATCGAGGTGGCGATTAATGAATGACGTAGCGATGATTGGGGATGCCCCCCTCTCCCCAACCCTCTCCCTCAAGGGGAGAGGGGGCGAACGCGAGCTGCGCTCGCCCAGAACGGTTCACGAAATCGAGGCGCTGTTCGCGCTGCCGTTCGCCGACCTGATGTTCCAGGCGCAGACCGTGCACCGCGCACAGTTCGATCCCAACAAGGTGCAGCTCTCGACGCTGCTGTCGATCAAGACCGGCGGCTGCTCCGAGGACTGCGGCTACTGTCCGCAGTCGGCGCGCTACGACGCCGGGGTGGAAAGCCAGGGCCTGCTGAATCTGGACGATGTGCTGAGCGCCGCCCGTGCCGCCAAGGCCGCCGGCGCCTCGCGCTTCTGCATGGGCGCGGCGTGGCGCGGACCGAAGCAGCGCGATCTCGATCCGGTGCTCGACATGGTGCGCGAAGTGAAGGCGCTGGGGCTGGAAACCTGCGCCACGCTCGGCATGCTGAAGGACGGCCAGGCCGAGCAGCTGAAAGAAGCCGGGCTCGACTACTACAACCACAATCTCGACACCGCGCCCGAGTTCTACGGCGACATCATCACCACCCGTGAATACCAGGACCGCCTCGATACGCTGGAGCGCGTACGCCACGCCGACCTGCACGTGTGCTGCGGCGGCATCGTCGGCATGGGCGAGTCGCGCACCCAGCGCGCCGGCCTGATCGCGCAGCTGGCGAGCCTGGATCCGCAGCCCGAATCGGTGCCGATCAACTTGCTGGTGCAGGTCGAGGGCACGCCGCTGGCCGGCACCGAAGCGCTGGAGCCGCTGGAGTTCGTGCGCACCATCGCGGTGGCGCGCATCTGCATGCCACAGAGCTTCGTACGCCTGTCGGCCGGGCGCCAGCAGATGAGCGACGCGGTGCAGGCGCTGTGTTTCCTCGCCGGCGCCAACTCGATTTTCTACGGCGAGAAGCTGCTCACTACCGGCAATCCGGAATGGGAGCGCGACCAGCGCCTGTTCGATTCGCTGGGCCTGACCGCACTGTGAGTTTTGCTGCGCTGACCCGCCTGCAGCAGGGGCTGGCGGCGTTGAAAGCCGACCATCTCGATCGCCACCGCCGCCTGCTCGACAGCGCGCAGGGTGCGCACGTGACGATCGACGGCCAGCGCGTCATCTCCTTCTGCAGCAACGACTATCTCGGCCTCGCCGCCGATCCGGCGCTCATCGCCGCGGCGCACGCCGCGCTCGATGCGTGCGGCGTCGGCGCCGGCGCGGCGCATCTCATCACCGGCCATCATCGCTTCCACGACGACTTCGAAGCCGCGTTCGCGCGCTTTGTCGGCAAGCCCGCCGCGCTGCTGTTTTCCACCGGCTATCTGGCCAACCTCGGCGTGCTCACCGCGCTCGCAGGCAAAAAGGGCGAGGTCTTCGCCGACAAGTTGAACCATGCTTCGCTGGTCGACGCCGCGCAGCTGTCGGGCGCGAGCTTCACCCGCTATCGCCACAACGATCTGGCGCAGCTCGAAGGCCAGCTGGCCGCCAGCACGGCGCTGGACAAGCTCATTGTTTCGGACCTGGTGTTCAGCATGGACGGCGACGTGGCACCGGTCGACGCGCTGCTCGATCTGGCCGAACGCTACGACGCCTGGCTGTATCTGGACGATGCGCACGGCTTCGGCGTGCTGGGTGACGGCCGCGGCGGCCTGACCGAGCGCGCCCGCGCGAGTGATCGCGTGATCTATCTCGCCACGCTGGGCAAGGCGGCCGGGGTGGCGGGTGCGGCGGTGGCGGCGCATGAAAGCGTGATCGACTGGCTGGTGCAGAAAGCGCGTCCCTACATTTACACCACCGCCTCGCCGCCGCATTTGGCGGCGAGCCTGCTGGAAAGCCTGCGCCAGATCGCGGCAGGCGGCGCGCGGCGTGAACGCCTCGCCCGTCATGTCGCGCAGCTGCGCGAGGGGCTGGCCGACCTGAAGCTGGGCACGCTGATGGCGTCCGACACGCCGATCCAGCCGCTCGTGATCGGCACCAACGAAGCAGCGGTGAAGCTGTCGCAGGCGCTGCTCGAGCGTGGTCTGCTGGTGCCCGCGATCCGCACGCCGACCGTGCCCGCCGGCACCGCGCGTCTGCGCATCACGCTGTCGGCCGCGCACAGCGCCGACGATATCGCGCAACTGGTCGAGGCCCTGCATGCCGTCGACTGATCGGTTTGGGCTTGGCGATCGCTCCCTCGCCCGCTCGCGGGAGAGGGTTGGGGAGAGGGCCAAACCCGTGCTCGCGCTGCTGCACGGCTGGGGCATGAACGCCCGTGTGTTCGATGCGCTGGCCGGGATGCTGGCCGACGCGTTCGAGGTGCGCGCGCTCAACCTGCCGGGCCACGGCGGGCGTGCTGCGCTGGCCGACAACAGCCTGCAGGCCTGGGCGGACGATCTGGCGCAGCAATTGCCGGACAACGCCATTCTGCTCGGCTGGTCGCTCGGCGGGCAGGTGGCGATGCGCGCCGCGCTTGATCATCCGCACAAGATTGCACGCCTGGTGTTGTTGTCTTCGACGCCCCGCTTCGTCGCAGCAGAGGACTGGGCGCGCGGCATGGCGGCGGCCGATCTGCAGGATTTCGGCAGCGCGCTGCTGGCTGATCCGCAGGCGACGCTGCTGCGCTTTTTGAGCCTGCAGACGCGCGGGGTGCCGGATCAGAAACCCCTGCTGCAGCAGTTGCGCCAGAGTCTGCAGGCGCTGCCGCCGGCCGGCTCCGAGGCCCTGCTGGGCGGGCTGTCGATTTTGCGCGATACCGATTTGCGCGCGCAGTTGCCGCAGTTGGCGCAGCCGACCCTGGTGCTGCACGGCGCGCTCGACACGCTGACGCCTGCCGCGGCCGGCACGTGGCTGGCCGCAGCCCTGCCTGATGCCCGGCATGTCGAACTGACACGGGCGGCGCATGCGCCGCATCTGTCGCATGCCACCGAAGTGGCGGCTGCCATCGGCCGCTTCGTCCATGGCTGAGCCGCACGAACCGTCCGCCCTGTCCGACGCGCCGGAAGCGCTCGACCTGGCCGAGGTGCGGCGCGCGTTCGACCGGGCCGCGGCAAGCTACGACGCCCACGCGGTGCTGCAGCGCGTGGTGTGCGACCGCCTGCTGGAACGTCTCGATTTCATGGCCCTGCAGCCGGGCCGTGTGCTCGATGTCGGCTGCGGCACGGGCTACGGCCTGGCGCATTTGCGCGCGCGCTATGCGGAGGCCGGGATGTGCGCGCTCGACGTTGCGCCGGCCATGCTGGCGGCGGCGCGTGCGCGTCTGCCGCAAGCGGGCTGGGCGCAGCGTGCCCTGGCGCGCTGGTCTTCCCGGCCCGCGGCTACCCCCCACTGGCTGTGCGCCGACATGGAACGGCTGCCGCTGGCGCCCAATAGCATGAATCTGCTGTGGTCCAGCCTGGCGCTGCAATGGGCGCAGGATCTCGAGGCCACGCTGAAGGGTTTTCACCAGGTGCTGGCGCCAGGCGGCCTGCTGATGTTCGCCACCTTCGGCCCCGACACGCTGAAGGAATTGCGCACGGCCTTCGCCGCCGTCGACGATGCCCCGCACGTCAACCGCTTTACCGATCTGCACGACATCGGCGACATGCTGATCAACGCCGGTTTTTCCAGCCCGGTGATGGAAATGGAAATGCTGACGCTGACCTACGCCGACCTCAAATCGCTGATGCGCGACCTCAAGTGCATCGGCGCCCACAACGCGGCGGCATCGCGGCGGCGCGGTCTGCTCGGCAAGGCGTCGTGGGCGCGACTGGAGCAGGCTTACGAATCGCATCGGCTGGAGGGCCGGCTGCCGGCGAGTTTCGAGGTGATCTACGGCCATGCGTGGGCGGGCGACAAGACGAAACGCGAGGACGGCCGGCAGGTGATCCAGTTCAACATCGGCGAGCGCCGCCGCAAACTGGGCCTGGGATGAGCGCGCGCGGGCTGTTCGTCACCGGCACCGATACCGGGGTTGGCAAGACCCGGGTGGCGGTGGGGCTGATCCATGCGCTGCGCGCGCAGGGACTGCGGGTGGCGGCGATGAAGCCGGTGGCGGCGGGGCATGCGCCGGGCGAACTGAACGAGGATGTGGTGGCGCTGATGCAGGCGGCCGATGTGGCGGCCGATGTCGGCGACGTGAATCCCTACGCATTTCCCGAGCCGATTGCGCCGCACATCGCTGCTGGACATGCGGGGGTGCGCATCGAACTGGACGTGATCGTCGCGGCCTATTCCCGCCTGGCGGCCAGGGCCGATGTGGTGGTGGTGGAGGGCGCCGGCGGCTGGCGCGTGCCGCTGAACGAGCGCGAGGACATGGCGGACCTGGCGCAGGCGCTCGGCCTGCCGGTGGTGCTGGTGGTGGGGCTGCGTCTGGGCTGCCTCAATCACGCGTTGCTGACGCTGGAATCGATCGCGCAGCGACAACTGCCCTGGGGCGGCTGGGTGGGCAACCACATCGATCCCGCGATGGCCTGTCAGGCCGAGAATCTGAGTGCCTTGCGCACCCGCATGCCTGACCCATGTGTGGGGATATATTCTTACCAGTGGGAAGCAGGAAATTCAAGCACTCCCCCTGAATCGCTTGTCCTGCCTGATTTATTAGTATTTAAGAATACTCGGTAATAACGATGTTTTATCGATAAATCAGTAAGTTAAGTGAGTTCTTCGTCTTGTTGGCGCGGGGGGCTGCGTGGTATCGTCCGCGACATAATGCCGCACGCGGTTTCTTCCATTCTGGCGATGAATCAGGTGATAACGGAAGACGGTGTGGGCGAGTCGGCAGGTGCCTTTGTTTTTAGTTCAAAGCCCAATCAGTCGTTGACGCGTCCACAGGAACGGCTCGTTTTCTGGAGCCTGGCGGGATTGTGTTTTTCGACAGCGAGCGTGTTTGCAATCCTGGGTTACTGGCTGGTTTTGCCGTTCGCCGGGTTGGAAATAGGCTTGTTGGCCTGGGCGTTCAAGGAATTGCGCAACCGGGAGGCGGATTACGAATCGCTGGTGATCAATGGCGATGCGGTGATCGTTGAGTGGCACCGGGGCGATCAACAGGGGCGCCGCGAAATGAACCGCCACTGGGTGCGCGTGACATGCGGATGCAGGGCGCCCGGCAAGGATTGCCGGCTCAGCGTCAGTTCGCACGGACAGGCAACGGATTTGGGGCGGCATTTGAGTGATGAAGCGCGGCTGAAACTGGCCGCAGCGCTGCGAAGAAGATTGCAGGGCTAGACAATTGGAATGCATGGGGCTGCAGCGACTGCTGCAACCCGTAAGCAACGACACCAATAATTGGGTACGAGAGGACGGGGGACACGATGAAAAAGATGTGGCAACGTGCAGGGATGATGGGGGCAGCGCTGGCGACTAGCCAGGCTGCGCTGGCGGATTGGGCTTACAACCTGCAGCCGCCGGCAAGCAAGGTTGCGCAGGATGTGATGGATCTGCACAACCTGATCATGCTGGTGTGTCTGGGTATTTTCATCGTGGTGTTCGGCGCGATGTTCTGGTCGCTGCTGAAGCACCGCAAGTCGGTCGGTCACAAGGCTGCGCATTTCCATGAGAATACGACCATCGAAATCATCTGGACGGTGATCCCGTTTGTGATTTTGGTGGGCATGGCCTACCCCGCCGCCAAGGTGGTGATCGACATGAAGGACACTTCCAATCCGGACCTCACCATCAAGGTCACCGGCTACCAGTGGAAGTGGGGCTATGACTACCTGAATGAAGACGTCAGTTTCTACAGCACGCTGTCGACGCCGCGCGAGCAAATCGAGAACAAGCAGCCCAAGGGCGAACACTATCTGCTGGAGGTCGACGAGCCGATGGTGGTGCCGGTCGGCAAGCGCGTCCGCCTGCTGATTACCGCCAACGATGTGCTGCATGCTTGGTGGGTGCCTGCGTTTGGCGCCAAGCAGGATGCCATCCCGGGTTTCATTCGCGACATCTGGTTCAAGGCTGACAAGATCGGCACTTTCCGCGGCCAATGCGTGGAACTGTGCGGCAAGGATCATGGTTTCATGCCGATCGTGGTTGAGGTGGTTTCGGACGAGGACTACGCGGCCTGGGTGGCCAAGAAAAAGGGCCCCGTCGTGGCAGCAGCCACAACCGGTGAAGCAAGCCAGTCCGCAGAAATTGCCGCCGAGCAGGTTGACGCAGCCGCTGAAGCGGCCGCGCCTGCCGCGCAGTAAACAATATCAAGAGGAGAGCACACGATGTCTGATGCTGCACACGCACACGACGACCACAGCCACGGCCATCCCACCGGGATCATGCGCTGGCTGACTACGACCAACCACAAGGATATCGGGTCGATGTACCTGTGGTTTGCGCTGATCATGCTGTTCGCGGCAGGTTCGATGGCGCTGCTGATTCGCGCCGAGCTGTTCCAGCCCGGCATGCAGCTGACCAACCCGGACTTCTTCAATCAGCTGACCACCATGCACGGCCTGATCATGATTTTTGGCGTGATCATGCCGGCTTTCTCGGGCTTCGCGAACTGGCAGGTTCCGCTGATGCTGGGCGCGCCCGACATGGCGTTCCCGCGCATGAACAACTGGGCTTTCTGGCTGCTGCCGGTTGCGGGTCTGATGCTGATGGCCTCCTTCCTGCTGCCCGGCGGCGCTGTGGCCGGCGGCTGGACGATGTATCCGCCCCTGTTCATCCAGGGCGGCATCTCCTATGACCTGACGATTCTGGCCGTGCACATCATGGGTCTGTCGTCGATCATGGGTTCGATCAACATCGCCACCACCATCCTCAACATGCGCGCGCCGGGCCTCACGTTGATGAAGATGCCGCTGTTTGTGTGGACCTGGCTGATCACGGCCTACCTGCTGATCGCCACCATGCCGGTTCTGGCCGGTGCGGTGACCATGCTGCTGACCGACCGTAACTTCGGTACGCACTTCTTCAACGCAGCCGGCGGCGGTGATCCGGTGATGTTCCAGCACATCTTCTGGTTCTTTGCTCACCCCGAGGTGTACATCCTGATCCTGCCGGCCTTCGGTATCGTGTCGCAGATCATCCCGACCTTCGCGCGCAAGCCGCTGTTCGGCTATGCCTCGATGGTGTATGCGACCGCCTCGATCGCGATCCTGTCGTTCATCGTGTGGGCGCACCACATGTTCACCGTCGGCATGCCGGTGACGGCGCAGCTGTTCTTCATGTTCTCCACCATGCTGATCGCCATCCCCACCGGGGTGAAGGTGTTCAACTGGGTGGCGACGATGTGGCGCGGCTCGATGACCTTCGAAACGCCGATGCTGTTTGCCATCGCCTTCGTCTGTCTGTTCACCATCGGCGGCTTCTCCGGCCTGGTGCTGGCGATCGCTCCGGTTGACATCCAATTGCACGACACCTACTACGTGGTGGCGCACTTCCACTACGTGCTGGTGTCCGGCGCGCTGTTCTCGATCTTCGCCGGCATCTATTACTGGCTGCCGAAGTGGACCGGCCACATGTACAACGAGACGCTGGGCAAGTGGCACTTCTGGCTTTCGGTCATCGGCATGAACATCGTGTTCTTCCCGATGCACTTCCTGGGTCTGGCCGGCATGCCGCGTCGTATTCCTGACTACGCGCTGCAGTTCACCGAGTACAACCAGATTGCTACCGTCGGTGCATTCATCTTCGGCTTCAGCCAGCTGATCTTCCTGGCCGTGATCCTGAAGTCGATCCGTGGCGGTGCCAAGGCGACCGACAAGGTGTGGGAAGGTGCAGAAGGCCTGGAGTGGACGGTTCCCTCGCCCGCGCCTTATCACACCTTTGAAACCGCCCCGGTGGTGAAGTAACTGGACGTGACAGGAATGACCGAAAAGCGAACAAGCAAGTACCGTACGGGCCTTATTCTGGCGGCAATTGCGCTCGGTCTGTTCCTGTTCACCCTCTATAACGGGTTGAAATAGATGGTCGGCATGGGTAACGCAAAAACCCTGACCAAGTTTATCGTGGTGACGCTTGGGATGTTCGGGTTCGGCTTCGCCCTGGTGCCCTTCTATTACAAGATTTGCGAGGTGACCGGGATCAATTCCGGCGCCGAGCAGACCCTGGCCAAGAACACGCAGGTCGACACCAGCCGCTTGGTGAGGATCGAGTTCGATGCGAATACCGGCGCGGGGCTGCCGTGGCAGTTCAAGCCGGAGGTCCGCAGCATGAATGTCCACCCTGGCCAGTTGGTGCAGGTGGAATATGAAATAAGCAATACCGGTGACCATGCAATCGTGGGCCAGGCAGTACCGAGCTACGGGCCCGCGAGAGCGGCGGAGTTTTTCAAGAAGATCGAATGCTTCTGCTTCACGCCGCAGACCCTGGCCGCAGGTGAGACTCGCCGCATGCCGGTGTTGTTTGTGCTGGACCCGGATATGGAAAAGGATGTCCATACCATAACGCTGTCCTACACCTTCTTCGATACCGAGAAGAAGGCCAAGGCGGAAGCGCCAAAGGGAACCCCGCATGGCTAAGGCCGGCAACATCAAGGCGGCCCTTGCGGTGTTCTGGAGTTTTTTTGGCGTACGCAAGCGGCGTGACTATGACGCCGATGCGGAAAGCCTGACGCCGGCTCAAGTCATCGTGGCCGGACTGATTGGCGGTGCGATTTTTGTGTTGACGATGCTGCTGTTGGTTTATGTGGCGATGCAGTTCGTGAAATGAACGATCTACGAAACAAGAAAGAGGGGATGAGATGAGCCTGGCACAAACAGAAAAATATTATCTGCCGCAACCGTCGATCTGGCCGATTGTCGGCTCGATTTCGCTGCTGCTGATGGCAGTGGGCGGCACCATGATGATGAACCATATCGATTATGGCGGATGGATCCTGCTTGCAGGCCTTGCGATCATGTTCTACATGATGTTCGGCTGGTTCGGCGAGGTGATCCGCGACAGCGAAGCCGGCCGTTTCAACAAGCAGGTCGATGCGTCCTATCGCTGGTCGATGAGCTGGTTCATTTTTTCGGAAGTGATGTTCTTCGCCGCCTTCTTCGGCGCGCTGTTCTATACCCGGGTGCTGTCGGTGCCCTGGCTGGCGGATGCTGAAACGGGCAGCCTGCTGTGGGACGGTTTCCAGGCTGTATGGCCGACTGCCGGCCCGGGCCTGACGGAGGGCGTCAATGCCCTGACAGGGGTGGATGTGCACGAGTTTACGGCGATGGGCGCCTGGGGCATCCCGGCGATCAACACGCTGTTGCTGCTGACTTCGGGCATCACCATCACCTGGGCGCACTGGGGCCTGAAGAAAAACAACCGTTCGCAGCTGATCTGGGGTTTGGTGATGACGGTGGCGCTGGGCTTGGTCTTCCTGGGCTTCCAGATTTATGAGTACATCCATGCCTACCGGGATCTGGGTCTGACCCTCGGCGCAGGCGTGTACGGCGCAACCTTCTTCATGCTGACGGGCTTCCACGGTTTCCACGTGCTGGTTGGCACCACCATGTTGATCGTGATGCTGCTGCGTTCGATCGCGGGGCACTTTACCGCCGAACACCATTTCGCGTTCGAGGCTGTGTCGTGGTACTGGCACTTCGTCGACGTGGTGTGGGTGATACTGTTTGTCGTGGTCTACTGGCTGATCTGATCAGGTCGATCTACCGGCTTGCCGTGCATCGCGGCGACCGGTCAAACAAAAAGCCGCGTCTTGCGCGGCTTTTTGTTGTCAAGGGAGCTTAGCGCAGGCCGGTCGATGGGATGAATCCGAAGTAGTATCCACCCATTAGCATCAGGAACAGAACCAGCGACAATATGACGCGCACGGTCAGCATTTTGACGGTGCGCTCGGATTGGCCTTTGTCCTTGATCAGGTAATAGAGCGCGCTAGCCAGGCTGGCCAGGATGAAGAAGATGAATAGCAGGGCAAGGATGCGCATGAAACGGGGCTCTCGACAAAATGCCAGTCTAACCGGATTGCCCGGCCCATGCACTGCATGAGGCTGCGTGTGGGCGGATGGCAGTTTGCTCCGACTTTGTGGCCTACGCTGGCAGCGGTTTTTTTCTTTGTCTTGACGTTTTCGCTCGGCAATTGGCAAAGCGAACGGGCCGAAACCAAGCGTGCGTTGCAGGAACGCTACGATGCAGCGGTGCGCGAAGCGCCGATACATGTCGGCACTGAACTGCTCGACCGTGAGAGCGTGCTGTTCAGGAAACTGGAAGTCGAGGGCGTGTTCGACGATGCGCACACGATACTGATCGACAACCGGGTGTTGAATGGCGTGGCGGGTTATCACGTGCTGACGCCGATGCGGATCAATGACGGCACGCGAGCGATTCTGGTCAATCGCGGCTGGGTTGCCGTCGGCCGCTCACGTGCTGAGGTGCCGTCGCCGCCCACCCCTGTGGGCGTGGTTCGGCTGGAAGGCATGGCGGTCGACCCGAACACGCGTTATGTCGAACTGGTGGAGATGCCGCCGCAGGGGCGAGTCTGGCAAAATCTGGACTTCGAGCGCTACGCGGCCACCACCGGACTGCAGTTGCAGCCCGTATTGCTGCTGCAAACGAGTGGTGGGGAGGATGGTTTGCAGCGCAGTTGGCCGCGACCGGACACGGGGGTTGATACCCATGTCAGTTATGCCTTCCAGTGGTACAGTCTCGCCACCACGCTGGTGGTGTTGTGGCTGATTATGAACGTTGGGCGCTGCCGGGAAGGCGGCGCTAATTCCAACAATTAAAATTGATGATTCCATGCAATTAAGTCCGCGCACTAAATTCCTTTTGTTGGTCGGCCTGTTTGTTCTGCCTGTGGTGGCGGCCTATCTGTCCTATTTCGGCTGGCGACCGGCTGCGCACAATAATTACGGCGACCTGATCACGGTCACCCCCCTGCAGCATCTCGCCGGCGAGCGGCACAACGGTACGCCGCTCAACCTGGAGGCATTGCAGGGCAAGTGGGTCATGGTGCATGTTGGCCCGGCAAACTGCGATGCCGCCTGCGTGAACCAACTGTATCTGATGCGCCAGATTCGTATCGCGCAGGGCAAGGATCAGTCGCGCATCGAGCGCTTGTGGGTGTTGACCGACTCTGCTGAGGTCGATCCGTCCCTGTTGCAGGAATATCCCGGGCTGTATGTATGGCGGCCGGCTGATGCGGCATTCGTCGACCAGTTCCCGGCCAAGACCAGCCCGGCCGGACATATCTATGTGGTTGATCCGCTGGGCAACCTGATGCTGCGCTTTCCCGAACAGCCTGAGCCCAAGCGCATGATGAAAGACCTCAAGCTGCTGCTTAAAGCGTCTCAGATTGGCTAAATAATGAAACTTTATCGAAACCTTATTCTTCTCGCACTCATCCTGACCTTCGGCGTGGTGAGCCTGGGGGCCTATGTGCGTTTGTCCGATGCCGGACTGGGATGCCCCGACTGGCCGGGTTGCTACGGCAAGCTGACGCCCATCCATGCGGCCGAGGCAATCAATGCTGAACTGGCCGAGCGTCCGGACGGCTGGGTATCCCACGCCAAAGCCTGGAAGGAGATGGTGCATCGTTATTTCGCCGGCGCACTGGGGCTGCTGATCCTGGCGATCTGGGTGCTGGCGCTGCGCTTTCGCCGTGAAACGGCAGGCGGCCCCGCCTTGCCGACGGCTTTGCTGGCCCTGCTCATATTCCAGGCCTTGCTCGGGATGTGGACGGTCACATTGCTGCTCAAGCCGCTGATCGTTACGGCGCATCTGATGGGCGGGATGGCGACGCTGTCCCTGCTGCTCTGGCTGTGGCTGCGCGAACGCGGCCATTCGACGCACGCCTATTTTGCGCGGGTCGACCATATGCGAAAAACCGTGGTGGCAGCCCTTGTGCTGGTGATTGTGCAGATTGCGCTGGGCGGCTGGGTCAGCACCAATTATGCAGCGCTGGCGTGTACCGATTTCCCGCTATGTCAGGGTGCGTGGGTTCCCGCCATGGACTTCGAGCATGGTTTTACCCTGCGGCGCGAGTTGGGTGAAACGGCTGCGGGCGACTTGCTCTCCATGGAGTCGCTGACGGCAATTCACTGGGTGCACCGGGTCATGGCGCTGATTGTGACCTTGTATGTGGGCTGGCTGGCGATTCGGCTGCTGCGGACGCCGGGCTATATCTGCTTCGGCATGGCGGTCGGCGGCTTCCTGCTGATTCAGGTCGGACTCGGCATCAGCAATGTGCTGTTCAGCCTGCCGCTGTCGCTGGCGGTGGCCCATAACGCCGGCGCAGCCTTCTTGCTATCCAGCATGGTGTGGTTGAACTTCCGGGTGCATCGGAGATGAATATGCAGTCCTTGATGATTCAGGGCATGGCATGCCGTTGCCAGCAGTTCCTGGCGCTGTGCAAGCTGCGGGTGGTGAGCCTGATCGTTTTTACTGCGGTCATCGGCATGTTTCTCGCAGTGCCGGGTTGGCCGGCGTGGAATGTGCTGTGGGCGGGAACGCTGGGCATTGCACTGGTGGCCGGTGCGGCGGCGGCGTTCAACTGCCTGATCGAACAGAAAATCGATGCATTAATGGCGCGCACGCGTGCCCGCCCCCTGCCGCGCGGCGAGTTGAGCAACACGCAGACGGTGGTGTTTTCCGGGGTGGTCGGAGGCGCGGGCCTTTATCTGTTGTATGCGTTCGTCAACCCGCTCACCATGTGGCTCACGCTGGCGACTTTTGTCGGCTACGCCGTGATCTATACGGCCTTGCTGAAGCCGGCCACGCCGCAAAACATCGTCATCGGTGGTGCGTCGGGCGCCATGCCGCCGGTGCTGGGCTGGGCCGCCGCAACCGGCGAGATCCATCATGACGCCTTGCTGCTGTTCCTGATCATCTTTGCCTGGACGCCGCCGCATTTCTGGGCGCTGGCGCTCTATCGGCGCGACGAATACGCCAAGGCCGGCTTGCCGATGCTGCCGGTGACGCACGGCGAGGCGTACACCCGCCTGCATGTGCTGCTCTACACCTTGCTGCTGTTTGCGGTGACCATGCTGCCGATGGCCACCGGCATGGGGGGCTGGATTTATCTGGTCGGCGCCGTATTGCTCGGCGGGCGCTTTATTCAGTACGGCTGGCGCCTCTATCGCGTGTACAGCGATGAACTGGCCAAAGAGACTTTCCGTTTCTCCATCTGGTACTTGAGTCTGCTGTTTGCGGTGATGCTGGTAGATCACTACTACCATCTACCCATCTGATTCTTATGGGTAATTAGGGCTTTAACTGGATATTCGGACAACATTGTTTTATATTCTGCCCTATTACCACTCAGGGGCACGCGATGATCCTTTCACGCACCAGTCAGTACGCCGTGCAGGCGCTGATCTATATGGCGACCCAGCCTGACGCAACGCCCGTGCTGAACAAGGATATTGCCGCGCAGCTGGGCGTGCCTGCGCCGTATCTCGCTAAGATTCTGCAAAGCCTGGCCAAGGGCCATTTGCTGTTTTCCTTCCGCGGCCGGTTGGGCGGTTTTTGCCTGCGCGAAGAGGGTAAGAAGATCACCCTGATGCAAATCCTGCTGCTGACCGAAGGTCCGGCTTTCACGCAGAGCTGCCTGCTGGGATTGAAGAAATGCAGCGATGAAACGGCCTGCCCGCTGCATTTCCGCTGGATTCCGGTGAAGAAAAAGATCATCGACCTGCTGCAGGATACGACGCTGGAAAAACTGGCGAAAGCCGTGGAAACCGGAAAATACCGTCTGGCCGACGTGCCCGGACAACTCTTCGAGCAGCTCAAACCATGAAAATCAAAATCGCCGCAGCCTGTTTGCTGGCCGCATTCGCGCTGGCCGCGTGCAAGCCCGCTCCGCAACCATTGTCTTTTCAGGCGACGGACATCACAGGCGCCGCGTTCGGACGGGATTTCAAGCTCACCGACCCCAGCGGGCAGGTTCGTACGCTGGCGGATTTCCGGGGAAAGGTCGTGGCGGTGTTCTTCGGCTACCTTCATTGCCCCGATGTCTGCCCGACCACGCTCTCCGATTTTGCGATGGCGCTCCAGCAATTGGGTCCGCAGGCCGACAGGGTCCAGGTCATATTCGTTACGGTCGATCCCGAGCGCGATACCCCCGAGCTGTTGTCGCAGTTTGTTCCGTCCTTCCATCCAAGCTTTTTGGGCATGTATACCGACCCGGAATCGCTTAAGCAGTTGGCGAACGAGTACAAAGTGGTCTATCAAAAGAGTTCGATCAAAGCGGCGGACGATTACCTGATTGACCACAGTGCGGGGACCTATGTGTATGATTCAACTGGTCAATTGAGGCTATTGATGCCCTATGGCAGCGGCCCGGATGTCATTGCGCAGGATCTTAAGGCGCTGCTGTCGCAATCCAACTAGGGACTTTGGCTTGCTGAGCTGTGCTTGGCTGCCCTATAATTCCGCAGTTTTTTAATATAAGCATATGCTGTTTTAAGCGCAGCAACTGGCGCTATTTCGGGAACAACAGGAGCGGTCGATGGCGGTAACCACATATTCCGGTGCGGAACAATACAACTTTGATATCGTAAAAAAGTTCTCCGTCATGGCCCTGGTGTGGGCGGTGGTCGGCATGTTTGCCGGCGTCTACATCGCCTCCGAGCTGGCCTGGCCATTCCTCAACTTTGACAGTCCCTATTTCTCCTTCGGCCGCTTCCGCCCGGTTCACACCAGCGCGGTGATCTTCGGCTTTGGAGGATCGGCACTGTTCGCCACCTCCTACTACGTCGTGCAGCGCACCTGCCAGACCCGCCTGATATCCGACGGCATGGCCAGCTTTACCTTCTGGGGATGGCAGACCGTGATCGTGCTGGCTGCGCTGTCCTACCTGGCGGGTTATTCGCAGGGCCGCGAGTACGCCGAGATGGAATGGCCGATCGACCTGCTGATCCTGGTGGTGTGGGTGACTTATCTGATCCTGTACGTCGGCACCATCATGCGCCGCAAACAGCCGCACATCTACGTCGCCAACTGGTTCTACCTCGCCTTTATTCTGGCTACCGCGTTGCTGCACACCTTCAACAACCTGGCGATGCCGGTCGACCTGTTCTCGATGAAGTCGTACAGTCTGTTCGCCGGTACCCAGGACGCGATGACGCAGTGGTGGTACGGCCACAACGCGGTGGGCTTCTTTCTCACCGCCGCCTTCCTCGGCATGATGTATTACTTCGTGCCGAAGCAGGCCGGCCGCCCGATCTACTCCTACCGTTTGTCCATCGTCCACTTCTGGGCGCTGAGCTTCATGTACATGTGGGTGGGCGCGCACCACCTGCACTGGACCGCGTTGCCCGACTGGACCTCGTCCCTGGCCGCCGCCTTCTCCATCTTGCTGCTGATGCCCTCGTGGGGCGGCATGATCAACGGCATCATGACCCTGTCGGGTGCCTGGGACAAACTGCGCACCGACCCGGTGATGCGCTTCATGATCGTCGCGCTGTCGTTCTACGGCATGTCGACCTTCGAAGGCCCGATGATGTCGCTGAAGGAAGTCAACGCCTTGAGCCACTACACCGACTGGACCGTGGGCCACGTGCACTCCGGCGCGCTGGGCTGGGTGGCGATGATTTCCTTCGGCTCGCTGTACCACATGATGCCCAAGCTGTGGGACACCAAGATCTACAGCCGACAGCTGGTTGAGTGGCACTTCTGGCTGGCCACCATCGGCATCGTGCTGTACATCGTCGCGATGTGGATTTCCGGCATCACCCAGGGCCTGATGTGGCGTGCGTTCGATGAGTTCGGCAACCTGCAGTATTCGTTCGTCGAATCCGTCGCGGCAATGATGCCCTTCTACGCGATGCGCGCCATCGGCGGCATGTTCTTCCTCACCGGCACCGTGCTGATGGCGATCAACATGTTCATGACCATCCGTCAGGGCAAGCGTGAGAGCGCTGCGCTGGATGCCAAACTGGCCGCCAAGATGGCCCATGCCTGATTCAGAGAAGACACGACATGAACATCAACTTCAAACACGAATGGATTGAAACCAACATCGGCCTGATGGCGGTGTTGACCATGCTGGCGATCAGCGTCGGCGGCCTGGTGGAAATCGCGCCCTTGTTCTTCATCGACAAGACGATCGAGAAGGTCGAGGGCGTGCGTCCCTACACGCCGCTGGAACAGCGCGGCCGCGACATCTATATCCGCGAAGGCTGCTACACCTGCCATTCGCAGATGATTCGCCCGTTCCGTGACGAGAAACTGCGCTACGGCCATTATTCGCTGGCGGCGGAATCGCAGTACGACCACCCCTTCCAGTGGGGTTCCAAGCGCACCGGCCCGGACCTGGCCCGCGTCGGCGGCAAGTATTCCAACGAGTGGCACGTGCAGCACATGATCGCGCCGCGTTCGATGGTGCCCGAGTCGGTGATGCCTAACTATCCGTGGCTGCTGTCGACGCCGCTCGACATTTCCGATCTCAGCGGGCGCATGAAGGCGCTGCGCAAGGTCGGCGTGCCGTATTCGATGACGCAGGCGGAATACGACGCCAACGTGACCAAGTTCGGCGAGACTGTCGCCAAGCAGCTGCACATTCCGGATGCGCAGAAGAACCTGATCGAACAGGCCAACTTCGGCAACTACGACGGCGACCGGTCCGGCATTTCCGAGATGGACGCGCTGGTGGCCTATCTGCAGGTGCTGGGCACGATGGTCGATTTCAGCAAGTACACCGACGACGCGTTCGTCGAGTACCGTTGATCAACCTGTCTAGGGGCAGCGCATGGAATGGTTGATGTGGTTTTCCAAACCCGAGAACACCAAGCCGCTGGCCCTGATCATTTTTTTCGTCACCTTTATCGGCATCCTGATCTACGTCTACGGCAGCAAGAAACGGGGCAAGCAACTCGAGTCGTATCGCGACATCCCGTTTCTGGACGATGACCAGGAAGGCACGAAGGACAAGTAATGAGCGAGCAAAAACTACAATCCCAAACCGTACAGACCACCGGTCATGCCTGGGACGGCGACCTGCAGGAATACAACAACCCGTTGCCGGTATGGTGGGTGTACACCTTCTACGCCACGGTGATCTTCGCGCTGGTGTACTGGACGATCTATCCTTCGTGGCCCTTCGGCAAAGGCTGGATCGGAGGCGTGTCGAACATCACCTACGTCAACAGCGAAGGCGAGACCAAGACGCATAGCTGGAACACGCGTGCCTTGCTGATGGAAGACATGAACCAGGCCGCTGCGGCGCAAAAACCGTATTTCGACAAGGTCTCGGCGATGTCCTATGAGGAGGTTGCGCGGGATCCCGAGATGAGCGGCTTCATCATCTCGGCGGGCAAGGCACTTTTTGCGGAAAACTGCGCGGGCTGCCACCAGGCGGGCGGCCAGGGCCTGATCGGCTTTTTCCCCAACCTGACCGACGACGATTGGCTGTATGGCGGATCGTACGAGAAGATCCACGAGACCTTGATGATCGGCCGCAGGGGTTACATGCCGGCCTTCAACGAAGTGCTCGATGGCGAGCAGATCGACCAGTTGGCGCACTACGTGGCCAGCCTGTCCGGCATGGAACACGAGGCAGGGAAAGCCGCCGCCGGCGACGTGCTGTTCCATAGCGAAGCTGCAGCCTGCTTCTACTGCCACACCGGCGACGCCACAGGCCGCAAGGATATGGGCGCGCCCAACCTGACCGACAACATCTGGCTGTGGGCCGACGTGCCGGCCGCCACGGTGGGCGAAGGCAAAATTGCCGCCATTCGCAGCGTCATCGCCGGAGGCCTCAACAAGGGCGTGATGCCCGCCTGGGCCGGGCGTATGTCGCCTGAACATATCAAGGTGTTGACGGTCTATGTACATGAACTGGGCGGCGGACAGTAAGGCCGCAGGTTGACGAACTGAGCACAGCCCCCGTTATCGGGGGCTTTTGCTTCCAGCCCCATAACCGGTTGCGTGATGCAAAAAGGCTTAGAAGACCAGCTTGGTCTTTATCAGAAACGGATCCCCATATTCACCCGCTCGGTGAAGGGGGCGTTTCGTCGTTTCAAGACCGCGGTGCTGGTGCTGGCCTATGCCATCTACTTCCTGTTGCCGTGGATGCCCTGGTCACGATTGGACGCTCCGGCGCAGGCGCTGCTGTTCGATTTGCCGGGTCGCCGCTTTCTGATCTTCGGCCTAACGGTCTATCCGCAGGACGTCGTCTGGCTGGCGCTGCTGCTGTTTATCGCCGCCATCCTGCTATTCTTCGTGACCGGCCTGGTGGGACGGGCGTTCTGCGGCTACTTCTGCTTTCAGACCTTGTGGACCGACTTCTATATCTGGATCGAGCACAAGGTTCAGGGCGAACGGCCGGCCCGGGTGCGCCTGTACCGGCAGCCCTGGAACCGCGAAAAGCTCCTTAAAGTAGGGGGTACCCATGCCCTGTGGCTGCTGGCGTCGTTCTGGACCGGGCTGACCTTCGTCGCCTATTTCACCTATGCGCCGCAGTTGGTGGTGGATTTCTTCACCGGCCAGGCCGCATCCGCCGCCTACATTACGACGGGCATCCTGACGCTGTCGACCTATGCCGCGGCGGGCCTGATGCGCGAGCAGATCTGCACCTATATCTGTCCTTATGGCCGCTTCCAGAGCGTGATGTACGAACCGGAAACCCTGGCCGTGCACTATGACGCTCGGCGCGGCGAAGCGGTGCACGGGCGCGCTGCTGCCCGGGCCGGCCAGCGCACCCTTGCCGAACGGCATGAGAAGGGGCTGGGCGACTGCGTCGATTGCGGCCTGTGCGTGCAGGTGTGCCCGGTCGGCATCGATATCCGCGACGGCCTGCAATACAAATGCATCTCCTGCGGACTATGCATCGATGCCTGCAACACCATCATGGATTCCTTCGAATTCCCGCGCGGCCTCATCCGCTACGACTCGGAAAAAAACCTGGCTTCGCCCACGCCGACCGCCCCCAAGGTGCACTGGAAGCGACTCAAGACCGTCGGCTACGGCGTCGCGCTGCTGCTCATGAGCGCGTATCTGGTCTACAGCGTAAGCACGCGCGGCAGCTTCGACCGCGCTGTCACCCAGATCCGCCAGCCGCTCTATGTGGTGCTGTCAAACGGCGACATCCGCAACCGCTACCAGATCCGCATCACCAACAAGGCCGCCGAGGACCAGACCTACGTCATCAGCGCACGCGGCATCCCGGCGGAAGCGCTTGACCTCGGCAACTTCCGCGAAGTCACCATCAAGCCCGGCCACAGCGGCCTGGTGCAGGCCAGCGTGCGGCTGCCCCCGCGCCTGGCGGCGCAGACCCAGAATTTCGAACTGCGCATCACCCCCGTCGGCAAACCGGCCGAAGCCCGTTCTGAAACGGTCCGATTCGACAACCCGAGCAAACGCCCATGAACACCATGACCACCCTCTTGGGCGGAATGATCGCCGTGCTGGTCCTGTATGGCCTCGGCGGCGCCTTCCGCAGCTTGCCGCCGATCCTGCGCGCCTTGCTCGCGGGGCTGATCCCGCTGCTCGCCTATTTCCTGCTCATTGTCGGGCGCTGGCCGGGGCTGGACGTGGTGGCCATGCATATCTCGGTGTTTCTCGCCATGGGCCTGGTGCTGTTTGCGGTGACCCAGTTTCGCCGGCGCAGCCCCGGCCGCATGCACTGGGCCCCCAAGCTCCTGATCGGCTTTTTCATGGCGCTGGTGGTGATCAACGGCTCCCTGCTCTACATCGCCACCAAGGGGCTGCCCGAACCGATCGGTCGCTGGTGGCTGGGCAGCGATGGCGGTCCGGTGTATAGCGGATTTTCCGGTGTGGTCCAGCATGGTCAGGGAGCGGCCAAGGCGGTGTCGTCGGAGCTTTCGCAGACCTATCGCGAATCGCAGATTGGCTGGCAGGTCGAGGTCAGCGGGCTCGATGGCACCGCCGCCGACCGGGTGGTCGAAGTGCGCGTCAAGGATCGCACCGGCCTGCCGGTCGACCGCGTCGATGCGGAACTGCGTCTGCTGCGCCCCGGTGCCGCGCAGGCGGTTGCTAGCCTGGTGCTGGCCGCGCAGACGCCCGGTGTTTACATCGGGACGCTGCAGGTCCCGGCAGGCGGCCGTTGGGTGGCTGAGCTTCGCCTGCTGCGCGAGGGCACCCTGCACTACCACCTGACACAGGAGCTGGTTACGCCATGAGCGGCATCATGGGCTTCCTCTTCCTGCTGTCCGGCATCTTCGTGTTGCTGATCATCGTGGGGGTGTTCTGGTCGATCAAAAGCGGCCAGTTCGACGACCTCGAAGGCCCGGCCGAACGCATCCTGATGGACGATGACGATCCCTTGTTGCCGACCCGCCGCTTGAGCAAGCAGGATGAGTCGACTAAAATTGATTAATTAAATGGAGCGCATGTTATGAAACAGCTTTTTACTTTTCAGGGTTTTCCCATGGTGGTGGTGGTCGCAATGATTGTCTGGTCATGGATCAGCGTCATCTCGGTTCTGATCGCTTCGTTCTTCTGATCGGCAAGCTGACCCAGCAAAAAGCCCCGCAGTGCGGGGCTTTTTGCTGGGCGCCATCCAGGCGAAGACATTACCAATCGATGTGCAGCTGCACCCCCCAAACCGGCGCCGTGCTGCGTGGTGCTGGCTCCAGATCGGAGCGCGCGTTCACGGCTGCGGGGCGGGGCATGCCGATGCGCTGGATTCGCAGGGTGGTCTTCACGCCGAGCATACGGTCTGTTTCAGCACTGACCACCCCCAGGGGATCGATGGCGAACAGCAGGGCTTTGTCCGACCAGTCGAGCCTACCCTGTTTGGCGCGGATGCGTTGCTGCAGCGGGGCCAACAGGTATTCCCCGACCAGTGCGCCCGCCACCGGCGTGACAACCAGATCCTGGGCCGAAACGGGCTCGGCCAGCGCTTCGGCGCCGTATTCGAAGAGTGAGGATAAAAGCGCCGAGTAGAGAAAGGATTGCATCCGGTCCAGACCGCGTTCACGCGCCCGAATGTAGTAGGTGCCGCCCCAGTAGGGATGCAGGATGTAGTTGATCCACCAGCGGTCTTCATCCCACACCGGGCGGCTGACATTGTTGCGCCACTTGTCGAAATCGTAGTTGCTTTTTTGCTCGCGGTCCCAGCCGGAGATGCTCTCCGGCGCCACGTAGAGCACGCCAATGACGGCAAATTGATAGCCGAGAAAATAGGCGGTGTCGCGGTTGACGCCCTGCCAGTCCGGCTGGCTGGCAGCCGGACCGCGCCAGCGGTAGCCCGCATGCTGCATCGCCGCTTCCTCATGGGACGTCGGTTCATGCTGCAGCGAGGCGGCCCAGGGCGCCGCCCCCGGAATCCGCGGGGCGGTGCCCTCGGCCGCAGCGGGCAGCAACTGGAGTGCAGCGCAAACCAGGGCGGTGGCAAGGCGTTGGGCTGTTTGCAGCGAACAAACTGAGAGACCGGGCCAGTCCATGCGATCAGAGAAAACCTTCAGGTGGATTTTTGATCCTAGCAAACTCGTGAAGGCACGGCCCCCAAATAAAAAAGCCCCGCCAAAGCGGGGCGCTGGATCGGCGGAAGCGAATCAGGCAGGAATGTGCGCCCGCATCTTCTGCAGCGCGCGGGCCTCGATCTGGCGGATGCGCTCGGCGGAAACGCCATATTCGGCCGCCAGTTCGTGCAGCGTTGCGGCTTCGCCTTCGGTCAGCCAGCGTGCCTTGATGATGTGGCGGCTGCGGTCGTCGAGGTTTTCCAGTGCGGCGACCAGGCCGGTGTGGCGCAGGCGCTCGGTCTGCTCGCGCTCCAGCAATTGGGCCGGATTCTCGTCCGGGCTCGCCAGATAGGCCAGCGGGCTGTAGCTTTCCTCGCCATCGTCCACCGTCGGGTCGATCGACACGTCGTGGCCCGACATCCGGGTTTCCATTTCCATCACGTCCTTGCGGCTGACGTTGAGTTCGCGCGCCATGGCGTCGGCTTCCGCGATCGACATGGTGTTCAGCGACTGCTTCAGGCTGCGCAGGTTGAAGAACAGCTTGCGCTGGGCCTTGGTCGTCGCAACCTTGACCAGACGCCAGTTCTTCAGCACGTATTCATGGATTTCGGCGCGGATCCAGTGCAGGGCGAAGGACACCAGGCGCACGCCGCGCGCGGGGTCGAAGCGCTTGACCGCCTTCATCAGGCCGACGTTGCCTTCCTGGATGAGGTCGGCCTGCGGCAGGCCGTAGCCCACGTAATGGCGCGCCACGCTGACCACCACGCGCAGGTGCGACAGCACCAGTTGCCGGGCGGCCTCGACATCCTGCTTGTCGTGCCACTCGCGTGCCAGCCGCTGCTCTTCTTCCAAACTGAGCATGGGATAGCGGTTGACGGTCTGGATATAGCTGTCCAGGCTGTAAGCCGCGGGAACGGGTAAAGATAGCGATTGATTCATGTGTATAAATACCCCCTTTTCAAAATTATTTTAGCACTCCCGGATTAAGAGTGCTAAAGCCCAGTGGGGTTCCCGGGAAGGGTTCAGTGCGTCGATTCGACCTGACGCAGCGCCCGCGCGACCGACAGCCAGGCACCGAGCCAGCCGAACAGCGCGGTCAGGCCGAGCACGCTGGCGATTTCAAGGCCGCTAGGCGGGATCAGCTGGAATGCGGAGCCGTACAGGCCGGCCAGCTGCGCCACCGGCGCGCGCAAGATCAGGCCGGCAACGGCCAGCACGCCGATGGCCGCCAGGCCGCCCAACAGGCCCTGCAAGGTGCCCAGATACAGGAAGGGGCGGCGGATGTAGCGGTCGGTGGCGCCGATCAGCCGGCTGACCAGGATTTCGTCGCGGCGGGCCAGCACCTGGGCGCGGATGGCATTGCCCGAGATGGCGACGAGCGCGACGGCGAACAGGCCGGCCAGCAGCCAGACGCCGGCGCGCCCGATGGCGAGGCCGGCTTGCAGGCGGTCGGCCCACAGGCTGTCGAGATGGGTTTCGGCCACCCCGGGCAGGGTGCCGAGTTCGCTCGCCACCCGGGACATGGCTTCGCGTGCGGTCTCGCGCGGTCGCACCACCCAGGCGTCCGGCAGCGGGTTTTCAGTCAGCCCTGCGGCGATGTCGGTCAGGCCCTGCGAGGCGCTGAGCGCCGCCAGCGCCTTGTCGCGGGGGACGAAATGGGCCTCGGCGATGTCGGACTGCTTGAGGCGGGCAGCGATGGCCTGTTTATGCGCGTCGGTCGCTCGGGTGTCGAGAAAGACGCTGATTTCCGGCTGTGCCGGCAGCTCGCCTGCAACCTGGCTGAGATTGGCGAGCCCCAGGTACAGGCCGCCCGGCAGGCTGATGGCCACCCCCATCGCCAACGCGGTGAGCAGGGTGCTGAGCGGGTGGGCGCGCAGGCGGTGCAGCGCCGCAGTAAGCGCATGCTTCTGGTGGCGCAGCCAGCCGATCATGCCGATGCCTCCCCGACCCGGCCGTGATCCAGGTGCAGGATGCGGCCGCCCAAAGCGGAAATGGCGCGGTCGTCATGGGTGGCGATCACCAGGGTGGTGCCGACCTGATGGAAGTCGCGGAACATCGACATGATGTCGGCGGCGTAGCCGGCGTCAAGATTGCCGGTCGGCTCGTCGGCCAGCAGCAGGGCGGGGCGGCTCACCAGCGCACGGGCGATGCACACCCGCTGCTGCTCACCGCCGGACAGGCTGACCGGATTGGCTTTTTCGCGCATCAGGAGGCCCACCTTGTCGATCACCGCGCGGGCGCGCTTGAGCGATTCGCGGCGGTCGAGTCCGGCGATGTCGAGCGGCAACACCACATTGTCGATCACGCTGCGGTCGAACAAGAGCTTGTGATCCTGGAACACCAGGCCGATGTTGCGGCGCAGATAGGGCACGGCAAGGCGCGACAGGCGGCCGACGTTCTGGCCGTTGACCGAGACCATGCCGCTGGTGGGGCGTTCGATGGCGGCGACCAGTTTTAGCAGGGTGCTTTTGCCGGCGCCGGAGTGCCCGGTAAGGAATACCAGCTCGCCCTGTTCGATGGTGAAGCTGGCGCCGGACAGCGCCTCGTGGCCGCCGGGATAGCGTTTGGTGACCTGGCTGAAGCTGATCATGCCGCGCGCCGTTTCATAAGGTGAAAATGGCCTCGACGAATTCGCGCGCGTCGAACGGGCGCAGGTCGTCGACGCTTTCGCCGACGCCGATGTAGCGCACCGGGATCGGCCGCGGCCGTGTTAAACAGGCGTGGGCAATGGCCGCAATCGCGCCGCCCTTGGCGGTGCCGTCGAGTTTGGTCAGCGCAAGTCCGGTCACGCCGAGCGCGTCGTCGAAGGCCTTCACCTGGGTGACGGCGTTTTGCCCGGTGTTGGCGTCGAGCACCAGCAGCACTTCGTGCGGCGCGCCGGGGGCGGCCTTTTCGATCACCCGCTTGACCTTCTTGATCTCTTCCATCAGATGCAGCTGGGTTGGCAGGCGGCCGGCGGTGTCGGCCAGCACCACGTCGATGCCGCGCGCGGTGGCGGCCTGGATGGCGTCGAAAATCACCGCGGCGGAATCGCCTTTTTCCTGGCTGATGACGGTGACGTTGTTGCGCTCGCCCCAGACCTGCAACTGCTCGCGCGCGGCGGCGCGGAAGGTGTCGCCTGCGGCCAGCAGCACCGACAGCCCCTGCGACTGATAAAGCTTGGCGAGCTTGCCGATGGTGGTGGTCTTGCCGGCACCGTTGACGCCGGCCAGCATCAGGATGAAGGGCTTGTGCGGGGTGACGTCGAGCGGGGCCTGTAGCGGTTTCAGCAGGTCGACCAGCGCGTCCTTCAGCGCGGCCTGCAGGTCGGATGCCTCGGTTAGGTTTTCGCGCCGCACTTTCTTCTGCAGGGTGTCGAGCAGGGCGTGGGTGGCGTCGATGCCGACGTCGGCGGTGATGAGGATGGTTTCGAGTTCCTCGAACAGCTCGGCATCGATCTTGCGTCCGACGCCGAACAGGCCGGACAACTGGCCGCCGAGCCGCTCACGGGTTTTGGCGAGGCCCTGCTTGAGCCGCTGCGCCCAGCCCGCACGCGGCTCGGCAGCGACGGCTTCGGTCTTGGCTTCCGCAATGGCGGAATCGGCGGCAGGGGGTTTGGGCTTGAAGAAACTAAACACGGATCGGGACGGTCAGCACTGCTGTTTGACGGACGCCCAATCTTATCATCGGGGGTCGGCTTATCATTCAGTCTTGAGCAATCAGAGGTGAAAACATGCGCAGCCTATGGCTTTTAGGATTGGCGCTGCTGGCAGGCAGTGCGCAGGCGGCGTTGACAGACGTCACGCTGGACAACGGCATGCGGGTGATCGTGCACGAAGATCGCCGCGCGCCGGTGATGGTGTCGCAGGTGTGGTACCGCGCCGGATCGATGGATGAATTCAACGGCACGACCGGCGTGGCGCACGTGCTCGAGCACATGATGTTTAAGGGGACGCAGACCGTGCCGCCGGGCGAATTCTCCAAGCGCATCGCCGCCGCCGGCGGGCGCGAGAATGCGTTTACCAGCCGCGACCACACCGCATATTTCCAGCAGATGCAAAAGGACCGGCTGGAACTGGCGATGCAGTTGGAAGCCGACCGCATGGTTAACCTCGTCATCAGCGACGAGCTGTTCGCCAAGGAAATCAACGTGGTGATGGAAGAGCGCCGGCTGCGCACCGACGACCAGGCGCAGTCGGTGGTGTACGAGCGCCTGATGGCGACCGCGTATCAGTCCCACCCCTACCGTCGCCCCATCATCGGCTGGATGGACGATCTGCAGAACATGACGGCGCAGGATGCGCGCGACTGGTATGCGCGCTGGTACGCGCCCAACAACGCGGTGCTGGTGGTGGCGGGCGATGTGGAGGCCGACGCGGTGATCGCGCTGGCCAAACGCTATTTCGGCCCGCTGCCTGCGCGCGCGCTGCCTGATCGCAGGCCGCAGACCGAACCCGCCCAGCTCGGCGAGAAGCGCATCGTGGTGAAAGCGCCCGCGCAATTGCCCTATCTGCTGATGGCCTGGCATGCGCCGACGCTCGTCGACTGGGAAAAAGACACCGAGCCCTATGCGCTGCAGATTCTGGCCGGCGTGCTGTCCGGCAACGATTCGGCGCGGCTGCAGGATCGGCTGGTGAAGACGCAGCAGATCGCGGTGAACGCGAGCGCAGGCTACGATCCCGTCACGCGCGGCCCTGGCATGTTCCTGATCGACGCGACGCCTGCGCCGGGCAAGTCGGTGGCTGCGCTGGAAAAAGCGGTGCGCGCCGAAATCGCGCGGGTCCAGCGCGAAGGCATCAGCGCGGCGGAACTCGCGCGGGTCAAGGCGCAGGTCATCGCCGCCGACGTCTACCAGCGCGATTCGCTGTTCTACCAGGCGATGCAGCTGGGCGACTACGCCATGGCGGGCCTGCCGCCGCAGGCGCTGGCGCGACGGGTCGACAAGCTGCGTGCGGTAACCGCCGCCGAGGTGCAGTCCGCTGCAAAGAAATGGCTGCAGGCGGAGCGCTTGAGCGTGGCCGAGCTCGATCCGCAGCCCCTTGATCCCAAGCCGCGCACGGCCACCGTGCAGGGAGTGCGCCATGCGAATTGATGTGATGTCGGCCAAAATATTTCTGCTGGGCCTGCTGCTCGGGTTGCCGCTTTCGGCGCAGGCGGCGCTGACGATCCAGCACTGGCAGACCGCGCAGGGCGCGCGCGTCTACTTCGTCGAAAGCCACGAGCTGCCGATACTCGATGTTGCGGTGGATTTCCCCGCCGGTAGCGCGCGCGATCCCGCCGACAAGGCCGGGCTCGCCCAGCTGACCCACGGTCTGCTCGACCAGGGCGCGGCCGGCCTGTCCGATACCGCTATCGCCCATCGCCTGGCGGACGTGGGCGCGGTGCTGTCGGGCAATTTCGACCGCGATCGTGCCGGCGTCAAGCTGCGCACCCTGTCGTCCGAGGCCGAGAAGAAAGCGGCGCTGGACGTGCTGGTGCAGGTGCTGCAACGGCCTGATTTCCCGCAGGCGGTCATCCAGCGCGAAAAGCAGCGCCTGATTTCATCGATCCGCGAGGCCGAAGCCGATCCGGGCAGCGTCGTCGGCAAGGCGTTCTACCGTGCGCTGTACGGCAACCATCCGTATGCGCGTGACGAGGCGGGCGACCCCGCCGACATCGCGCGGCTGACGCGGCGCGACCTGCAGGCCTTCTACCGCACGCATTACAGCGCGCCCAATGCGGTGATCTCGATGATCGGCGACCTCACGCGCGCCGAGGCCGAAGCGCTGGCCGAGCGCCTGGCGGGTGGCTTGTCGCGGGCGGCGCCGCTGGCGGCCTTGCCGAAACCGACGCCGGCCGCGGCGTCCGATGCGCGCATTGCCCATCCCTCGACGCAAAGCCATGTGCGGGTGGGCGCCCTGGGCGTGGCGCGAAACGATCCGGACTTCTTCGCGCTGTTCGTCGGCAACTACGTGCTGGGCGGCGGCGGCTTCGATTCGCGCCTGATGCGCGAAGTGCGCGACAAGCGCGGCTATGCCTACAGCGCCTACAGTTATTTCCTGCCGATGCAGGAAACCGGGCCGTTCCAGCTCGGCCTGCAGACCAAGCTGGAACAGACCGACGATGCGCTGAAGGTGGCGCAGGAAACGCTGCGGAAGTTCATCGCCGAGGGCCCCTCCGAGGCCGAGCTCACGCAGGCCAAATCCAATCTTTCCGGCGGCTTCCCGCTGCGCATCGACAGCAACCGCAAGATCCTCGACTACCTGTCGACGATCGGTTTTTACCGGCTGCCGCTGGATTACCTCGACACCTGGGTCGACCAGGTCAATGCCGTCGACGTGGCGGCGGTGAAGCAGTCGTTTGCGCGTCGCATCGATCCCGACGCGCTGGTGACCGTGGTGGTGGGAGCCGGCAGTGCTCGCTAAGCGGGCGGCGCCGCAGCGGGCGCATGGCGTTGCCAATCGCGTGCGCATCATTGGCGGACACTATCGTCGTCGCCTGCTCGATTTTCCCGGCAGTACCGGCCTGCGCCCGACGCCCGACCGCGTGCGCGAAACCCTGTTCAACTGGCTGGGGCAGGATCTGCCGGGCTGGACCTGTCTCGACCTGTTTGCCGGCAGCGGCGCGCTCGGCTTCGAAGCCGCCTCGCGCGGCGCAGGGCGGGTCGTCATGATCGAGCGCGAGCGCGCCGCGGCCGACGCGCTGGAAAAGAACCGGACCGTGCTGGGCGCGACCCAGGTCGACATCCTGCGCGCCGACGCCCTGGCCTGGCTGGCGAACGGCCGCGAGACCTTCGACCTGATCTTTGTCGATCCGCCCTTCGACAGCGGGCTGGCCGAGCCGGTGCTGGCCCAGCTCGCCGCGCACCTGAAACCCGGCGGCCAGGCCTACGTCGAACAGGGCACGCCGGTGATCGCGCCGGCGGGGCTTATCATCCACCGCAGCGGGCGCGCTGGGCGCTCGCATTTCGCCCTGCTCATAAAGGAATAAGTGATGCTTACAGCGGTCTATCCCGGCACTTTCGATCCCATCACGCGCGGCCACGAGGACCTGGTGCGGCGTGCGGTGCGCCTGTTCGATCATGTCGTTGTGGCGGTGGCTGAAGCGCGCAACAAGCGGCCTTTTTTCAGCATGGAAGAACGCGTGGCGATGACGCGCGAGGTGCTGGCCGACGTGCCGCAGGTGAGCGTGGAAGGCTTTTCCGGCCTGTTGATCGATTTCGTCGCCGAGCAGGGCGCCATCGCCGTGCTGCGGGGACTGCGTGCGGCGTCCGATTTCGAGTACGAATTCCAGCTGGCCGGCATGAACCGCAACCTCAAGCCCGACATCGAAACCATTTTCCTGACGCCGTCGGATCAGTACATGTTCATTTCCGCCAGCATGATTCGCGAGATCGCCCAGCTGGGCGGCGACGTGTCGCCCTTCGTCCACCCATTGGTGGCGCGGCGATTAAATGAGAAAATAAGTAAAAGCTGATATAACCCGGAGAACGACATGGCTATGTTGATCACGGACGAATGCATCAATTGCGACGTCTGCCTGCCTGAATGCCCGAATGACGCCATTTCCCAGGGTGACGAGATTTACATCATCGACCCCAACAAATGCACCGAATGCGTCGGCCACTTCGACACGCCCCAGTGCGTGGAAGTGTGCCCGGTCGACTGCATTCCGCTGAATCCCGACTACCCCGAAACCCGTGAGCAATTACAGGAAAAATTCCTGCGCCTGACCGCCGGCAAGTAATTCAGGCCGTTCTGGCCAGTTTTGCGGCGACGGTCTCGGCCGACAGGGCGTCGACGATGCGCGTGTTGATGCGCGCCAGATGCTCCAGCTGGTCGCTGACCATGCCGGTCGATGTTTCGAGCTCGGCGATCCGCTCGTCCAGCGTTTCGGTTGCGGCATGGATGCGGCTGACGCTTTCCAGGCGGCGCTTGAGCTGGGTCTTGTGTTCGCGCACCTGGGTTTCCATCGGCGTGATCAAGGCCTTGAGCCAGGCTTCGGTTTCGTTGTTGGCGAGTTCGAACACCTTCACGGTTTCGCTCGCCAGCGTCTCGTAGAAACGCGAGGTCAGCTGGTGCTGGCCCAGGCTCAGCAGCCTGAAAACCGTGTTGAAGCGCTCGTCGAAATTGCGCTGCAGCCGCGCGATTTCCCGGCGGTATTTCTTCAGGCTGTACTCCGGCGGGTTGACGGCGGCCAGCCCGTGCTCGTCGCTGAACTTCTGGTACATCGCCGTCATCATGGCGCGGATTTCGCGGACCACCGCCGCCGACTGTTCGAGCCGGGCATGGGCCTGGCCAAAAAACCCCCCCATCGCATCGCGCACGCCCAGGGTAAAGCGGCTTTTTTCCATCACCCTGCGGGTATGCCGCACTTCCTTGCGCAGATCCTCCAGACTGAGGTGCTGGCGCAGGATGTCGACCTGGCCGGCGAACACGTTGCGCAGGGCATTGAACTGCTGCAGCCCGCGGTCGAAATGCTGCTTGTCCTCGTTGGTGGTCACCATCATGTGCTGGATGACGTCGCGATTCTTGCCGCGCAGCCCCTGCAATTCATCGACCTGGTCCTGCAGCGTGGCAAGCCGCGTTTCCAGCAGTTCGGTGGTCTTGACGATGACGTTTTCCACCTCGGACTGGGCGGACTCGCTGACCAGCGCCTGCTTGCAGGGAATCAGCTCCTGCGTCAGCGCGGCTTCGAGTTCGGGCAGGCGGCTGCGGGCCAGCAGGGCGGGGTCGTTTTTCACCTTGGCGACCAGCGCCTTTTGCGCCGACACCGGATAGACCTGGTCCGGCGGCAGTTCCAGCAGTGCCGCGCTGCCGGCCACCTGCTTGGCGATTTCCGCGTCGATTTCCGCAGTCGACTTGAGCTCGTCCCACAGGCCGTCGATCTTGTTCAGCACCACCAGCCGGGCACGGCTGGCGCCCTGCACCGGGGCGATGTGCTGGCGCCAGATTTCGATGTCGGACTTGGTTACGCCGGTATCGGCCGACAGCAGGAACAGTACCGCGTGGGCGTTGGGCAGCATGCTGAGCGTGAGCTCGGGTTCGGTGCCGATGGCGTTGAGGCCGGGCGTATCGAGAATGACCAGCCCCTGCTTCAACAGCGGGTGCGGAAAATTGATCAGCGCATGGCGCCAGCGCGGGATCGAGATGCTGCCGTCGCGTTCCAGGCTGCGTGCCGTTTCCGCGTCGTCGGGGTTGATCAGGCCGTAGGCTTCGGCGGTAGCCGCATCGACTTCCAGGGTTTCGGCCAGATGCATCAGCGTCGCGCTCATCTCCTCGGCCGAGTCGAGATTGAGCGGAAACTCGCTCCACGCCCCGGGATCGCGCTTGAAGTCGGAAATGCTGCCGTCGCGGGTCTTGGTGTCGATCGGCAGCAGGCGCAGCGAGGGGCGCAGCAGCGGGGTGTAGTACAGCTCGGTTGGGCACATGGTGGTGCGCCCGGCGGCCGACGGCAGCACGCGCTGCCGGTAGTCGGAAAAGAAAATCGCGTTGATGAGTTCGGATTTGCCGCGCGAAAACTCGGCGACGAAGGCCACGTTCAGCGTGTCTTCCTGCAGCCGGCCGAGCAGTTGGTTGAGCCGGATCTCCGATTCGGCATCATGCAGGCCCTGGATCGCCAGCCAGTCGCGCAGGGCCTCGACGCGCACGTACACGCTGTCGCGCCAGGCGCTGTAATGTTCGAACTCGTCAACCAGGGTGGTGGGTTTCATCGGGGCAACCAGACAGATAAAGCACGCTTGTATAACGACATCTTACCCACAAACTTGACGCGGTTCGGACGCGTTCAGCGCTGGCACTGCGGGCAGTAGAAGCTCGCCCGCTGACCCTGCACGATGCGCCGGATCGGCGTGGCGCAGACCTTGCACGGCAGTCCCTCGCGGTCGTAGACCCGCGTTTGCAACTGGAAATAGCCGAGTTCGCCGTCGGTCGCGACGTAGTCGCGCAGCGAACTGCCGCCGGCGGCAATGGCCGCCGCCAGCACGCGCTTGATCGACGCCGCCAGTCGCGCGCAGGCCGGCCGGCTGAGGCGGCGCGCGGCGGTGGCCGGACGGATGCCGGCGTGGAACAGCGATTCTGACGCGTAGATGTTGCCGACGCCGACCACCACCGACGCGTCCATGATGACCTGCTTGATGGCAGCGCTGCGGCGCCGGCATTGCGCGTGCAGATAGGTCGCGTCGAACGCCGGGGTGAGCGGCTCCGGCCCCAGATGCGTCAGCAGCGGATGCTTCGCCGCGTCGTCGGTCCACAGCACCGCGCCGAAACGGCGCGGGTCGCGCAGCCGCAGCGTGGTGCCGTCGTCGAACTGCCAGTCGATGTGGTCGTGCAGCGCGGCCGGCTCGTCCGGCCCGGCGAAGCGCAGGCTGCCCGACATGCCCAGGTGAACGATCTGCGTCACTTCGCCGAAATCGAACAGCAGGTATTTTCCGCGCCGAGCGAGCCCGTGCAGGGTCCGTCCCGTCAGGCGCTTTTCCAGGTCGTCCGGCACCGGCCAGCGCAGGTGCGGGTTGCGCACCACCATGCCAGTCAGCGCCCGATGCTGCAGGCGCGGCAACAGGCCCAGGCGGGTGGTTTCGACTTCGGGCAACTCGGGCATGGGCTGGATGGAAGGCTGAGGAGGGAAGGGAAAGCGGCATTTCAAACAGGTTCTGCAGTGTATCGGTTCCCGCAAGCGGAACCGAACCGATACACTTCGATTCTATATTGGGTATTTCATGTCCGGACGTACTTCCCCATTTTGACTATTCGACTTTCCTTGCTGCTGCTGGTGGTGTCCGGCAGCGCGGCGCTGGCCGCGGACCCGTTCATGGTGATGACCCGCACGCTGCCGTCGCCGGCAGCCGAGTTGCGTCCCGCATCGGTGTGCGACGTCACCCCCGTTGCCGGCACCCTGACCCTGGCGCGTGCCGTCGAGCGGGCGCTGTGCGCCAATCCGGCCACGCGCAGCGCCTGGCTCACCGCACGGCTGCGCGCGGCCGAGCTCGGGCAGGCGCAAAGCGCTTATCTGCCCGACGTTTCGCTCGTCGGCAGGCTGGCGAGCACGGGCGACGATCTGCTGTCGAACGACCGCACGGCCTGGCGAATCGGCCTGGATGCCCAGTATCTGCTGTACGACTTCGGCGGGCGCCCGGCCCGCCGCGAAGCCGCCGAAGCCTTGCTGGCCGCCGCGCGCGCCAGCCACGACGCCAGCGTGCGGGTGCTCTATCTGCAAACCGTGACGGCCTACTTCAACCTGCTGACCGCGCAGGGCGCGGTGGCGGCAGCACGCGAGACCGAGGCCTCCGCACTCGAGGCGCTGAAAGCCGCTGCGGCGCGGGTGGAGGTGGGCACGGGCATTCCGGTCGACCGCCTGCAGGCGAAAACGGCCTACACCCAGCGCCAGATCGAACGCATCCGCGCCGAAGGCGAGGCGGCTCGGCTGCGGGGCGAACTGGCGGCCTTGATGGGCGATGTCAGGCAGACGGCATGGTCGCTGGCGGAAGACGAGCGGGCTTTCAGTCAGGAAATCGATATCGCGCGTGCGGTCGATGCGCTGATCGACGCGGCGCGCAATCGACGGCCGGAATTTCGCGCCGCCGAGGCCACTGTGCTGGCGCGCGAGGCCGGTGTGCGCAGCGCCGAGGCGGGCGGCAAGCCGCGGCTGTCCGCGTTTCTGACCAGCGGCCGGCAGGATGGCGGCGGCTTGGTCGCCAACGACTCCAGCCTGGGCGTCAGCCTGACGATTCCGCTGTTCACCGGCTATCGCAGCACCTACGAAATCGCCGCGGCGCAGACCCAGGCCGAGCTGGCGCGGGTCGAGCGCGACCGCGTGGCCAATGCGGTGGCGCTCGACGTGTGGCGCGCGTATTACCGCCTGCAGAGCGAAACCGAGGCGGATCGGCGCAGCGACGATCTGGTGGAGAGCGCGGCTGCGGCCGAAAAGCTGGCGCTGGGACGTTACAAGGCGGGGCTTGGCATTTTGCTCGACGTGCTGAGTGCGCAGGCCAGCCTGGCGCAGGCGCGCCAAAGCCAGTTGCAGACGCGGCTGGGCCTGCGGGTGGCGCGCGCCGAGCTGGCGCAGGCGATCGGCGAGTTGAGTTGGGACTGGATGGAACCGCATTATCAGGAAGGCAAGCAATGAAAAAAATCGGGATGGTGGCGCTGCTGCTGGTGGTGGCGGCTGCAGCGGGCTGGTGGGGGTTCGGCAAGACCAAGCCGGCCGAACCCCAGTATCGGACTGCGGCGGTCGATCGCGGCGACATCAGCGCCCAGGTGTCGGCCAACGGTACGCTCAACCCGGTCACCCTGGTCAATGTAGGCACCCAGGTATCGGGCACGGTGCGGCGCATCGAGGCCGACTTCAACCAGCAGGTCAAGGCCGGGCAGGTGCTGGCCGAACTCGACCCGGCGCTGTTCCAGGCGGCGCTGGCGCAAAGCAGCGCCAACCTGGCCAACGCGCAGGCGCAGCTGAGGCTGGCCGAGGCCAACGCCGCGCGCGTGCAGACGCTGTTCGAGCAGGAATACATCTCGCGCCAGGAAGTCGACCAGGCGCAGGCAGCGCGCGAACAGGCCATGGCGCAGGTGCGGGTGGCGCGCGCGCAAGTGACGCGCGACCAGACCAATCTGGGCTTTACGGTGATCCGTTCGCCGGTCGATGGCACCGTGATCAACCGCCAGGTCGACGTCGGCCAGACGGTGGCGGCGAGCTTCCAGACGCCGACGCTGTTCCAGATCGGCAAGGATCTGACGCAGATGCAGATCGACTCCACCGTGGCGGAAGCCGATATCGGCCAGATCAAGGTGGGGCAGCCGGTGAAATTCCTGGTCGATGCCTTCCCCGATGCCGACTACAGCGGCGAAGTGCGGCAGGTGCGGCTGAATGCTCAGACCGAGCAGAACGTGGTGACCTACAACGTGGTGGTCGATGTCGCCAATCCCGATCTGGCCCTGTTGCCTGGGATGACCGCCAATCTGCGGGTGATGGTCGAAACCCGCAAGGACGTGCTGCGGGTGCCGATCGCAGCGCTGCGCTTCCGTCCGCCGGTCGACCCGGCAGCGGAACGTGGCAGCACGCCGCGCGGCGCTGCGGTGCATGTGCTGGGTGCCGACGGACAGCCAGTGCGGGTGGCGGTCAAGACAGGGATCAGCGACAAGGCCTACACCGAGATCGTCTCGGGCGAACTGAAGCCGGGAGACGCGGTGATCGTTGCCGATCTCAAAGCCAGGAAAGACAACGGCAGCATGCCGCGCGGACGCCTGTTCTGATGGCGGAATCGGGCAAGCCGCTGATCGAGGTGGTCGGTCTTGAAAAGGACTATCCGACCGGCGCCGGCGTGTTTCAGGCGCTGCGCGGGGTGAGCCTCAGCATCGCCTTGGGCGAGTTCGTCGCCATCATGGGCGCCTCGGGCTCGGGCAAGAGCACCTTCATGAATCTGCTGGGCTGTCTCGATCGCCCCACCCGCGGCAGCTACCACCTCGACGGCAAGGATGTCAGCCAGATGAGCTCGGATCAGTTGGCGGCGCTGCGCAACCGCGAGATCGGTTTCGTGTTCCAGGGCTTCAACCTGCTGCCCAAGCTGACCGCGCTCGACAATGTCGCGTTGCCGCTGATGTATGCCGGCATGGGGCGCCAGGCGCGCCGCCAGCAGGCGCAGGCGACGCTCGACCGGGTGGGTCTGGGCGAGCGCTCGCACCATACGCCGCTGCAGTTGTCGGGTGGCCAGCAGCAGCGGGTGGCGATTGCGCGCGCGCTCGCCACGCGGCCGCGCATCATTTTTGCCGACGAGCCGACCGGCAACCTCGACAGCGAAACCAGCCGCCAGGTGATGGGTTTTTTCAGCCAGCTCAACCGCGAAGAGGGCATCACGCTGGTGCTGGTCACCCATGAAGCCGACATCGCCGCCTATGCGCGCCGGCGCATCCGCTTTCAGGACGGCCGCGTGGTGGAAGACGTAGCCATTGAAGAGGCCGCCGCATGATCTTCGCCAGCTTGTTCGAGACGGCATGGCACGCGCTCACCACTCACCGCATGCGCAGCTTTCTCACCATGCTCGGCATGGTGATCGGCGTGGCGGCGGTGATCCTGATGCTGGCGATCGGCCAGGGCGCACAGGCGATGGTGCGCAGCGCGATCGAGTCGATGGGCAGCAATCTGTTCATCGTCATGTCGGGGGCCAGCACCTCCGGCGGCGCGCGGGTGGCGATGGGCAGCGCCCCCACCCTCACTTTCGAAGATGCCGACGCCATTCGTGAGCTGCCGGATATCGTGGCGGCGGCACCGGTATCGCCCGGCAGTGCCCAGCTGATCTACGCGGGATTTAACTGGAGCACATCGGTTTTTGGCAGTACGCCGGACTATGCCATCGTGCGCGACTGGCCGATGGCTTCAGGCAGCTTCTTCAGCGAGGCTGACGTGCGCAGCGGCGCGCGCGTGGCGGTGATCGGTCAGGTGGTGGCACGCGAACTGTTCGGCGACGAGGATCCGATCGGCAAAGTCATCCGCATCCGCCAGGCGCCGTTCGAAGTGATCGGGGTGCTGGGCGCCAAGGGGCAAAGCCTGGACGGGCGCGACCAGGACGATCTGGTGATCGTACCGATCACCAGCGCACAACAGAAAATCTTCAGCAGCAGCCTGCGCAACCGTGTCCGCTTCCTGATGGCGCAGGCGGTGTCGGAAAAAGCCATGGATGACGCGGAGTCCGCCATCAACGAGCTGCTGCGCAACCGCCATCGCATCGGCGTGGGCCAGGAAGACGATTTCACCGTGCGCAACCTGACCGCGATTGCGGAAGCGGCCGCGTCGACTACGCGCATCATGAGCCTGCTGCTGGGCGCCATCGCCGCGATTTCGCTGATCGTCGGCGGCATCGGCATCATGAACATCATGCTGGTGTCGGTGACCGAACGCACCCGCGAGATCGGTATCCGCATGGCCATCGGCGCGCGTCGTCGCGACGTGCTGTGGCAATTCCTGATCGAGGCGCTGACGCTCTCGCTGATCGGTTGTGCGATTGGTCTTGCGCTGGGCATTGGCGGCGCCTGGCTGGTCGGCACGCTGGTCGGGCTGCCCGTCTCGGTGACGCCGCTTTCAGTGCTGATGGCGGTGGGCGTGTCTTTTCTCATCGGCGTTTTCTTCGGTTTCTACCCGGCGCGGCGTGCCGCCGGCCTCGATCCGATCGAGGCGCTGCGCGGTCAATAAATTCGCGCGCGGATGAACCTAACTTGCAGGCGGGTCTCGAACCCTTAGAATTGTGGCAAGCACCCCCAGGGCACCCTACATGGCTTATCTAAAAATTCTTCCTCTCTGCGCTGCGCTGGCTTTGGCGAGCGCGTGCAGCCAGCCGGTCGTCAAGGCCTCAACGCCCGAGGTGACGCAGACGCAGCCAACTGTCGAGGCGGCGCCTGCCGAGGCGGTCGATGCTGCCGCAGAAGCGCATGCGCGGGCCGAAGCGGCGTGGCCCAAGCAGCCGCTCACGCCGGAGATCCTGTTCAAGTTCCTGGTGGCCGAGGTGGCCGGTCAGCGCGGTGCGCTCGGCCTGGCCCAGACGACTTATCTCGACCTGGCGCAGCAGACCCGTGACCCGCGCATTGCGCGCCGGGCCACCGAGGTGGCGATGTTCGCGCGCGACAACGAGGCGGCGCTGCAAGCCGCGCGCATGTGGGCGGCCAGCGATGCAGAATCGGAACGTGCCCAGCAAACGCTGGCCGCGCTGCTGCTGAGCGCCGGCAGTTTTGCCGAGGCGGAGCCGATCCTGCGCGACATGCTGAAGCAGGACAGCGCCAACGGCTTCCTGCACCTGTCCACGCTGATGGGCAGGATGCGGGATACCCGCGAAGCCTTCGAACTGGTCGAGCGCCTGGCGGCGGACTATCCGGAGTTGCCGGAGGCGCGCTTTGCGGTAGCCCAGGCGGCCTCCAATGCGGGACGTTTTGAATCGGCCATCCTGGCCTTGCAGCAGGCCGACACCCTGCGTCCCGGCTGGGAACCTGCTGCGCTGCTGCAGGCGCAGATACTGGCCAAGACTTCACGGGCCGAGTCCATGCGGTTCCTGCGCGAATTCCTGGTGAAATATCCCGCCGCGCGTGAGGTGCGCCTGGCCTATGCCCGCACCCTGGTCAACGACAACCAGTTCAGCGAGGCGCGCGCCGAATTCACCCGCCTGACCAGCGATTTTCCGCGCAATGCCGACGTCAGCTTTGCCGCCGGCCTGCTGTCGCTGCAGATGGGCGACCTGGCCGTGGCGCGCGATCTGCTGACCCGGACGCTGGAATACAACGCGCGTGATCCCGATACCGTGCACTACTACCTGGGCCAGCTGGCCGAACAGATGAAAGAGCCGGAGACGGCGATCGCCCACTACATGCAGGTCAACGAGGGCAATTTGCTGGTGCAGGCGCGTGCGCGTCAGGCCGCCTTGCTGGCGCGCTCGGGCCGTCTGGATGAAGCACAGACGCTGCTGGCCGCCACGCGTGGCGGCAATGATGCGCAGAATGTGCGCCTGATCCAGGCGCAGGCCGAACTGCTGCGCGAAGACAAGCAGCACGCGACGGCCTTCGACGTGCTGTCCGAGGGGCTCAAGCGCTTTCCCGATGCGGCGGACTTGCTGTACGACCGCGCCATGGTCGCGGAAAAGCTCGGCAAGCTCGATGTGCTGGAAGTCGACTTGCGCCGCGTGATCGTGCTGCGCCCCGACGACGCCCAGGCCTACAACGCGCTCGGCTACACGCTGGCCGATCGCACCGATCGCCTGGCCGAGGCCATCATCCTGCTCGACAAGGCCTTGTCCCTGGCGCCGGATGATCCGTTCATTCTCGACAGCTTCGGCTGGGCGCAATACCGTTCGGGCAATCTGGCGCGTGCCCAGGAATATCTGGAGCGTGCCTACAAGGTCCGTCCCGATCCCGAGATTGCCGCCCATCTGGGCGAGGTGATGTGGGCGCGCGGGCAGCGCGAGGCGGCGAACTCGATGTGGCAGGGCAGTTTGCAATCGCATCCGCAGAACGAACTGCTGCTGGAAACCATTCACCGGTTGAAGCCCTGATGCGGGGTGGGGTGGGGGTAGCGCTGCTGGCGCTGGCGCTGGGCGGCTGCGCGACGGTGCCGTCCGTGCCCGCCCCGGATTCCGGGAAGCCCATCCATGTCGTCGAACCGGCCCTGCCGGCCAACTGGACGCTCCAGGGGCGCATTGCCGTCCAAAGCGGCGAACAGAGCCTGTCCGGCCAGATCCTCTGGCGGCATCGCGCGGAAACGGATGACGTGCTGATGACCTCGCCGCTGGGCCAGGGCGTGGCGCGGATCGTACGCGATGCCGAAGGCGTTGCGCTGGAAATGCCGAACCAGCCCACGCGCCGGGCGCCCGATGCCGAATCGCTGACGCGCGAGGCGCTCGGCTACGCCTTGCCGGTGGCGGGCCTGGTCTGGTGGGTGCAGGCGCGGCCCGATCCGGCCAGCGCCTTCGAGGCGACGCGGGATGAGGTGGGTCGCCTCGACCGGCTGAGGCAGGATGGCTGGGTGATCACCTATCTTCAATATGCCGCCGATGCGCCGGCCCGCCCGCGCCGGCTGGTGGTGGCGCGCGAGGGCCTGGAGATCCGCCTGGTGGCGGACCACTGGCAAACCGAATGATTTACACCTACCCGGCCCCCGCCAAGCTCAACCTGTTCCTGCACGTCGTCGGCCGTCGTGACGACGGCTACCATCTGCTGCAGAGCGTGTTTCGCCTGATCGATCGCGCCGACAGCGTGCACCTGGGCTTGCGCACCGACGGCAAGGTGGTGCGCGAAGGCGACCTGCCGGGGGTGCCGGAAGACCTCGATCTGACCGTGCGTGCGGCGCGCCTACTGCAGCCCTATGCGCCGGCCGGCGCCGGGGTGAGCATCCGTCTCGACAAACTGTTGCCGATGGGCGGCGGACTGGGCGGCGGCAGTTCCGACGCCGCCACCGTGCTGCTGGCGCTCAACCATCTGTGGCAGGTCAAGCTGCCACGCGCCGCGCTGCAAAAGCTGGCTTTGCAACTGGGCGCCGACGTTCCGGTTTTCGTGTTCGGTCAGAGTGCCTTTGCCGAGGGGGTGGGCGAAATCCTGCAGCCGGTGAGCGTGCCGCCGGCCTGGTATGTGGTGTTGATGCCGCCGGTGCAGGTGCCGACCGCCGCAATTTTTGCTGCGCCGGAATTGACACGCAACACGCCACCCCTCAAAATAGCGCCCTTTTCCGCAGGCATGGGTCGGAACGATCTGCAGCCCGTGGTCGTCAGTCGCTATCCCGAAGTCGCCCGTCATCTCGAATGGTTGGCGCAATTCGGCGAGGCGCGAATGACCGGATCGGGTGCCTGCGTGTTTGCATCGTTTGATACGGAAGAAGCGGCGTGGCGCGTGCTGCGCCAGCTGCCCGAAACGATGCAGGGTTTTGTGGCGCAGGGGCTCGACAGGCATCCGCTGTTCGACTGTTGCGCCGAGTAGTACCCAATTGGGGAGTCGCCAAGTGGTAAGGCATCGGATTTTGATTCCGACATTCGTAGGTTCGATCCCTACCTCCCCAGCCAGATAAGTGAACAGCCGCCGTGGCGGCTGTTTTTGTTCTTGTGTCGGTCCAGCCCAATCGCCGGAGACTCGTGTGTCCATAGACAACTTGATGGTGTTCAGCGGAAATGCCAACCCGCGTCTGGCCAGCGATGTGGTGAGGCATCTCAACATCCATCTCGGCCGCGCCACGGTGTCGCGTTTTTCCGATGGCGAGGTGATGGTCGAGCTTCTGGAGAACGTGCGCGGCAAGGACGTGTTCGTGCTGCAGTCGACCTGCCAGCCGACCAACGACACTCTGATGGAAGTGATGGTGATGGTCGATGCGCTGAAGCGTGCCTCGGCCGGCCGCATTACCGCCGCCATCCCGTATTACGGTTATGCGCGTCAGGATCGGCGGACCCGTTCGGCGCGGGTGGCGATTACCGCCAAGGTTGTGGCCAATATGCTGCAGGGCGCGGGGATCGACCGCCTGTTGACGATGGACCTGCACTCCGACCAGATCCAGGGCTTTTTCGATATTCCAGTCGACAACATCTATTCCAGTCCGATCCTGTTGGGCGACATCTGGAAGCGCAACCACCCGGACCTGGTGGTGGTGTCGCCGGATGTGGGCGGGGTGGTGCGGGCGCGGGCGATTGCCAAGCGCCTGGAGTGCGATCTGGCGATTATCGACAAGCGCCGCCCGAAGCCGAACGTGGCCAAGGTGATGCACATCATCGGCGACGTGAAAGACCGCACCTGCATCATCATGGATGACATGGTCGATACCGCCAACACGCTGTGCGAGGCGGCCAACGCCTTGAAGGAGCATGGCGCGAAAAAGGTCATGGCCTATTGCACTCACGCCGTGCTGTCCGGTAGCGCGGTCGAACGCGTGACGAATTCCGCGCTCGACGAACTGGTGGTGACCGACACCATACCGCTGCGCGACGATGCGCGCACGTGCACGAAAATCCGGCAATTGTCGGTGGCTGAACTGCTGGCGGAAACCATCCGCCGCATCAGCAACGAGGATTCTGTCAGTTCGCTATTCATAGAGTAAGCAGCATCGAATAGCGGGCTGGGAATGCCCCTGGTCGCGGGGGCTTTTGGAATGCATTGACGCTTTTCGGCAATGCATCATTGAGCTTTATTTTGGAGAACTACTATGGAAATCGAAGTTATTGCTGCCAAGCGTGAACTGCAAGGTACGGGTGCGAGCCGCCGTCTGCGTCACGCAGGCAAGGTTCCCGGCATCGTCTACGGCGGCACCGCCGCCCCGGTGCAGATCGAACTGGATCACAACACCCTGTACCACGCGCTGCGCAAGGAAGCCTTTCATGCTTCCGTGCTGACGCTGAATGTCGATGGCGCCAAGGAGTCCGTGCTGCTGCGTGACACGCAATGGCATCCCTACAAGCAGCAGGTGCTGCACATCGACTTCCAGCGCGTCGACAAAACGCACAAGATTCACGTCAAGGTGCCGCTGCACTTCCTGAACGAGGATACCGCGCCTGGCGTCAAGACCGGTGGCGGCAAGGTCAGCCACGTGGCGACTGAAATCGACGTCACCTGCCTGCCAGGCAATCTGCCCGAGTTCATCGCTGTGGACATGGGTGCGCTGGAAATCGGCCATTCCATCCATGCGAACGACCTCGCTCTGCCCGAAGGCGTGGAACTCGTTGCGCACATTCAGCATGAGAACCCCGCGGTGGCGACGATCACGCTGCCCAAGGGCATGAAGTCGGACGAGCCTGCATCCGAGACGCCGGCTGGCCCCGCAGCCTGATCATCAACGCAGCCTGTGGCTGCGTGGTGAGCCGTCATGCTGGTCCCCCGCCTGATCGTCGGCCTCGGTAACCCGGGGCGCGACTACGAAGAAACCCGGCACAACGCCGGGTTTTGGTTTTGCGCGCGCCTCGCACAGGCGTGGGGCATCTCGCTGGCGCATGAGTCGCGTTTTCACGGCATCGTCGGGCGCAGTCCGAAAAATATGTGGATGCTGTTGCCGCAAACCTTCATGAACCGTTCGGGGCAGGCGGTCGGCGCGCTGGCGCGCTTCCATCGTATCGAGCCTGCGGAAATCCTGGTGGTGCACGATGAACTCGACATCCTGCCGGGCCAGTTGCGCCTCAAATTCGGTGGCGGCATGGGCGGACACAACGGCCTCAAGGACATCACCGCGCATCTGGGCACGCAGGATTACTGGCGGCTACGCATCGGCATCGGTCATCCCGGCGACCGCAATGAAGTGGTGAACTATGTACTGAAGCCGCCGCGCCGCGAGGAGCAGGCCGAGATCGATGCCGCCATCGAGCGCGCGGTGGACCTGATGCCGCTGATCGAGAAGGGTGAGTGGAACGCCGCCACCCAGCGCGCCAACACCAACCCCGCAGCCAAAACCGCCCCCGTCAAACCTAAACTGGAAAACCCATGAGCCTCAAATGCGGCATCGTCGGCCTGCCCAACGTCGGCAAGTCCACTCTTTTCAACGCCTTGACCCAGGCGGGCATTGCAGCGGAAAACTACCCCTTCTGCACCATCGAGCCCAACACCGGGGTGGTTGAAGTGCCGGACCCGCGCCTGGCGCAGCTGGCCGACATCATCAAGCCGCAGAAAGTCGTGCCGGCGATCGTCGAGTTCGTCGACATTGCCGGACTGGTCGCGGGCGCGTCGAAAGGCGAGGGTCTGGGCAACCAGTTTCTGGCGAACATCCGCGAAACGGACGCGATCTGTCACGTTGTGCGCTGTTTCCACGACGAAAACGTGATCCACGTCGCTGGCAAGATCGACCCGCTGTCGGACGTCGAAACCATCGCCACCGAGTTGGCGCTTGCTGACCTGGCCAGCGCCGAAAAAGCCTTGATTCGCTACGAAAAAGCGGCACGCGGAGGCGACAAGGAAGCAAAAGTCATCGCGGAAGCCCTGAAGCCGGTGCTGGCGGCGCTGAACGAAGGCCGTCCCGCGCGTGCTGCCGGGCTCGACGCGGAAGGGCTGGAGGCGATCAAGCCGCTGTGCCTGATGACGGTGAAACCCACCTTGTATGTCGCCAACGTCAGCGAGGATGGCTTCCACGACAACCCCATGCTCGACGCGTTGAAGGTGTTTGCGGAAAAGGAGGGCGCGCCGGTCGTCCCGGTGTGCGCGGCGCTGGAAGCAGAACTGCAGGAATTGTCGCCGGAAGATCGCATGGAATACCTGAAGGAACTGGGCTGGGACGAGCCGGGCCTCAATCGCCTGATCCGTGCCGCCTACGACCTGCTGGGCCTGCAGACCTATTTCACCGCCGGGGTGAAGGAGGTGCGCGCCTGGACCATCCACAAGGGCGACACCGCGCCGCAGGCGGCCGGCGTCATCCACACCGACTTCGAGCGCGGCTTCATTCGGGCGCAGACCATTGCGTTCGACGACTTCATCGCCTGCAAGGGCGAGCAGGGCGCCAAGGAAGCCGGCAAGATGCGCGCCGAGGGCAAGGAATATGTCGTCAAGGACGGCGATGTCATGAATTTCCTGTTCAATGTGTAACGCCGGGCCGTTATAACGGGGAATTTCCTCCGGGAGTGTTTGACAGCCTCTCCCGAAGCCCCCTATAATCTCGCGCTTCGTTTGGGTGGGGTTCCCGAGCGGTCAAAGGGATCAGACTGTAAATCTGACGGCTCTGCCTTCGAAGGTTCGAATCCTTCCCCCACCACCAGGTTTTTTAGCAGTTTGAGCAGGGCGAAGCGGGTGTAGCTCAATGGTAGAGCTGAAGCCTTCCAAGCTTAAGACGAGGGTTCGATTCCCTTCACCCGCTCCAGCAGTTTATGGGCTTATTTGCTTGTAAGTCCCAAGCCCATGTAGCTCAGTGGCAGAGCACTCCCTTGGTAAGGGAGAGGTCGGCAGTTCAATCCTGCCCATGGGCACCAGATTTTGGGTGCCGCTGATTTGAACCGGCGCACCAGTTTTTGGGTGTCGCAGATTTTAAACGGCACACTCGTAATTTAAGTGGTAGTTGTCAAAGTCGTCACATCATTATTTGTGCAAAATTAAGGGGTACTTGAAAAATGGCTAAGGAAAAGTTCGAGCGGACCAAACCGCACGTAAACGTTGGCACCATTGGACACGTTGACCACGGCAAGACCACCTTGACCGCGGCGATCACCACCATTCTGTCGAAGAAATTCGGCGGTGCGGCGAAGAAATACGACGAGATTGACAGTTCGCCCGAAGAGAAGGCGCGCGGCATCACCATCAACACCGCGCACGTCGAGTACGAGACCGCCAAGCGTCACTACGCGCACGTTGACTGCCCGGGCCACGCCGACTACGTCAAGAACATGATTACCG
>Ga0208244_100300_pt1 | contig 54843 bp, 47 predicted proteins | sample SubbioCR12Aug_5A_FD_184828 | JGI IMG/M metagenome (GOLD analysis project Ga0208244, IMG submission 184828) | Serpentinite rock and fluid subsurface biosphere microbial communities from McLaughlin Reserve, California, USA - CR12Aug_5A (SPAdes) | ecosystem: Environmental > Terrestrial > Deep... | reverse complement strand
TAATAAAAATATTGCTTTTTTTACTTGCAGTTCCTGTCAATATCTTAGCTCAAAACAGGATTGACCCCGTGCATCCTGTGTTACCAAACATAGATTTTCACGATGCTGCTATTTTCAATAGAGACAATAATTTCATAATTGGTTGGAATTATGGTCGTGATGGTCGTCAATTGGATGAGATATATAATATCAACACCATTGTTGAATATTGGGAAAATAGCAATTTCAATTGGCAACATAGAGGTGATGAAACCAATTGGTATTTACGTATGGAGCCTTTTGCTTTTCCGGAAGATTATAGTGTTGGTGCCGGACCATCCATATATTACGAACCGACAATAGTTGTAGATAGGACAGATGGATTTGTACCAACAGCGGCAAATGCGAATGGAGCAGTTTTTGGATTTCAATACAAAAATCCGGCACTTACTTATAATAGTGGTAAAGTAATAGTCCCAAGTACCCTACAATCTTGGGATTAAATAGTATTGATTAGTCCATTCAATATTCCTGTTCAAGATGAACAAGACATTTCCCCCTACCCCTTCCTCAGCTGCTCGAAGAGTTCTTTTTGTTTGGCGGTGAGGTTTTCGGGCAATTTGACTTGCAATTTGACGAATAAGTCGCCCTTTGTGGCCGGGTTGTCGTATTTGGGCATTCCGAGACCTTTCAATTTGAGTGTTTTTCCGGATTGTGATTCTTTGGGTATCGTGATTTTGATTTTTCCGCCGAATGTATCAATTTGGGATTGACCGCCCAAAATCATAGTATATAAGTCCACGATTGCTTCGATATACAAATCATCGCCTTTTCGTTCATATTTTGCGTGAGGCTTTACTTTTACTTTTATGAGCAAATCTCCGGGGACGCCGCCGTGAGAAGCGATATTTCCTTTGCCGGGGATTTTGAGAATCTGTTCATCTTTTGTGCCGGGTTTGAATTTTACTTCCATTTTTTCACTCGATGTACCGATTAATTTGCTTGTGCCGGCGTAAGCTTCTTCGAGAGTGATTTCAATCTCCAATTCGGCATCTTTCCCTTTTTGGGCGGTTGGTGCTTGGGTTTGTGTGAATGGATTCCGCCTGCCGAATCCACCGAAAACCCTATCAAAAAAGTCTGAAATTCCGCTTCCGGTATCGAAATGGTCTCCGGTTGAATGCCCTGTTCGCCGAGATTGTTGTTTTGCCATCCATTCCGTCCAATCAAAGTCATCACCTGTGCCACCGGTTTCGCGATGACGATTCCAAGTACTACCAAGGTTGTCGTATTTTCTTCTTTTTTCAGGGTCGCTCAGTACGGCGTATGCTTCGCTGATGTCCTTAAATTTCTTGTCGGTATCGGAGCCCTTGTTCGCATCGGGATGATGCTTTTTAGCCAACTCGCGGTAAACTTTTTTAATTTCAGCAGCTGATGCCTTTTTGTCCACACCAAGTATCTTATAATAATCTTTGAATTCCATTGCTTTTTCTTATATTTTTCAAGTAACAATTTAATTACGTATTTTTGTACTATTTATTACTATTATTGGTTTTGGTTTATTTTTTTTGCAAATTTGAAGGAAACCGTCACATAGAATGTTTTTTTACAGATTTATATATAACATCATAATCCATATCGGGAACTTATTTTTGGCTTTCAAAGGGCGAACAGACCCAAAAATTGCCGAACGCAAAAAAAATGTCCGCAAGTTGTTGGATGAAATGCCGATTAAGGCAAATGACGAAAAGCGAATTTGGTTTCATGCCTCATCTATGGGCGAATTCGAGCAGGCAAAGCCGATTATTGAAAAAATCAAAGCTCAAGCTCCGGATATTAAGATTTTTTGCTCGTTTTTCTCGCCGTCAGGATATTTGAACCAACTACATTACGAATTTGCCGATTATGTTTTTTATATGCCTATTGATACCAAATCCAAGGCAAAATCTGCTATCGCCAAGATTCAGCCGGACTTGGTAGTTTTTGTTCGATATGATGTTTGGTTGAATCATTTGGTAGTTCTGAAAGAGCCGGGTATCCCCACTTTATTAATTTGCGCATCGTTCCCAAGCAATGTAAAATTAGCATCGAGTGCATTGCTCAAGCCATTTTCGCGATATATTTATTCGCATTTCGACAAAATTTATGCCGTTAGCAAGTTGCATGGGGATTTGTTCAGAAGTATTGGCGTCAATGCGGAAATCATGGATTCGAGCGATACAAGGCTCGACAGAATCAGCACGCAAGTGGCAAAAGCACGGAGCAAACCGATAATTCCGATTGAATTTACAAAAGATACGATGACTCTTGTGGCCGGAAGTACTTGGGAAAAGGACGAAAATTTGCTGATTGAAGCGCTCGAAAGCATTAATAAATCTCATTTCCGACTTCGGATGATTCTCGTTCCGCACGAGCCAAGGATTGAAAATATTGAGCGGCTTAGGAATAGTTTAAAAAATCATGTTTTGCTCAGTTCGATGAATATAAAAAATTTAGATGAATTCGAAAAATTGGGTAATAATCACATAATTGTTGATAGCATCGGCAAGCTTTTGTTTTTATATGCAAATGCGGATTTTGCTTACGTCGGTAATGGTTTCGGGAAATGTGTGCATAGCACTTCCGAGCCAGCCGGATATGGATTGCCAATTGCCACAGGACCGAACATTTCAGGTTCGCCGGATGCAACAGAATTGCATAGAATCGGTGCTTTGGAAGTGATTAAAAATGTTGACGATTTGTATAATTGGCTAATTCTGATGTTGGAAAATCTCGTCCAAAGAAGCACTCAAGGTGATTTAGCTTTGAAATATGTAAATGAAGGAAAGGGCGCTGCGGATTTAATTTCAAAAGATATTCTTGGCTCAATCGCCAATAAACGGTACGATTCAGGATTGGATAAAAAGGTTGTGGAAAATGAAAAATAGAGTAGTAGCGCTAATTCCTGCAAGATATGATTCAAAGCGATTTCCGGGCAAATTGACAGCAAAACTCGGCGAGAAGAGCGTCATAGTTTGCACTTACGAAAATGTGCGAAACATGGGTATATTCGATGATGTAATCGTCGTCACCAATAGTCATATAATCCGCGATGAAATTGACAAAGTGAGCGGTAAAGTGATTTTCAACGATAGCATTCATCCGTCCGGGACTGATAGAATTGCCGAAGTTGCCAAAGATTTGGACTACGATATTATTATCAATGTGCAAGGAGACGAGCCATTTATCGGGAAGAAATCACTCGAAGACCTTATAGCAGCTTTTGATTCCGATGAAGTTTATGTTGCGACTTTAGCTCAAAAGCTTGAAAGTGAGGAAGCAATTTCAAATCCGAACAATGTGAAAGTGATTTTAGATTCAGAGAATATGTCTCTTTATTTTTCGCGTTTGCCTATTCCGTTTGCTCGCGATAAAGGCACAGAAGTAGAGCATCTTAAACACATTGGAGTGTATGCTTTCCGCAAGGAGGCATTACTGAAATTCGTTTCGCTCTCGGTTGGGAAATTGGAGCAAATCGAAATGATTGAATGTTTGCGTTTTATCGAAAATGGTATTAAATTGAAGGTGATTCTGACAGAAACTATCGGCATTGAAATTGATACTGAAACTGATTTGCAAACAGCAAATAAATATTTACAAAACAAATAATTACAAAGCGTTAAGATGATAATAGTTAAAATGATGGGTGGGCTTGGCAATCAAATGTTCCAATGGGCTTTGGGCAGAGCGCTTGCCATCAAAAACAGCTCCGAATTCAAAATTGACGTATATTTTTTGATAGAAAGGCAACCTCGCAAAAATTTTACAATCAGGACATACGATTTAGATGTTTTCAAATTGAATGCAGAGTTTGCAACCAAAAAAGAAATCGCGTATTATCCTATACCGAAATTTGGGAAATATGGTATATTTCTAGTTCATTTGAAGCAAATGTGGAGACGAAGCATCAACACTAACGGCTATAATTATTTGATTCAAACCAGATTCGACTATGACGAACAGATTGATAATGCTCCTGTAAACAGCTATTTGGAAGGTTACTTTCAAACCGAAAGATATTTTGAACCATATTCCGATATCATCCGTAAAGATTTTGAATTTCGTGACGAACTTAGCGGTAAAGCCTTAGAAATTGCGCAATTGATTAATAAAACGCAATCGGTGGCAGTTCATATTCGCCGAGGCGATTACGTTACCAATCGTCGAGCTAACAAAACACATGGTGTATTGGGGAAAGAATATTACGACAAAGCGATGGAGACGATTGCCTCAAAAGTCGAATCCCCTCACTACTTCATCTTTTCTGACGACAACGAATGGTGCAGGGAAAATTTTGCCTTTGGGGAGAATATGACCATAATTGAAGATGATATCAAAGGCAATAAATTTCAATTCTCACTCAACTTAATGTCTCAATGTAAACACGCTATCATTGCCAATAGTTCTTTTAGTTGGTGGGGTGCATGGCTTTCTGCCAATCCAAACAAAATCGTGATTGGACCGCAAAATTGGTTTAAAAATACTGATTTGAATGTTAAGGACATTATACCGGAAAAATGGCTCAGAATCTAATCACAATGGATGCTTCGAAAACATGTAAAGTATTACCTTGTTAAAAATCTTATTCAATCTGATTGTCGAATTGTTGATTTCGTCCGAATAAGAATCTCTTTTATCATCGAGAAAATTGTCTAAATATACTTTTTGGGCTAATTTGAATAAATTGCTCATGAATCTGCCGCTTTTCCCGTATTTATTATCGTAAATACTATCCACAGATGAAATTTTCTTAAATACAAAGTAGGCTGCTTCTTCATAATCTGATTTTTTATTGCCGTAGTAAGATTTCAAGATTTTGTAAACGGCATCTTCGTGCAAAACATTTGAAGCTATCAACGAATAGTATTCATCAGCGATTTCGATTAATAGCTTGTCTATTTTTTTGCCGAAAGTTTTAATTCTAAGTATGAATAGTTTTAAGTATAAATTGTAAAATAAGCCTCTAATCATAGTGGTTTACGCTTTATAATAATCAATTTTTCTTCAACAAGGTCGTTGATTGAATATTTGATACCACCAACTTTGAATCCCGATTCTTTAGCACCGCCAAAAGGCATCCAATCAACTCTGAATGCTGTTGACTCATTGATTATAACAGCTTTGGAATCAATAGCAATTGCATAATTCATTGCCATATCAATATCTTGCGTATAAATTGCATTTTGGAACGAGAATGGTGTGCGGTTGCATTGAGAGATTATTTCAGAAATATCGTCAAATGGATTGATAATGATTACAGGTCCAAAAATTTCCGAATTCATAATTTTCATTTCGTAATTAGTGTTTTCGATTAGAGTGGGTTCGATACAATTATTGGCGATTCTGTTTGCTCCTGCCAAAATTGTGGCACCCATAGATTTTGCTTCTTCAATCCAATCAAGGATTCTGAGTAATTCGTCTTCAGTAATAATCGGACCCACATCGGTCAAATCATGATTGGGGTCGCCTGTGATAAGGTTTGATGAGGCTTTGACCAATAATTCTTTGACATTATCGTAGATTTCTCGGTGAATGAATACATTTTGGGTCGAAACACAAACTTGCCCTGCATGATAAAAACCACCTTTGATGATAGCGGGAATTGCACGAGATAAATCCGCAGACTTGTCAATCACAGCAACTGCCGTTCCGCCATGTTCGAGAGCATAACCGACGCCCGGAGCGACGAGTTTAGGGATTTTCCACCCAATTTCGGCACTTCCAATAAATGTCACAAATCGAATACGTGAATCGCTAATAATTTTCTCTATTTTGCTTCCTGCCACTGGTAACACATTGATGATACCGTCAGGAAGTCCCGCTTTGGTAAAATAATCGCAAATACTTAGGCATGATAAGGGAGTTGTTGATGCCGGTTTGATGATAACGCTATTCCCGGCGGCGAATGCAGTAGCTACTTGATGACAAATCAAATTAACGGGATGATTGAAGGCACTAATTGCAAGTACCGGACCAAGAGGCTGTTTAATTGTAAATGCGAGGTGGTCTTCAGAGCCTTTTGCTCTGTCCATAGTAAGTTGCTCGCCATTTAAGTTTAGTGCCTCATCTGCAGACATTTTAACTGTATTGGCTGCTCTAGAAACTTCTACACGAGCATCTTTTACAGGTTTTCCGCCTTCCGCAGCTATTAAATGTGCTAACTCTTCGTGATTGCTACGGATTTGTTGAGCTACATTGTATAATATTTCAGCTCTTTGATAAGCCGGCATTGATTTCATTATACTTTCAAAATAATAACTTGCGTTGGACACAGCTTTTTCGATTGCATCATCATTAGGCACTTCAATTCGCCCGACGATTCGACCGTCATATGGACTGATAACATCTCTATAATTGTTGCTGGACTCAGCGCCGAAAATCTTTGTTTTAAACTCGAACATCTTAAACCTTGTTTTTATCAATTCGTAAAATATTATGGATAACTGAGTGGAATTTGTGAATTCCTTTGACTTGCGGAAGATACATTAGTACACATCTTCCATGAATGAACTTTTTATTGCGACTTTCGAGCAGATTCAATACTTCGGGCGTGTCAGAACCTTGGTAAATCCAAATTTTTTCTAAATTATTGTCAATTGCTTCTTGTACAGCTTGCAAAGTTTGTCCTTTCGGAGTCATGATTATGACTGATTTTACTTGTTGAGGCAAATCTGCCAATTTTGGGTAGTAGTTGTCTTTAACAACAAACTTTGGATTAACACCGTAAACTCGGTGTTCATGTTCGAGAAGTTCTTTCTCGACTGCACGACTGAAAGCCTTTGTATCGGTTGATAATCCGACTATTGCTACATCCTTTTCATTCAAAAAATCATTAATCCTATCAGTTAACATAATTTACTCCCGTAAATTGAATCAATTTTTAAGTGATTTACATTTGCTAAAATACGAAAGAACTCGCAAACTAAATCACAATTTTACGAATAGACTCGGGCAATGAATCATGAATCATTGTCGCATCTGATTCGGGCGATTTCTTGATTATTACCAAACCCGATGCGTCTGTCATATTCATCATCGGTATATCGCCGAAAGAATCACCGCAAGTCAGCATAATTTTCGAATTCGGGAAGTTTAAATTTAATAATTCTTCTTTTCCTTCATTCCAAGTAATTGGCGGTAATAACTGCGAATCAAGATATTCGGTGTAATTATCGTCCACAATCAAATTGCTCTTAATACCAAAGGCGTTATCTTGATTTATTCCCAAATAATTATTAGCTACATAGCGAACTGCATAATGGGGCGATGCAGACACAACTACTACTTTGAATCCGGCTAATTTAAGTACAGTCACCAAAGCATACATATTTTGATTGACTTTTGGAGCCTTGAATTTGAATGTTTCGCCTTCGATATTATATTCGATTTCATCCTCAGGATGATTGAGCAGATAATCGCAAGTGCTATAAATGCTGTCCAGCGTTATTCCTGCCATCGCTAACACAATTTCGGAGTAAGCATTCTTATGGTCGCCTGCTCGTAGCATCTCGGTGTATTTTTTCCAAGATAAAGGCAAATCCTTACCTTGACTTAAGAAATGCAGATAAAGTGATTCGCAGATATCGCCATCGAGCAATGTCCAATCCAAATCAAATACTGTGAGTGGCGGATTTGACTCATCAATTGTGCTGTCATTAATTAACGAGTGAATTGGTTCGACTATTTCATGAGGCAATTTTTCAAGAATTTTGTCAATATAGCGTTGTTTTGATTCAATCATTTTATTCAAATTTAGTATTAATTCAATTTTTTAGCAAACGAAGCAAGCGTTTTTAGCTTGTAATGGTATTCAAAATACATTTCAAATTTCCAGTTTAGTCACATTGAGCTTTGAATAAAATAAAAGAGGCTGCCCTTTTGGACAGCCTCTTTATAATATCTAAGCATGAGCTATTTCTTAATTATTTTAGTCGTAGCTTTGTCCGTATCGCTTTCGACAACGACCAAATATGTACCTGATGATAAGTTGTTGAGTTTGAGTTGCGTATCAATATTCATAACGCTTTGGAATAATTCTTGGTTAATTACATTGCCTTTAAGGTCAATCACCGATACGGTAGCATTTGTTTCTTCTGCAAAATCAGCGACAACGTTAACAAAATCTGTTGCCGGATTTGGGAATGAAGCCATAACCATATAGCCATTGTCGCCGGCGATAAATTGTTCGTCAATTGACTCTTTGCGAAGTGAAACAACTACCATCATACGTTTTGTTTCGCTCAAGCAACCGGTTTCGTCAGTACAATTCACATCAAATCTGTGAATACCGATTTTTGCTAACCAATTTTGAGATTCTGCTTGACTTAATGCAACACCTTTGTCAGTGTACCAAAAGTATGTGTTATTTGGGTTATAATCCAAAACAAAATCATCTAAATTAACGACATTATTGCGTTTTACATATCTTACGTAAGGTACATACACCAATGGCGGCTGAGTAACTGTCAACTTCATCAACTCGCTATGCTTCAATCCCGACATTTTATCCGTAACCGTAAGCTTATAGTATGTATCGTAAGATGGGTCAGTTACAGTAGGAGTTAGAACATTTGGGTTGGATAATCCGTATGTAGGATGCCAATTGTAGGTGTAATTGCCCGAACCACCTGTAACTGTGAGGTTGCCGTAAGAGCCACTTTGGCAATCGGTTCCCCAATTATTACCCAATTCGACAGGAACAGTTTTGCAGGTAGTCAAATCAACCAAATCAATTTTCAATGGCTTAACTAAACCGAAAAAGTCAAGTATTTTAGCCATTGCAACATCACGAGTTGACGGACATGATGCGTCAACTAAGTGCCCTATTGAATAAGAAGAAGTAACTGTGCGGTGTCCGTATGGGCTGTTGCATGCTACCATAGTATTCCCCCATCCGACATTTTCAAATAAGGCATATCCACCGGCGGAAGTATTCGGGAATAATTTGTCTGTCATAGTGGTTAGCGGTTGTGTGGTATTGAAATATGTCAAACCGTCTGCAAAGGTTCCTGCAATGCCTTTAAATTGATTGATGGGATTTGCTCCGGATGAGTATGATGCAGATTGTAGCCCGAACATATAACCCATGTATGAGCCTAATCCCAACGAGCCGAAAAATTTCTGCGAAAAATGTGATGATGCTTCAACATATAGGCGTCCACCCGAAGCAATATAATAATAAATAGCATCAATTTCAGCAGATGTCGGTGTATGAACCGGTGCTTCAGAATGATGACCATAGCTAATGAAAGCCGCTTTAAAGCCACTTAAAGATGTTGGTAAAGTATTTGAGTAAACAGCATCGTAATTATTTGCTTCGAGGTATTGATTGATGTAAGCTCCACTTTGGAATTTTGAAGCAGGGTTCGGTTCATAGACGAGCACTCCACCGGCAATAACAATATCGAAATAAATCATATCGGGATTGAGCATTTCGTCTTCAGTTTCGATTTGTATATATAGTTTGCTGATTTTGGGCTTTGCTTGCGGTTTCGCTTGTGCGACCATTCTATTTTGCAAAATGATTAAATCATCACCAACAAGTTTGTGTATTTCAAAAGAATTATCGGGAATATGAATGTCGGGGTCATCGCTTTTCAATCTGAAGGTAACTTTGTCAGACCCGTTGAATTCGTTGAAATTAACCATATAAACCTTGATTCTGAACATTTCACCCGGCTCAATCATATTATTGGCGTTATCGTCAATAATTTGCGAACTAAGCGGATATAGTCTCAATGGCTTACGGAAATTCAATTCGGTATCGGTAAGGGCGCGAAAAGCATTGATTCGTCCTTCGCCTAATTTGTTAACATATTGCGGATTAAGATGGTCAATCGGGTGTGATGTACCGGCTATCCTTCTTTTTATATCTTTTGGAGTCCATTTTGGATAATAAGATTTCAACAAGCCGGCAAGTCCTGCTACTATAGGCGATGCCATAGAAGTACCTTGAAATTTAGCATACGAATTTACAGGTACGGCTGCAAGAATACCACCATCAACCGTTACATCGCCGCCCGGAGCGGAGACATCCACCGAATGACCGTAAGTAGAATAATAAGTTTTCTTGTCTTGAGAAGTGACTGATGCTACAGATAGTACATTTGGATAAGAAGAAGGTAGAAAGAAGTTGTCATTGTTTCCATTTCCTGCAGCTGCTACAAGTGTGATACCTAAAGAATTAAGATAACCAAATATATCAATCAAAGAAGGCGAAAATCCGCCACCGCCCCAACTCATATTAATTACATCAACTCCGATTGCTCCCATATAGAGCAAGCCTTGGTCAACATTGTAAAGCGATTGACCTGAACTGTTATGGCTGTGCTTAGTACCGACAAACTTCACATTCCAACTGATTGATGCAACGCCAACCCCATTATTAGTGGCACCTGCTGCAATACTTGCAACGTGAGTGCCATGTCTGTTTTGAGCAGAACCATTAGGGTCGTTTGGAGCAGTTCCGTCCGAGGTAAAGAAGTTGAATCCTATTACATCGTCTATATAACCGTTTCCATCAGAGTCCAAACCATCAATAGCTGCGGGATTGATAATTAATCTACCGCTTTGTTCGATGAAAATTGGTTCGTTCTTGTTTGTCCACTCGGAGTCGTTTATCTTAAGATTGGGCAGTAAATCGGGGTGATACCATTGAACTCCCGTATCATGAATCCCGATTAAGACTTCACGAGTGCCATTTTCCCCTTTATGAACTGCCCAAGCCGCTTCGGCTTGAACTTGTGCAAATTGGAACATTTGGCTGTAAGAAGGGTCATCAGGCATATCGAACGCCTCGTAAACCCAGATTGGTTCAGCAGATTCGATGTTGTCGTCACGAAGTAAAGCTGTAATTACACGATTGTGGTCAACCGTTTCATCAATATAAATTGTAAAGTAACGCTCCAATTCTTTGACGTATTCTTGTACAGTTGGTATATCTGCATTTGGCAATCTATAATTAGGTTTGATTTCGGTAAAAGAGCGTTCCGTTTTGTATGTCCCGAATGTACGTAGAGTGTTGTCCAATTGAGTTGCACCAAAGAACTCATTCATTGAATTAGGTGAAGACTGCATCATTATTGCTCTGACGGATGCTTCTTCCGTCAGCTTGACTTTGATACTCCCGCGAATAAATTTGTTCCCGAATTGGTCATATCCAAAATTATTGTCCATTCCGAAAATTGAATTGCCCGATAAGAGCAAAAGCAAAAGTAATAGAAATAGTATTGATGTTTTCATTAGGGTTCCTTTAAATAATATTTTAATAATGCTTAATATGCTGTATTGATTATAATCATTTTGATAAAATTTATGTTCGTTTGAACCTATTTTCGCAATTTGGGGGAAAATTAATCATTTTTCGTCAGTTTTTTTTAATATTTAACTTGAAATTTCATATTTGTCAAAGATACAAAAAAAATCTTATACCCAAAAATTAATTTAATTCGTCAAATATGGTTGTGTAATTAACAGTTTTAATCGTTTTCTTGATATGTTTAATATGAATGGAGTTTTGATATGCTAACTTTACGTACATTAATTTTCATTGTGGTAGTATTTGCTATGGAATATGCCGCATTTTCACAAGCACCCTTTTATCGCAGATATGAAGGAAAGTATGGGAAACAATACATGGTTATAAACTTCGCATATCAGGCAGGTGGGCTTAGTGGAAATTATTATATCAAAAATAACCCTGTAGTTAAAGAGTTTGGCGGTAGGAGTACGCTTGCCGGAACTTATGCTTATTTTGAAATAATGAGCGACTCAGCCCAAGTAAGTTCTGAAGCAGCAGAAACACTTAGCGGTGTTCTTGCAGGTCCGAAATTTGACGGGACTCATCAAATAGCCGGGACAAACCAATCTGCCCAATTTTCACTCAGAGAAAGCTATAAGGATGCTACCGAAATTCAACTCAATACGATTCGCGATGATGTCCGAAAAGCTGACTACGGGATGGTATTGTATATCACAATTAATTATCCTTTAATTGGCGAAAAAGTTTTCGATGACGCTGTCAAACTTTATACTGATTCTTTCATTTCATCAGGCAAAAAGCCCATGATGGAATATCTCGACGAAACAATTGCCAACTACAAAAAAATCGTAGCCGATACCAATAATGCAGCTCCTCCACGCAAAAACTACCGTATAATGACCGATATTCAGATGAACGACCGCAATATAGTTTCTGTTCATTTGGCAGGAACTATCAAAGAAGATGAAAAACCTGAAATAAAAAGTGACTTTGTCTTAAATTATAACAAACAATCTAATTCTGTGATTACAACAGATGAAATTTTAAAGGGAGAATGGCTTAAGTTAGTCAATGATAGATTCAAAGAGACTTTTAAAGATGATAAGATAAACTACCGAGTTTCAAACACAGTTGGCAAACAAAATTTCATTGTTCAACCGGACGGTATTAAGTTTTTAATCACCGATTCCAAACACTTACCAATTCTTCAAATTAAACTTACATACAGCGAATTGAACGAATTTTTGACCGGAAGTTTACCCTTATAATCTTTTATTAAACTAACAAACACTCCGAATCAGTTTCTGAACTATTCGGAGTGTTTTGTTTAATAGCTAACCGATACTATTGTTCAAGTGCTGCTAAAGCTTCTTCGATTGTTGGATAAAATTCAAAAACTTCATCAATCTTAGTCATTGTCATCAAACTTTTTACGAAACCTTTCACCCCTACAAGAATTACAGGAATTGCGTGCTCGCGTAGTTGTCTGTTTGCAAGCAATAAGGCTCCGAGTCCTGAACTGTCAACGGCATCAACGTTAGTCATATTCACAATGAGAGCTTCGATGTCAGGTTGTGCCAATACAAGCAGTTTTGCTTTGAGTTCGGCAGAAACATCAGATTCGACTGATTTGTTTTTCATGTCAAGAATGACAATGTTATCTTTATATTCAACTGTATAGTGCATAAAAATGCTTAAATTTGTTTTGAAAATTAGCAAAAAATATATATACAATATATGAAATCATTGAGTAATGTAAAAATATTTCTTATCAGATTGAGCTCAATCGGCGATATTATTCTAACAACGGCTTTAATCAGGATGATTCGGGATTCGCACCCAAATTGCGAATTATATTATATTACCGATAAGAGATATAGCTCGATACTACGATATAACAACCATTTGGACGGAATTATCGAATACGATAAGTCATTCAATATGTCAGAGTCAATCAATTTTGGGAAGCAATTAAGCAAGCAAATCAGCGAAAATGATATAGTGATTGATTTGCATAATAATTTGCGAACGATGCTAATCAAAATCAGCTTGAAAGCCAAAAAAGTAGCAATCCCCAAAAATCGAATTTTCAAACTTGCATTAACTACATTCCAAAAGAATATTTACGGCAAAAATGTGAGCATTCCGCAAATTTATTTTGATACCGCCGCTAAAACTATTTCTCTTAATGATGATGGACTCGGTTTGGAATTTTGGCTCGAAAGTGACAAAAGTGCAGACAGATATCAACCTCATGACCGGAAACTTTCGCATTCGGGAGCACCGAAAATCGCAATTGCACCCGGAGCTACATATTTCACAAAACGCTGGCTACCGGAAAATTTTCTTATGGTGGCTCAAATGCTGAGAGAAAAATACAATACTGAAATTTACTTGATTGGTGGCGAGTCAGATGTGGAATTATGCAATTTCATCGAAAATAATTTCAAAGAAGGTCAAATTTACAATCATGCCGGTAAGCTTAATCTTTTGCAAAGCGGCTCTCTCATTCGTGAAAGTGATTTGCTCTTGACTAACGACACGGGAATGATGCACGTTGCTGCCTCTATGCAAACTCCGGTAGTTGCCATATTCGGCTCATCAGTAAAAGATCTGGGATTTGCGCCATACCGTTCTCCAAATGTAGTAATTGAAAGTGAAATGGATTGTCGTCCATGTTCTCATATAGGCAGAAATTCTTGCCCTAAGGGACATTTCAAATGTATGAAATCAATTTTGCCTGAGCACGTTACTAAAAATATTGCTCAATTATTACATTTATGACCACAAAAGTAATTATTTTGCTAAATATTTCATTCTGAGTATATTTTCGTATTGCTTATAATGCGGAATTTCACGATATTTGTAAATAATTTGATTATCCGGAAAAGAACATGACAGAAGTTAAAATTGGATTAATTGGTTCAGGGGAAATCGCACAAAACTTTCACTTGCCGATATTGCACCGTTTGCCGAATGTAAAAGTTGTTGCCATTCACGACAAGAACATTACAAAGGCTAAATTAATCGCAGAAAAGTATGAAATCCCCTATGTATGCGAATCTTTAAACGAAATTCTCGCAATTGATGAATTAGATGCAGTTGATGTTTGTACATCTACAGATGCACACTGTGATATAGCATTAGCAGCTATCGCCGCCAAGAAGAATGCACTAATCGAAAAGCCCATTGCACGGAATTATGAAGAAGCGAAAATGATTGAAGATGCTCTCATTGGCTCGAATTGCAAAGTTATGATAGGCACAAATCAACGTTTCAGATATGATGCCAAAATGCTCAAAAATTTTGTCCAAATGGGCGAAATCGGTGAAGTTTTCTATTTGCAGGGTAGTTGGTTGCAACAGAAACGCAGCTCCGAATGGAGACATCAAATCGAAAAATCGGGTGGTGGAGTATTGGTTGATTTGGGTATCTCATTGATTGATTCATTGCTTTGGATTACGGGATTTCCTGAAGTCGAAGCTGTTAATGCTTCGATATTCAAACACAAAACGGAAACAGTTGAAGATGTTTGTATAGCTAATGTTAGATTCAAAAATCAGAGTATTGCAACGCTGGAAATGAGTTGGTCGCTATTTAGTAGCCGCAATAATTTCGCATTTAATGTTTATGGAAGCCAAGGAGCTGCTAAGATTAATCCTTTGAGATTGTTCAAGAGCAATGGCGACATTTTCGAACCAATTGATAATACTGATACACTTTCAAATATTACTATTCATCGGAAATCATTTGATAGCGAAATCAAACATTTCGTCAATTCTTTGCTGGGCTTTGGTCCTATAATCTCAACAGTCTCTGAGGCAGTCCAAACAATGAGAATAATTGATGCGATGTATTTATCGGCACAAACGAACCAAGAAATCAAACTAACTTAATTACTTCGAAATCATTATCTGTTGTGTTTCCGAAAATGGACCGGATTGAATTTCGATAAAATAAACACCTGAGCTAATATCTTTGAGATTGATATTTAGCTCGTATTGCCCTTTCGATAAGTAGCTGTCGAGCGGTGTTTCAATTAATTTGCCTAATGAATTTGTCAATTTAATTGTTGTCCGTGCATCAATTGCAATCGAGAAATTCAAAATCATAGTGTTATTTGTCACTGGATTAGGACTTACACTCGAGAATTTATATCTTAAGTCGGACATTTCAAATTGTCTCAAATCATCCACGCAAACAGGTTTGATATTGATTTTAGCCGGAGTTGATACTAATTCTGCACAATGATTATTAACCGGAATCGCTTCTAGTTCGATTAGCGAGTATGTCATAATGCTGTTTGGGAAGAAAGCATCGAATGACATTTCGAATAATTCGCCTGTTCCGGTCAATGAATATGCACCCAATGAACTAACTCTGAATTGGTACAACCCGGGAGTTGAAGTACTCGATACAGCTTGTATTTCAAATCTTCCCTTCAATAAATCTGATGGAACTATGAAATTTTCTGTTGGTTTCAGAATTTGAGCGTCATATTTGATATTGACAATGAATTCACTCATATCGGCTTTTTCAAAATCTAAGTTTGAGTTGAAATTCGCTTTTACGGTGAATTCCGAACCAATGTCAACTGATTGTTCAATTGGAGAAATTTTAATGTTGGCAGTATAGAGTATCACTTCACCATATAATTTGGCTGATTTGGCATTTGTCAAATCATTCAAATCAGCATAAATAATTTCTGCTACTGAATTTGAATTCGTTGTAGGAGTATATAAAACCTCTACGGCTCGCATTTGACCGGGAGATAATTCGAACCCTTGGACATCCGAAGCATTCGCAAAAGTAAATTCGGCAACGGCTTCCTTAAAGCTGAGCGGTGCAATTTGAACGTTTTGAGTTCCATTATTGCGTACAGTGCTGATGATAAGGTCTGACGAATTAGAACAGGCTTTGCCGGAACCGCCTTGAACACTTATTTCTTTACTTAAACCAAACCCTTTTAGAGAAATATGACCATTTTCTACAGCATCACCTACTACTTTGATTTCTGAACTGAATGAGCCCTCGCTTTCCGGTACAAAAAAAACATCTATAAGTATAGAAGCACCCGGAGCTAACTTAAAAGGAATTGGAACTAGGTCCATATCAACATTGAAACCTTGTGTGCCGTATTCATTTTTGAGTGTAGAAATTTCATCCCTATCAAACTGAAGATCATAAATCATCAAAGTATCTGCAAATTCCCATTCAGCATAAGCCAAATTTTCTACTTTCAATTTTAGATTCTTAGGTGTAGAATAGCTTCTGACGGGAACGGTATCAAAATCTAAGATTACATTTCGAATTTTAGGAGCTACACCAAATCCTGCTAATTCTGATTTTGTTTGATTTCCGAATGAATCCGTAAAAATTAATGTCAATTTATGATTGCCTAATGTTTCGGGGCGGAATCTTACATCAAAAACATGTTCTGAGCCGGCATCAATTAGCAAATTATTGAATTGCAGACGGTTAAACTCGAATGATTCGCCATTTATCTCATTAATTTGCTCTACTTGGCTAATTGTAATTGGTGCATCTCCTGTATTACGGATACTTAAACCACCGGATTCATTTTCTACGGCATAAGGACCTTCGGGGAAATCGAATCTATGAATTCGACGTTTGCCCCATTCGTAAGATTCGGCTACCAATCCGGGCTTCACACCTCTCGTGTTGATTATCCTGCAAACACTGTCTTTGGTTGTGGCATCGCTCGAAAATGTAATTTCGTCGGTATAAGCATTATCTGAAATAGGGCTAAAATGCAATTTGAATTTATAGTGCTGATTTGGAGCTATAATTAGTGGCGATTTCGAGAAATCATGTTCGATTTCGACTTCAAAAACATCGTTAACGGGTTCAGTAAATCCAAATACTTGTAAATCAGAAACGCCTGTATTATTTATTTGTGCTGTTATAGTCTTTGTTTTGCCCATCGTTACATCTCCTAAAGAAACATCCGGCACTTCAATAACGGGATTGCCCACGACAGCTTCGAGATGAGCTAAATAAACTGCACCGCAATAGCTAACATAGCCGATTGAATCTATAAAAACACCGTTCCCCGTGGGTTTAAATAATACTTGTACATCAAGCTCTTGCTTTGATTGTAGAGTTGTAGGCATTCCGGGTTTATCCGTGATTTGAAATCCCGTTGTGCCTGATTTGAGTCTGATGTCTTTTATTGAGAATGAGGAATCCGAATTATTTTTGAGTTTGATTGTTCTACTGACAGTTTCGTATTGTTTCATAGAGCCGAAAAATTCATTAGTAGGATTTGCAGAAATTTTTGGAGCCGTATATCGAATTATAACTTCGCGAGAATTCAATGTTTGGTCCCAAAAACTTAACACCGCTACTGCATTTTCGTTTATATTTTGAACTCTCAATTTCCAATTCATTTCCGATGTCTTGCCGGGAATGATTTTGTCAAATTCATCTTTCACAATATTTTGAGATAAATTTGAATAATAAATTACACCTGCAAGATTTGACCTCACTAGGGCATCCTTTGGCAAGTCAGTCGTTTTGCCGCTAATTATTCCCATACAATCAATACTCCAGGTTACTTCGGGGGCAAGAGTGTCTTGTGGGTTTAATCCAGATGCAAGTTTAAGCCCTGCCGGATAGCCGTATGATTCTTTCTCGTTATTGCCAATAAGATAAGCCATGAACTTATGGTCATTGGAACTTACATCAAAAGTGCCGTAATCTGGTAACTTTACTGTAATTTGCATCTTATCCTTGTCGCCATCGGATTGGAAATCGCCGGTGATTACGGGATTCATATCCTTGATTTTCGATTTTTGGAATTGAATTCCGTCGTAATGTCCAACATAAATATCATCAGGAATTGTTGATACAACGTCGGTTTCAGTTACTAAAGTCAAATAATTGGAATTGAATTTAGAATCATTTGGCATACCGGGCAAAACAAAACGAACATTGCTTTGGGAATGAACATCAGCACCTAAAATTGACATAAATGGTGCACCCGAAGGCAGTGGCAAACCGTCTTCGACTACGCCAGTGTTATACATAATGACCATTGTCGGCTTATCAGATTTCAGGTTGTCGCCCTTTCCGGTTTTGAAATCGCTATCAGGACGAATTTCGATAAACCCTTCGCCCAAAATACCACCTGCTGAATTTATCGTTGCCGCAGGAATTCCATTTACTGTGATATTTGTGTTGTTTTGGGCAGCAAAAACCCGAAGCAAAGGACTATACTTTCGTCCGGGCACTTTGGAAATCATATAATTTGTTGCCCAAAATTTTGTGGGCAACATTTGTTCCAAAATGTAACCGCAATGTTTATTTTCAATCGGAACATTAGAGCATTGGTTCGCTGTAAGCACGGAAACAGGCAAATTGGACGAGACTTTGCTACCGCTCAGGTCACTATTTCGTCCCATTGAAGAGAACAGCCAAACGTCACCGCTGTTTAATGTTTTCTTGACTTTCTGACCTGCTGTAAGTCCATCAGATGTAGATGAAGATGCTGTTCCGCCCATTTCAAAAGTAACTTCAGTTCCGTCGAAGGGTGCTACAATACCTGCCAATGACGGAAATGAATTATAAGAAGGATAATATTGTGATGCATCGCCATAAGAAGCAATTTGGTATTCAGTACCCAAAGCGGAGACAGGCAATGCCAGACAACCTTCGGATGATTGTTTATATCGAACTATTACAAAAAGGGAAATCGGATTATCAGAAACTACCTTGATGGCGCTATTTCTGAAAATATTACTTTCTACTACGGGGTCAAATGCTGTTTTGAGATATGGTTGAGCAATTTCGGGTAAAATGGAAATAACATCGGGAGTATTAGCTGCTAAGTTGATATTGCGAGTATAGCCCTTGCCGGCTACAGTTACGGTGATTTTGCTGTCCCAAGGTGATGCGACAAATAATTTGACGAAATCACCTGTACTTGAATTATCTGTCAAACCCGGAGGTATTGTTAGCCAAAACTCAGTACCGTAGTTACTGCCTTTGACAAATTCGGGCAATGACTGCAAAATCTCATCATCGGTCTGAGAAAAGACTGAATTGAAACCGCAGAAAATGAACAAAAGTGTAAATAATCGCTTCATAATTCTTTCCAAAATCGTCATTTAGCTAATAATTATATAAAAATACGAAAAAATATCGTATTCCTATATATAATGACACATGAAAAGGCAAAATGTCACAGGAATATTTTATTTTTTTTGAGATTTGTAAATAAAATACAATCCTATCAGTATCAATGGTATGCTCAGAAACTGCCCCATCTTGAATGAATCGTCTGTTTCGAAGGCTGCTTGAGCAGTTTTAAAAAATTCCCAAATGAAACGTGAGCCGAAAATAGTTGTCAAAAATATTCCAAACAATAAGCCCTTGGGAATATTTTGTTTATACTTGTTGTATAGAGAATATAAGAATACAAATATTGCCATATAGGAAAATGCTTCATAAAGTTGGACGGGATGCCGCGGAATATTATCAATATTGCTGAAAACTACTGCCCATGGCAAATCTGAAGGCAAACCGAGTATTTCGGAATTGAAAAAATTGCCAGTGCGAATAAAAAATCCTGCTAAAGCAATTACAATTACGATTCTATCCAAAATCCACATCGTATCTATGTCTGCTCGTTTACGGGCATATAACCAAAGAGCAAAAACTATACCCACAGCTGCACCATGACTCGCTAATCCGCCTTGCCAAATAAACAAGATTTTAATCGGGTCTGCGAGGTAAATTTCGGGTTCGTAGAACAAACAATGCCCTAATCGAGCGCCGATTACAGTTGATAAAATCATCGTTATAGACAAAGCATCGAGGTCCTGCTGAGTTTTATGTTCGATTTTGAAAATCCGTGCCATTATAAAATAACCAACTACGAATCCCATTGCGAATAATAGACCGTACCATCTGGGAGCAATTGGACCTAAGGCAAAAATTTCGGGAGATATACTCCAATTAATATAAGCTAAAACATTCATGATTGGTTTAGGTGATTTTATTTGCATTTAAAGTATTCGCTGCCCATAGCATCTTAGTGCGTAAGACATCATAATATGAGCTGTCGTGTGGTTTGATTAACTTAACGCGTGATTCGGATAAGGAAATTTTGACATCGTCATTGACATCGAGCGTCGTTACTGTTTCACCATCGGCAACAAGGATTGCTCCTCCACCTGCTTCTGTGATATGGCAAGAAATACAGTTATTATCGGGAATTACCAATGGGCGCAATGTCAATGTATGTGGCGAAATCGGTGTTACGCAAATTACTTTTGCTGATGGAGCGATAATAGGTCCTGAACAAGACAAAGAATAAGCCGTCGAGCCTGTTGGTGTGGTTATGATAATTCCATCTGCACGATAGTCACCGACATAATGCTCGTCCGAAAAGACTTTTGCCGTAATCATTTTTGAGGTGTCTTTCTTTTCAATCACAAAATCATTGATAGCGAAAAAAACTTTTCCGCCGATTGACGTTTCAAGCACTGAGCGGTCAACTACTCTGTAGTTACCGTCCAATAAATCTTTTATTGACTTTTCTAAATCTTCGACTGAATACTCGGCTAAAAAACCTAATTTCCCGACATTGTAACCCATGATGGGGATATTTGCATTCAATAATAATCTGGCAATCGTTAGCAAAGTGCCATCACCACCGAATGAAATAATCATGTCGGCGTGTTTTTCGTATTCGCTTATGTCATGCAACTTTACTTTGGACTTGACATCCGGGTCAAGCGTTGTATAAAGTTCATTTCGAACAATACAATCAGCGCCACTATTGATAATTAAATCAACAGCTTTACGAGCAAAAAATTTTGCTTCCGGTTTGTCCTTGTTTGCATAAATGGCGATTCTTTTCATGAGTAGCCCTTCAAATTTTTTCTATGCCAAAATATCGGCTAATTCGTGGAAATATGATTTCAAAGGTTTTACTTTGGACCATGTTTCTGCGAGCGGAGTATAAGTAATTTCGTTGTGAATTCTACCGACCATTATGTCCGTTTTGCCATCAAGAATTGCGTCAACAGCTGCTACACCAAGATGACTTGCAAGTACTCTATCACGGACGCCGGGACTACCACCACGTTGAATATGACCTAAGATAGTGACTTTTGTATCCACTTCGTATAATTCATACAATTTCCTGGCAATTTCTGTAGCGCCACCCTCTTCATCGCCTTCTCCGACGATTATGATTGTACGTCTTTTTTTGCCTTGTTTCAAAATCCGTTGATAAAGCATATCCATGTTTGTGACAGTTTCGGGGACTGCGATATATTCTGCACCAGATGCAATACCTACATCCATAGCAATGAATCCTGCATGACGTCCCATAACTTCGATTAGAAATACTCTGCCGTGAGAATCCGCAGTATCGCGAATCCTGTCTATAGCTTCGGTAGCAGTATTGACAGCAGTATCATAACCTATTGTATAAAATGTCCCGTACAAATCATTATCAATTGTGCCCGGAGTGCCGATTACTTGGATTTTATGTTCTTCCCATAAAGCATGCAAACCTCTGAATGTGCCGTCACCGCCACATCCGATTAATCCTTCGATTCCATTTTCTTTCATTCTGGCTGCTGCTGCTGCTCTGCCGCCCGGATTCAAAAACTCTTTAGAACGTGCTGTCCTGAGGATTGTCCCGCCACGTGAAATTATGTTGGCAGTGGATTTTCGGTCCATCTTGATAAATTCGCCGTCAATAAGTCCCGAAAAGCCGTTCTCCACGCCGTAGATTTCCAGCCCATGATGAAGTGAGGCTCTGACTACTGCTCTGATATGAGCATTCATACCGGGAGCATCGCCCCCACTTGTCAATAATGCAATTCTTCTCATTTTTATTTCTTATCTGATTTTAATTTATGTTTAAAACTAATAAAAATTCTACTATTATAAAAATTCAATTTGTGCTAATTTAGTAACCGAAGTTCTTCAATTTTGATTTGTCATTGCGCCAATTTTGCCTTACTTTTACAAAAAGTTCAAGGTAAATATTGGTTCTTAAATGGTCTTCTATCATACGTCGCGAAGTCTCGCCAATTTGTTTGATTTTGTTTCCATCTGTCCCTACCACGATTTTCTTTTGCGATTCACGTTCCACCACAATATCGGCGGATATATACCATTTCCCGCTTTCTCGCTCTTTGAACTCATTGATTTGAACTTCTGTTGAATATGGAATTTCGTCCGCAAAAATATTGAAAACATTCTCGCGAATCAATTCGGAAACAAAAAATCTTTCGGGTAAAGTGCTTAAAAGGTCGGAATCAAAGTAGAAAGGGCTTTCGGGCAATAATTCTTTAATAACTTGAATCAGTTTCTTGATGTTATCTTTGTACAAGGCAGACATTGGCACAATTTCATTGAAAATACCCATTTTGTGATACTTTGCAATCATTGGCAAAGCCGCTTTTTTGGTGCTTAAGGAATCAATTTTATTAAGTACAAGAATAGTTTGCCCCTTGAAATTTTTGACAATTTCGAGCAATTTTTCGTCAATTTCTTCCGGTTCTTGTTTTTCCAAATCAGACACAAGTACCAAAACATCGCTTTCGGCGACAGATTCGGCAACATAATCCATCATGAATTCTTGCATCATGTAGCGTGGCTTAAGCAATCCCGGAGTATCTGCAAATACGATTTGGCAATCATCTTCGGTCAAAATGCCCAAGATTTTCCGCCTCGTAGTCTGAGGTTTGGGATTGGTAATAGAGAGCTTAGTACCCAGCAATGCATTCAACAGAGTGGATTTCCCTGTGTTTGGTTTGCCGATAATCGAAACAAATCCGGCACGTGTTTGCATGTTGGTACTAATTTTCAGTCTGCTTATTGCCGAATTGCTTCAGCAAAGCAAATGGTATCAAGACAAAATATCCGATTACAAGAAGCATCGGTGCTACTCTTACAGCCCATACATTATTCCATTTGCCGTCAATTGTTGCAGGGTCTTCAGTTATACCCGTTGCCATCAGTAGATAGCCTAATACAATCACGCCAATTGCAATTGCGAAAAGCTTAAAGTTCCCTGCTTTGAGAGGGAATTCCCAAATAACTTTTTTGGCTGTAGTTTTAATTACTTTTTTTGCCATAGCTCAATCCGTATTTTTCCAAAGTTCAAAGATAATAATATTTTATCAAATGCAAGTATATTTTCACATTTACAAATATAAATGGACTGAATCAAATTATTTTTTCGTTTATTTGCTGTTTGGGTCTTTTACGTCATTATAAAACATTAGGTTATGGAAAGCAAAGAAAAACGGGGCAAATTGATATTAGTTTCGACCCCCATCGGCAATAAGGACGATTTCACTATCAGGGCTATAGAGGCTCTCAAAATGAGCGATTTCGTTATTTGCGAAGAATTAAAAATGGGTGCCAATATATTGCGGCAAATCAATCTCACTAAGGAATTTTACACACTAAATGAGCATAATGAACAAGAGAATGCTTCTGAATTGATTGAAATTATCAAAACCGGAAAAACTGCCGCTCTGATTTCTGATGCCGGTACGCCTTTGTTTGCAGACCCGGGACGGATTTTGCTCAAATTGGCTCTCAAATCTGATATTGAAATTGAGGTCGTTCCCGGAGCATCGAGTATAATGACAGCGATTGTAAGATGTGGATTTGATTTGCATGAATTTGTCTATGCCGGTTTTTTGAGCCGCGATTCCGATGAAAGAGTCAAAAAAATCAAGGAGCTATCCTACGAACGTCGAACCATAATTCTTATGGATACTCCATACAGGCTGCTTAGTTTGTTAGAAGATTTGAATAAAGTTATGCCCGAAAGAAGTGCCTATTTGGGCATGAATCTTACAATGCATTACGAAACTCATCATTACGGTACTTTTTCAGAGCTATACAACAAATTGAAAGACGAGAAAATCAAATCTGAATTTGTGATTTGTTTTGAAGGGAATTTCAACTCGTCGTATAAGAAACAAAGCTCCGATAGAAGCGAATACTCAGCCGATAATCGTGATAGTCGTACCGGTGGCGGCGATAGACCTCCTCGCAGAGATTATGACGACAGACCACCGCGACAAGATTATGGCGACAGACCTCCACGCAGAGAATGGAGCGACAAACCACCACGCAAGGAGTACGGCGACAGACCTCCACGCAGAGAATGGAGCGACAAACCACCACGCAAGGAGTACGGCGACAGACCTCCACGCAAGGAGTACGGCGACAGACCTCCACGCAGAGAATGGAGCGACAAACCACCACACAAGGAATACGGCGACAGACCTCCACGCAAGGAATTTGGCGACAAACCTCCACGCAGAGAATGGAGCGACAAACCACCTCGCAGAGAATGGACAGATAAACCGCCACGCAAGGAATTTGGTGACCGCCCTCCGCGCAAAGAGTACGATGACAGACCCAAAAGAGAAGATGGTGATTTCTCAAGAAGTAGAAGTTCTTGGTCTAACGATAGCGAAAGACCTCCACGTAAGGAATTTGCTGGCAAACCAAAAGTTTTTGGCTCTGGTGTTAAACCTTTCAGACCCAAAAAAGCCGGTGGCGATTTCCCCAAAAAGAATCGTTTCACTAAAAGAAAATAGCATATTTTTTAAATATAATTTGAAAAAATTCATATAAAAAAATAAACAATATCTTTTACTTTTTCGTTTTGAAGTGTTTAGAAATTTTGGAGTGCATTGATGAAGTCTTTCGAAATTGAAGGGAAAATCGTTGACATTCATAATGAAAGGATTTTCCCGGGCAAAGTTTTTGTAACAAATGGCATTATTGAAAAGATTGAAGAAATCGAAGATTCAATCAGTTTGCACTATATTATGCCGGGCTTTGTAGATGCTCACGTTCATATAGAAAGTTCAATGATTGTGCCTTCCGAATTTGCTCGTTTGGCAGTTGTGCATGGCACTGTAGCAACAGTATCCGACCCGCATGAAATTGCAAATGTGCTCGGTATCGAAGGCATACATTTCATGATTGACAATGGCAGCAAAGTGCCCTTCAAATTTAATTTCGGTGCATCTTCATGTGTTCCTGCAACTACTTTTGAGACCGCAGGAGCAACGATTAGTGCAAATGATATCGAAGAGTTGATGGCTGATGACCGCATCAAATATATGTCCGAGATGATGAATTTCCCCGGTGTTATTTATGATTTCCCTGATGTTATGGAAAAAATCAAAATCGCTCATTCAAGCGGAAAACCAATTGACGGTCATGCTCCCGGATTGCGTGGCGACGGACTCCAAAAATACGCTTCAGCAGGTATCACGACAGACCACGAAAGTTTCACTTATGATGAAGCGAAAGAAAAAATCGGATATGGAATGAAAACCATAATTCGCGAAGGTACTGCAGCGAAGAATTTCGAAGCACTACATCCTTTAATTTCCGAGCATAATGATATGGTGATGTTTTGCAGTGATGACAAGCACCCTGACGATTTGGTTCTCAATCATATAAATAAAATTGCCTCTCGAGCAATTGCCAAAGGGCATGATTTGTTCGATGTTTTGAGGGCGGCTTGTGTAAATCCTGTCACGCACTACAATTTGGATGTCGGTTTATTGCGTGAAGGTGACCCCGCAGATTTTATTTTAGTCAATAATTTGACCGAATTCGACGTTTCCCGAACTTACATTGACGGGGGCTTGATATCGGAAAACGGGAAATCGCTGATTGAGCGAGTCGAATTTGCAAATCTGAATAATTTCAATTGTTCTCCCAAATCACCCTCTGACTTTGAAATTGAATCGAACGGCAAAAGTAATATCAATGTTATCGAAGCTTTGGATGGTGAATTGATAACAAAAAAAATAATTTTGCCTGCAAAAATTGAAAATAATTTGCTTGTTAGCGATGTAGAAAATGACGTACTCAAGCTGACGGTGGTCAATCGTTACGAAGATGTCAAACCGGCTGTGGCTTTTATCCGAAATTTTGGTCTGAAACGCGGTGCTATAGCTTCGAGTGTCGGTCATGATTCGCATAATATTACTGCTGTTGGCGTGGATGACGAATCCCTTGCGATTGCCGTAAATGCTGTAATCAAACTCAAAGGCGGAATGGTGCTTTACGACGGAAACGAAACTTACGAAATTCCCTTGCCTGTTGCCGGTTTGATGAGCGATGGCGATGGCTATATCGTTGCCGTGCAATACGCTACAATCTCTCGCAAGGCGCGTGAATTGGGTTCGCCACTTCATTCTCCATTTATGACGCTATCATTTATGGCTTTGCTCGTCATTCCGTATATCAAGCTGAGTGATAAGGGTTTATTCGACGGTGAAAAATTTGAATTTATGGATTTACAGGTATTATGAAAATAAAAATCACAAGAATCAACGAAAAAAACGACCTACCATTGCCAAGTTACGCAACGGATGGCTCTGCAGGAATGGACGTTTATGCCGATATTTATGAGCAAATTACAATTGCTTCGCAACAAACGGTAATGATTCCAACTGGATTAGCAATCGAATTACCCGAAGGATTTGAGTGTCAAGTTAGGTCGCGGAGCGGACTTGCAGCAAAATCGGGCGTTTTTGCATTAAATGCTCCGGGCACGATTGACCCCGATTATCGAGGTGAAATCAAAGTAATTTTGTCGAATTTCAGCGACAAGGAATTCGTGGTCAAACGCGGCGACAGAATTGCCCAATTGGTGATAGCTCAATTTGTAAGAGCAGAATGGAATTTGGTTGACGATTTGAACAATACAGAACGCGGAAGCGGAGGCTTCGGAAGTACGGGGATTGAGGGTAGGAAGTGATTGAAGTTATCAAAATTGCAGTTATTGCTCTGATTTCGGGTTTTGCTTCAAGTATGTTCGGCATTGGTGGTTCGGTTGTTTCATCGCCGATGTTGGCGGAATTCACTAAATTAACTGCTATTCAAGCATTTGCTACACCTCTTTCGACGGCATTTTTCTCATCTGTTGCAGGCAGCTACGTCTTCTTTCGCAAAAAAATGATTCATTTCAAAATTGCGTCTCTAACTCTAATTACAGCTATTCCTGTAAGTATGCTTATTACAGATTTGACTCAATATATGAATGCGGATTGGCTTCTGACCGGAAAGACCTTTTTGTTGCTATTTATCGGTTTGCAGGTACTGTTTGCTCGATATTTTCCTCAAAAAGATTTTGGTGGTAAAGTCAAAGATGGCACTTTGTTATGCCTTAGCACAGGTGTTTCTGCCGGAATAATAAGCGGTCTCTTTGCTATTGGTGGCGGAATCGTCTTTGTGCCGCTGTTTGGAATGATTCATGGGCTGAAATTCAAAAATGCGGTCGCAACATCACTTTTCGGAGTAATTTTCATTTCACTTTTTAATTCGATTTATCATTACTTTTTGGGAAATATTCACTTGCCGACTGCGATTTTACTCGCAATATTCGTACTTCCGGGTTCATTGATTGGAGCAAGAATTTCATCCGAAATGAAAGCCGGATTCTTGAGTAAGTTATTTGGATTCTCAGTGATTATATTTGCAATGTATTTTATCAGCAACCAATTTTTAATGAATTTATTATGGACTTAAAAATTGTATTCATGGGCACGCCTGAATTCTCTGTTCCGGCGATGGAAGCTGTTTACGAAAAATATGGCTTAAGTGCGGTGGTAACCGTGCCCGATAAGCCAAGCGGACGCGGACTGAAACTTGGCGAATCTCCCGTCAAACGAGCCGCACTCAAATACGGGATTCCAATCTTGCAACCCGAAAGCCTGAAAGATGCCGCATTTATAGACAACCTCGCATTATTTAAACCGGATATTATCTGCGTTATCGCATTCCGGATTTTGCCAAAAGCAGTTTACGAACTCGCTCGAATCGCATCATTTAATGTTCATGGGTCGCTTTTGCCAAAATATCGTGGCGCTGCACCAATTAATCATGCAATTATGAACGGAGAGACAGAATCAGGACTTACGACATTTATTTTGCAAGAAAAAGTTGATACAGGGAATATTTTACTCCAACATTCTGCAAAATTTCCTTTCGGAACAAGTGCGGGCGAATTACACGATGTATTGATGAACATGTCCCCCAAAATTACTCTTGAAACAATTGATTTGCTCAAATCAGGCGACTTCACTCCGCTCAGACAAAATGACACCGAAGCCACTCCGGCACCTAAGATTTTTCCGCAAGATTGTTTCATAGATTGGAATAAGCCGACAATTGAAGTGTTGAACCAAATTTATGGATTGTCTCCATATCCCGGAGCGAGAACAAATTTCAACGGTCAATTGCTCAAAATTATTTATGCTTCATCTTCCGAGAATACAAGACTCAAACCCGGACATTATGCAATTGAAGGCAATAAATTTCTTATAGCTTGCTCCGACGGTGCCATTGCGCTGGATAGAATCATCCCCGAAGGGAAAAGGGAAATGAAAGCGGAAGATTTCTTGAAGGGTTTCCGTGGCGAGAAATTCGGAGTTTTGTCCTAAAGTAGTAATTCAGACATCTCTCCTGCTAAGTAAAATGAGCCGGTGATTATTGTGTCATCGTCAGCGATTGAACTATAAGCCGATTGTACATCATCAAAAAGAGAAATTTCCGCAAACTGTAATTCTGAAGCCATTTTTGAAATGTTTTCAGGTGATTCGGCTCTGTCAATCTTCAGCTTCGGCAAAAATAATCGCTTAGTTATTGGCTTCATAATTTCCAACATTGACCTGATATCTTTGTCTGCCATTGCCCCAAAAATTATGGTAAATTTTTGTTTATCCGCTGAATGTAATTTGATTGTTTTTAATAGCTCGCTGATTGCTTCTGGATTGTGAGATACGTCGAGCAACAGAAGCGGTTTTTCGCGAATGGTTTGTATTCTGCCTGTTAATCCCGTGTTTTTATAAACATTTTCAATTCCCTTGTTCACAGTCTTTTCATCAATCTTATACCCCAAATCAATGAGCAAATCTATTGCAGTTAGTGAGCTTTTCAGGTTGCTCAATTGATGATTGCCCGGCAATACGCTCACAATGTCGAAACTTTTGTTGTAGGAAACCGCCTTCGCAGTAGTTTTGAAATTTGAATTGTACGAAATATTCTCAAAATTGTATCTATCTCCTGCGAAAATCAATTCTGAAGATACTTCCATAGCGGCTTGTCGGAAAATTTTCGTGAGCTCGGCGGCAGATTCTCCAATGATGCAAGGTGTTGATGCCTTAATGATTCCGGCTTTTTCAAATGCGATTAATTCCTTAGTATCGCCCAGAAATTCTGTGTGGTCAATTCCGATGCTCGTGATGATTGATAGGAGCGGCTCGAGTATATTCGTCGAATCGAATCTCCCGCCCATTCCCGTTTCAATTACACAAATATCGCATTGCTTATCAGCAAAATATTTGAATGCCATTACTGTTGTTATCTCAAAAAATGTGCAATCGATTGATTCAGCAAATTCGAGCAATTCTTCGGCATAATTTACAATTTCTTCGTCGCTAATCATTTTTCCGTTTATACAGATTCGCTCGTTAAAATCAACAAGATGTGGCGACGTGTAAAGCCCCGTTTTCAAACCGGATTCCGTCAAAACCGATGCAATTACAGACGCAACAGAGCCTTTGCCGTTGGTTCCGGCTATATGCACTGACTTGATTTTCTTATGTGGCGACCCTACAAATTCCGATAGCTGCAAAGTTCTTTCCAAGCCCGGTTTGATACCAAGCCTCAACTTCGCAAACAGGCGGTCTAATAAAATCCTTTTTTTTGATACAATATCCTTGCTTTCGGTTGTCATTTTATTTACATTATTTAAATTTACAGTTATTAATTTGGCAAAATTATGAAAGAAATTCTAAAAGATAAGATTATTTGTATTAGTGGTGTAACAAATGGTATTGGATTGGCAATGGCGAACGAGTTTATTTCGTGCGGAGCGAAAGTTATAGGCTTCGGCTCGAAAACAGTCGATTCGTACCATAACCGTGAGGATTTTGATAAAATTGCCATGAAAGACGGGCGATTTGAATTAGTAGATTGCGATATGAATTCCGAGCAATCTGTTCGCGATTTAGTTCAACATATCATCTCCGTTCACAAGCGAATTGATATTTTTATCAATAACGCAGGAGTTGGAAATTTCAAACCAATATTTGAGACTACGATTGAATCCTTCGACCAAATGGTAAACACAAATTTACGTGGGGCATTCCTGTTGATGCGTGATTTCGGAAAATTAATGGTCGAACAGCAAGGGGGAATTATTCTAAATGTCAATTCTGTAACTATTAACGAGATTTTCACATCCTGCGGTGTTTATACTGCGACGAAAGCTGGTTTGAAGGCGTTGTCGGACACTTTGCGAAAGGAAATCAGGTATAATGGCATTAAGGTCGTAGATTTGATTCTTGGTGCAACTGTCTCCAATATTTGGAGCCAATCCGTTCTTGACAAATTTGCTCAAAAAATGATTCCTCCGGCTTCTGTGGCAGAGATAGTAGCTACGAATCTGGCGATTTTGACAGCAAAACCTGAATTGATGATTGAAGAAATTATGGTCAAACCTCAACTCGGAGATTTGTGATGAAGTTTTTGTGCTTGATTGCCATATTGCTGATGTTGTTATTTTTTTCGTGCTCGCCGAGTGCAGGACCTGAAGGCGATTCGGGCGTCGTGACCTTCAATCTGTCCGGCGATGTACAACTGCAATTTATTTCCACAAGTATTGAAGCTAACGACAAGGCTCTCAATCAAGCATTTAGTATTACAAGTTCGATGAGAAGCGGCAATCGCCAAAATTCCTTTCTAATGGCAATTTATGATGAAATTATTGTTGGGGAATTAATGAATTTGGACGGCGGGAACTATATAATCGTGACAATTGACGGCGCGATTAAGCAAAATTATCGCAGCGAATCATTCAGCATTAGATTTGAACAATATGACCAAGACAAAATTCTCGCAGATTTTACTGCCGAATTGTACAATATTGACGAACCGAGCAAAACATCTGAATTGCTATCAGGAAAAATTGAAGTATTTCGGAAATAATATAGCTTAATTATGTTTTGACAGATTTTTTTTATAAGTTTGTCCAATAATATAGTGCAGAATTACTTAATGATAATTGAGGACGCAAGATGAACAAACGACCTGATTGGGACCAACTATACATCACAATGTGTTATTTAATCGGCATGAGGAGCAAAGACCCGGCTACTCATGTAGGTTCCGTGATTGTAGATATTGATAATGTGCTTGTTTCGACAGGATATAATTCATTGCCACGCGGAATCGAATCCGACACAGACAATAAAAGATTATCACGTGATGGCGGTGAAAAGTATTACTGGATTGAACACGCCGAAAGAAATGCAATCTACAATGCTGCACGTCGCGGTACTCAGTTAAAAGGATGCAAACTCTATGTTCCTTGGACTCCCTGCACGGATTGTGCTCGGGCAATCATCCAAACAGGAATTTCTGATGTGATAATCCACCAAAATGGTCAGGATTTTTACGACGTCCATACAAACGGAAAATGGATTGAATCATACCAAAAAACTCGTGCTATGTTTCTCGAAGCAGGCGTAAAGGCTCGATATGTTGAGTGCAACATAGTCGTACCCGAAATCTTGATGAACGGCAAGTATTTAGATGCTTACGATAAGTTGAATTACAATGAAACGATATAACAAAATATTATTTATCGTTTTGCTAACGCTTGCGAGCTGTGCATCAAGCACCAATTTGCGTTTATATTATTATCCGGTACACGATTTAGAACGTGGCAAGGTTTACGCATATCGCTCAAGCGATGTTTTCAATAAGCATTTTTTCGTCGCACTCAAATCCAAAACAGAAATGGGGAAGAGCTACTTATATATAGAGATGTTTGACGGAGATTTTAAAATGCTTTCAAGTACGAAAGAATTATTAACTGAAGAAATGGCTGAAATAGTTGAATTTGGAGTTAATAAAGATAGTATAATCAATTATCTTGATGTCAGAACGAATATGTCTTTTTTCTGGTTCTTTGAAGAACCAAGCTTATTTATTGGGAAATCGGAAAACAAGACTTTTCAAATTAAAAGAATGTTCCAAAATGCCTTTGTAAATTATCTTTACCAAGGAGTTGAATACTCTTCGGCATATATCACTCAAAAGGGTAGCGGGGATTTATACAATTCTGTAATGTCGGACTATAATATGACCGATTTATATTTTGCAAAGGGAATCGGAATGGTTGCATTCAAAATTGAAAAACCCGGTAGTAAGAAAGAAGAATTTGTATTGGATAAGATGCTTAATATGAATGAGTGGCGTATTTTACGAGGGGCTAATTAATGCAAGACGAAAAAGACGCAACGCTACTATCGGTAGCAATGATTGTAAAAAATGAAGAAAAAGATTTACCCGATTGTCTCGAAAGCATAATAAACCTCTCAGACCAAATCGTAATAGTTGATACAGGCTCTACTGATAATAGTAAAGAAATTGCATTGAATTATGGAGCTGAAGTTTATGATTTCATGTGGTGCGATGATTTTGCCATGGCAAGGAATGAATCACTCAAATATGCTGTCGGTCAGTGGATTTTGTACATTGATGCCGACGAAAGATTATCACCCGACAGCCAAATATTTATTAGAAATTTGATTAGCACTGCCAAGCCCGAAGTCGGGGGATTTATCACAAGTATCGTGAGTAAGTATATCGAAGATGATGGCTCCTTAGCCACTTACAAAGGTAAATATCCCCGGCTTTTCCGGAATTTGGGCTATCCGGATTTGCATTTTTTCGGAAAAATCCACGAGCAAATTTCGCCTTCAATTTATGAAAAGGGTTTCGATATTATAGAATCCGAAATTGTGATTATCCATGAAGGATACGCAATCAGCAAAGCAGAAATGAATTTGAAAGTTGGGAAAAATCTTAATATTTTATCCGAACATGTTCGGAAAGAGCCTGAGAACGCATTTTCTTGGTATCAGTTGGGTAATACTCTTTATCAGATGAAAATATATGACCGAGCTATCGAATGTCTCGAAAATGCACTAAAGTGCGGCAACCTGACAAAATTTCTTTCGGCAAATACTTCTCTTGCGCTTGCTAATATGTATCTATCAAAAAAACAGACACTCGTTGCTCGCAAATGTTGTGAGTTAGCACTGCTCTATATACCAGATTTTCATGCGGCAAAAGTGCTATTGAACCATATTGCTACACTTAATAAATCAAAATAAAATCTATTTAAATTGATTGAATTGATTTTGAAGCCATGATATAATAATTTTGCATCGTTATGGCAAAAAAAAATATTAATATTAATATCAAAGAATTAAAAGCAAAAAATTTGGCTATTTTGATAAAGCTAAATCAAAATTTTAATAAATTGATTGACGACATGCTCAAAAGCGAAATTGATTTAGATAGTTCTGTAAAATTAGCTCAGAATTACTGCAAAACAATTACCGAAATATCAAAATTAATTGATTTGATGAATATTGCAATAGATGACGAGAAAGGCGCAAAGGACATTAACGAAATTATCAGAAGCGACCCACAGGCATTTGAATTGGCTGCTCAAATTATGAATCGCTTATACGAATTAGAAAATAATATTGAAAATAAAACAAAATTAGTTATATAATTTATTTTTATATTTTTGCATTAAATCTAAAGAAGATTGCTTCCAACCATCAATATATCGAACCAAAATCAAAAAGAAAATGATTAACATAACTGCAGCTAAAATGCTCTGCCAAGGCACAAATGAATATTTGTAATAGTGCATTAGTCCATTATTCAGAGCAGTACCATAAATAATGAAAATATGTACAACGTATATCACCATAGTCTTTTGTCCTGTTTTGGCTAATAATTTTGGTATTTTGACAGTATTTGCAATGAATGATATTACTCCGCAAATAATCAAAGTATTGCCTAAATGATAGAAAAGAAAGTTATTATAAAGCAAATACTTCAAGTTCATATCGCCTGTTAGATTGAATAAAAATTCCAACACGCCTCCGGAACCGAAATGCAAGATTAACCCTAATGCAAAAATTACAAATGTAAATATATAATTAAAAGCAATATTGACATTTTTTGATAGTATATAGCCCAAAAGTGCTCCCCACAAACTAAATCCCATCCATGGAATAACAGTAAAATTAGCTCCGTAATCAACAGTGAAATAAGTGGCTATAGGCAAAGGGAAAATTGCCAACCAATCTATATCTAATGTAGAAGGATAAAAATAGAACAATGATAAAGCCGATAAACTCAAAAAAAGCCAAATTGGAATTCGCGTGAGTTGGTGGATTATATATAATGTAATTATCGTAAATATTGATAATCCGATACAATGCAATACATCCGCCGCAAATGAATATTTGAATTGCATAAAGTCCAAATCGGTGAGATTGGATAAAATATTAAAATTAAATCGGAGTAAATATCCTAGAATAATGAGAATTACAAATCTTTTAAGTCCTTTGCTTACTCTTTCATTCTCGGTGAACTTTATATTTTTACGCATTAATAAATATGTAAAAATAGTGCCTGATGCAAAGAAAAATACAGGAGCAGTAATTCCCCTCATATGATTCCATAAATTATAGAAAAAATTCCCGGCATCGCGAAATTCCATCGCAAGGGTTGCATCGACCATATGCCCTTGCACCATCATCAAAATTGCATATGCTCGAACGAGGTCAATAAAGTGCAATCTCGGTGATTCTTTGCTATGGTCAGGGACATTGGGTAAAAATCTATTCATAACGCTTTTTCCATTCTTTTACTGTATCAAATGCAATATCTTGGATATATTCTGCTATTTCGGGGTCTATGCCCAGTATGTAAGTGCTCTCATTAGCATTCATACCTGTCAAGTATGAATAAAAAACGCATGCAGATAAATAGCTCCCTACTAAATTGGGATGTTTAAAATCTGAATATAATTCTAAATCTGGACGTTCGGTTCGGACTTTGTTCCAGACTAAGCCGACCGGCACGAGTTGGCACCCAAGTTCGTCGGCAATCGCTGTGTATGAATTTGCAAGTATTGCAGCCATGCCCGGGTCCTCTTTATATTCCCAAGTCATGAAAAATATTGTCTTGGCATTTGTACCACGAATTATCCTTTCAAAAACCTTAGAATAATTGTAAAAGTTTTCGCGGTCCGTAATCGGAGACGTACTATATTCCTGCAGCACTACATAATCCCATTTAATGCTTTTAATTTGGATAACGGCGTCACCTTTGCGATAATGCCCCGAAAGCCTTTCTCCTCCGGGTGCAATCCTCATTGAGCGGATTTTGAGCGGAGTATCGGTGCTGTCGAACATTTTATGTAGTATTTTATCAAGTCCGCCGTTTGAGTGGGTCAAGCTATTGCCGATAAATAAAATATTAAGCGGATTTACTGTATAATCATCGGGGCGACTGAAACATCCACCGATTATTATCAACCCGATAGTAAGAAATAAATATTTTATGTATTTAGCTTTTGTCCTCATTAAATATTTCTATCTTATTGAATTATAATAATTAATAAGTCCATTAGTCGAGCCGTCATGAGATTTAATTTTGATTTTATGATTTAATTCAGGATAAATTGATTTTGCTAATTGTTTGCCTAATTCCACTCCCCATTGGTCGTACGAATTTACATCCCAAATCACACCTTGTACAAAAACTTTATGCTCATACATTGCAATCAACATCCCCAATGTTTCGGGCGTCAATTTATCAATTAGCAGCGTATTTGTGGGTTTGTTGCCAGGGAATAATTTATGTGACAATAGTTTTTCAATTTCGCTTTCTGTCATATTTCCAGAACTTAATTCGAGTTTGACTTCATCAGCATTTTTTCCCATCATCATGGCTTCTGTTTGGGCAAAGAAATTGGACATCAGTATGTTATGATGCTCATCTGTCGGGTTCAATGATTGCGCAAATGCTATGAAATCTGCCGGAATTGTTCCTGTACCTTGGTGTAGTAGCTGGAAAAAAGAATGTTGTGAATTGGTGCCGATTGTACCCCATATCACTGGACCTGTGGAATAATCCAACATCTTCCCATCACGTGAAACTCTTTTACCGTTGCTTTCCATATCGAGCTGTTGCAAAAATTCCGAAAAGCGTTCCAAATATTGGTCATAAGGGATTACCGCATGTGAATCAAATCCCCAAAAATTCATATACCAAATGCCAATCACAGCCATCAGTACCGGAATATTCCTCTCAAAAGGAGTATTGCGGAAATGTGAATCCATTTTGTATGCTCCGGCAAGCAATTTTTCAAAATTCTCGAAACCTACATAAAGCGAGATTGGCAGACCTATTGCAGACCATAGGGAATAGCGTCCGCCGACCCAATCCCAGAATTCAAACATATTCTCGCTGGGAATGCCAAATTGGTTACATGCCTTGTGATTGGTCGAAAGTGCCACAAAATGCTTTGCTATATCAGCGGTACTTGCTCCCGATTTCAAAAACCATGCTTTAGCAGTATTAGCATTTGTCAGCGTTTCCCAAGTTGTGAACGTTTTGGAAGCAATTATAAAAAGTGTAGTTTCGGGATTGAGCTTCCGCAAAGTTTCTTCAATATCTGTTGCATCTACATTCGATACAAAATGAATATTGACTTTGCCTGAAGAATATTTTTTGAGTGCATTACAAACCATTTTAGGTCCTAAATCTGAACCGCCAATGCCTATATTAACTACATCTGTAAATCTTATGTTCGTATATGAGCAAAATTTGCCGTTATGTACATCTTGTGTAAATTGCTCCATTTGCTCAAGAACCTTCCTGATGCCGGGCATGATATCTTTGCCCTCGAAATATACCTCTTCATTGCCTCTGTTCCGCAATGCCGTATGCAATACTGCCCTATTTTCCGTATTATTTATCTTTTCACCTTTGAATTGAGCTTCGATTTTTTCGCTCAAATTCGATTCATGTGCCAATCCAAGCAACAAACGAAGAGTTTCATTTGTAACAAGATTTTTGGAATAATCAAACAGAAATTGTTCCCAAATTACTGAGAAACGCTCGAATCGATTGACATCATCAGCAAATAATTCTCTCAAATGCACATTATTCATCGAATTGAAATGTTCTTTCAATTTTCCGTAACTTTCAGTCTTCGACATTAACATAATAAAACTCTATAATTTACAAAATTTACAATCTCAAAATTACTTATTTATAATGATATGGCATAGAATAAATTGAATCAGCTCAATTACGTCACTAAAAGAATATGCTCAGCAAATTTAATATACAGGATAGAGTAAGGCTTCTCAATCAGGGAATTGAAGGCTTGGGCGATGTGATTTATTGGATGAGTCGTGATTGCAGGTTGCAAGACAACGCAGCTTTGCTGTTCGCCCAATCAATCGCAATAGCCAAGAAGCGACATTTGAGAATTGTCTTCGATGCTCAATTTGCGGGAGAATCCCCAAGGCAACAAGGGTTTTTACTACAGGGATTGCAAGAGCTGGCGGTGGATTGCAAAGAATTCAATTTGAGTTGTGAATTTCTGTATGGAAGAAATGCGATACCTTTGGTAGAATTTACTAAATTGAATAAGGTCTGTTGCGTAGTTACAGATTTTGACCCTTTGAAATTTCATCAATCACGCAAACATGATTTTTGCAAAAGTTCGACAGTACCTGTTTATGAGGTTGACGCGCATAATATTGTTCCTTTGTGGTTCGCATCGTCAAAGCTGGAATTCGCGGCTTACACGATTCGTCCCAAAATCACAAAATTATTGCCTATATATTTGACTGAAATCCCGGAATTGCTTATTCATCCATACGGCACGGCTGAAATTGCTTCAATTGAAAATCAGTCTGATGGTGGAAATGAATTGAAAAGTGGCGAATCTCAAGCAAAAATCAAACTTTCCCAATTCATCGAAAGCAAATTGGATGCCTATGACGAGCTGCGAAACGACCCGTCGCTGAATTTCCAATCGGGACTTTCGCCCTATCTTCATTTCGGGATGATTTCTGCTCAACGCGTTGCTTTGGAAGTTCGAAAAATTGATGTTAATCCCGATTCAAAAGCGGCATTCCTCGAAGAGCTCATCATCCGCAAGGAATTATCGGATAATTTTTGTTATTATAATCCTAATTATTACAACTTTAACGGTTTTCATAGTTGGGCTCAGAGCACTTTGAACGAACATCGCCACGACCCGCGAGAGTATCTCTATTCTCTCGAGCAATTTGAAAATGCCGAAACGCACGACAAATACTGGAATGCGGCACAAAGAGAGATGATGATTACGGGCAAGATGCACGGATATATGCGAATGTATTGGGCAAAGAAGATTTTGGAATGGACTCGCTCGCCCGAAGAAGCATTGGATTATGCTATCATTTTGAATGATAAATATTCATTGGACGGTCGCGACCCGAACGGCTATACCGGCATTGCATGGTCAATCGGAGGAGTTCATGACCGTGCTTGGTCCGAACGTCCCGTCTTTGGAAAAATTCGTTTTATGAATGATTCGGGATTAAAGCGTAAATTTGATATTGAAAAATATGTTGAAAATATAAAACTTTTACAAAATGAGAATAATAATATCGGCAATTCTGTTCATAGTCTTTTTGGCGGCTTGTGAATCTGACGATTCGCGGATTGGACGCTATACAGATATTTATTACGACATCATGGTCGCTAAGGAAACCTATCTCGATTCAGCACTCGCTGCGGGAGCGATAGACAGTATAATGAAGCATTATGGGTATGATATAAAAACGTTTGAGAAGGAATCATACGAATTGTTCATGAAAGACCGAAAATATTTCACGACAATAATCGATTCGGTCAGAAAGCGTGCTGAAGCTGAAATGCGACGAATTTTATCCGAAAAAGAGAAAACAAGAGATACAAGCAAAACGAAGGACTAATCAGCCCCCTTTGAGCGAATCCGCCCATTGCTTCCACTTTCCGGGAGTATTGCCTACGCTTGCATCGCCTTTGAATCGTACTATAGGCGTTCGGTACAGATACGGGATTTCCAACAATGTCTCGAAGGCATCAAATAAGCGGTGTGCGTAGCCATTTTCTTTGTAATATTTGCCGTCGGTATCAATCAAATCCTCAATATTTATCTTGCGTAGCACACTTTCTAACTCGCCTTTTGAAAGATTTTTCTCTTCGAGATTAAGCAATGTGTTCATAAGCCCTTGTAATACAACATATTACGAGTGATTTTTTCATTCTTCCAACATATTTCCAACAAAATTTCTCAAAAGCTAAGTATGTTGTGTTTAAAACGAGTGAAAACTGCAAATGAAGTTGGAAAGATTTTCATTTCCAACTTTCACTTTTCTTTCAAAGAACAATCACAATGTTATGCAAAAGTACGAAATGCCGGATTAATAGTGCTATCGTAAGGTGATTTTTCTACAGACCGCCATAAATGCCATACATTGAATTTTTACAAATCGAGCCATAGTTAGGCATAGCCTGATATTCTTAACTATGCCTAAAAGTGTGGATTTGGGGTTGGAAGTTAGCATTTTTGAATCTGAAAAAGAAATACAACTGCAATAGATTTCATTTTTTGCCGTATAATATTTAGTGCAGCAACCACAATTCAGGATAATGGCAACAGGGAACTCAAATTTATAAATTTTTGATAAGGATACATTATGACCGGAAGTGAATTTAGGGCAATTAGACGTTTTAACAAATTTTCTCAGAGAACTATTTCAGCAAAAACTGGGATTTACGTTTCTGACAGTGCAGTCAAAGAAATTGAAAGAGGTAGTAAAGTGCCTCATTTTTTCGTTAAAATTTTATCTTGGCTAATGGGACTTGATTTGTCTAAAGAAGACATTTTGAGAAAACAGTTAGATGGAATCCCCGAAAAATTTTTTCATGCCAAGATTTGCACTCGGAAGCCCAAACCTAAATCTGCGGTGATATTTCCACCAACAGGAAGTATTTATGGATGAAGCCTGAAACAGTACAAAATTCTCTTGTCGTCAAAATCGAATTCAACAAGAATTCTGAATATAATACAATATACGATTTGTCTTATTCAATTTGACAAATCGTATATTTTTGTTTCTCGTAAGGAAATCGAAAACGTACTACCAATCTGTCAATGTTGGGCTTTCGACTTAGCATGTTCTATTCATACTACTTTTTTTTTCTGTTACAAACACAATGAAATCCTAATGAATGAGCTATCTATTATATTTTCTATAGAGTTATAAACAAGGAATTACTTAGGAATTATAAAGGAAAGAAGTAGGAATTACAAGGATTAGTAACAAACTTAAACTTGAAATATATTTTATCTATCAAGGATTTAGATTTAAAATCCTCTTGAATTCCTAAATTCTATACTTTGTAACATTATGTAATATAAAGAACTTATGGGATATTGAAGGAATTTGACAATGAAATCCTTGAATAATCCTACGTGCTAAGCCACTGATATACACAGAGATAGCGTTAATTCATCCATGACAAATGGAATTTCACACTCGACTTATTTTTTTTATTAAGATTAGTATCGGAGTTTAACCAAATTTGTTACAAATGTATGTTTACCACCTTTTATGCGAGAATGTTTGTTTACAGTGTTGACAATCCCTCCTTGAGTAGTAAGATAATATGATTTTAAAAATTTAGTGAATGCATTAGAACTTTTTATTTCAATACTTCTATCCCATTTCCAATGTTCTCCTCCAAAATTCTCATTCATATAACTTTGGTATTCTGTAAACATTACCGATAGTAATGGTAAGTGTTTTGAATTATTATCGTAAATATAATTATTTTCAAGGAAGGTTTCGATTATTGAACGTTCCCCCATTAACAATTCAATAGTCTTATTCCCTATTTCTGTTTCTGTAAATTCGCGTTTTATCATCAATCGTTTCAGTCCGGCAATTGCCAAATTGAAAATTCCTGAAAGTTCGGACATGAAAACATTCTCAATTCCGGCATCCGGTTTTTCGATTTCGGCTTCAAATGGCAGAATTACAATCCGTTTGGCAATTGGAATGATGTTTTCATTTTCGGGCAAACTTGGTAACTGATTCATAGCAAATATTATTTTCGCAACATTCGTAAAAGAAACAGCATCGCCAAATTTAACGTCTGATGTTTGACGGTCTCCACCTGTCAATTGCTTTAGTGTAGCAACGTTAACAAGTTTGTTGTGTAAATCGCCGGACGTTGCAAGTCTTTTTCCCATTAAACGAGTTTTGTAAAATTTTTCTCTCAAATCTCTTGGGTCTATATCCGAAAAGGTGAATTGGTTCCCAACCAAATTTTCAATTATTCTTACGCAAGTTCCCTTACCGTTTCGACCTTTCGAGCCTGTAAACCAAAACATTTTCTGAAATGGAAAATCGCCACGTAAACAGTAACCTGCTATTTCAAAAAACAAATCACTCCAACCCTCAATAATTTTCTTGCCTTTGGTCATGGAATACATTTCTATGGATTCTTTGAATGTAGGGCAATCTGCATTTTTATTAAAATCATAATCAGTTTTGTAGGTGAAGTAATGTTCGGGATTGTGTGGCTCAGATATGAAAGTGTCAAGATTGAAAGCACAGTTTTTGAGATTGACCAGGTTCGGGATTGCATTGAATTTTTCATTATGCACAAAGAATTTCGGTAAGTAGGGTATTAATTTTACCAGGCTATCAATAGTTGAGAATTTCACCGATGACTGACGTAGCCAATCAAAAATAAGATGTCCAACTCCTCTATCAGAAATTTCGTGCCAATAACCCTCCTTGTATATGAAATAATGATGATTTTTCTTAATTTCTGTTGTGCATATAATATGTTTTTCAGCAAGAACATTCAACACTTCTGATGCAATTAGCTTGTTATCCTCAGTATATATACGTGCTTGAATTTCTTCTAAGTCATTGTCGCTAAATCCTTTCACACGTTCTTTGAGTGTTTTCATAGATTTTACATCTTCATGGTACGTTCTTGCGTTCCCTGCAATGATTTTCAATTCTTCAACAGTATGATTATTCAGCCAATCGGAAACATCTTCTTTGGGATTCAAACTATCTAATTCAATCAATCTAATCGAGTACGCTATATCTTGTAAGTTTTTGATAATATCTTTTGCGTGGTTTAGTCCGGCTTCGTCATTGTCAGGGATTATGACAACATTCTGATTACGGAAATACTCGTTATAGCTTTTTTTCCATTTCCCTGCACCCATAGGTGAAGTAGTTGCTATGACTCCACGTTTAATGAGATTGTCAGCATCTTTTTCACCCTCAACGATGTAAATATCATCACAATTCGGATTCGCTTTTAAGATTGAAACAAGATTGTACGGATATAGTTTTACACCCTTTAACGTCCAAATCTCTTGACCACCTTTAAATGCAGACTGCATGAACGTCTTTTTACCCTTGTCAAGGTAACGATACGTCCTATGTGCCAAAACTCCCTTTTCATCGGTATAGTCATACGTAGCAATTAACTGTTTGCCTTTTGGTGCATCAATGAACAAATCCTTAAACGTTAGCCCTACTGCATCGAGTATTGACTTGGTTTCACATCCGGCATGACAGTAGAGTAATATCGTACCATCGCTTTCTTCTGTAATTGACAAACTCGCTGTGCCGTCATCATGAGCCGGACAGGTATATTTATCTTTCTCAGTTTGGCTTTTTTTGAACTTTGATAGAACACTATCAAATTTCTGCGATGCTTGATTTTCGTTCTTCATTTCTTTGCTCCCTTATCAATGAAAGATTGCACAGAGTTGAAATCGCCAAGATTGATTTTATTGATATGACTCATAATGTCATTTAAATCAAAATATACCATTTTACCAATCTTGAAGTATGGTATTTTGCCGTCCCTTCGCCACTTATATATGGTTGTTCGACTTACACCTAATATTTCAATTAGCTTACTGGTGCTTATTAGAGTCTTCTCTGTATCAGGCTGAACCGGTTGGTTCGATTGTTCATGGCTCTTCTCATAGTTCTTGAAGAACTCGTTAAGTAGCTCTATCAGTTTTGATTCACTGATTAATAAAAGATCATTCATCATTATTTTTTCTCCTAACTAAAGTTTAAAAAGTTATGAAGTAAAAATAATTGGAAATTTACATGCAACTGTACACTAGTGTGCACACTAATTTGTAGTTAAAGTTATGTTTGATTACTTCTGTTCAGAAATCAATTGTTTGATTATCTCAGACAGTTCACTTACCACTCCCAAAATCATTTCGAGATGATGAGTTGATCTTTCTCCGTTATAATTACTTGCTGATTCCTCAAATTGCTTATGTGCAATGGGTTTTTTGATATTAGTATCACTCAAGCCCGTGAGTGCATAACCAATTTTGCCAAGCGAGTTATCACCTAATTTTCCAATAAATTTGTATTTTACCAAAATATGAATCAACATACCTATTTCTTCACCAGTCAATTTTGGTTTAAAATTTTTATCAATAGTGATATTTTTGATTATTAAGTCATTTTTTATGATTTCGGCATGTTCCAATTGAGTATTGGTTTTTTCATTAATTAGTGAATAATTTTTAAACTGTTTCAGTTTATGAAGAAAATACAGATAACTACAAAGTAGTAATTCTTCATTTTTATAGATGACTAGATATTCATCATCATTGAAGGCTTCGTTTTTATTGAACGCCTTGAATCTCTTTGGATACCTTTTACGAAGAATTTCATAGTTTTCATCATATTCTTTATTAACGAGATTAATTGCTTCACTGGGCGATAGAGTGCTTAAGGAATCCTCAAAATGTTTTCGTTTGAGTCTATACTTAGCAGCTTTAGTTTTAGAATTAGCCGCTTTTTCCTTTTCAGGTTCGCCAAGATAATCCCCAACATAGTGGTCATTTATAGCCATACAACATCAGTCTCCCAAAAATTATAAAATCTTAACAACTAAAAATATGTAAATTTATGTAAACAGCAAAGAGGAAAAAGGCAGAAAATTAAGATTTATTGATGATTGTGGATAACTTGGTACTATGCAGTTTGAAATTTTATTTCACATACTCACAACCACTTAGCATTCAATTTATACCATTTCATAAAAAATTTCTTTTATTGATGTAGTATTATGTCGTTAATCATTTATATTTGAATTTGTGTTCAAGATGATTTAGTTTTGTAATTATATTTTTTGTAATAAAAATTGAAAAAACTTATATTTTTAGTCTAATTTACCTTCAAAATGAGTACTTTTATAACAAATAATGGTCAAAAAGACCTAAAAAGTGTATTGAATTTGCTTGTAACAGCTTCCAGTGAGTTGAAATTTCTGGTCGGATTTTTTTATTTCTCTGGAATTAGCGAGCTTTATGAATCGTTAAAGCAGAATCCTGAGGTTTCACTAAAAATACTTGTTGGTCTCAATGTAGATATTTACAACCATAGACTCATAGAAACCGATTATGAAAGTTTGAAAGATTCCGATATAATAGACTCATTCTTCGGTTCTATCAAAAACTCTTTTACTGGTGAGAACTTTGATAATCAGTCGTTTTATGAACAAGTTCAATTCTTTGTTGAAAAATTAAAGAGTAAAAAGCTACAAATTCGCAAAACTGAAAAGCCTAATCATGCAAAACTGTACTTGTTTAGAGCGAGTAGTGACCAGGGATATAGTAATTCATGCTTAATAACTGGGAGCAGTAATTTGACCAGAGCAGGATTGAGTAGTCAGCCTGAGTTTAATGTTCAAATTATGGATTATGGATTTCCCGAAGCAGAACAATACTTTGAAGATTTATGGCTAACAGCGATTAAAATTACAGAAGATGATGTCCGGAAAATGAAGTTGATTGAAGTTATCGAAAATGATACTCTTGTTAGGTCAATATCACCGTATGAAGCATATTGCTACATCATTAAATGCTATGCTGAATCATACGGAAAACGGAAATCTGATGATAGGATACCAATTCTATTGAAGAAAAATGATTACTTAGTTTATTCTTATCAGATTGATGCTATTGAACAGGCTCTTTCTATTATTGAAATAAACAGAGGTGTTTTAATTGCTGATGTTGTAGGGCTTGGAAAGTCAATTATCGCTGCGTGTATAGGAAATTCTTTGGGTAAAAGGGGGCTGATTATATGTCCCCCTGGTTTGATTGGAGACGATAATAAAACTCAAGGATGGAGCAAGTACAAGGAAGAATTTGAACTCTATGGTTGGGAAATTCGTTCTTCAGGTGATTTATCTAATGTCGTCAAATTCTTAAAAGCTAATCCTGACAAATTTGAAGTTGTCATTGTTGACGAAGTTCATAAGTTTAGAAATCAAGATACTGAAAATTACGAACTTCTCATGAATATATGTAGAAACAAGATTGTTATTCTACTTACCGCTACACCTTTCAACAATTCTCCGGCAGACATTTTATCTTTGTTGAAATTATTCATTGCTCCCAAAAAATCCACTATCACACTTGATGATAATTTAGAAAAAAAGTTTTCAAGATTGGAATATGATTTCCAAAGATTGTCATTTATTGTGAAGAATTTCAATTCCAAAGATTTTGATAAAAAGAGCAAAGCGGAGAGATACTACAAAGACTACTTCGGTTCAGATGTAATTATTCTCTCCTATGTCAAGAAGTACATTCAAACCATTGCCAAGGAAATCCGAGATATTGTTGAGCCTGTTACAATTCGTAGAAATAGACTTGACTTGACGACTCACAACATTTACAAAAATGAAATTAAAGATTTATCAAAAGTAAAGAATCCGGAAGAATACTTCTTTGAACTAACGAAAGAACAATCTGAATTCTACGACCTGATTATCCAATCGTATTTTGCTGAACCTGAGAGCGGTGGCAGATTCAATGGTGCTATTTATAGACCTTTTGAATATGATGAAGGAATTGTTGGTAAGTCATACGATGAGATTGAAAAGTTACAGAAGGATAAAAACCGTGAATTGATTCAGCAACGTAACTTATTCGATATTATGCGAAGAATGATTGTCAAGAGGTTCGAAAGCTCTTTTGGTGCATTCGAGCAGACAATCAAGAATTTCATCAATATTTATGAAAAAGTCTTGAGATTTATAAGCAAACGTGGAAACGGAAATCCACTGAAGGGTGAGTATATTCTCGATAGAAAATTGCTCGAAAAGATTGTTGATTTTATGGATAACGAAGACAATACTTCAAGTGTCGAGAGATTGATTGATGAATATGTGCAGAAAATTGAGCAGGGAGTATATCCAAAATCTCACAAAATTTACGAAGTCAGCAAATTCAAACAAAAAGAACTCTTTATTGAACATATCAATAGCGATATTGCAATGTTAGAGGAAATTCTCGACAAACTCAATGATTACAAACTAATAGATAATGATCCCAAGTCCAAGGCTGTTTTTGCAAAGTTTGATTCGATTTTTTCGGCAACAAGAAATCCCCATGAACCGATTCGCAAGATATTGATATTTTCGGAGTATGCAGATACTGTAAAGTTTATAACCGAAAAGTTAAAATCATTCAAATCTAAACAGAATTATTCGGGACGTACTCTAACGGTTCATGGTACGATTAGCAAAGCCACCCGTGATATTATCGAAAATAATTTCAATGCTTCTGCTAAAAATCCTTCCGATGACTACGATATTATCATCACTACCGATAAACTTAGCGAAGGTTTCAACCTAAACAGAGCCGGTATAGTCATTAATTACGATATACCATGGAATCCTGTCCGTGTTATTCAGCGAGTTGGGCGTATCAATCGGATTGGTAAGAAAGTATTTGATGAATTGATGATTGCAAATTTATTTCCTACTGAAAAAGGTGCTGATAAAGTACGCTCAAGAGAAATTGCCGCAAATAAAATGTTTATGATTCATAATACTCTTGGTGAGGATACAAAAATATTCAACGCCGACGAAGAGCCCACTCCTTCAAAAATGTATGACAAAATCAAACAAAATCCTGATGATAACCGTGAAATCAACATTTATACAAAAATTTCAAATCTTTATGAAGAATTAAAGTTACGGAGTCCTGAGGTTTTTGCCAAACTTGACAATATGCCTCCAAGAATCAAAACAGGTAAAATTTTCAATGATGATGAAATGCTGCTTTTTGTCAAAAAGAATAGGATGTATGTCAAATCCTTCAAAAAAGTTGATGGCAAAATTGAAAGTAATGTCCCATTGCTTGAAGATGTTATCGAAAAAATTATATGTCTGCCCGAAACTCCTGCAATAGCGATTGATGAGGAATTTTGGGAAATCTACGAAACTGCCAAAATGTTCAAGGACGATAAAGCAAATCCTATCAAAGAAATTAGTATCGAGAATAAAGCTCTGCAAAATCTCAGAGTTCTCATTAACTACAAATCAAATATACCAAATAGTACCCTCAATTTCATGAAATCTTTGCGTGAAGATATTACTGATTACGGTACTCTCCCCGATTTCACTCTCAGACGTATTGCAAATCTTGATACCGACAAAATACACGATTGTATAGAAGTAATTAACCAAATCTGTAAAGACATAGGTAGCGATTACCTCGATAAAATTCGTATAATCAGGAATACAGTTGATAGAGAAATTATTATTGCTTACATGAACAGAACCAACGAAAAGGAAATTCGATGAAAGCTGAAATCCAAAATTTAGTTGAAAAGCTTGTAAAAAATTTCAGTCATGACAATCTAAGATATTTGTTCAGAGAGAAAACAGAAAATTTTATCATACTCGAAAAAAAATTAGAACTTGATGTAAAGTTTGATATTTTTTCAAATGCAATGCATTTTGGCAAAATTGAGCTCGAAAATGAAAGCCGGATGATTGTCTGCACTTTCTTGACTAATAAAGAACTATCCGATAAGTCAGGCAAAAAAGTACAGTACGAACTGGCACGGAAAATTTTGAAGGAAAATATCAACTATGATGCAGGATTCTTCATATTTTATGACAGCAAGGGTGATTTCCGTCTATCGCTTGTTTATGATATTCCGGAAGGCAAAGGAAAACGCTCTTGGTCTAACTTCAGACGTTATACATATTATATAAGCAAAGACCAAACTAATAAAACCTTTATCAATACTTTCAGCGAAATTAAGAAATTTGATACTCTTGAAAGTATCATAGATGCCTTCAGCGTTGAAAAGGTAACAAAGGAGTTTTATCAGAAAATTGCTATTTTGTTTACAACACTTACAGGCGGTAAAAGAAATAATGGCAGTAAATCTTTAGATATGAAAGGTGAACTCAAAATTCCCGACAATAACGATACAACAAGGAAGGAATTCTCAGTACGCTTATTAGGGAGACTACTTTTCAGTTGGTTTTTGAAAAAGAAGAAATCTACAAATGGTACATCATTAATATCTGATGAAGTTCTAAGCCGTAAAGCCATGCTAAGAGCCGATAATTACTATCACGATATAATCGAACCACTATTCTTTGAAGTTTTGAATACCAAAATTAAAGAAAGAAAAGACATTTATAAAGATTCACCTTGGGATAAAGTCCCATTTCTTAATGGTGGTTTATTCGAGCCTGGTAATCAAGATTATTATAAATTAGACAGCTTTAATAAATCGAAACACTTAAACACATTGCATATACCAAATGATTGGTTTGAAGAGCTGTTTGAAGTTTTCGACCAGTTCAATTTCACGATTGACGAAAATACCACAAACGATGCCGAAATCTCGATTGACCCCGAAATGCTTGGCAAATTATTTGAGAATTTATTAGCCGAAATCAATGAGCAAACCGGAGATACAGACAGAAAACGTACAGGCTCATTCTATACTCCACGAACTATTGTTGATTATATGGTTGACGAGAGCTTGATTGAGTATTTGGATGGGAAACTGGGGTATGAAAAAAATGAAAAATTGCAATCACGTTTGCGTAAATTACTCAATTATTCAGACGATTCGCATGATTTTGATGATACTGAAATTATGGCTATCATCAATTCTCTCGATGAGCTCAAAATTCTCGACCCTGCTTGTGGTTCCGGAGCATTCCCGATGGGTGTGCTTCACAAGATGCAACTGATACTCCAAAAGCTCGACCCTGATTGTACTATTTGGCTTGGGAAGGTGCTTGACGATGTCAAGGACAGAAATGCACGCAAAATGATGGAAAATAAACTCAAAGGCGACCCGGAACTTAACGACTTTACACGTAAAATCGGTATCATTCAGAAGTCTATTTATGGCGTGGACATCCAAGAAATAGCCGTCGAAATATCAAAACTCAGATGCTTCCTTTCAATTATCGTAGATGAAAAAGTCAGAGAAAATGACGATAATCGTGGAATTCAGCCACTTCCCAATTTGGAGTTCAAATTTGTTGCAGCAAACACGCTTCTCGGGCTGCCAAAAGCAAATTTGAAAGCCGGATTGTTTTCGCTTGATGACAAGTTCGACAAATTGCGAGAGTTGAGAGAAGAGTTCTTTCAGGCTTCTGGTAACGACAAAATGAATGCAATCGCAAAGTTCAAGAACATGCAAGACGAACTTTCCGATATATTGATGAAAAATAAAAATTATGATAAGGAAACAAAAGAATATGCTGCCAAGATTTCCGGATGGAATCCATTCAGTCATGAGTCAGCTTCTTGGTTTGACTCCTTGTGGATGTTCGGCATTAGGGCTGGCACTGAGCAGAGTCGAAGTGACGGTTTCGATATAGTCATAGGCAATCCGCCGTATGTGAGTATTCAACGAATGGAAGATACAACCGAGTTAAAAAAATCAAATTTTGAAACATTTGAAAAGACTGGGGATTTATATACTATCTTTTATGAAAAAGGCATCAATCTTTTGAAGGAAAATGGAATCCTCAGCTACATTTCTTCAAATAAATGGATAAATGCAAACTACGGTAAAAGTACCCGAAAATTCTTTGCGACAAAAACCAATCCCCTTATTCTTATTGATTTTGCCAAAGTGAAGATTTTTGAATCGGCTACAGTTTTTGTAAATATTTTGATAGCTGAAAAAGCAAAAAACAAAAATCAATTGTGGGCTTGTGCTATTCAGGGCGATAAATTACCTGATACAGACCTGAGGTTTTATTTTAACACCAATAAGTTTGAATTTAAGGATTTTAATGAGGGAATTTGGAAAGTTAGAAATGGAGATTCAAGTAAGATCAATGCTAAAATTGATAGAATTGCAGTTCCATTATACAAATGGAAGGACGTTAAATTTTATCGAGGAATAACTTCAGGTTTGAACAAAGCATTTCACATAACAGAACTACAAAAAAATAGTATTGTCAAGAAAAATCCAAAAAGCGAAGAATTTATCAAGCCATTGATTCGTGGTAAAGATATTAAAAGATGGGCTTATAGATTTGAAAATCTTTATATACTTTTCATTCCATGGCATTTCCCACTCCAGAATGAAATTGGAATAACTAATGCTTCATTAGAAGCTGAAAAAAAATTCAAAATTGAATATCCTGAAATATACAAACATCTATCTGAACATAAAATCGAGTTGAGTAATAGAAACCAAACAGAAACAGGAATACGTTACGAATGGTATGCGTTGCAAAGATACGGTGCTGACTTTTGGACAGAATTTGAACATCCAAAAATTGTTTGGATTGAAATTTCTGACCGAGCCAATTATGCCTATGATGAAACTGGTAAATTTTTGACAAATTCTGCATATTTCATGACCGGAAAGCATCTGAAATATATTTTGGCTGTTCTCAATTCTAAAGTTGCAGATTACTATTTCTTTCAAATTACTGCAACAATAGCGGGAGGTCGAAAAAGATATACAAAACAGTATGTTGAACAAATTCCCATACCCCAAATCTCACCCAAAGCCCAACAGCCATTCGTTGATTTGGTAAATCAAATCTTAGCCAAAAAAGAAAAAGGCGAAGACACAAGCAAAGAAGAACACCAAATAGACCAACTGGTATATAAGCTGTATGAATTGACAGACAACGAAATAGCAATCGTGGAGGGGAAAGGGTTGGCATAAAAAAAGACTTGCCCTAAGCGCGCTGTTCTTATGAGAAGCGGGGCAAGTATGTTAATACAAAAGTAAACAAAATAAATTTATTATACAAAAAAAATATATGAAAAAGATTGAATTCCAAAAAGCACCAAAAAGTAAAGAGGAACAACTTGAAATTCTGAAAAATCGAGGTATGGTAGTTAAAAACGAAGAACGAGCCTTGTTTTTGTTGGAACATATTAGTTATTACAGGCTTTCGGGTTATTGGTTTGAAAACTATATTGATTGGGAAACTAAGATGTTTCGTAACGGTACTTCATTTGAAGATTCATTTGATAAGTATTGTTTTGATAAAGAGTTTAGGAAGTTAGTCCTATCAGAGCTTGAAAAAATTGAAGTTTCTATTCGAGCAAGTATTATCAACACATTAAGCATAAAATATTCATCTCCATTCTGGTTTCAAAACGTGAACTTGTTTAAAGATGTGACAAAGCATACAAAATTACTTGAACAACTAGATAAGGATTTCTTTAGAAGTGATGAACTCTTTGTACAAAGTTTCAAAAAGAAGTATATTGAAAAATTACCACCAAGCTGGATAATACTTGAAATCACATCTTTTGGAACTTTATCTAAGATCTTTGAAAATTTAAAACCTTATGACAAACGTTTGATAGCAAATAAGTTTGAATTACCTGAAAAAGTATTCGTTTCATGGCTTCACACCTTAATTTATATCAGGAATGTTTGTGCTCATCATACGAGATTGTGGAATAGAAATCTTACAATAAGCCCAAAATTATTAAACAATGAAACTAATAATTGGTCTAAGGAATATGTGGTGAATAACAAAAGCTATTTTGTAGTTCTGATTATAAGGTATATCTTGAAAACAATTAATCCTAAGTCAACATTCAAAGACAAATTAGTTGAATTATTCAAAAACTATCCGATGATTAATCCCAACTTAATGGGTTTCTCGGAAAATTGGGAACAAGAACAAATATGGCAGTCATGAGTAAAATAGTGTTTGGCGAAGACACAAGCAAAGAAGAACACCAAATAGACCAGCTGGTATATAAGCTGTATGAATTGACAGACGACGAAATTGCAATCGTGGAGGGGAAGGGGTAATGGGGATAGAAAAACCATATTATAGAATTTGGCGTCCAATGCTTGATGGTAGCAAACCAAATTATGTTGGAGGTTCAAGATGATAACAATGAACTTGTCAAAGAGTAGAAAATGTAAGCAGGCACTCAATAATTAACTGTATCGATGTTTCAGTTAACTAATCGAGAATTATGTATTTTTTACTTGCACATTTCGATTTTTTTTGTACGTTGCTATATGAGAAGATAAAATTCTGGAAATGTTATGAGAACAGAATCAAGCACAAATTTTATTTATTTAATGATATTGCAAATTATCACAAGCCCTCTTTGGGCTTTTTTTCATTTTAAAAGGAGAATTTTTATGAAACGAGCATTTGTTTTATTCGCAGTTGCAATTCTGTATTGCAACTTTACACTGGCTCAAGAGCCTGAACCAGACCCGAACTTGCTTTGGACGACGGAGAATTCATATCACCGCTTCCTTGTCCATCCGAACGGCAATATACTTGCAGGAAAAGGATCTACGGAGGTAGAACTTGACGGCAATACAGGGGAAATCATTAGAGAGTTCCCTTATCAACTTATTATTTATGATGTAAGCCCTGACGGGAAGTATATCTCAGCACTTACTGACCAAAGATGTGTAATTGACTACGAGACACAAGAAGTTGTTGCACGTTTTACAAATGAAAACACTTTCCCTAAATTTATGCCTGATAACAAAACTTTGGTATATTTTGTCATAGAAAAAATCGGTGAGTTAAAAGGGAATCTCAAACTTCGATCATATAATATAGAAACAAAAAGATATTTAACAAGTTCAGAACAAATATCAAATACAACATCAGGGGCGATTTCAGTTTCTCCAGACGGTAGATTCGTTGCAACTGGTGGTAGATATTTTGACGCTTCTGATAATGAATATACTCGGTTAATTTTATGGGATGCACAAACTCTTGAACCAATAAAGATATTAGGTGAATTCGAGAACTTCAACGAAGTACGCTCAATCAAATTCTCGCCAGATTCAAGATTGGTTGGGTTTCAAGTATATTTAGATGATTTGTATATTTACAAAACAGATGATTATAGTCTGTTTAAGCATTATAATAGTGATAACATTTTGAATGGTGTTATGGGCTTTGGATTTATTGCAAATGATTTCATTGCAGTTGGAAGTGATGAAAACAATGTACAAAATTTTGAGATTATAAATATGAAAGACGAAAAATCAATATACAAGCGAAATGATTTTACAGGTTTGGCAGAATATAATATGGCTCATAATTCGCTTATTGTATTAAGAGGTAATATTTATAGCTTCGACTTTGAAAAAATACTGTCTGGAGCTAGCATGGAACCAGAATTTACAAATCCGTTTAAGGTTGAGTATTTAAACAATACTCTAAGTCTCAGTAATTTCACATTTGGAGCAAATCAAATCAGTTGCAGTATAACAGACATTAATGGTAGAGTAATACACACAATGAATTTGAACACATCAACTGGTGACATACGAATACCTATAAAGCTCCAAAGCGGTACTTACTTTTTACATATCAAGGATGGCGATAAGGAATATGTTAGTAAATTCTTAGTAACAAATTGAGGAGCAATGAGATGAAAATCATAATAATTTTTCTTCTTGCAATTTCCTTTGCTCATGGACAAACTCGTGAACCTGAACAGTCACAAATTAATTTATTTGGAACACCTACATATTTAAGCGATGATATAGACTATTTCAAATTAGACGAATATAAAAATAAATAATAAAAAATGCAAATTTATTGTTCTTTAACATAACAAATTATATTTTAATGTGTTATATTAAATAATAGTATTTGTGTTTTTTTTTTATTTATTTTAAGGAGAATTTTTATGAAACACGCATTTTTATTTCTCGCAGTTGCAATTCTGTATTGCAGCCCCTTACTGGCTCAAGAGCCTGACCCCGACCCATTGGTGTGGAAAAAGCACATTGGGGGAGAAATCAGCACTGTTAAGTTTAGCCCTGATGGAAAATATATTTATGTGCTGTCCAAAGGATTCAAACCCATGAAACTACTTACCGAAACCGGAGACATTCTGAGGGAATACGAAGGATTCAAACTGACTTTTAACACATATAACGAGAATATGGATATTTCAAATGATGGTAGCAGGCTTTTTGCTGCTGATACAGGAAATACTGTTCATATTTGGGACACAGATACTGGGGAACTAATTAAAACCTTAGATGCAGGTTATAAATCTTGGAACATACCAGATTGTATTGCTTTGTCTGTCTCTGAACGTTACTTAGCAGTTTATGTGTGGTATAGAATTTATGATTCTCAAATAAGTGAATCTATCAGTGCGATTCATATTTGGGATGTAAATACATACGAAAAAATAACGACATTCGTACCGCAATACCCAACAAAATTGCATACTATTAAATTTTCTGATGATGGTAGGTTTTTAGCTATAACATATGTTC
>Ga0208244_100298_pt1 | contig 55013 bp, 61 predicted proteins | sample SubbioCR12Aug_5A_FD_184828 | JGI IMG/M metagenome (GOLD analysis project Ga0208244, IMG submission 184828) | Serpentinite rock and fluid subsurface biosphere microbial communities from McLaughlin Reserve, California, USA - CR12Aug_5A (SPAdes) | ecosystem: Environmental > Terrestrial > Deep... | reverse complement strand
AATTTCTTCACTCGAAATGCTCCTTTCTGATTGGCTTTTGTTTTTTGATAAAACTATAATAGCCTTATCTGAAGGGCATTTCGAGTACTTTTTCACTTTCTCCCAAAATAATTATACTTGTTTAGGGTCTAGAGTCTGTTTATAAATGCCCCTTACCCGTCATGCCGGACTTGAGGAGCCTGCCCCGTACTGGATACGGGAGCATCCAGACGTCGTCCCGACGAAAGTCGGGAACAATCTCAAAGACTGGGTCCCGGTTTTCACCAGGAACCCTGGATTCCGGCTTTCGCCGGAATGACAACCTTTTTGGAAACTGTTAGTTTATAAACAGACTCTATCTATATTCGATGGAATATCACCCTGTCAAGGAAAACGATGAGATTTCTGAAAAAGTCCTGAAATCTCTGAATGCACCTAATGGTAATAAATTACTTGCGTAGGGCAGGGCTTCAGCCCTGCATAATGAAGCAAGCCTGAAGGCTTGCCCTACAAAATTAATTTTTGCCATTAGTTTAATACAACAGATGATCCAGGCCGAAAAGAACCATCACAGCCAAAATATAAATATTCACTGTCCTGAAAGTCGAGCGAAAAGGAGATTCTTGAGACCGGCGGAAGAGGATTTTTGAAGCTTTCCATATCAACCAGGTTCCCAGAATCATCAAACCTCCCAAAATGGCCCGTGAGTTTCCGATTCCAAACAAAGGGATCAGAAGGCCGGCAACCGCAGTCGCAAAAATCCATACGAATGATATTCTCTCGACCTGGTTCAATCCCCAGACCTGGGTCAGGCAGGGGAGTCCCGCATTCTCATAATCTTTTCTATAATCGAGCAGAAGAAGCCAGAAGTGCGGAATTTGCCATATAAAAAAGAAGAACGAGACGGCCCATATTTGAGCGTCCGGAAACCCTCCTCCTGAAAACCAGCCTATCGCAGGAGGGATCGCGCCCACCAGGGCCCCTGGTATTGCAGCAAAAACGGTCTTTTTCTTAAGGGGCGTGTAGATTCCATTATACCAGAGCACAGCGAACAGACCTAAGAACAGGGCTTTCCCATTTGTTCCCGCATAGAGGATAAAAAGCCCAGGCATAATCAGAAGGAGGGATATTTTCAAGGCTGATGATGGAGAAAGCCTTCCCGAGGGAATAGGGCGGCCCTTTGTCCTTTCCATCTTCCGGTCTTCTCTTCCTTCCTGATATTGATTGAGGGCGGAGGCTCCTGATGCAAGAAGGAAGACGCCCGCAAGCATCAGAAACATCTTCAGTGAAATCCCTTGATGAGCCAGTATGAAACCTGTCGCCGCCGAGAGGGCCACAAAGATCGACAGCCTGAACCTGATCAGATCCATCAGAAGTGATAGCCAGTCCCTTAGATCTCTCATTTCAATTCTTTCATATGTCGGACAAGTTCGTTGATCTCCTCTTCGGTTGAAAGTCCCTTTTGAGAAGGCATGATGGGAGGAAAACCTTTGACGATGTCTGCATTCGGTTCGACCAGAGACTTCTTTAGATAAGCATCATCCGCCCGGACCTTTCGCTCTTTCCCATCTGTTAAAACGATCACCGTGTTTCCGGAGAGACCTTTGAGAGTGGGTCCGATTCTTGGGGCGCCATCGAGACTGTGGCAGGCCAGGCACCCTTTCTCCTGAAGCAACTGCGGTCCACGGGGGAGGCCTCTGGATTTCTCCATCTGCAGCTCTTTTCCTTTTCCCTCGTACCACCGGTTGAACTCCTCCTCTGAAAGGACTTTTACCCTGGTGAGCATATAGGCATGTTGCCGGCCGCAGTATTCGGCGCACAAAACATCATAGGTCCCCACTTCTTTAGCTTTAAACCATAAGGGAGTGACCATTCCCGGGACAGCATCCTGTTTGACCCTGAAGGCAGGAATATAAAAACTATGGATCACATCCTGCGAGGTGAGCAAGAGATGGACTGGTTTTCCCACCGGAACCATCAACTCTTCGGTCTTCACCCCATTCTCATATTCGAAAAGCCAGGACCACTGGCGCGCCGCCACCTTTACTTTGAAAGCCCCCTCGGGAATCTTTTTCAAAGAACGGAATCCTGTCCACCCATAATAGAACATGGAGAGAACCAGAAGGGTGGGGATCACAGTCCAGAGGATCTCGAGCCAGAGGTTTCCCCTGATGTCTTCGGGTTGCGGGTTTCTCTTCCGGCGGTAGCGAATGGTAAAATAGATCATCAGGAAGGTGATGAGGACCAATATCGAGACGGAGATTGCCGCAATGTAGAAAAAAACATTCTCAACGATTTCGTTTGAAAGGCCTGTTGCGCCGCGAATCATACTCCATCCACCCTATCGAAAGGCGACATCGAGAAAGGTCAGACCGATGAAGAGGATCAGGATGGCCAGGATCCCCGGAATCATCCACCGGAAAAGCCTTAATCCCCTCTCATCTTTAAGATGCATGAAATAGTTGAGGATTAAACCAGACTTCAAAAAGGCGATTCCCAGGGCCACTCCCAGGCTCCACCCTCCCCAGTCCATCCCCGCCGCAGAGACGGCAAGGCCTGTCAGAATCACCAGGCTCAGCCATACAAAAATATAAGTTTTCACTCCACCCTCTCCCGAAATCAAGTGATCAAATAAAAAAGAGGAAAGAGAAAAATCCAGATGATATCAACCAGATGCCAGTAAAGCCCGGTATTTTTTAACGGAAGGATACGTTCGTGATCGATTTTACCTCTCAGGACAGAGACAAACATCACGGAGAGGAGGCCTATACCAACGAGGACATGGAGTCCATGGAGGCCGGTCATTGAATAGTAGAGGCCATAAAAGAGGACCTCCCCTCTCTCCCTTTCAAGAAGAACGGGGGCGTTGGGATAGACCCCATGATGGACCTTCGAGGCCCATTCAAAATATTTATTGGAAAGGAAGAAGAGCCCTAAGAAGATGGTTAAAAAGAGAAAGAATAAGGATCTTTCGGACCTTCTGTTTTTCAAGAAGAAGATGGAGAGGGCCATGGTTAAACTGCTGGTCAGAAGGATTAACGTGTTCAAAGCCCCGAGCGGTCGGTTCAACGACTCAGCGGCCAGATGGAATATCCGGGAGTGGTTATAACGGTATACGGAACAGATAATGAACAGTCCTCCGAACAGAAGAATTTCTGAAAGGAGGAATAACCACATCCCCAATGTTGAAACGGTATTGTCCTTATGGTTCTTCATCATCCTTTATCCACAATCGTTCATCCCTTCGAGAGCCTCAGGGCGAACGGAGAATTAAAAACCCGCTTTATTTCGGGTTGATCCCTTCGAGAAGCTTCGCCCGATATTCGAATTTCGAATTTTTATCATCTGAATTCATAGGGTCCCCGTTCAACCTGAGGAGTCTCTACAAAATTCTCCTTAGGAGGTGGGGACGGGATCTGCCATTCGAGCGTGGCTCCTCCCCATGGATTTCCCTCTGCCTTTTCACCTCTGAAAAGAGAATGGATGAGGTTGCCGAACATCAGGATCAAGCCTCCAATCAGAATCCAGGATCCAATTGTGGAGACGAATTGGAGGGAGTGAAATTGGGGGAGGTAGTCGAAGTACCTTCTCGGCATCCCTTGCCAGCCCAAGATGAGCATTGGAAAGTAAAGCGTGTTGAACCCGACAAAGAGCAGGGCCCATGCGAAATAAGGGATCTTCTTATGATACATACGGCCAAACATCTTCGGAAACCAGTAATGAAGGGCTCCGAAAAGGGCAAATCCCGTTCCCCCGAAGATGACATAATGAAAATGGCCCACCACCCAGTAGGTATCATGGAGATGGACATCCGTGGCAAGGGCTCCCTGGAAGAGGCCCGTAAGCCCGCCGATTGAAAATAGGAAGATGAAGGTCAAGGCAAAAAGAAGGGGAGGGGTGACCTCTATGGAACCCTTATATAGGGTCGAGACCCAGTTAAAGACCTTCACGCCGCTGGGGACGGCTACCAGAAAGGTGAGGAGAGAAAAGATGATTGAGGCGAGGTCGCTCTGTCCGCTGACGAACATATGGTGTCCCCAGACAAAAGAGCCCACCACGGCAATGGCAAGAATTGAAAAAGCCATCGCCTTATACCCGAAGATCGTCCTTCGCGCAAAGACGGGGATGATCTCTGAAATCACTCCCATGGCAGGAAGGATCATGATATAGACAGCCGGATGGGAATAGATCCAGAAGAGATGTTGATAGAGGAGCGGATCCCCTCCTTTTGCCGGGTCGAATATCCCAACACCCACCAGTCTTTCCATCAGGGTGAGAAGAAGGGTAATCCCTATCACGGGAGTGACCAGAACCTGGATCCATGCTGTGGCATAGACGGCCCATACGAAGAGGGGAAGGCGAAACCAGGTCATCCCGGGGGCCCGGAGCTGGTGAGTGGTTGTCACAAAATTGATTCCTGTGAGAATCGATGAAAATCCCAGGATGAAGACCGCAAAGACAGCGAGAGGGACATTGACCGAAGTCCGGAGGCTGTAAGGCACGTAGAAGGTCCAACCCGTATCCACAGGTCCGCCTCCGGTGAATAGGGAGAGAACGGCTAAAACAGCACCGATCATATAAATCCACCAGGAGAGGAGATTGAGCCTTGGGAAGGCGACATCTGTTGCGCCGATCTGGATCGGAAGGAAGAAATTTCCGAAGATGGAGGGAATGCCGGGGATGACGAATAAGAAGATCATGATCACCCCGTGCAGGGTGAAGATGGCATTATAAGTCTGTGGTCTCATGATCGTGGGACCCGGCGCCATCAATTCGAGACGCATCAGAAAACCGAGGAGAACCCCGATGGCATAGAAAAAGAGAATCGCAAAAAGATAGAGAAGACCGATCCTCTTATGGTCGGTGGAAAAGATCCAACCCAGAATCCCCCTTAATCGCCCTTCATCTTCGTAGAAGCCGGCCATCTTTGTTCAACCTTTTTTCGACCTCCTCCTCCCTCTCCAAACGAGAAATAGGATGAACGAGAAGGCGAAGGTCAATGTGACGATTCCGGTAATTTTCAATGTATTAAAGACATATTTTCGACCTTTCGGATCATAACTGAAGCAGAACCGCAAGACTTTACTGACCGTGGGTCCGATCCTTCCTTCAGAGGCTTCAAGGAGCGCCATCCTTAAATCAAAAGGCAGAATCTCCGTGCCATAGAGGTATCGGGTGATCTTCCCATCGGGAGCGAGAATGATCAGGGCGACAGGGTGTAAGAAACTTTTGCCCTCTCTCTTAAAATAAAAACCCACGGCGTCCATGAGTTTAAGAATACTTTCCCGGTCGCCTGTCAAAAATCTCCAGGCTTCTTCCGGAAATGGTTTTTCGATCATCTTGAGATAGAGGTTCTTCTTTTCCAAGGCGAGAAGAGAACCCTCTGTTTCATCAAAACTCACAGCGAGGATCAGAAATTCTTTTCCGGGATCTCCGGGTAATCGATTCAGGGTCGCTGAGAGATTGGACAGTAAGAAACTACAGACATCCGGACAGGATAAAAAGACCGGAGCGAAGATCGTAGGTCTGTCGATCAACTCTCTGAGGACAATTGGCTTTCCATTTTCATCGCGGAAGGTCAAATCCAATGGGACAAAATGGCCCAGCCTTTCATCAATTCCAATCCCTTTGGTTTCACGATGCTGTTCGACATGGGCAAAAAGGCTGCCATCACAAAAAAGGATCAGAACCAATATCAACACTCTTATGAGGAGAGAATGAACAGGATAGCCTGACATATTGAATTAATTTATCGTAAACCTGCCATAAAATCAATCCTAATTGCTCAATTCTTACACATCGAAACCTGAGAATTCTCTTCTATTCTCACTTTTTGGCCGTCCCCTCTCCCCTGCGAAGGGAGAGGGGAGACGAGGCGAAATTCATAAATATTTGGTTAGACATGAAATTTGGATAGAAATCGAGGCAGAGCGCACATGGGTTTAAGGGTAATACTTTTCAGTTAGGCTGTCACCGTTCACCCTGAGCTTGTCGAAGGGTGCGTCCCTAAGCCGTTCATGCTTCGACAAAGCCTGTCCTGAGCGAACCGTTCGTCCCTTCGAGAGCCTCAGGGCGAACGGTGAGTCGAAGGGCTCAGCACGAACGACTTAAATGAACAGCATTGGGTTTAAGGGCGATATTTTGAAAAGACATAATCTTTATCTTTCTGACCCAAATGGCAATTATAGCAGCCCTTTCCTCCGTCTTTGACAAAGGAATTTTTCGTATCCTTTTCAAAAGCGTCAAACCCCCAACCCCCTGTCTCCTTGAACTTTTTGGAGTCTTTTTGCATCACCCCGACAAATTTTCTCGCTCCCTCCACATAAGCTCCCTGATCTACAGTTGCCTCTAAAAGGTCAAAGACGATGACCGTTCCATCCGGGAAATCTCCCCCCTTCCTGTAAGCCTCCAGACCCTTTTTGTTTACATAAATATGATGAAGGCCGCTGAAGGGATTGTAAAGGGGGTGTTTCGGATCATGGATGAGCATGGACTTCACATGGGGCCAATCTCTGTATCCCACAGGATAGGCCACCTTCGCTTTCTCTTGGGCAAGAGAAAGGCTTCCGGAGAGAAGAGCAACAGACAATAGAGAAATAAAGAGGACTTTTTTCATCATTTTTCTCCTTTCATAGGGAAATAAAAACAGATATAAAAATTTTAAATCATCCATCTTGATTAAGCAAATTTATTTCTGAGAATCCCCTTTGGAAAAAGGGGTGTTCAAAAGAGTTAAATCACGTTATAATTTTTAAAATAAACAGGGGAGGTAGCATATGGAGATTAAAAAGATAGGAGTGATTGGAGCGGGGCAGATGGGTAGTGGGATTGCAGAGGCGGCCGTCACCTCCGAATTTAATGTTTTGATGAGGGATGTAAATCAGGATGCGGTTGAAAAGGGGAGAATGAGGATCATCACCGATTTGGATAGGCGAGTTCAAAAAGGAAAGATGACATCTACGGAGAAAGAGGAGACCATTCAAAGACTTTCTATAACGGTGAAGATGGAGGATTTCAGAGATTGCGATTTCATCATCGAAGCCGCTGTGGAGAACATCCCTTTGAAGTGGGAGATTTTTAAAAAACTGGAGGAGGTGGCCGGACCGGAAACAATCCTTGCCAGCAACACCTCATCGATCTCGATCACACGGATCGCCTCTGTCACCCGAAAGCCGGATCGTGTGATCGGCATGCATTTCTTCAATCCGGCGCCTGTGATGAAGTTGATCGAGATCATCCGGGGGTTGGTGACGTCGGATGAGACCTTTCAGATTACAAAAGAATTAAGTTTAAAACTCGGGAAAACCCCTCTGGAAGCAAGCGATTTTCCAGGGTTTGTATCGAGCCGGTTGATCTTTAGCTATATGAACGAGGCCGTCTATGCCCTTTACGAAGGTCTGGGAAAAGCGGAGGATATTGATGCAATCATGAAGATGGGAGCCAATCATCCCATGGGCCCTCTGGAATTAGCCGATTTTGTGGGACTGGACACGGTTCTCTCTGTGATGAGCGTTCTTCAGGAGGGTTTTGGAGATAAATACCGGCCCTGTCCTCTTCTCCTGAAATATGTGGATGCCGGATATTTAGGAGTCAAAACAGGCAGAGGTTTTTACCATTATGGAGGCAAGAGATGATCGGGTTCGACTTAACACCAGAGCAGAAGTCCCTTCAGGAGAAGGCCAGACGATTTGCAAAAGAGGTGATCCTCCCCGTGGCAGCCCAGCATGATGGGGATGGGACTTTCCCTTTAGACCTTATGGAGAAGGCCCATCAGGAGGGTTTTTTCACCCCTCTGGTCCCTAAGGAATATGGCGGGCAGGGCTTAGGGGTTTTAGATACCTGCATCTTCTCTGAAGAACTGGCGGCGGGCTGCATGGGAATCTATGTCTCCATCTTCGTAAGCACTTTAGCCCTCTTTCCCATTATTAAATTCGGGACGGAAGAGCAGAAGGAACGATTCCTCAGTCCCTTCTGCTCTCGGTTCAGCATTGCCTCTTACTGCCTGAGTGAGGTGACAGGTGGATCTGACCCGGCTTCGATGCGAACGACTGCCGTCCTCGATGGCGACCATTATGTCCTCAATGGAACGAAGATGTGGATCACCAATGGGGGATATGCCGATTTCTACGTGGTGTTTGCAACGACCGATCCCGGGAAGAGACATAAAGGGATCATCTGTCTTATTGTCCCCTCCAATTTAGAGGGAGTGAGCCATGGAGAGCCCATTGACAAGATGGGCCAGAGGGCGTCGAATACGACTGCGGTGACATTTAATCATGTCAGAATTCCCAGAGAAAATTTATTGGGAGGAGAGGGCGACGGATTCAAGAAGGCGATGGCCGCCCTTGACATCACCCGCCCGATGATCGCTATAGGAGCAGTGGGGATTGCCCGGTCGGCCATGGAGTTGGCCACACAGTATGCGAAGAAACGAATTCAATTCGGAGTTCCGATCGCCCAGCATCAGGCCATTCAGTTCTTATTGGCGGACATGTCAAAGGATATCGAGGCCGCCAGGCTTCTGGTCTATAAAGCGGCCTGGCTTGCAGACCAGGGAGTGAAGAATTCGAAAGAGGCGGCCATGGCCAAGGCCCTTGCCTCGGATATCGCCATGCGAGTGACAACGGATGCGGTTCAAATCTACGGGGGATTGGGATATACGAAGTGGCACCCTGTTGAGAAATTGATGAGAGATGCCAAGGCCATTCAGATCTATGAAGGGACTGCCCAGATCATGAGGTTGATCATCGCCCGACAGATGCTCCAGGAAGTTGAAAGAACCTTTTAGACCCAAACCAGGCGAATGTTTCAGCCGCAAATAGCCCTCGAAGGAATAAAGAAATTAACCTTCTCCCTTTCCAAGGTTAATTCCTCTCTCTTCCCTCCAGGAAGTTCCACTTCAACCAACATTCGCCTTTCCTTATCATCCAGCTCATAGCATGAACATCGTTTTATTCCTTTAATGACATACATCACTCTCACCTCTTTTCAATCTAAAATTAATCACCCATTTTCGGAAAATCAAGGGAAGCCCATTTGCCAAAAAGGACCGCGGAGGCAGTGTTTTAAGAAGGAGGGGCGCTCTGTCACGAATGCGAAAATTTGTATGTCAGACCCGGGGCAACCACCGGCTTTTGGGAGTAAAATCCAGCCTGATGCCTTCATTCTTTTTGGCTGTGGTGATCTCGGCCCAAGAAATAGTTGACCCAGGAAGAGGTCTGATCCAGGGCCCAATTGCGGGGGGGAGTATATCCCTCCTTTAGAGATTCTTCTTCTCCATAAGGTTTGAGCCTGTTGTAAGCACGCACATAGATACACTTCTTCTTTTGGGGATAGACTTCACACCATCCCTCCAGAGAACCTCCACATTGGCCGTTGAAGAGATATTTAGGGCATTGTGAATGGGGACAGATAAAGGCGACCTCCAACAGGGTGCAATCGCCGCATCGACGGCAGCGTGAACTGACAAACTTAATCCAGTATTCCCATTCCGTTACAGGGCCTTCCAGTCGGGTCCCCTCGATCTTTTTGAAAAACCATTTTGCCGGCCTGAAAAGGGGGGCATCGGGAGTAAACATCAGGTGGTGAAAGAAACGCATGATGGCATGCCCCGGACTCTTCCGCGGTTTTGTTAATCTATTAACGGGAACCTCTGTGTTCAGGCCTGTATTCCGATCCTTCTCAAAGATATAAAAACCATTTTTCTGAGGAAAGGAGAATTCGTGAACCCATTCCTCCCAGTTCAGAAAAAACTCCTTTCCCTTCTCGATTACCCATTCCACATCTTCATGGACCAGGTTCGGTCCTCCAATATGGACCCCGTCATAGCCGATCCCCTTCAAGATGGCGATCAATTTTGCGGCCCTTGTGAGGCGGGCAGATTTCCCCTTGTCAGGTCTTTTAGCTTCCTCTTCGTAGACCCGGTAGAGTTCATCCGTGACAACACATCCCGGGACACCCCCTCGGTTCATCACTTTCGCTACAGGTTGATTGAGGATGTAGACATTTCCAATAATGGGGATTTGAAAGGCATTTCGGCGCATAAACCGGAGGAGTTCGTCAAATTTCCGGGCATCGAAGCCGACCTGGGTAATCAAAAAGTCCGCCCCCGACTTCACTTTTTTGTAAAGTTTATAGTACTGTGCCATCACCTCCGATTCATATTTTTTAAATGGGGAGAGGGTGCAACCTTTGAAAAAATGGGTGGGAGGAAGTCGCACTCCTCCCCCGGGGGCCTTTCCATCAATTTCAAGTCCCTGGTTCATCTTATTGATAAGATGGATGAGCTGAATAGAGTCGAGGTCGAAGACAGGTTTTGCCTTTCCCTCAAATCCATAGAGGGGAAAGTCACCGGTCATCAAAAGGAGGTTTGAAATCCCGATTCGATCCAGGGAATAGAGAGTGGATTCAATCTGATTTCGATTCTTATCTTTGCAGGTGAAGTGAATAATCGGATCAAAGCCCAGGCGGGAGACTTCGAGACCGATCACGTTAGGAGAGAGGGCTGGATGACCTCCGGGGTTATCGGTAATGGAGACGGCGTGGACAAGCCTTGCCCCGGCCGCTTTCTCAACAATTCGTAAAAGATCATCCTGGGTTTTTCCCCGGGATCCCCTTCCGGGCACGAGCTCAAGGGTGTAGACAAACTCTTTTCTCCCGAGGAGGGCTTCTTTGAATCGGTTTTTCCCCATGGATGTTTGATGCAGTGTTTTACGCTCCCCCCCAGCGCGCTCAATGGAAATTATTTCGTTAATTCTTTCGCGTAATCAACCATCCCCTGGAAATCAACCACCACCACAGGATCATTTCCAACCACCCAGGCATCATGCCCTGTTGGCAGCAAGGATACATCCCCAGCCTTGCATTCTATTTCTTTACCATCATCCATCTTAATTCTTAGCGTCCCGGACACATGATACTGGAAATGGGGAGCTTCACAACTGCCCGTCTTTGACAGTGGTTTAACAGATTCAGACCACTTCCATCCAGGCTGGAAGGTTGCTCGTCCAATAGCGGCTCCCCCAATGTTTATGAGTTCCAATTTCCCTTTATCGAATGTCCGCACCTCTTCCGGGTTGTTCAGGCTCTTTTTTTCGGCTGTTTTCATCTTTTATCTCCTTTCTTTATAAGGTGAGAGGCTACGGACCCGAAATATTCTCTCAGAAAATTCCAGAAGTCCAATCCCGGGGCTCGCTCTACGCTACCCAAGCCCTCCCTTCCAGGACGCGAGGCTTGGGAACGCTTTACCATTCAAGCCATTCAGCATTCCTAAACTGAAGTGCAAACAGTGGTTTACCCCACCGCTTAACAGCAGCAACAAACCCCGCCACAGCATGGATCATAGGAGGATGCTTCGTACCAACAGCAATCATACATAGAGGACGTTGGATCTTTGGATTTTTCTTTCGTCGTTTTTTTATCGTTTTTTTTCATTATCAACACCTTCCTTTCAATCTAAAAATAATCACTCCTCTTGAAGAGATCAAGGAGGTTCAAAGGCTTATTGTACATTTCATAGAAGCGGGGTGATTTAAGATGAAAAGATGGGGAGTTAAATGTAAAAAGCCCTTCCTCATCGGAAGGGCTCCAAGTCTGAAGGGAACCTCTAATAATTCCGAATTCGTCACTCCCGCGAAGGCGGGAGTCCAGTATTTTCAATACCTTCTGGATTCCGGCTTTCGCCGGAATGACATTTTTAGAGGTAGCCTGAAGTGTTACTGGATTGGAACGTTCACCTTTTGCTCCCAGCCCCGGATGGGTGCGTTGATCCTGAGGAGGCCGTTTTCATACCTGGCCGCTGTCTTGTCAGTCAAAACATCATGGGCTAACATAAAGCAACCCGCGTATTCGGTATCCTCACCCCTTGGGGCTGAGACACAAAAGCTGTCTTTCCTCATGTCAAGTTTGATGTCCTTCTTGTCAACACCCGGCATCTCCATTTCCACCGTGAGGTGTCCTTGGTCCCTGTCATGGGAGATGCAGACACATGGGGTAACTTTTACTTTGGTGTCCATAAAAACACCTCCTTTCGATAAAAAGATAGGGACGAGGAATTGGCATTTCAAGGTGAATTCGCCGATTTTGTATGGTATAAATAATTAGTTCAGTTGTGTTCTCAATGCTTCGTTGTTTTAGCTTGAAGGGGGATGAAGTATGGAAGAAGGGATAGATGTAAAAAACATTGGACTCCGTGGGGTAAAGGTGGCGGATACCCGCATCTCCGACGTCGATGGAGAGAAAGGGGTTCTTATTTATCGGGGATACAATATTATTGATCTGGCCAAATCTTCTACCTTTGAGGAGGTTTCCTTTCTTCTCTTGAACGACCGCCTCCCGACCCAGGAGGAATTGAAGAGATTTCAATCAGAACTTGTCCCCGAAAGAAAGATCCCCGAAACTATTTTCGAGATTATGAAGAGGTTGCCGAAATCCGCCAATCCAATGGATGTGTTGCAATCCATTGTTCCGATTTTGGGAACCTATGATCTTCAATTAAACGAGGAGACCAGGGAGGCGAATTTGAAAAAAACCTTCCGGTTAATGGCAAAATTGCCCGGCATTGTCGCAGCATGGGATCACATCCGGAAGGGAAAAGAACCTATCCTTCCCCGCTCTGATCTGACTCATGCCGGGAATTTTTTATTTATGTTATCCGGTTCTCTTCCCAATCCCGATACCGCCAGAGACTTCGATATTTGTCTCGTCCTTCACGCGGAGCATTCTTTTAATGCCTCCACCTTTGCAGGAAGGGAAGTCGCCTCGACACATGCCCATCTTTATGCCTCCATTACGGCTGCCCTTGGAGCCCTTTCCGGAGAACTTCACGGAGGGGCCAATAGCGAAGTGATGAGGATGTTACTGGAGATTGAAGAGGTAGATCGCGTCAAATCCTGGGTGAGGGAGAAACTCCAGAAGGGTGGAAAAGTGATGGGAATGGGACACGCGGTTTACCATACCGAAGACCCGAGGGCCACGATCCTTCGCAAGACCAGTGAAAAACTGGCGGAGCGCACTGGAGGCCGGAAGTGGTACGACATCACCCGGACCATCGAGTCAGCCACCAAAGAAGAATTCCGGAAGCTCAAAGGAAAGGAAATTTACCCCAATGTCGATTTCTTCAGCGCCTCGGTCTATCATATGATGAACATCCCAGCGGATCTCTTCACGCCGGTTTTTGCCATTTCACGGATCTCAGGATGGGCCGCACACATCATCGAAGAGAAGTTTGCCGAGGCTCAACCCAAAGCCGAACTCTACCGCCCGGATGCCGATTATATCGGGACATACTGCGGCCCCCAGGCCTGCGAGTATGTCCGCATTGAAGAGCGAACTAAATAACCTCCAGAAAGGTCACAGCTGACCTCTTATTAACAGCAGCACACCCCGCCACAGCAGGGATCATAGTAGGAGGCTTCATACCAGCAGCAATCATACTTAGAAGGAGTTGCCTTTTTTGCTTTTTCCGTCCTGCTTTTTTTATCATTTTTTTTCATCATCAACACCTCACTTTCAATTTAAATTTAATCACTCCTTGTTAATAGATCAAGGAAAGTCAAAGGCGATCTGCTCTTTTCTTGAGAGGGAACCGGCCATGGGATGAAAGGAAGGGCTGCTGAAGTAAAAGAACCCTTCTTAAAACTTCAGAAGGGCTTTACGGTTCGATTTGAAACACGAACTATTGAACTGGAACAAGTACATTTTGTCCCCAGTTCTTCATTGGCGCAAAGATCCTGAGAAGGCCACTCTCGTATTCGGCCTCTACCTTTTCCGGCACGACCTCGTGGGCCAACCAGAAGCAACCCGAATATTCGGCATCTTCGCCCCTTGGAGCCGAGATGCAGAAACCGTCCTTTTTCATGTCCAGTTTAATATCCTTTTTTTCAACCCCTGGGAGTTCCATCTCAATATTCAGACGTCCATTTTTGTCGTCATGAGTGATACAGACACAGGGGGCTAATAGTATTTTCTTGTTCATAAGAACACCCCCTATCTCAATTTAAAGATAAGAATCGGTTTTTGAAAATTCAAGGTGAATAGAGGTCGAAATTATGGTATAAAATAATAAAGCCCCTGTTTAAGATAAAACCCTTGGTTGGAGGGATGAGAAAACCTATGGGAATGACTTTGGCCGAGAAGATATTGAGCGAGCATGCCGGAAAAAAAGTTCAGGCCGGGGAAATCGTTATTGTCCAAACCGATCTCGCCTATGCGCAGGATGGAACGGGTCCCTTGGCTGTCAGAAAGATTCAGGAGATGGGATTTGAAAAGGTTTTCAACCCACGAAAGACCATCTTCTTTTTGGATCACGCCGCTCCCAGCCCGAAATTTGAATTGAGCAACGATCATACTTTTTTAAGGGGATTTTCGGAGAGGACAGGATGCCGGATATCTGATGTGGGATACGGCATCTCCCATCAGGTCGTGGCTGAAGAGGAAGTGAAACCCGGGGATGTGGTCATCGGAGCCGATTCCCACACCTGCACTGGAGGGGCTCTTTCGGCCTTCGCCACTGGAGTGGGGTCTACGGATGCGGCTGTTGCCATGGCCCTCGGCAAAATCTGGTTCAGAGTGCCAGAGACGATCCGGGTTGTCATGAACGGGAAACTCCCTGCCGGTGTTTATGGAAAGGATATCATCCTTCATCTGATCGGGAAGATCGGCGCTGCTGGAGCAACCTATAAAGCTCTGGAGTTCGCTGGAGATGCGATTGAGCATCTTGAGATGGCAGGAAGGATGACCATTGCCAATATGGCTGTGGAGGCGGGAGCAAAAGTGGGGATCTTTTCCTCCGATGAGATCACCCGAGACTGGTTGAATCGGATGGAGAGGCCCGAGGATTTTAGAGAATTAGCCTCCGACTTGGATGCTATCTATGAGAAAACGATTGAGATCGATGCAAAGCCCCTCAAACCCACTATTGCCTGTCCTCATCAGGTAGACAATACCAGGACCATTGACGAGATCGGTGAAGTCAGTGTGAACCAGGTCTATCTCGGGACCTCCTGCAATGGAAGACTGGAAGACCTCCGGATCGCAGCCGACATATTAAAAGGAAAGAAGATCCATCCCAAGATCCGGATGATCGTTACCCCTGGCTCCCGTTTGGTCTATTTAGAAGCCCTTAAGGACGGGACAATGGAGATCCTCATCGAGGCAGGCGCTCTGGCCATGCCTCCTGGGTGCGGGGCCTGCGTTGGGCTTCATGAAGGCGTTTTAGGAGACGGCGAAGTTTGCCTGGCAACACAGCCCAGAAATTTTCAAGGAAGGATGGGAAGTCCGAATTCGTTCATCTATCTGGGTTCTCCGGCTGTCGCGGCAGCTACAGCCATCGAAGGAAAGATTGCTGATCCGAGAAAGTATCTTTGAATTCACCTTATCCCTCTCCCCTGAGAGACTGTGTCGTAATGGGGAAATAGTAAAAAATGTCATGCTGAACTTGTTTCAGCATCTAATAAAATCAACGGCTTAGAGACCCTGAAATAAATTCAGGGTGACAAAACAGTAATTACGACACAGTCTCTGACGGGAGAGGGCAGGGGTGAGGGAGATCTAAGGAGGGACATGAAAGGAAGAGCTTGGAAATTCGGCGATGCCATCAGCACCGATCATATCATCCCGGGCCGGTATTTTTATTTGCGGTCAAACCTTCCTGAACTCGCGAAACATATCTTTGAATACGAAAAGCCAAATTTTTCAGAAAAGGTGTCCCGAGGCGATTTCATCGTAGCAGGCCATAACTTTGGTCAGGGTTCGAGCCGGGAGCATGCCGCCATCGTGGTCAAGATGAATGGCATCCAGGCTGTTCTGGCAAAGAGTTTCGCCAGAATCTTTTACCGAAACTGTTTTAATAGTGGACTGCCTGCCGTGATCTGTGATACTGATAAATTTGGTGAAGGAGATGTTTTAGAGCTTTTCCTGGATGAAGGGAGGATTATTAACTACAGTCGGAATGAAACCGTCTCCTTCATCCCAATTCCACCTGTGATGAAGCAAATCCTCAGCGATGGCGGACTGGTCGAGCATGTGAAGAAGTACGGAGATATAAGATTAAACCTTTAACCCCTCCCCCCCTTATAACTCCCCCTTCCCCCCTCTTATCTTAAGAGGGGGAAGATGGATGGGGGCGTTAGATTGGGAGGCGAGGTGGGGTTAGGGGCAAAGGAGGAGATTATGGAATGGGTGAAAGCTTTCGGCAGTTTGATCGGAAGGGTTCTTCTCGTTCTCATCTTCCTCAATTCGGGAATCGGGAAGATCGGAAACTTTGAAGGGACAGCCCAGTATATGGCAAAGTTCGGGATGCCTTTTACCTCTTTCTTCCTCTTTGGCGCCATCGTTTTTGAACTGGCGGGAAGCCTCAGCGTCATCCTGGGATATTTCACCCGGTTTGGATCGCTTCTCATCCTCATCTTTTTGATTCCAACCACACTCATCTTTCACACCCATTTTGCCGATCGCATCCAGATGATCATGTTCATGAAGAACGTGAGCATGCTTGGAGGATGTCTCCTGCTTTTCTCCGCAGGACCGGGGCGACTGAGTCTCGATTACTTTTTAAGGAGAAAGAAAACCTGACAATGAATTTCAAATCTTTTGAGGTCTGGTGGAAGGCCTTCCGGTTTCACTATGCCTCCGCCAGTTTTATGCCGGGAATATTAGGAGGGATGATCGCCTGGACATACGATGTGCAGTTCCATCCCGGATACTTCCTCCTGGTGATGCTGGGTTTGATCCTCAATCATCTGGCCCTCAATATGACGGATGACTATTATGACTTCCGCCATCTGGTCGATGCTTTCGATTCGCATGGGAATCCTTATTCCGGCGGGAGCGGCACTCTTTCAAAGGGTTTGATCCGTCCTGATCAGATGCGCCATGTCTTTGCGAGCTTCTATATCATCGCAATCGGGACTGGAATATTTTTAGGAATTTTGAGAGGATCTTTTGTTCTTTTCCTTTTAGCGTTTGGCTTTTTCTGCGCCTTCTTTTATACGGCTCCTCCCATTCGATTCGGCTACAGGGGGCTCGGGGAAATCGCCCAGCTCCTCTGCTTCGGTCCGGGCATCGGTCTCGGAGCTTACTATGTCCAGACGCAGAAGCTCTCATGGGAAGCCTTCTGGGGAACGCTTCCTTTTGGGATGATGCTCTTTTCGATGATCACGATCAATGAAATCCCGGATTATCTTGAAGACAGGAGGGCTGGAAAACTGAACCTGGTCGCCCGCTTTGGAAAGGAGACAGGAGTGAGACTCTTTATTCTGAGCCTCCTTTCGGCTTATGGCGCCATCCTGACGGGCATCTTTTTAGGGAAGATTCCTATTATTGGATTGATCTCCATGCTGACCCTTCCCATTGCCTTCAAGACCGTTTCCATTTTAAAGGCTCACTATCAGGATCCCGCTAAAATGGCGCCCGCCAATCTGGGAATGATCTGCACCCATAATTTTACTGCAATTCTGCTTATCATCGCTTACACCATTGTCGGCTTTAAGAAAGTTAACCTATTATCATCGTTTCTTCCTTTGTTCACATTAATAATTCTTTATCTACCCATTGCAAAACTGATCTCGAAAGCCTTATTGACCAAAAGGAAGGAGGAAGCTATATGACGAAAGAGGAGTTTTATCTTTTAGGGTTCACCGGCGCCGAATGACCCCACTGCCATCAGGTGGAACCTCTCGTGGAGAGGTTGGAGGATGAGGAGGGGGTCAAGGTGGCGAAGCTTGAGGTCTGGCATAATGAGGCCAATGCTAAACTGATGAGAGAATACGACAAGGGCTTTTGCGGAGGAGTCCCGTTCTTCTTCAACAAGAAAACGGGAAAGTGGATCTGTGGCTCGGCAGATTACGAACGATTGAAGAAGTGGGCGTTGGAATAACATGATTGGAATAATGGAGTAATGGAAGCATGGAATAGTGGGTTAATCGAAAAATAGAAGGTTAAGGCTAAGGCTAAGGTTAAGGTTAAGAAAAGCTCGACCTAAACCTTAACCTCAGCCTCAAAGCGTTCAACCCATTATTCCAACATCCCAATATTCCATCATTCCATTTCGGAGGAGGTTCCTATGGGTTTGTTTGATGATTATCATCCCCTGAAAGGGAAGATGTTCCAGATGCTTAAGCCTGATGGGACGCTTTATTCGGAGATGGAGGCGCCGCTCAACGATCAGGAGACGCTCCAGCTTTATCAGAGGATGGTCTTCATCCGGCTGGCTGATCAAAAGGCCTTGATGCTCCAGCGACAGGGAAGAATGGGAACCTATGCGCCTGTCTGGGGCCAGGAGGCCTGTCAGGTTGGAAGTGCCTATCTTCTTCAAAAAGGGGATTGGGTTTTTCCAGCCTTCAGGGAATTGGCCGTAAGCCTGATGATGGGGATTCCCCTCAAAACAATCTATCTCTACTGGATGGGCAATGAGGAGGGAAGCCGCGCGCCAGAAGGGATGAATGTCATGCCTGTATCGATCCCTGTTGGAACACATCCCCTTCATGCGGTTGGAGTGGCCTGGGCGGCAAAAATCCGGGGGGATAAAATTGTGACCATCGCCTATTTTGGAGATGGTGCAACCTCCAAAGGCGATTTTCATGAAGCGATGAACCTTGCAGGAGTCTTTAAAACTCCGAGCATCTTCTTCTGTCAGAATAACCAGTTTGCCATCTCCGTTCCAAGAAAGATCCAGACTGCTTCGGAGACGATTGCCCAGAAGGCGATGGCCTATGGAATGGATGGAATTCAGGTGGATGGAAACGATCTCTTTGCTGTTCATACCGCAACAAAGGAAGCAGTCGATAAAGCACGTTCCGGAGGAGGGGCTACCCTTATCGAGGGAGTGACCTACAGGTTTGGTCCTCATACCACAGCCGATGATCCAACCAAATACAGGACGGATGAAGAGATAGAGCGATGGAAACCTTTAGATCCATTGGTGAGATTGAGGCTTTATCTCAAAGGGAAGGGACTCTGGAGCGATGAAGTAGAAAAGCAAATGACTGAAGAGGCGCAGAAAGAAATTGACCAGGTAGTGAAGGAGGCTGAAGCGGTTCCAGTGCCTGAGGTAGAAGATATTTTTAAATATGTCTATGCGGAGATGACGCCGCAGTTGAAAGAACAGATGGAGTATTTGAAGTCAACGCTTTAATCGCATAGAGCGAAGGGCATAGGGTATAGGGTAAAAATATATTTAAAAAAATATTTGGAATTTCAGGTATGTGTCATCCTGAACTTGTTTCAGGATCTGACACTTTGGATAAATCGAGATGCTGAACTAAATTCAGCATGACGACTGCCGTTTCTTTAATGGTAGAAGAATATTCTCATATTGAACTTGTAAGTATCCAAAGTTGAATGACAGGAGAAAATAAAGTTATGCCCAGACTCAATATGGTAGAAGCAATCAACCTCACTCTTCGGGAGGAGATGGAAAGGGATGATCGAATCGTTGTCCTGGGTGAGGATGTGGGCCGCGAGGGCGGGGTCTTTCGTGTGACCGATGGACTCCAGGCGAAGTTCGGCGACCAACGGGTGGTTGACACCCCTCTCGCGGAGACAGGAATCGTGGGCACGGCCATGGGCATGGCCCTGTATGGACTGCGGCCGATTGCGGAGATTCAGTTTGATGGTTTTCTCTATCCCTGCCTCGATCAGATTACCAACCACATCGGCCGGATTCGGAATCGATCGAGGGGAAGGTTCACCTGCCCCTTGGTCATAAGGGTTCCTTATGGAGGTGGCATCCATGCCCCTGAACATCATTCCGAAAGCCCTGAGGCCATCCTGGCACATACGCCAGGGATCAAAGTGGTCATCCCATCCACTCCCTCTGAGGCGAAAGGGTTGCTCCTTTCGTCGATCCGTGACCCCGACCCGGTCATCTTTCTTGAACCCAAACGCATCTACCGGGCCATTCGCGAGGAGGTTGAGGAAGGAGACTATACCATTCCATTGGGCAAAGCCCGATTGGTTCAGGAAGGCAGGGATGTAACAGTCATCGCATGGGGCGCAATGGTGAGAGAGGTTTTGAATGCGGCTGGAGAATTGAAAGGGGATAAGGTCGATATGGAGATCATCGATCTTAGAACGATCTCGCCCATGGATGTGGATGCGATCATCGCCTCTGTTCGAAAGACAGGAAGAGCGGTCGTTGTCCATGAGGCGCCAAAGACCTGCGGCCTGGGTGCGGAGATCATTGCTGTTATCAACGAAAAGGCTTTTCTCTCGCTTCAGGCACCCATCGAAAGGGTGACAGGATTCGATATTCCTATGCCCTTGTTGAAGTCGGAACATTACTATCTTCCCAATCCCAAGAGAATTGTGATGGCGGTGAAAAAGGTGATGAGTTTTTAACAAATCCAGGTTGAGGCTAAGGTTGAGGTTGAGCAAAAAATAGATTTTTTCTTAGACTGAACCTTAACCTCGACCTTAACCTTAGGAGGTCTGAGATGGCATTCGAATTCAAGTTTCCTGATATCGGAGAGGGATTAACAGAAGGAGAGATTGTTCGCTGGCTGGTTAAAGAAGGGGATGAGGTTAAAGAGGGGCAGCCTCTTGTTGAGGTGGAGACCGACAAGGCCCTTGCTGAGATACCTTCTCCTGCGACCGGAGCGGTACTCAAAATACTTGCCAAAGAGAAGGAGATCGTGAAGGTGGGGCAGGTGATCGTTGTTATCGGAGAGAAAGGAGAAGCATTGGCCGCTCCACCTCCGAGACCCAGATCAGTGGGGGTTGTGGGTGAACTGGAGGAGGCCCCTGAAGAAGCCCCGTCCGTAACATTTGCAGCAGAACCGGTTAAAACAGTCCTGGCCAGCGAACATGCGCTTGCCACTCCTGCTGTTCGAGCCCTGGCAAAGGAGCTGGGGGTTGATATTAATAAGGTGAAAGGATCCGGCCCTGAAGGAAGGGTCCTGGAAAAGGATGTCCGTCAGTTCGCCGGGACTAAGGAGAAGCCTCCGGAGCCGGAAAAGAAAGTGATAAAAGTAAAGAAATATGACCTTTACGGCTATGTGGATCGAATTCCGTTAAGAGGGGTTCGGCGCTCCATTGCCAGGGCCATGGTCAAATCAAAATATACGGCACCCCATGTAACTACGATGGATGAAGCGGATGTCACAGAATTGTGGAAGATCAGAGAGAAAGAGAAGAAGCCGGCTGAGAAGAAGGGGGTTAAATTGACTATCCTGCCTTTCATCATCAAAGCTGTGATCGCAGGCTTGAGTGAGCATCCCTATCTCAATGCAACCCTGGATGATGAAAATGAGGAGATCATTCTGAAAAAGTATTTTAACATTGGAGTTGCTACTGACACACCTGAAGGCCTAATGGTCCCTGTGGTGAAGAATGCAAAGGATAAATCCATCCTCCAGATAGCGCAAGAATTAACCCAGTTGGTTGAGAAGGCAAGAAACCGAACGATTGATCTCGCCGATTTGAAGGGGGGAACTTTTACCATTTCAAACTATGGGGCATTGGGGGGAATTTTTGCGACACCGATCATCAACTACCCCGAAGTGGCGATCCTGGGTGTCGGAAAAATCAGAGAGATGCCTGTTGTGAGAAATGGGAAGTTAGTGGTTCGAAAAATTCTCAGCCTGGCCCTCTCCTTTGATCACCGGGTGGTCGATGGGGCGGAGGGGGCACGATTCCTCAACACGGTGATCACCCGGCTCGAAGACCCGGACCTGATTCTGCTGGAGACCTGAGATATGTCAATTGACGAAATGTCAGGATTTGTTACCCGTCAATTAGTGGGCCGATTTATTGAAGGACCTTGAAGTTGAGGCTTGTCAGTATCTGATCACCCTCTCTGGCTTCAGCCTTCCAGTTTCCGGTGTGTTGCGGCCGGAAGGTCAGGTAACTATAAACGGACCAGGCAGGAGGCTTGACATCCATTTCGATTCGATGGAACTCTTTTCCTTCCAATAACCAGACATGGGCGATTTTCCCTGTTCTGGAAGCCTTGATTCTTGTGAAGAAGTAGCCCCTTTGATGGTTGGAGGTAAATTCCGAAGCATTTCCCGTGAGGAACTGCTGGTCATTCTCTTTCTCAATGCTTGTTCCCATGCCCGCCTCAAGAATTTCAAAGGCGGAAGTCAGCTGTGTTTCCACTTCCTTGCTTTCTAACTCTTGTATCTCTTTTGGTTGTGCTACCTCATGGGTCTGCTTTCCTTCCTCTCGCTGAGTGGCTGTAGCGGGCGATACAGGAAAGAGTATCGAAGATGTGGGTTTCTCTTCTTTGGGGTCGTGCATAAGGTAGGCAATAAAGAGCGATGAGAGGAGAAACGCTGCGATGATGAGAGAAGATAAGAGTAATGATCTGTTATTCTTTTTCGGGGGTGAGGCCTCCGGCAGCGGCACGGGAGGTTCCGGTGGAAGAAGACTTTTTAGATAATTTTCATATAGGTAAAGAATATCTTTCTCATCGAGGGCAAGGTATTTAGCGTAGACTTTCAGGTATCCTTTGACATAAAGAGGGGGAGGAAGATGATCGTATCTGTCCTCTTCAATGGCCTCGAGATGGTGCTCTTTTATTTTAGTGATTGAACAGATTTTCTCCAGTGAGATGTTCCGCATCTCTCTTTCTTTTTTCAAAATTCTTCCAGGAGCCTCTGCCATAACCTATTCTGAAGAAGAGTTTTAAAATTTTAAATAGATGCAAACCCAAGATGGATTCTTCACCAATAGATAGGTTAGCAATTGCCGTGCCAACCCGCTTAAATCGTAACATATTGAAACTTAAAGGTATTGTTAAAATTTAGGGTTTTAAAATAGTCGATGTAGTGCCAAATTTTTGCCCAGAATTGACAATTTGTCGTGTTGTCACGGGAAACCCCCTGCTTGAATTTTTAGCTGGGAAACTTGACAGATGGTTTGGAATGGCTTAATATCAGGAAAAGCTGATATTACTGATTAATCTGTTTTGTCAGAGAAGCTGTAACGGGAGGCGACGCCATGCCAAAGAAGAGTCAAAGGGTTTCATTTTGCGGACCCGTGGATAAGGGAATGTCTTGTTGCAAGGTCGAGTCGATCATCAGCGTCGATGAGCGGGGGCAGATGGTGCTCCCAAAAGATTTGAGGGAAAAAGCAAAGATTCGTGCGGGTGACAAATTGGCTCTCATCAGTTGGGATAAAGAGGGGGAGATTTGTTGCCTCTATTTAATCAAGACGGAACACCTTGCAGACCGTGTGAAGGATTTTCTCGGCCCCATGATGAAGGAGGTATAGAAGATTATGATGGGTGAATCAAAATGTTACACCTCGGCTCAACAGAGCGGTTGTTCTCAAAACACAAGCTGTTGACCCCCGGTAGTAAAGGCTCAGGTGAGCCTTCCCGATCTAAAACAGCCTTTTGTGAGCGGAGCCCTTCAAACGCCGGTGGGTTTGGTTCCACAGGTTTTATCTTCTCTCACCCCGAGCGATCATCTTGGGAGCTTCAAGGCACGATGGGGAATCGGCCGCATGCATTATGTTGTTGAGCCCGGTCTTTATGCGCTGGGAACGCCAGATGAGAAATCTCCGGTCATGGTTACGGCCAGTTACAAAATGAGCTTTGACAGACTCCGAGAAGCCTTACCCGGTCGGAACATGTGGATACTGGTCCTCGATACAAAAGGGATCAATGTCTGGTGTGCGGCAGGGAAGGGGACTTTTGGAACAATGGAACTCGTGAGCCGAATCGAATCGAGTGGCCTGACACAGATTGTCTCACACCGGGAATTGATTCTGCCCCAGTTGGCTGGCCCCGGGGTGACGGCTCATGAGGTTAAAAAATTATCGGGATTTAAAGTTATTTACGGGCCCATTCGGGCAACAGACCTTCCGGCTTTTCTCGATGCAGGATTGAAGGCGACACCGCAGATGAGAATCAAGACTTTTCCAATCGGGGAGAGGATAGCACTCATCCCCATTGAACTTGTCGCCGCCCTAAAGGCAGGGCTTATTCTCATGGCCATTCTGTTTCTGATCACTTTTTTAGGAAGGTCAGGGGAGGGCTGGGCGAATGCCTTGCATCAGGGTCTCTTCTCCGCACTGGCCATTCTGATTGCCATTCTATCCGGGGCAGTGTTAACACCCGCCTTACTGCCCTGGCTGCCGGGCCGGGCTTTTTCAATTAAAGGTGTTTCAGTGGGGTTATTCACTGCTGTTCTCTTTGTCGTTTTTCGATTGAATCAGGGGATCACATTGGCAGGACGTTTTGAGATGCTGGCATGGCTCCTGCTCATACCTGCGTTTTCTGCTTTTATGGCGATGAATTTTACAGGAGCCTCGACCTATACCTCTCTCTCAGGAGTGAAAAAAGAGATGAGATGGGCCGTGCCGTTTCAGATTGGGGCAGGGATCATTGGCTTCATTCTCTGGCTTGGATCGCAATTTATCTAACTTAGGAGTCCATCTTTGAAAAGAGATATTTTCCACCGTTCACACTGAGGCTCTCGAAGGGTGCGTTATTCTGCCGTTCATGCTTCGACAGGCTCAGCACGAACGGCATGTTTTCAGTCTCTATACAATTATGCAATTGTGGACTGATTAATATAAGGAGTTCGAATCATGAATCAACTGATTTATCTGAAAGATGTGGTCACCTTGAAGCTTGACGAGAAAAAGTGTGTGGGATGTGGCATGTGTCTATTGGTTTGTCCCCACGCCGTCTTAAGTTTGACAAATGGCGCTGCTGAGATCGTCAACCGGGACGCCTGTATGGAATGCGGGGCCTGTTCCAGAAATTGTCCTGCTGAGGCATTAAGCGTTCAGTCGGGCGTGGGGTGCGCCGCCGCAGTGATCAACGTCATGCTGGGGCGAACAAATTCTCCCTGCTGCGGTACAATAGATTCCGCAAGCAATCCATCGAGATGCTCTCCTGATGCTAAGCGAACAGGGTGTTGTTGAATTGAAGATATTTTCCCACTTGACAAATATTTTTTTAGAGCTATCCGCTTGACTCAAGTTCCCCGCTCATTTAAGATGATCGGGTATGGAAGACTATCCACGAACGCTAATGGAATTTGAAAGAAGGTTTCACTCCGAGCAAGCGTGCATAGAATATATAATCAGCCTTCGATGGCCTGATGGTTTTCGGTGTCCCCGCTGTGGAACTGAAAAGTCGTGGGTTACCAGTCGCAAGCTGCACCATTGTGCGCAATGTGAGTACGAAACCTCTGTAACGGCAGGGACCATCTTTCAAGATACTCGAAAACCGCTTCAGCTTTGGTTTCGGGCGATTTGGCATATAGTCAGCCAAAAAAATGGAGTCAGTGCCATGGGACTCCAACGAGTTTTGGGATTCCCAAGATATGAAACTATATGGATATGGCTTCATAAGCTTCGCACTGCCATGGTGCGACCTGGCCGAGATCGCTTGTCTGGCACGGTCGAGGTTGACGAAATTTATATCGGTGGCGAACGATCGGGGAAAAGAGGAAGAGGTGCTGCAGGTAAATCGTTGGTTCTTATAGCGGTTGAAGATAACGGCGACCACATAGGGCGAATTCGACTTCGCCGGGTGGCCAATGCTTCGGCAGCAAGTCTGATACCCGCCATAGAGGAAAGTGTGGAGCCTGGCAGTGTGATACGCACCGACGGTTGGTCTAGCTATGGGCAATTGCCCTCGACCGATTATCAACACATCGTTGTCCGTCAATCTGCGGATGTAGGTGAAAACCTGTTGCCTTTGGTGAACAGAGTAGCGGCGTTGTTGAAGAGGTGGTTGCAAGGCACTCATCAAGGAGCGGTGCGTGCGTCCCATCTGGACTACTATCTGGATGAATATACTTTCCGATTCAATCGAAGGACGTCGAAGTCCAGAGGGAAACTCTTCTTCCGTCTGGTCCAGCAGGCTGTATCTGTGGCTCCCGTGACAGGACGGGATATTCGGGGTGGAAGGGTTACCTCGTGATTCAGTGTATGTTGGGTCTACTTGAGTCAAGCGGATAGCTCCATATTTTTTTATGTTATAAAAGGTCTACATAGGTATACCTAATAAATGGGAAATGAGAATTGATAAACTCGTAAAAAGTCGTCACTCCGGCCTGCGGCAGGAAACGGGGTCCAGGAAGTTCTTAACCCATTGAAAACACTGGATTCCGGCTTTCGCCGGAATGACAAAACCAGAACTAAAGGGACTTTTTACGAGACCATCAGAGGTGGGAAAAAATAAATGGGAATAGGGAATTGGAAATGGGAAGTGGGAAATGGGAAATGAACTTACCGCAAGACAAAAGGAACTATTTGATTTTTTAAAGGAATTTTTTCTGGAAAAGGGTTTTCCGCCCACCCTCCGGGAGATGGCCTCCCATTTTGGACTTAAAGGGCCCAGGGGCCCTCAAAAGACCCTGAATATCCTTGAGAGAAAAGGTTATATCCGAAAAATCCCGGGCGAATCGAGGGCGATTGAGATTCTTGGGTTTTCTTCCAATAACATTATGTCGATTCCCATTTTGGGCCGGGTGAGGGCGGGGGAGCCCATCCTTGCCATCGGGAATATCGAAGGATACTTTAACCTTGACCGGAGTTTTGCCTCTTCAAAAGACGTGTTTCTCCTTCGAGTCCAGGGAGACAGTATGATTGATGCACACATCCAGGATGGGGACTTTGCCCTGGTGAAGCCTCAGTCAAGTGCAGAGAACGGAGAAATCGTGGTGGCCCTGATTGAAGATGAGGCGACGATAAAGAGGATCTTTACAGAAAGGGATTTGATCCGTCTGGAGCCTGCCAATCCCCATATGGAACCCATCGTCATCAAAAAGGGGGAGAAAAAAGTCTCCCTTGTCGGAAAGGTAATAGGGATATTTAGGAAACTGTAAAAAAGATAGGATTCAAGGGGTCAAGTGGCCAAGGGGTCGAGTGAAGACATCCAAAAATATTGAACCCTTGAACCCTTGAACCCTCGAATCCTTGGACCCTATTGTTATGGTTGATCGTATCATTCTCCATATCGACATGGATGCCTTCTTTATCTCTGTTGAGCAGAGGGATGACCCTGCATTGCGGGGCAAGCCTGCCGCAGTGTGTGGCTCCCTGTCCCGCAGTGTGGTCACCTCCGCCACTTACGAGGCCAGGCCTTTTGGGATTCATGCCGGGATGTCCATTCAGGAAGCCAAGAGGAAATGCCCCGGATTAATTCTCGTCGAAGGGAATCATTCCAAATATACCGAGACCGCATCCAGGATTTTTTCCATTCTCAAAGTTTTTACTCCTCTTGTGGAGGTGGCTTCCATTGACGAAGCCTATCTCGATATTACCGGTTCGCTGCTCCTCTATCAATCGCCCCTCCATATAGCCCAATTGATCAAGAACCGGATACGGAAACAGGAAGGTCTGACCTGTTCCATCGGGATTGCTCCGAATAAGTTGCTTGCCAAATTAGGGAGCCGTTTAAAAAAACCGGATGGCCTGATGGTCATTGAGAAAGAGAAGATCCAAGAGATACTTGAGGAGCTTCCTGTAGCTAAACTGCACGGAATTGGTCCGAAACTTTCGGAGACGCTGAGGTCCATTAACATCTTCACCTGCGGTCAATTGGGAAGATTTCCGGCCTCCTTTTTAATTAAAAGATTTGGCGTGATCGGCGAGAGGCTTCATGAGATGGGGCTGGGATTGGATGGAAGTCCGGTCATCCCTTTTGACGAGGAAGAAGATGCCAAATCGATTAGCCATAGCGTCACCCTCGAAGAAGACACCTCCGACAAGGATCTATTAAGAAAGGTCCTCCTTCAGCTTTCGGAAAAAGTCTCCCGAAGGATGAGGAAGGAGGGTTTTTATGGAAGCAGGGTGGTCCTTACGGTTCGTTATTCCGATTTCTATACCTTCTCAAAGCAGAGAACCCTCTCCCGATGGATGAACAGCGGGAATGAGATATTTGGCCACTCCCTTGAAATTTTTAAATCCATTCCCCATCCCAAACCGATTCGTCTCCTGGGAGTAGGGGTGTCCCTATTGAAAAAGGAATGGTGTCAACAGGATCTTTTTGAAAAAAGAGAGAAAAAAGATAACCTTCTTAAGGCGATGGATCGTGTAAACGAACGCTTCGGAGATTGGACCTTAACCTGGGCAGAACTCCATTGAATACGGAATGTGCCTGCCTACTTCACCCCCGGTCAGAACCGAAGTCAGCAGGCAGGGAATGAGAAATCGGGATATCTCTCTATCTAAAATGGTTTCCGCCTTCGTGGATTCAGATCAAAGCAGACGGTAAAGTCCTTTACATTGACCCTGCCTATTTAAGAACTTATTATGCCCGGTACCCGAAAAAAATTGAATTTTCGAGATGGCCGGGCCCGATTGACGGACTGCCCGAGGAGCTTGAGAAGGCGGATGTCATACTGGTTACACACTCTCACAAGGACCACTGCAAACGTGTGACCGTCAATCGACTCAGGCGTTCAAACACTCTGGTCATAGGCCCTGAAACGTGCATGAAGGATTTGGGCAGGGAGATGAACCTGATCCGGCCCGGCAAAGTCATTACGTTCGGGGATATGAAGATAGAAGCCGTTGAAGCTTACAATACACCGAAGGGATCTTCGACGAGAAAGGTCCACCGTAAAGGTCGTGGTGTGGGCTATCTGTTAAGAATGAAGGGAAGAACAATTTATCATATGGGTGATACGGATTTTGTACCGGAAATGAAAGAACTCGGGAAGATCGATGTGGCACTGGTTCCCATTGGTGGGACATTTACAATGGATATAAGGGAAGCAGTCAAAAAGGTATTGGCCATTCAACCTGAGATTGTCATTCCCATACATTATTTAAGATCAGACCCGCAACGATTCAAAGAGAAAGTTGAGGCAAAATCAAATATTAGAATCGTAGTTCTGCAGATAGGCGAGAGTTATCAATTAAGATAAATCGGGGACATTATCTTTTTTCTTGCTTCCTTAGAGCTTCCAACAATTTTTCGACCTGGTAGCCGGACTTCTTTTCGGCTTCGTGAAGTTTTTGGATCGTTGACCAGCATTTCTCCAATCCCCTGACGACCTCTTTGGCAGGACGGAGTGGATCAAAGCTCACCTCCAGCGCGGCCGTCAGCATCAGCCACCAGAGCATCTCCTCGAAGGCTTCTTTGTTAAACCAGAGAATATCATCGTATTGATTCACCTCTAAGAACTGCTGGACCTCACCGTCTTTTAATAGATTCTCTATGACCCGATCAACGGTTTCCTCCTTGAACCATCTTTGATGGCGGGTGAGAATTTTAATGAGTGTCACCGATCCTCGGGAAACCTTCTCCTCCACCCCCAAACCCGACAATGTTTCTGCGATGATTTGATCAAGCCTCCACTCTCCAATCCATTTGTGGCTCTGTCCCTGGAAACCCTTCGGACTTAAGACTTTGCCGGCAGGATGAACGAACAACCAGCCAAAGATTGTTCCCCAGATGGAGGCGCCATCCACGAGTTTCTGGTGAAGATATTCGGCCACTGCCTTCACCCCTCTGGGTTGAAGCACCTGAGGCCGGCCGGTGATGACCGGCAAGTAAAGGATAGCTTCTAATTTATGCTTGACCTCCCGGGCAACCACTCGTTCGTCTTCTCTCCCGCCCGAGAGATCTTTCGCCGTTTGAAAAAAATGGATGGTTTTCTGCTCAACTTCATCAATCAGACTATTATCAAGCGGTTCGCCTGATTTTGAAATTCGGGCTTCCATCAATTTGAGAAACATACTGCCATTGACCAGTTCCCTAAAGGCATGGTGGACCGGGGGCAATAGAATTTCTTTGAATATCTCTCCAAGATCAGGCACCCCCCGGCCATTTAGTAAATGATTTAACTGGCCATAGTGATGCCACTGGTTGTCCTGAATCTCCCGGAAATCTAAGAATACATGATATTGATAAGCCCCCAATTCCACATAGAGACCTTTTTCGCACAGTTCCTTACTGTTTCGGATGTACTCAAGGCCGGTCACCTCATCCTTAAAGATGCAGAAGTAATCCGGATCATCATGCAACTGAAGACCTTCTCCCAATTCCCTCCGGATCAATCTTCGCTCATCTCCTTCGCCTGCGGAATAGGCGACCGAGGTTCGAACCCATCCGCGAGCAGAAGCATATCGGTTGTGATAGATAACAAGCGCTCTTTCATCTCCGACGCGATTCGAGTAGGCAAAGACATCCTCGTTGACATATCCTTCCGGAATGAAGAAATCGTAAAGCAGAAAATGTTTGACGTCTGCAAAGAGGTGGCGGCGCTTCATCAGCGGGAAGACCTCTCTCTCATGTCGTTCCATTAAATCCCGGTCCGGCTTTTCATCCCATTTGGCATACCGGTATTCCATTCCATATTTTTCAGTAAATCCTTCAATCTGGCCATGTCCGAACATCGGGAGCCCGGGCAGAGTGATCATCATCGTACAGATGCCAAAATACTTATCCTCCTTGCCATATTGGTGCACAGCGGTTTCCTCGTCGGGATTGCTCATAAAATTGACGAATCGCTTGAGAACCTCCGGGTTGAACTCCAGTGTATTTTTCATCACAGAACGGTAATTGGCGTTTTCTTCGTCCTTCAACATATTCATGAAGGCGCTGTTATAAACACGGTGCATTCCAAGTGTCCGGACGAAGTATCCTTCGAGCAACCAGAATGCCTCAGCGAGGAGCAAGGTCCCGGGCGCCTCCCGGGCAATGCGATCCACAACCTGACGCCAGAATTCTTCAGGCATATGGCGATGAAACCCCTCTCTGGTCATCCCGTGCTCGGCCCGTGACGGGATCGCGCCGCCTGTTCCCGGCTCCGGAAACCAGAGTCGCTGATAATGCTTTTTGGTCAGAGTCATGGCTGCATCGAAACGGATGATGGTAAAATTACGGGCGACATGGAGAATGTTCTGGATGACGGCTTCCCTGACTTCTTCCTTCAGGAAATTGAGCTGGGCGGTATCGTTCCAGGGCATCCGGGTGCCATCATTTCCGTGATAAATATACTGTTCCCCGCCTGTTCTATGATCCACCCGCTTGAAGACGACTGCAGCATCGCTCTGATCGAAATAGTGATCCTCAAGATGGATTCCCACCTCTCCGTGCCAGGAGAGGTCCGGTCCGCTGAAGCGATAGGCAGGGAAGGGGCTTTCTTCGGATGAGATGAACCAGTCCGGATGTTCAATCACCCATCTCGAATCAATGCCCATATGGTTGGGAACCATATCGCTTGCCAGGCGAATTCCACGTTTCCACGAACGGTCTTTCAGATTCTGGAAGGCCTCTTCACCGCCGAGGTCGCCTGCGATCTGATAGTCGAAAAGGGAGTAAGCGGAAGCCACTGCGTCAGGACTGCCTAAAAGTTCTTTAATTCTTTTTGATGCGAGACTCCGCTCCCACAGGCCAATGAGCCAGAGTCCGGTAAAGCCCCAATAGGCTAATCGATCCAACTCTTCGTCAGGGATCTGGTCAAGCCGGTAGATGGAGCGCTGATACTTTCTTGAGAGTTGATGAAGCCACACATAGATATTTTTTGCCAGCAACACCAATCTCGGCATCCACTCCAGGTCGGGACTGAATCCCTCCGGCTCTCCCTCCATTCCGGTGAATTCATACACAGGAGCAGGGGCGCGGCTCCAGAAGGTCATCCTTCGCATCTCCGCAATCTCTTCCTCCTTCATGAGATCCAGGCTGCTGAGGAGGAGGGAGAAGTGCCTGCCCAATAAAAATCCCCATCTTTCCCGTATGTATTCGAGTTGTCCCGAGAGAGAATGCGGAACAGCAATCGCAGGACTTCGAAGCATATCGATCAGATTTTGATGGTCAGGGCCAAAAGGAGGCTGTGAATTGAAGAAGACGGGAAGTTGTTCCATGATCCGGAGGTAAAGGGTCTCTTTTTGAAGAGCGGAGTCGTCAAAGAGTTCGACGAAAGGAGAAAAAGCGGGGTTCTTATTGGCCATCCAGAGCATGAGCATCTCTTCCAGGACGATCTGGCGGTTGGGCACCCCCTCTGTTTCACCCTCCAAATAAATTTCAGGCAATATTTCTCCCCGATAGACGGCGACCGCGGGAAATTCTGCTAAAAAATGTTGTAATGTCTCGTCCACTCTAAATCTGCCGAATTTTTCATAGATCCAGTCGAGCGCCTGTCTCATCACCAGAGGATTTTTCTCATCCCCATATAGGCCGGTGATGTAGTGGAGAATCTCATCAATCAGCCCCATCGCATTCATCTGGCCGGGTTTAATGGCCTGCTCCGGAAAGTTGATGAGGTCCCTTTTCTCATTCATCCTTTGGACGAATAGCCTTACAGCACGGAAATTGGGGAAGATGCCATTTCCGCTCACAGTAAAAAAAGACTCGTCAAACCCGTAGAGGTCCCGGACCTTACGGGAGATATGAAATTCCATTACCGTAGCGTTCTTCATGGCTATTAATATAGGCCAATCTGCGGAAGGACTCAAGAAAAATTATTGATCGCACTGTGATATCGGGGTTGACAATACCCTCCTGTTCTACTATCTTTGTTTATACTAGGTAAAGGGTGAGATAAATGGCAACGCTCAATTTTAAAGGGAAACTGACGATTGCCTTTTGAGATAAAGGCATAAAAGGAGATGGATACAATGCATGAAATTATAGAGGTTAAACCGCTGTCTAATTATAGGGTCTGGATTAAATTTTCAGATGGAGTTGAAGGAACGGTTGGCCTTTCTGAGTTATTGGGAAAGGGTGTGTTCAAGGCATGGGAGGATACCGAATTTTTTAATTCCGTATATATCGACCCTGAAAGTCATACGATCGCCTGGGAAGGTGGTATTGATTTATGCCCTGATAATTTATATGCAAAGGTCCTCGGTGTTGACCCGCTTTCCCTACTGAAAAAAGAGTTGGTTGTGAATTACTGAGAAGATAGATGGCGGAGATAACCAGATTTTTCGGCATTATCATTTACATCTATTACCATGACCATCCCCCGCCTCATTTTCATGCCGTATATGGTAATTACAGCGTTTTGATTACCATTGATGACCTTTCACTATTCGCAGGTTTTCTGCCTCCACGAGCATTGGGACTAGTAATTGAATGGGCAAGCATTCATCAGGAAGAACTGAAAAAAGTATGGAAACAAGCAGAAGATCATCAAAAATTAGATAAAATAGAGCCCTTGAAATGATAAGATTGTATGGAGCTTATAAAATATCAGAAAAACACTTTTAATGCCTTTTTAGATGGGCTACCGTAATATAAGGCCAGGGGTGCTAATTCGTTGAATTGAAATGATCAAGATCGGGACGAGCGGGTTTTCTTTTGCGGACTGGAAGGGCACGGTCTATCCCCCTGGGCTGCCGGAAAAGGAGATGTTATCTTTTTATGAAAAAGAGCTTGGGTTTAATGCCCTGGAGGTGAACTTCACCTACTATACCCTTCCTTCTCAGAAGAGTTTTTCGGCGATGTCTCGAAAGACCTCCGGCGATTTTGAATTCGTCGTCAAATCCTTCAAGGGGATGACCCATGAGATTCGGAACAAAGAGACGGGAGAGATGATAGACAATCAGGAGACCTTTAAGAAGTTTAAATACAGCCTTGATCCTCTGATCGGGGATGGCAAGCTTGCGGGTGTCCTGGCTCAGTTTCCCTACGGGTTTTTCCCCAGCAAGGAGAATTCCGGCTACATCGAAAGGTTCAAGGAGGAGATGGGCGATGTTCCTCTTGTCTTTGAATTCCGGAACCAGGCCTGGATGAAGGAAGGGATGTTCGAGTTTTTAGAGAAGATCGGGACTGGTTATTGTATTGTGGATGAACCCAAACTGCCCAAGCTGATGCCTTATCTCCCCAGGGCCACTTCCAAAATCGGATATTTTAGGCTCCATGGCAGAAATCCGAACTGGTTCAATGTCCCTGCTTCTGTGAGATATGATTACCTCTACAGCGAGGGGGAGTTGAAGGAGTTCGTCCCGGACATCAAGGACATTTCAAAGAAAACGGCAAAGACGTTTGTTTTTTTTAATAACTGTCATGCCGGTTCTGCGGCTAAGAATGCGACTCAGATGGCCAGACTGCTTATGAATTGATAGGATTCAAGAGGTCAAGTGGTCAAGGGTCCGAGTTAAGAAAAAACTTGAACCCATGAACCCTCGAATCCTTGAACCCTTTAAAGGGAAAGGAGGTTCTGTGATCCAGATTGACTTCAACAAAGGGGATGGGCTCATTCCGGTCGTCATTCAGGACGCTTCGACCAATCAGGTCCTGATGCTGGGTTATATGAACCGGGAGTCATGGGAGGAGACTCTGAAGACAGGGAAGGTTACGTTCTGGTCAAGGTCCCGCAAGAAACTCTGGTTGAAAGGGGAGACCTCCGGCCATGTTCAGGTGGTGAAAGAGATCTATCTCGACTGCGATGGAGACACCCTTCTTCTAAAAGTCGAACAGATGGGAGGGGCGGCCTGCCATACGGGTTTTCAAAGTTGTTTTCATCACCGGCATGAAGAGGGTGAATGGAAAGTTTCAGGGAAGAGAATTTTTGATCCGAAGGAGGTATACGGAAAGTGAAGATGCTGAAATTAGGAATTCCAAAGGGGAGCCTTGAGAACGCCACGATTGAACTCTTCAGGAAATCCGGCTGGAAGATCATGGTCAGTTCGCGCAGCTACCTCCCTATGGTGGATGATGAGGAGATCCGCTGTACTCTGGTCCGGGCCCAGGAGATGTCGAGATTTGTGGAGATGGGCACTCTGGATGTAGGGTTGACCGGTAAGGACTGGATCCTCGAAAACAACTCAGATGTGGTGGTTGTTCAAGACCTGGTTTACTCAAAAACAAGCCAGGTTCCTGCCCGATGGGTGCTGGTGGTTGCCGAAGACTCGCCGATCCGCACCCTGAAAGATCTGGAGGGGAGGAAGATCTTTACCGAACTGGTCAATTTTACCCGGCGATACTTCGCCGAGCAAAAAATCAAGGTGGATGTGGAGTTCTCGTGGGGAGCGACCGAAGGCAAGGTGATCGAAGGGCTGTGCGATGCCATTGTGGAAGTGACAGAGACAGGAAGCACGCTACGGGCCAATAAACTTCGCATTGTCGCGGAACTTCTTCAGACCAATACCCAATTTATCGCCAATCGCCGGTCCTATGAGGATCCGTGGAAAAAGGAGAAGATCGAACAGATCTCCCTTCTTCTCCAGGGGGCACTCCGGGCCGAAGGGATGGTGGGGCTGAAGATGAACGTTTCCGCTAATGACCTGAAGGGTTTGATGGAAATCCTTCCAAGCATCACGGGACCCACGATTTCGAACCTCTTTCAGAGCGACTGGTTTGCCATAGAGGTGATGGTTTCTGAGAAGGTTGTGAGGGAACTCATCCCGAAATTGTTGAAACGGGGAGCAGTGGGGATCATCGAATATCCGCTTAATAAAGTCATCTAAGGTTTTCGATGCTTGAGGATTGCTTCGCTTGAGGAGCACTTTGTTTGAGGCAAGAGATTTGGCCTCTATCCTCAAGGTCCGAAGGACCGCTCCTCCATCCTCTTGCGGTTTTAATGCGTGAGCAAGGCCACGACTTCCATATGGTAGGTCTGGGGGAACATGTCGATGAGGCAGAGTTTCCTGAGGGAGTATCCTCTTTCACAGAAGAGGCGAAGGTCACGGGAGAGGGTGGTTGGTTCGCAGGAGACGTAGACGATTTTTTCAGGTTCCAATCTCACCATTTGATCGACCACCTTCTTGCAACCTGCCCTTGGGGGATCAAGAACAATGAGGTCTAACCCTTTTTCAACCTCTAACATCTCCTCTACTTTTCCGGAGACAAATAGACAGTTTTTGATGCCGTTGGCCTCCGCATTGAAACGGGCGTCTGTGACGGCCATCTTACTCTCCTCAATCCCGACGACCCATTTTGCTTCCGTGGCTAAGGGAAGTGTGAGATTTCCAATACCCGCGTAAAGATCAAAAACCCTTTCGTTGCCTTTCAATTCACCGAAATCCAGAACCGTCTGGATGAGTTCCAGATTCTGTCCGAGGTTCACCTGAAAGAAACTCCCCGGAGAGACACGCAGGTGGAAGATTCTTTCGCCGCCTGATTGTTTCAATTTCGTCTTAATGTTCAGGGTTGGATCGCCGAGACGGATCCATCTCTTTTTCCTCACCACGGCGATGCCCTTTAAAAGAGGGATGGATTGGAGGAGTTCTTTTAAAGGCATTTTTCTCCTTTGTCCGGACAGATTCAAATGGAAGATCAATATCCCTTTTTCCTCTTCGGGAGAGACATTGATCTCGAATCCTTCCACTCCGGAAAGAGGGAATCGCTCTTTTTTAATGCATTGGAGGATTATATTGATTATGGGATGGGCGATGGGGCATAGGTCAATCTCAACGATCCGATGAGATTTTTCCCCAAAGAAACCGATCTTATTTCCCTCAGCCTTCAGTTGAATTCTGGTCCGATATCCATAGGATTGGGGGGAGGAAACGGCGGAGAGATCAGGAATCTCTTTCAGCCCTGCTATTTTTTGAAACGACTCTTTTAGGATCTCTTTCTTCAACGCTTCATGGACAGACGGGTCGATGTGCTGCCATTGACAGCCCCCGCAGTCACCAAAATAGGGACAGGGAGGATTGATCCTCCAAGGAGATGGAATTAGAATTTCCTTCAGCCCGCCTACGGAGTAACTTTTTTTATCTTCCGCGATCTCTACCGATACCTCATCTCCAGTCACGGTGTAAGGGACGAAGATGACTTTGCCATCGATATGTCCCACTCCATTTCCTTTAAAGGCCATGGACTCGATTTTCACCTTCCCGTTCATCGCTTTAAAATACCACAGCCAAGAATGAGATTCAATCCTCCCGGAAGTTCTCATTTCATTGACATCTCACCCTTATTTTGTTAGCTTTAAACATCCAAAAAGAGAGGATCGATCGATTCGATGGCCTGGTTTAAGAAGGGAGAAGAGGAAGAGAAGAAAGAGAAGCGTGAGAACCCGAGGCTCTTCGATGAGCTCTGGTTGAAGTGTAAGTCGTGCAATGAGATGATCTACCGTAAGGTCGTCGAACGGAATCTTTCGGTCTGTCCGAAGTGCAATTATCACTTTCAGATACCTGCCCGGAAACGAATGGAGTGTCTAATTGATCCGGGAACCTTCCTTGAGAACGACTCAGACCTTACTTCCCTTGATCCCCTGGAATTCAAAGATTCGAAGAAGTACCCGCACCGGGTCAAAGAATCTCAAGAAACGACCGGTCAGAAGGATGCTGTCATCTGCGGAGAGGCACAGTTCGAGGGCGAACGGGTGATGGTCGGCATTTTTGAATTTAACTTTATGGGCGGAAGCATGGGTTCGGTGGTGGGGGAAAAGATCACCCGTCTGATTGAGAGGGCGATCGAGAAAAAAGTCGGCGTGATCATCTTTTGCGCCTCCGGAGGAGCCAGGATGCAGGAAGGGATCCTCTCTCTGATGCAGATGGCCAAGACCAGCGCAGCCCTTGGCAGACTCCAGGAAGCAAGGCTTCCCTACATCTCGGTCCTGACCGATCCGACCACAGGGGGGGTGTCGGCCAGCATTGCCATGTTGGGCGATGTCATCATCGCCGAGCCAAAAGCGATGATCGGATTTGCAGGGCCAAGGGTGATCAAAGATACGATTCGAGCGGAACTTCCGGAGGGATTCCAACGGGCGGAATACCTTATTCAGCATGGGATGATCGATCTCATCGTTGAACGAAAAGATCTCCGGCACACCCTTGCCTCCCTCCTCAAAATGCTCAAGGCTGGTCAGTAAACCCCGTTAGAAAGATTTGGCCTTTCTAACGAAATAGCTCACGCAGAGTTTTCAACGCAGCGCCGATTAGACTCGGCCATGGGATGCGGGGCTTTCTAACGGGGTAAAGGAATAGATTAGAAATGAATAAGAATGGCTATCAACGATCGCTTGACTATCTCTATGGTCTTGAAAAGTTCGGGATGATTTTCGGGTTGACGAAGATCGAGGAGATTCTCGAGGCTGTTGGAAATCCGCATCGGGACATTCAGGCCATCCATATAGGAGGGACGAACGGAAAAGGTAGCACCGCGGCCATGGTTGCTTCGATCTTGCGAAAAGAGGGTTACGGGGTTGGCCTCTATACGTCTCCCCATCTCATCCGGTTCACGGAACGAATGATGGTGAATGAAAAGGAGATCGAGAAAGAGGAAGTGGCAGAACTGACGGAGTGGATGCGGGAGAAGATTGAGAAGGCTGGTGTCGCCCCTCCCTTCACCTTCTTCGATTTTACCACTGCAATGGTTTTCCTTTACTTCAAACAGAAGATGGTCGATCTGGCCATCCTGGAGGTGGGTCTGGGAGGAAGGCTCGATTCGACCAATGTGGTCGATCCCCTTGTCTCCATCATCACGAATATTGGCAAAGATCATGAAGATGTTCTTGGCAAGGGCATCATGAGGATTGCGAGGGAAAAGGCAGGGATCATCAAAGAGAGCCGCCCACTCATCACAGCCGCCACCCAGCCGACGGTGCTCCGCCTCTTTTCAAAAATATGCCGCGAGAAGAAGGCGCTCTTTTTTAGGGTTGGGAAGGATTTCCGTTATGTTCCAGGAGGGGAGAGGAGTTTCCATTACGAAGGCCTCCATCGAAAACTGTGGGACCTTTCTCTCAACCTCCGGGGTTCCTATCAAATGGTGAATGCCACGACCGCCGTTGGAGCGATGGAAATTCTGGATGATCTGGGATATCGCGTTTCGAACGACGCCATCGTCGAAGGGTTGAAGGCGGTTGAATGGCCCGGAAGATTGGAAATGGTAAGCTCCTCCCCTCGAGTTATTCTCGATGGCGCCCATAATCCCGAAGGAGCTCTCTCTTTGAGAGAGTCTCTAAAGGAGGATTTTCAATATCGCCATCTCGTCCTTCTGATTGGAATCATGAAAGACAAGGATGTCCATTCGATCCTTCACTGCCTGTCTCCGCTTGCAGATCACATCGTTCTTACGCGGCCTGGCACAGACCGCGCCGCCTCTCCTGATTCGCTCAGGAAGGCCCTGGGACGGAATGGGAAAAAGGCAGAGGTTATCGAAGATTTTAGGAAGGCGATTGACAGGGGTCTCTCTCTCACAGGCGAAGAAGATATCTTCTGTATTACCGGGTCGCTCTATACGGTTGGAGAAGCCAGATCCTACTTTCTTCCCAGGGGAGGATTATGAGATATCGCTGGTTCGTCCTGAGCTCTTTCTCCATCCTTCTGACCCTCTTTCATCCCCCTCTCTCTGATGGAAAGATCACCGATGTGAAAGTGGAGAAGGGGGAAGGGCCTGTGGAGATTGAGGCGGATGAGCTCTCCTATGAACGGGACAGTCAGGTCTATGAGGCCCACGGAAGAGTGGAAGTAAAAAGAGGAGATCTCTTTCTTAAGGGAGATCATGCTCAACTGAATATGGCGACGAAGGATCTCGTGGCCTGGGGAAATATTGTGCTCAGGGAAGGAGAGGATGTTCTCGAGTGCGAACGATTGGAAATCAACATCGATACCCGGCTGGGGAAGATCTACCAGGCCAGGCTCTTTCTCAAGGATCAGAATTTTCATATCACAAGCAAGGAGGGCGAGAAATTAGGAGAGAACCGGTATCGAATCCGGGAGGGTTCTTTCACCACCTGCGATGCGGCGCGACCTCCGTGGAAATTTACGGTCAAAGAATTGGAGGTCACGGTCGAAGGATACGGGATTGCCAAGGGTCCGACCTTTTATCTCGGAGGCATTCCATCCTTCTATCTTCCCTGGGGGCTCTTTCCTGTAAAAAGAGAGAGACAGACGGGTTTTCTCCTCCCCCGGGTGGGGTATTCGAAAAAGTATGGCCCCGAGATTAAGAACGCCTTCTTCTGGGCTATTACCAAAGACATGGATGCCACGCTTTATCTCGATTATTTGGGGAAGAGGGGTTTTAAAGAAGGCTTGGAATACCGCTATGCCTTTACTCCGGAGACAAGGGGACAGGCCAGCTTCCATTTCATCGATGATCAGGTTTTTAATAAAAATCGTTATGCCTTCTTCGTCCAGCATCAACAAAAATTTCCACACGATTTTTATTTAAAGGCCAATATCAATCGCGTGAGCGACATCCACTACCACCGCGATTTTGACGAAGACCTTCCGGGAGAGGCGAAGATCGACTCAAGGAGCAGGGGACAGTTAAGGTCCACCATCTTTGGAGGCAAAAACTGGGACCGGTTCAGTTTCCTGACAGAGGCCTCCGTTTTTCAGGACCTGACGAAAAAAAGCGATGACGAGACCGTTCAGAAACTCCCGCAGGTCAGTTTTCAGGGACACCCGCAGTCGCTTTTCAATACGCCGCTCTTCTTCGAGGGCGGGGTCTCCTACACCCGTTTCTCGCGGGACCAGGGTGTGGAGGCGCACCGGGGTGATGTCTTTCCAAGGCTCTTCGTTCCGTTGAGACTCTTTAATGTCATGAAGGTGGAATCGAGCGTGGGGCCAAGGGAGACCCTGTATAAGTCTTTTAATGATCCGACGCGGCAATTTAAAGGATGGGAGTCACGGGAGACGGTTGTGGCAAACACGGAGGTCTCCACCGAATTTTACCGGGTCTACGATGCGGGAGCAGTTCCAGGAATTTCAAAACTTTATAAGGTGGGGAAATGGATGCACACCATCGAGCCCATGATCGGCTATCATTACAGTCCCCCGGTCAACCAGAAAGATATTCCCGTCTTCGACGATCTGGATCGAATCCCATATTCGAATCAGATCACCTATGGCCTCACCCAGCGGCTTGTGGGAAAACCTGAGAAGGAAGGGGTGAGTTCCGGACCTTCGGAATATGCAAAGCTGAAAATCTTCCAATCCTATAGTCTCGGAGACCCCTTCACACGGGATTCAAAGGGCAAGGGGAGATACTTTTCCAATATTCAGGGAGAACTCTGGTGGAATTTCAGCCCCTATCTTTCTGCAAAAATGGACGGAGAGTTCAGCCCCTATCATGGAAATCTGGAAGTTGGGAATGCCTCCATCAACATCAAGGATAAGCGAGATGATGCGCTTCAGGTTCAATACCGATATGCCCAGCGCAACATTAAAGAGATCAATGCGGGCGTCCGGGTCAAGACGATCCCTCCTCTCTATCTCTATGGCTCGACGCGCTATAATTTAAAAGATCACTGGAAGGTAGAGAATATCTATGGGGCGGAGTATCAGGCGCAGTGCTGGACATTAGGACTGACGGTCGAGGATAAGGGTCGATCTCCTGATGGGGTCCAGAATAAGGAGTTGAAGTTTCAGGTCTATCTCAATCTGCTCGGCCTGGGTTCGTTGGGGAAGAAGCCTTTTTATATGAGTTTGTAAAGAACGGGCGGATCAAAAGGAGGAAAGAATGAAGGGAGTGATTTTGGCAGGGGGGTTGGGAACGCGGCTCTATCCATTGACAAAGGTAACGAATAAGCATCTGCTTCCGGTCTATGATAAACCGATGATCTATTACCCGATCCAGACCCTGATCAATGCGGGTATTGATGACATCCTGATCGTCACCGGCGGAAATAATGCCGGTGATTTTCTGAGGCTGCTCGGAAACGGAAAGGAGTTCGGGCTTAAACATATTAACTACACCTATCAACAGGGAGAGGGAGGAATTGCCGAAGCCCTCGGCCTTGCAGAATTTTTTGCCGCCGGAGATGGAGTCTGCGTTGTATTGGGAGATAATATCATCGAGAGGAATATTCGAAGTGCGGCGGAGGCTTTCCGAAAGCAGAAGCAGGGGGCGAAGATCCTCCTGAAGGAGGTCCCTGACCCGCATCGGTTCGGCGTTGCGGAGTTGAAAGGAGACAGGATTGTCGGGATCGAGGAAAAGCCCAAACAGCCAAGATCAAAATATGCGGTGATCGGAATCTATTTTTATGATTCTACCGTCTTTGATTTTATTAAGACCCTGAAGCCTTCGGAACGGGGGGAGTTGGAAATCACCGATGTGAATAATCGATATATTGGAAAAGGGACGATGACCTATGATATTTTGGATGGGTGGTGGACCGATGCGGGAACCTTTGAATCCCTGCTCCGTGCCAATCAGCTGGTGGCCCAGACAGGAGCGAATAACCTGTAATCAAGAAAATTTAGTGAACCTTTTTTTACGTTTTTGTCATTCCCGTGAAAACGGGAATCCAGTAAGGTTTCATGCTGGATTCCTGCCTCCGCAGGAATGACTTAAATTACACCTTAAGAATTCCATATTCAAATATTTAGAGTAGATTTCCCGATAAAGCCTGAGAACGGGAGGAAGAAATGATGATCCACGGCGTGAGGACGAAGTCATTGAGGGTGATTCCGGATGAGCGGGGGAGGGTGATGGAGATCCTCCGGGCAGATGACGATCTCTTCTTAAAATTCGGCCAGGTCTACGTGACGACAACCTACCCACAGGTCGTCAAGGCCTGGCACTATCATAAAATCCAGACCGACAACATTGTCTCGGTCCAGGGGATGATCAAACTGGTCCTTTACGATCCAAGGGAGAAGTCACCCACCAGGGGTGAGATCAATGAATTTTACATCGGGATCCATAACCCGATGCTGGTCCAGGTACCCAATATGATCTATCATGGATGGAAGTGCGTCAGCGAGGAGGAGGCGATCATCGTCAATATCCCGACGGGGGTCTATGATTACAGCAAACCGGATGAATACCGTCTCCCGCCCCACGGTAAGGATATCCCTTATGATTGGGCGAGGAAAGATGGGTAAGAAAATCGGAAATTCGAAGCACGAAATCCGAAATCCGAAATAATCTCGAATCACAAAATTTTCCCGCCAAGGCGGGATTCGAAACAAATAAAAGTTTAAGACATTTGAATTTTGGGAATTTGAATTTGTTTCAGATTGATCCCTTCGGGAAGGTTCGCCCGATATTCGGATTTCGGATTTAAGGGGTGCAACTCGTTCGAGAATTACAAGAGGTCAGAGAATAATGAGACTACTGGTGACAGGCGGGTGTGGATTTATTGGAAGTAATTTCATTCGGTATTATTTGAAGAACTATCCGGAGGTCTCGATTATCAATGTTGATAAACTGACCTATGCCGGAAACATCGAAAACCTTTCGGACCTTTCCCATTCTTCCCGTTACCATTTCATCCGGGGGGACATTGCTGATGCGACCCGCATGGAGGAACTGATCCGTAAAGGGGTGGATGCCATCGTAAACTTTGCGGCTGAATCACATGTAGACCGCTCCATCGAAGACCCGGGCGCCTTTATGAGGACGAACATCTTCGGGACATTTGCTCTGCTGGAGGCGGTGAGAAAAGTTAGCCATGGTCAGAAGATCCGTTTTCTTCACATCTCGACCGATGAGGTCTATGGTTCCCTGGGGGAGACAGGCGCCTTTACCGAAGAGACTCCGCTGGCTCCCAACAGCCCCTATTCGGCGAGCAAGACGGCGGCGGATATGATGGTCCGGGCCTATTACCATACCTATGGGCTTCCCACCGTCATCACGCGATCTTCAAATAATTATGGTCCCTACCAGTTTCCTGAAAAATTGATTCCGCTGATGGTTTCCAATGCGATGGAAGATAAGGAACTTCCCATGTACGGCGATGGGTTAAACGTCAGGGATTGGATCTATGTGGAGGATCATTGCCGGGCCCTGGACAAAGTTCTTCGGGAGGGCAAACCGGGTGAGGTTTACAACATAGGCGGACAGAGCGAGAGGACCAACCTCCATGTGGCAAAGACGATCCTGGACCGGTTGGGAAAGCCCCATTCCCTGATCCGGTTTGTTGCGGATCGTCCCGGTCACGACCGGCGGTATGCCATTGATTTCTCCAAGATCAAGAGGGCATTAGAGTGGACGCCTGCGGTCTCTTTTGAAGAAGGAATCAATCAGACGATTGAATGGTATCAAACCCACCGGGAATGGTGGAAAAAGATCAAGACAGGGGAGTATCTGGATTATTACAAACGGATGTATCAGGATCGTTAACGTCAAAAAAATTCGAAATTCGAATATCGAAATCTGAAACAATCTCAAAATTCAAATGTTTAAAAAAAACCGTTTAGAATTTTGAACATTCGAGTTTGTTTCGAAATTCGGATTTCGTGCTTCGAATTTAAGCCTTTTAGGATAACGATTCATTCGAAAATCAACACGAGAGCGTTGGAGATTCTTTTAAAGGATGAACCGCTTATTGGTCATTGGCGCCAAGGGAATGTTAGGAAGGGATCTTGTCCCTGAACTTCTGTCTTCTTTTCCAGGTGACGAAGTCCTGGGATGGGACATCGATGAGATCGATATCCGGAAAGAGCACGAGACCGTTGCCAAGATCAAGAGAACCCGACCGGCGATTGTGATCAATTTGGCTGGCCACACGGATGTGGATGGCTGTGAGTTGAATGAGCAGGAGGCGTTTGCCGTCAATGCGGATGGAATGAGACATATCGCCATGGGTGTCAGGCAATGCGGGGCGAAAGCGATCTATCTGAGCACCGACTATGTCTTCGACGGAAAGAAGGGCGCCCCTTATGTCGAAGAGGATATGCCCAATCCCCTCAACATCTACGGCCGATCGAAATGGAAAGGGGAACAATATGCCATGGAATTGGCTGGGGATGGATTGGTGATCCGGACCCAGTGGCTCTATGGCAGACATGGAAAGAATTTCGTCACAGCCATTCTCCGCCAGGCAAATGAGAAAAAGGTCCTCTCAGTTGTGAATGACCAGATCGGTGCTCCCACTTATACGGTCGATCTTTCCAGGGCTATCTTTCTGCTGATCCAAAATAGAGCAAGCGGAATCTTTCATGTGACCAACAATGATTTTTGTTCCTGGTATGAATTTGGCCAGACCATTCTTAGATTATCAGGAGCGAAAGAAGTGGAAGTCCTTCCTATTTCCTCAAGGGAGCTGAACCGGAAAGCGGCCCGACCCTCCTATTCAGTTCTCAGCACGAAGAAATTTAGCCGGGAAACCGGAATCGAACTGCGCCCCTGGACCGAAGCCCTGAAAGATTTTTTATCTGAGTTTAAGGGACTTGAGCAGTCATAAAAGAAGGAGTCAGCCATGAATATCTGCGTGATCGGAACAGGTTATGTAGGGCTGGTGAGCGGAGCCTGCCTGGGAGAGTTCGGAATGAATCTGATCTGTGTGGATAGTGATATCCAGAAGATCGATCTTCTCAAGCGGGGGAAGATCACGATTTATGAACCCGGGCTGGAAAACCTTGTGGCAAAGGGGACAAAGGAAGGCAGACTCCGTTTTTCCTCAAACATCGAAGAGGGAGTTAGATCGAGCCTGGTGATCTTCATCGCTGTGGGAACGCCTCCCAATGAGGATGGATCCGCAGACCTCCGGTTCATTGAAGAAGTGGGCAAGGAGATCGCCCCCTGGATGGATGGTTACAAAGTCGTCGTGATGAAATCGACCGTCCCGGTGGGTACAGCCCGCTGGCTGAAGGAATTGATTCAAAAACATCAACCGCAGCCAACTCCCTTCGACATCGTTTCCAATCCGGAATTTTTAAGGGAAGGCTCTGCCATAGAGGACTTCATGCGGCCGGACCGGGTTGTCATCGGCGCGGAGAGCGAACAGGCAATGGCGATCATGAAGGATATTTACAGCGCCTTATACTTGATCGAGACGCCATTTATCCTCACCTCTCTCGAATCAGCAGAGATGATCAAATATGCGACAAACGGTTTTTTGGCCACGAAGGTGACCTTCATCAATGAGATTGCCAATCTCTGCGAGAAGGTGGGAGCGGATGTTCACCATGTGGCAAAGGCCATGGGATTGGACGGAAGGATCGGGAAAAAATTTCTTCATCCGGGCCCGGGTTATGGAGGCTCGTGTTTTCCGAAGGATACCCGTGCCCTTTCGAAGATCGCCCATGAAAAGGGATACACATTTAGGGTGATCGATTCGGTCATCCAGGCGAACGAGGATCAGAAGAAGAGGATGGTGGCGAAGATCAAGGAGATGGTGGGAGATCTCGGGGGAAAGAAGATCGGGATCCTCGGGCTATCCTTCAAACCGAATACGAATGACATTCGGGAGTCCTCCGCGATTGCCATCATCCGGGGGCTTCTTGAAATGGAGGCAAAGGTGAGAGCCTTCGACCCGGCAGCCATGGAGGAAGCGAAGGCGATCCTTCCAAAACTGGAATTAGGGAAAGATGCCTACGATGTGGCCAGCGGAGCCGATGCCCTTGTGCTGGTGACCGAATGGAACCAATTCCGGCGGCTAGACCTCCTTCGTATTAAAGGATTATTGAAAGAGCCAATTTTCATCGACCTGAGGAATGTTTACGATCCAGCCCATATGAAGCGGTTGGGCTTTCGTTACTGCGGCGTAGGAAGGTAGTAATGCCTCACTGAAGCGTTGGGGAGCTCCGAGATCCGGCAGGAATTCCTCCGAAAATCTTATCAAGCGGATGGTTCATATTTTTAAGGGTAAGGGTAACATTGTCCATTTGTAGAATCATCCTTGATATACGGGATCATCCTTTTAGTTGGCCAACAAGTCGAGGTATCCGCTATAAGATTTTCTCCAGAATCCCCACCGGATCTCGGAGAAAATCGAAGGAAGAGTGAGCTATTACGGAAGGTAAAGGATTGATATTGACTCAAACCGAAAAGGACTGGATCTTTGTCTCGGATGCCCATTTTAACGGGAGGGAGCCCGGGGTGATGGAGGTCTTTTTAAGGTTCTTAAATTCGGAGAAAGAGCGGATGAGTCATCTGGTCATCCTGGGTGACCTGTTCGAATTTCTTTTTGGGTTTAAAGAGAGACCAACTAGCGGGCAGACCTTTCCTTTCGTAGAATACCTTCCCATTTTGGAAGGTCTACAAAGGTTATATCGTCAGGGCATTCGAATCAAATATTTTGAGGGAAATCACGATTTCTTCCTCCACTCCTTCTTTTCGGAAAGATTCGGGATGGAGGTGGAGGTTTTCCCTGAGGGGAATGAGGAGAGGATAGGAGGAAGAAGGGTTTTTATCTCTCATGGAGACCTGTCCAATCCGAAACTATGGAGATACCGGACATGGCGAAGAATGATCAAGAATCAATGGACATACGGTCTCATCGAAAGGGTTGGTCCCGGATTCTCCCGTCGTGTTGCGAAATGGCTCAGTCAAAGGAGTTATCAAAAAAATCATGGAATCCTTTCCTCCGGCCCTCCTCCGGAATTCAAACAATTTGCCCATCAAAAATTTTTAGAGGGTTTTGATATGGTGATCCTTGGCCACTCCCATTTCCCGGAGGAGGTGGAGGAACGGATAGACGAAAAGAAATATCTCTATTTCAATGTGGGAGACTGGATGATCCACCGGTCTTTTTTGCGGTTTACGCCTCCGGATAAGTTTGAGTTGGGGAGATGGGGAGTTGGGGAGATAGGGAGATAGGGAGATGGGGGGAAACAGGGCGGTTTTTCTGGACCGGGATGGGACGATCAATGAAGAGGTGGGGTATGTGAACCACCTCGAACGATTCAGGCTCTTTCCAAGAGCAGGCGAGGCGATCCGGTTATTAAACCAGAACGGACTAAAGGTTGTCGTCGTCACCAATCAGGCAGGTGTGGCAAGAGGATATTTCCCCGAGTCCTTAATCCACCTGGTCCACCGTAAGATGGAAGACCATTTGAGGGAAAAGGGGGCGCACCTCGATGGAATCTATTATTGTCCCCATCATCCTGATGCAGGAGAGCCCCCCTACCGTCAGAAATGCCGATGTCGAAAACCTGAAACGGGCCTGATCGAAGAGGCCGCAAGGGATCTGGGGATCGACTGTTCCAAAAGTTATATGATCGGTGACCGCGGGGCGGATATCGAGTTTGGCCACCGGATCGGGGCAAAGACCATTCTGGTCCTCACAGGATATGGCAAAGGGGAGTGGGAATATTTCGGAGACCAGTGGAAATCAAAGCCGGATTATGTAGCTCAGGACCTTTTTGAGGCTGTCCAGTGGATTCTGCTTAAGAAAGAGGCCGTTTTAAATAAGGAAACCAGGAAAAAAGGGGATTAAAGGAGGACAAAGATGGCACTTAGCAAGGAACTTCTCGACATCTTGGCCTGTCCGAAGTGCAAGGGAGATATTTTCCTTAACCATGCAGGGGATGGGTTGATCTGTAAGTCTTGTCGATTGCTCTATCAGATCAAAGACGATATCCCAATCATGCTCATCGATGAGGCCCTGCCTTATCAAGGGGAAGAATAGAAAAATAACCGAATTCCAAACACCTGCCTTCGGCCTGCGGGGCAGGACTTCGCGCAGGCAAGCCAATAATCAAATAAATTCCAATTACCATCATTCAAAATTTGGTTATTGGAGTTTGGTTATTGGGATTTAATGCGTTCAATTAAATTCACATCGGATATTGGATGATACTCGCTTATCCCATCTACATACTCCTAAGAATGTTCGGCTTCTTCATCAATCTTCTGCCGGAGGGGTTTGCCCTCTGGATCGGGAGGCAGTTTGGAAATTTGATGTATGCTTTTGATTTTGAGCACCGTAGGATTGCTATTGATAACCTCGAAATTGCTTTCGGGCAGGAGAAGACAGGGGCGGAGAGGCGTTCGATTGCGAGAAAAAATTTCCAGAATCTGGGAATGATGGCCATTGAGTTTTTCCAGATTCCGAAGATGGATATGGAAGCCTACCAGAGAAAAGTGGAGACAGAAGGGGTCGATGAGGCATTGAAAGTTCTTGAGCAGAACAGGGGGGCACTTCTTCTGCTCGGACATTTTGGGAACTGGGAGTTGATGGTTCCGATGTCGAGAATCATTCAAAAACCGATCTTGGCGATTGCCAAACCCATCAAAAATAATCGATGGTTGGACCGATGGATCATAGAGAGCAGAGAGAAAATAGGTCTTGAGATTATTCCACCTAAGAATGCCACCCCAAAGGTGATCGAGGCGCTTTCTAAAAACAAAGTGGTTGGAATTCTGTTTGATCAAAGAGGAAAGCGAAGCAAGGGAATATGGGCAGACTTTTTCGGGAGGAAAGTGCCGACCACTCCTGGCCTAGCCGTCATGGCGTTAAGAAGCGGAGCTCCTGTTTTGCCGGTTTTCATGATAAGAATGGGATTTCAAAAACATCGTCTTATTGTCAAGGAGCCCCTCAAATTGATCCATACCGGTGATTTCAAAAAGGATATCGAAGCCAATACCCAGCTCTTTAACCAGGTTCTTGAATCAATCATTCGTCAGTATCCCGAACAATGGCTCTGGATCCATCGGAGATTTGAAAGAAAGTCCCGCCGGAGATAACAACAAGTTAAAGAGAATATCGTTTAACGGTGACGATGCTGGTATCGAAGCAGGAAGCTCGATGCTCGAATTTCGGTAAAAATTGATTCGAGCCTCCAGCTTCGTCAGTCGAGCATCGATACGAGTTTCGACAACGGCAAACGTAATTTACCAACTATGCTCTTCATCGTGGCAGTAAACGCAGAGGTTTTCCCAGTTTGAGCCATCGGGCGGGTTGTTCAGGTGATTTCCGTCTTTGTGGTGGACAGTGAGAAGACGACTGGTCTTGTGGTCAAACTCTTTTCCGCATCGGGCGCAGATGAAACCGTGGATGTTGAGCGATCGTTCCCTGTAATCGCCTTTTTTAGGAGGGGTATGCTGTAATTCCCTGACGATCTCCGCAACAGACTTATTGGAGTCGGCCTTTTTCGTCTGTCGGCTTCGGTGGATTCGATAAGACGTTCTTCTCATCGGAATGACCTCCTGAACCTATACGAAAGCATCCGTCAGGGAGCGATTAAGACTTGATCCCCGAAGCGCTCGGCGAGGGCAACGGCAAGGCTTTCGGTCGCTTTCTCGTCGGGAAACTCCACCATCAGCTCTCCTTCGTCTCCTACAACCAATCGGCCATGTTTCTTAACCACCTCCGCTACTTCAACGGGCCCTATGGTCCACCAGCCCCGTGTCCGAGAGAGGAGTTCCTCGCCCTTGAGCATCTGGGGTGTGATCAGGTCGATTTTTCGAAACCAGGCCTCCCATCCAACCCGGGCGGGAGCCCTCAGGACAGGGGTGACCGGATCATGATAGATACGGCAACGGCCAAAGAGACGGAGGCGGATCATCTTAACTCCTTCCGGAGAAACATGGCGATTCTTTCATCTTTTGACGATACCTGCTCCGGAACCTCGATCCCGTTCAGGCTTAACGTGTGGGCCAAACAATGCATATAGAGGAGGGTGGCCCCCCTCTCATTGGAAACGATCTCTTTTTGCATGGCAAGCGGCCATGTTTGTTCAAAGAGATCCCGGGCGCGGGAGCGGGCACGACGGAGCCTTGGGTCAAATAATGAGATGTTCAGATCCCTCAGCAAATCTTTCTGAGAATTCTCCATAAGAGAGAATATCCGGCGCATCATCTGAACAGTGGGGTCATGGCCCCATTCATCCTGAGTTGGCATCGCTTTTCCTACTCCTGATTCAGATTCCAGTCATAGGGTTGATATTTAACCCGGACTCGATTTCTGTTCTTGCCTAAAAAATTCTTTTTCTCTCCTTCATCGAGGAAGTTGAGAATCGTATCGACCATTGCCCGATCATCTCCCCCAAAGTCCGTCTTATACCATTTGAAAATCATTGAAATCAAGAGCGTGTTTTTTTCCGGAAGGATTCTGACCTGGGGACTGTTGATGAAGCTCATTGCCGCGAGTTGAAGCTGATAATCGATTTGATCTTGCTCATAAAATCCAATAGGCGGACAGGACCTTGCTCCGCAAACCAGTGCGAAATGGATTCTCGGGTCTATTGGCAGGATGGTAAATTTTCCCCGCGGGTCTTTTTTTCCGAAAGGCCTCAAAAGCCGGTAGGGTGGCCTCCGGTTGCCTCGGAGGATGCCATGCTCCATATCGTTTAAAGAAAAACGATACCCTCCAATTTCGTAGGCGACTCGATCAAAGAATCTAAAAAAGTCTTTGACCGAATGCTTCAGCCGGAGCTCGATAACCCCATGAATGACGGCGGCATTGTAGATATTGATCCAGAAGGCAAGTCCCTTTCCGCGGTCTCTTAAGGATTCAAGATCGAAGGATTGCAATCCTTTTGTGAGGGCCTTGTACTCTTCGAACTTCTCAGAGGTGTGGATCGCATCATACCGGACAACGCCCCTTTCTGGATCGATGAACTGGGCTTTCAGAGCAGCCAATGAAAGAGTCAGGGCAATGTCGATGGGCTCATCCGCCAGGGTTTTTGGTAACGATTCGGCATTGAGGATGATGGGTGAGAATATCACTTCTTCTCTATCGGGTAACCCGCCTTAGACCATTCCTTCCATCCGCCCTTCAGGGCGAAGACCTTCTTAAATCCCATTTCGATCAATTCCTGTGCCACACTGGCACTGGTCCCTTCCCGGGGTCAGGCTCAGTAAAGAACAATGGTCTTGTCCGGCGAGTATTTGTTTGCCCAGGATTTTAAATTATCCGAGTCTTCTCTTACAGCGCCTTTGATCTTTGCATCACTATTGGTCCAATCTCTGCCGTAACGGACATCGATGATGACCAGGTCCGGATTACTGAGCAAAGCCTTCAACTCCTCCTTGCTCATCCTTGGCGCCTCAGTAGAAAAGGCAGGAGTTAACCATCCGATGGCCATCGAAAAAGATATGATGATGGTTAATAATTTCATCATTCCACCTCCACGATTGATCTCCCCCTCGCTTATGTCAAAAATTATAACCCTTTTCCCTTCATTTTACCAATGGATTTTATTAAAAACTGCTTGTTTAGGCGAGAAAAGTTTGGTATCTATAACATCAGAGCGTGGAAAGCGAAACCCGATTTTTTTAAAAACTACCTTCCACGTTCCACCATCGACTTTTCAACTCAGGGAGGCTGTGAATGAAACGGTATCTCATCATCGGTAACGGAGTGGCAGGAGCGAGGGCGGCGGTAAGGATCAGAGAAAGAGACCCAAAGGGTGAAATTCACATCTTTACAGGGGAAGCCTATCCCTTTTACTACCGGGTTCGATTCCCGGAGATGATTGCAGGAGAGGTGACGATCAAGGAGATCACCATCCACACCAAAGAGTTTTATCAGGGGAAAAATATATCCCTCCATCTCGAAGAGGCGATCGTTGAGGTCCGTCCGGAGAAGAGAGAAGCTATCAGCCGACAAGAGAAAACCTATTCCTACGATCTTCTTCTGATGGCAACCGGCGGCAATGCTTTTGTGCCGCCCATTCAGGGAAATGAGAAGAAGGGTGTGTTTACCCTTCGCACCATGAGAGATGCCATTGAGATGAAGGCATACTCAGAGAAGATCAGCCAGGCGATCCTGATCGGAGGAGGACTCGTCGGATTGGAGACAGGCGGGGCCTTATTGAGACGGGCCATTAAGGTGGCAGTGATTGAGCAAAATCCGAGGATTCTTCCAAGACAGATGGACACGGAAGGAGCGCAGATCCTTCAGGCGAAGATGGAAACCATGGGTTTCTCCTTCTTTCTCAATGGACAGTCCGAGGAGATTCTGGGAGGCGAAAGCGTGGAGGGGGTCCGACTTAAGGATGGCAGGATCGTTGAAGGCCAGATGGCGATCATCTCCGCAGGGGTGAGGCCGAATATCGAACTGGCCAAAAAGGCGGGGCTGGAAATGAAGAATGGAATTCTGGTCAATGACCGGTTGGAAACAAAAACAAAGGACATCTTTGCAGCCGGGGATGTGGCAGAACATCGGGGTCGTGTTTATGGGTTATGGCCGGCTGCCCAGAAGCAGGGTGAGACTGCAGGAGTCAATATGACGGGAGGCAATGAGTCCTATGAAGGCACGGTTGTTTCCAATACTCTTAAAGTGGTCGGGATCGATCTCACCTCCACCGGAGAGATCGATGCGGAGGGGAGGTTCGAGTGCGTGGTGAGAAGCGACCGCGAGAAATGCAGTTACTGTAAGGTTACATTCAAGGAGGATAAAATCGTCGGTTGTATCCTGCTCGGAGAGACCAGGGGAAGGGCAGAACTACTCAATGCCATCGAAAAGGAGGCGGACATCAAGGAGCTGAAGAATTCCATCTTGAAAGAAGGGTTCGATTTCAATCAAATAAAATAAAAAATCCACCGAGCCTTTGGCTTGGTGGATTTAATTGGGTTAAGGTTTTTAAGGAGGAGGAAAGAGATTTTTATCTCTTGTTGAGAACAAGTATACACAACTCACATTAGAGGAAGATTAAAAAAAGATTAAAAGTTTTTAATCTTTTTACGGGAATACGGCTCATTGCAGGCGATTTCAAGCAGGACGGTAAAAATCTTTGTGTTTTCAACAGGTTTAATGATAACGGCTTAAAGAAGGAGGGGATCCATGCCAGGAAAATGTCACTTCTTTCGTCTATTGACCCTGTGGTTTGGGTTAATCCCTTTGCTCACTTCCTGTGTGGCTGAGTTTGTCAACCCGATTCCCCCGCCCAAGTCATCGGAGCCGGATCAGGCGTTATTGGGCGAATGGGAGATGACCGAGAAGGATGAAAAGATGAGACTCTATATTTATCCACGAAGATCGGGGTGGATAGATATCATTAGTGTCGAGATAGATTCAAAGAATAAAATCAAGCTTGATATCTATGAGGGGTATAACACTCAGATTCAACAGGAAAAATTTCTTTGCCTCAAAGAAAGGGAGATGGTTGTCAAAAAGGGAGAGGGTGAGGAATCGGGCTATTACATCGTCCCCTACAAAATTTCAGACGACGGCCGCTTCTCGTTTAGGATATTTGATGTTGACAGAATTAACGATATGATTCGCAAAGGTGAACTCAAAGGCAACATCACCCGATGGAAAACCATAGTGACCTCCGGAGCGGATGAGCTGGTGTCATTGATTTTAAAGAAAGGGGTCGATAGTTTTGTCGAGCCCAAACAGGACCAGGGATTCACTTTTTCAAGACCGAAAAAGTGAAAGGGTCTAATGGTTGTTCCGAAGAGGCCAATGGGACCAGTGGGGTTACCCAGTCGTAGCCACTAATCCCCATGCTTGCAAATTTCTTCCTGAAGTTCTCACCTAAACAATTTTTCACCATATCGATGCTTTCAATCCGCAATCAAGGGGCTTCCCTGATTGACAAATACGGGATGTATTGATATTAAGTTCATCAGGGTGGAGAACTTTCAGAAGATTATGAAATTTTCAGGATGATTTCATCCATCTCTCTTGGAAACCTGAGTTGCGTTGAATCACAGAATGATGAAAAAGTCGTTTTTATACAGGTATGAAGTTTATAATGTTCCCCTTCTTCTGCAGCCATTATTCTATCTTTACAGTTATTTTGTCGCGCTGATGTTGTTTATCTACGCTCACATTATTCATTTTACAAGCAAAATAGAAATTGTGGGACGGGAGCATCTTGAGGTTCAGCGAAATTATATTTTCTGTTTTTGGCATACCTTCATGCCTTTGTATGGAGCTGTATTCCTGAACAATCGGTCGGAGGTTTGGATGCAGCACCCCTTCTGGTTCATGAAGTCAATTCATTTATTCCTCCGCCTTACTGGTGTTAAGAAAATCATCCTTGGATCAACAGGGCATTCTGGAAGAGAGGCGGCTGAGGAGCTTGTGGAATACCTAAAAAATGGATATTCCACCGTTCTTTTACCAGATGGGCCGAGTGGCCCTCCTTTTGTGGCAAAAAAGGGATTTCTTCATATTTCATTACAAAGTCAAGTTCCCATCGTTCCAATAGAATTTAAGGTCTCAAAATTCTTTGAAAGTCATAGTTGGGATCGAAAGAAATGGCCGACACCTCTTTGCACAATAAAGGTGAAATTCGGAAAACCTATTTTGATCTCGGAGGGTAACTTTGACGAAGCATATGGGGAAATTACAAAGGCTTTAGGGTGAAAGTATATTTCCAGATATTTTTATTAACACTTAACCTTTGGTTACAGTTAAATTAGACCTTTATTGCCTCTTTCAATCCGAAATCATCGGCTTTAATTAAAGGTTCATATTCCACCTTTGTAGGTGCTAAGTGATAACGTTCACGACATCGTGGACAAATTTAATGCTCAGGACATCGTGGAAAAACGTTCTTTGACAATCGAATAGCCACAGCCCGTTATATCATGAACACCCATTTCATATTTAAGGAGGTGTTCATGAAAAAGAAGATTAAGCAACAAAGGCTAAAAGCTG
>Ga0208244_100297_pt1 | contig 55029 bp, 51 predicted proteins | sample SubbioCR12Aug_5A_FD_184828 | JGI IMG/M metagenome (GOLD analysis project Ga0208244, IMG submission 184828) | Serpentinite rock and fluid subsurface biosphere microbial communities from McLaughlin Reserve, California, USA - CR12Aug_5A (SPAdes) | ecosystem: Environmental > Terrestrial > Deep... | reverse complement strand
AAACGATTTAAAAAACTCACGCAACAGTGGATCGATTTAGCGATTCAACTCTCGCAGATGAAAATCACACTTGCAAAGGAAGGCAAAATCAAGCTATCTTGATCGTTAAGAACTCGGTACTCTCAAGTTAAGGATATTGTCATGAGAAATAAAGTAGTGATGATTCAGGATCGGATGGAGATGAAAATAACGAATGGTTCTTTTGAGGAGATTCTCTTCGGGCAGGAATTGGATCAGTTTTGGTTTTGAACCCTCTTTCTTAATGTCCCTCGCTAAGGCCCCGCCGATCGTTAGGATGTCCTTCCTCGCAGCAGGGGTTTCTCTTTCAGCAAAGGCATTGGCAAAATACTTTCCTTTCCAGAAACGGAGCAGGCCTCCGCCATAATCCGATCCCTGGCCAATTCCAACCTCTTCCTCTTCTGTTTGGTAAGAGAAGATTCCAAAGGCATCTTCGGATGAACCCATATCGAAGAGTTCTACCAACAAGGAAGGATGACCTGCTTTCAGATAACGTCGGACCATGAGAAGTTTAAAATCGTAAGAGCGATAAAACTCGGCAGCGCCGTCCATATATCGGAAAGCGGTTTGGCGATCATAAAATTCATCCTTTCCATCCGCTTTATAGTCCCCCACTTTCAGGGGAAGCAGTCTCTTCATCTCCGCCCTCCTTCCATCTTTCTCCACTGAAAGGGCAGGGGATTCAGCCATCGCCAACATCACTCCAATCATGAGAAAGGAAAAAAGACAAACTCTCATCTTCAATGGTTAGCTTTCATTTTGTCCCACCGGGCAGGATTTAAAACAGTTAAAACAGAAATATTGAAATCCAATGAAGCCGGCCTGATAGAGGCGCCAGAAGTTTACATCTCTAACCATCTTTTTCTGGTCTTCGGTCGTGCTCTCAGCAAATTTTGTCCAGAAACGGATGGCGCCTCCAATGCCATAGGGCTGGCTGTTTTTAAGGCATTTCATATCATCGGTTTTACCTTCTTCATTGAGCGCACCCCCAGGGCAACTCTCCACACAGAGATTACAATCCGTGCAGAGCTTTTCAGTGACGGGCGGATCCGAAGGTAAATCGAGGTCGGTAACCATGGCGGTAAAAATCACTCTCGATCCCATCTTCGGATGGATGACCAGGTTGTGTCTGCCAAAGTTGCCCAGGCCGGCAGCAATGGCCGCATGGCGCAATGAGACATCTCCAATGGTGCCCTTGGTTTCATAGCTCATATATAAAGGATAAGACGGGGGAACAGTTATTGCTTTAGCCTTCAAATCCTTCTCTAAAAAGCGCGCCACTCTATAGTTGGTGGAGCGTGTAAATTCCATCTCGTCGAGTCGGCCCCCCATGGCAATCTGCATGTTTTCACTCTCGCAATTTGAAAGTGTCTTGTAAGCGAGGACAACCAGCGATTTGGCTCCAGGAAAGATGGACTCCAGATTCGGAGATTTCGGGCTCTTGTAGTCCCTAACCGAGGCTATTCCAACATCGTCCACACCCCAACCCAGAGCAAATTCCTTAATTTTTCCTTTCACAGCGCACCTCCTTTGATTTGTTCGTTCATCGAAGGCCATTTGACAAGGCTTTCGCGATCCGGTGTCGTATGCCATTATATTAAAAAGCTAAATTTAAAGCAAAACCATTTTCCCCTCCGATTTTGAACGGAGAGTAAGGAAGGGATTAATGGAGGCCGAAGAGGTCGCAAAGCAAGGTGTAACAGGGAGTACGCTCGATTCCTCCCACAATGGGTTGATACGGGAGGCCAGGGACATTTGGGCCAACTTTTTTATGGATGATCTATCCCCTTTTTAAGATACTTATAATTTTATGAACGCCCCCGCATTAATCCATAATCCAAACATCCCAAGCCCCACAGCCTTCTTATCATTCTTCCTCAGGGGGCGTTAACCGTACCTTTGGAAGCTTATTCGGCTGCTGATGATGGATTTGCAGATGACTGACACTTTTTGAGATCTACTCGGAATGTTCGAACATCAATCGCGTCATCAGGGATGTCATCATACCGAGTGATCGTAACTGGCTCGGTATCTTTTTCCTCCAGATGTTCGACGTTCCAGAGCTCCCAGCGGTATCCTTGCTGGCCTAGGTACTCCTTGTACTGTCTTTGCGTCACTTCCGCTATAGTTGCCCTCCCAATGTGGGCTTTGACCTCTACGCGGAGTTCCTTGCCGTCTTGTGTCGCTCGTAAGTCTGTTTTTTAAATCTTTTTGAAACTCCATAGGGGACATACGGCTCTTCCACCAGAAACCCTATGGGTCGTCTCTTAGTTTCTGGGGGTGCCATTAGCTGTCGGATGGCATCAAAAACAATTTTGAACTGGGTATCGTATTTCTTTTCAAGCTCATCCAGTCTCCTGGCCAAATCTTTGTTTAACGATATCATTTCTCGGAGTTTTGCAAAGGTCCGCATGATCTGAATGTTGACCTGAACGGCCCTGGGACTGTTCAAAACACTGGATAGCATGGCGACGCCATGCTCTGTAAAGGCCATTACATTCTTTGAAAATTTCAGCGTTTTGACTCCGGGGTCGCCCGAGGATATCACAAATTGTGATATCCTCATGATCTCTTCACGGGTTAAACGAAACATAAAATCCCCAGGGAAACGGTCTATATTTCTACGGACTGCCTGGTTCAGGGCGCGAGTTTCCACACCATATAGCTGGGCCAGATCTCGATCAAGCATCACCTTCTGACCACGAATCATCAGGATGGATCGTTCGATGCGCTCAAGAGGGACCAAGGATCTGTCTTTTGACATTTTATCATCCATTAACTTCCCTCACCTTTGAATTGTCCAGATGCCTGTAATCCTAAATTGTGGCCGTGTAGCATACCCGTAGAAAACCCGAATCACCCCTGGAACTTGGCCTAACTATACCAAAAACGGAAAATTATAGCAATTCACCAGATCCTTTCATGACCCTTTATTCTCTAAAAATTATTACCTTATTGCTGGCATGAGGGTGCTGTCCTTAGACGATGTCCAACTACTTGCAGAGGGGTATCAAAGAGGCGGATCTGGATTTAATAAGGCTTTCTTGCGGGGTAATCTTGGGGATTTAGAAGCGGGACCATTTATTGAGGTATTGGGGATAAGAGTTGGAAGAGTCCCCGGATTGTCTTTCCAAATGGATTGCTTCCGGCCCAATCCAGGACGAGGGAGATTAGAAAAACGATGGCGATTAAGGTTAGAAAGATGAAAAGAACGGCATCGTGGTAATGATAGAACTTTCCGACCCATTGGGCAGTTTGGTAAAAGGCAGTGTTTTCGTAAGGCGAACCTTTCCGTTCCTTTGAATAATAGGGGGTATCGATTCCGGAGAAAAGAACGAGCAGCCTTGAGCCGAGGTAGAGGAAAAAGACGAGAAGACCTGTACCAATGGCGGTCTGAGAGGAGAGGTCGAGGAGGAGGAAGATTTGATAGGTGATAAACCCATAAAAAATTCCTCCAATGAATGCCAAAGGTATTCGAATGGAGATGGAATTGAAGAAACTCATGAACAGCAACCTATAAATTTTTTTAACAGGTTAGTGCTTTAAAACTTGCTAATGACTTGTGAGCGATAAAATACGGGCATCAGGTGACCAGGATATCAGTGTGCAGAATACCAGGGTACCAGGATCTCAGAAAAGGAAAAACAACCTTTTGTCTTGACCTGATATCCCAATATTCTGAAACCTGCTTCCTAATAACCTGATCATCTGATATCCTCTTCAAAAGGCTAAAGTGTTACAAATTTCTTATATCTCACAAGGTTAGCCAGTGCTTTGGCAGCTCTTTCCGGAGTGGGATAGTTGGGAATGCCTGAATGTTCAAGGCGTTTGACCTCCTCATCCCAGATCCCGTCGGGCGCGGAGATGCAGCAGATCACCGGCTTTCTTCTTTCCATCTGAAGCAAGGATTCTGCGAGGGTTCCAACAGCGGATCTGTTTGCCGAGGCAAACATGATGCATAAAATGATAGCATCTATCTTTCTGTCCTCCAGCACAGACTCAACGATTCCTCTGATGGCTTCGGAATCATACCAGGCAGGTCCCATGTCCACCGGATTCGTTCTGATGGCAAGAGGCGGGAGGAGCGCCTCGATCTTCTTTTGCGTGTCGGGGGAGAAGGATGGAATGGATAACCCTTCGATCTCGCAGACATCACAGGCCGCCATTCCAGGCCCGGCCTGACCGGAAAGCACAGCCACCCTATTTCCGTCCGGCAGAAGAGAGAGGGCTAATGCTTTGGCTGTATCGAGGAGTTCTTCCGAACTTCTCACCGTTAAAATACCGGCCTGTCTGAAGGCGGCCTCATAGATCTCATGTTTTCCTGCAAGGGAGCCGGTATGAAATTGCGAGGCTTTGTCCCCGGTTGAGGAACGCCCCACCTTATAAGCAATAATAGGTTTTCTTGAATTTCTTATTCTTGCCGCCTCGATCAATTTTTTCGGTTCATCAAGTCCTTCGAGGTACATGGCTATCACTTTCGTATCCGGATCTTCCTCCAGATATTCCAGCATATCCCAGAAATCGACATTACAGCGGTTTCCCAGACCTACAATCTTGCTCAACCCGACCTGATTCTTCATTGAAAGAAAACCGATGAGATGGGACATCCCACCGCTCTGGCTCACGAAACCGATTCCTCCTTTCTCAACCCGGGAGAACTCGGGTGTGAAAGAGGCATTTAAAGGAAGATGAAGATTGACAATACCGAATGTATTCGGGCCGATGATCTTGATTCCGAACCGGTTTGCCAGTTCCGTGATCTCTTTCTGTAAAGATTCTCCTCTTCTGTCCTCGATTTCTTTGAACCCCGCAGTGATGAGGATAATTCCTTTCACACCCTTCTCGTTGCATTCCAGTATTGTTTTTGGCACCTGCTCGGCCGGAAGGACGATGACGGAAAGATCGACTCCGTCTGGAATATGGAGAAGGGAAGGGTAGGTTTTAATCCCAAGGATTTCTCCCTTTCCCGGGTTGACAGGATAGATTCTGCCCGGATATTTTCCTTCCGCCAGACTTCTCATCACATGAGACCCTAATTTGCCAGGGTTGTCCGATGCCCCTATCACGGCTACAGACTTTGGATTAAAGATTGCGTCCATTGCCAAACATTTCTTTTCCATAGAATTCCTTTCTTGACCTCTTTCCCTCTCCCCTCCGAGGGGAGAGGGAAAGGGTGAGGGGAGTCATACTTAATGATAGAATTATTTCAACGTATCTAACAATTTAAACCAATTATTGATCATGATCAAATAATTTTATAGAGATTTTACAAAGGTGGTGCTTGAGGTAGGGTGAGGTAGGGCTTGGATTGATAGACAATTTCAGGCTAACTCATGTTTGGCATCCGGATGGAAGTAGAATTTCATCGCTGATATTTCTTACGGATATTAGAGAAAACCTTTTTTCCGGGAACAAGCGCTACTTCGCCTTTGTCAATTTGGGCAATGCGCCTTTCAGTTTCTTCGGCCCACAGTCGGTCAATTTCCGGCTGTGTGGGAGAATTGAGACTGGTGAGCAGCTTCTCAACGAGGCTTACTCGGGCCTCGGCTGGGAGCGATAATGCCTCCTCGAACACTTTTTTGGCAACAACAGGCATATTTATGTCCTCCATTTACCCCGTTAGAAAGCCCCAGTATTTATGCTGGGAATGGTAGCAATAGAAAGCATCAGCTTATTATCGAAGGCAGAGTTAAAACCCTGCCTTTTCTAACGGGGTTTACGTCTATTCAAGCACATTTTATTGCAACAATCAAATCTTTGTCAGAGCAGAACGCTCCGCTTCAGCGGAGGCTGTAAGCCGACGCTTACATCCGGCTTGTTCGACACTTCATATCGTTATGGCGCCCTCCATATAGAGAACCGCATTGCCGGATATCTTTACGCGCTCGCCAACATGCTTGCAGAACAACTCACCGCCTCGCTTTGAGACCTGAAATGCATGAAGATCGTTCTTACGAAGAACACCTGCCCAATAGGGAACCAAAACACAATGCGCAGATCCCGTCACCGGATCCTCGGGTATGCCGACTCGGGGTGCGAAGAAGCGCGACACGAAGTCGCTCCGATCCCCTCTGGCTGTAATGATGGTACCGCGGCATGCTACACGTTCCAGGGCGAAAAAATCGGGCTGCACTGCTTTGATGGTCTTCTCACTGTCCAACACCACAAGCAGATCCTCTGCGGAGCTGAGTACTTCTTGCGGTGTGACTCGCAACGCCTCGTTGAGTCCGGCGGGAGGAGCGTGGGGATGGGCAGGTTTTGCAGGGAAGTCCATTTCAAAGAGATCATCACGTTTTGTTACCACAAGCACTCCGCTCTTGCGTGTTTGAAACCGGATGTGTTCCTCCGGCCATTTCTGTGAGGCAAAAAGGACAAAAGCGCTGGCCAGAGTTGCATGGCCGCATAGCGCAACCTCCGTAACCGGAGTGAACCACCTGAGGTCAAAACCATCGGCATTACGAACCAAGAATGCCGTCTCGGACAGGTTGTTCTCAACAGCCACAGCCTGGAGGATTGAGTCGTCCAGCCAATGATCCAAAAGACAGACAGCCGCCGGATTGCCAGCAAAGACCCGTGAAGCAAAAGCATCGACCTGGTATAACGGTATTCTCATTTTCCGTCCTCTTGTTGAACAATTGGAGTAAAAAGGTTGATCTCGTTTGAAATATACCCCTTTTTTAAAAATTAGGGAAGAGAAAATTCAAAAGGAATAATGAATTTTAATTTGTTGTTGCGGTAATGTTTCTATGAAGGTATATTAATCGTGATTGAGATGAGTCGTCGAAAACGATTTTGGATCATTCTTTTCTCCATACTATTGATATTGGTCGGGTCGTTTAAGACTTTTGGTGCCCAGCATCCCTGTTGCCCCGAAGACCCGGAGCTTTCCTATCTTCTTTCTCCCAAACCATCCCAGAAGTTTCATTATCTGGTTCGATATGAGACATTCTTTTCTGCTGCCCTGGGGAAAGAAAAGGGGTTCTTTGTCATCCTTCCTGAGGAGTTTTATCAGACTCCTAAGGTCAAATATCCGGTTCTCTATCTTCTACATGGGTATAATTTTCACCGGAGGGGATGGAGCTGGAAAGCCCAGTCTCAAGAGGAGGCGAGAAGGATTCTTTGCGAAGTAAAGGAGGAGGAATACCACTGGCTTCTCCATGAGGATATTGCAGTCATTGCCTATGCGATGATGGATCTAAAAAATCGAACCTATCGGGAATTGCAAAGGTCTCTGGAGGATCGTTTTGAGGAGCTTTCAAGGTATGGGGGCCTTCTCAAAGAAGATTACAGTCCCAAGGAGATCGCCCAATCAATTGTCTCTCATAACCTTTATCCGAGAGGAAATTTGGATGATCCCTTTCATCGTATTCAACAGATGATCATTGTGCTTCCGGATGGAGATAATGGATTCTATACGGATGAAAATGAAGGGAAGAGGCTCTTTCCTGAAACAAAAGATCAAGAAGCTTGCGATGGTTTCCGTTCGGAGGAATATCTGAACTACTCTCTCTTTCCTTTTCTTCGGATGAAACCAAGCGCTCTGGGCAAATATGAGTCCTATTTTCTTGAATTCCTGAGATATATTGATACCCAGTCCCAATACAAGGAGAGGCTTCTTCCCTTAAGAGGCATCGGTGGCATGTCGATGGGTGGATTCGGAGCAGTGAAGCTGGGATTAAAATACCCAACCCTTTTCCAATCTGTCAGCAGTCAGAGCGGCCTTCTGGATATAGAACTTCTCAGCGATAAATGGATGCTCAAGATGGTCCTGCCAGAATTCTTAGAAATCTTCGGTCGTCTGGAGCCTCGGAGACTCCCTCCCGGTTCATCTCTCGATTTGAAACATATTCAATCGAACAATCCCGTGAACCTGTTGAAACAAAAGGGGGTTAACCCATTACCTCCCTGGATCCACTTCGATTATGGTGAGAAGGAGGGGTATTCATGGATTATGGAGGGAAATCAAAATTTCGAGAAAGTCTTAAGTGAGAAAAGCCATCAGATACCGGTTCAGCCCTTCAATGGAAATTCCGAACACAATTATCAATTCTGGCGCAGCCGCTCCGGCAATATTCTACGACACCACTCCGATATCTTTCAGAAAATGGAAGGGGGAAAAAGCCCATTGAATTGAGCCGCTTTCCATGTTTCAACGAGCCTGCCCTGAGTGAACCGTTCACCCTTCGAGAACCTCAGGGCGAACGGTTCGTAATGGGTAAAGTCAATGACTTCAAAAAACTCCGTTCACCCTGAGCCTGTCGAAGGGTATTTTTAGCATCTGCACAACGTCTCGAAAATGAAAACTTATTGTTCCAACAAGAGCCGGTCGAGCTTTTCCCTGTTCATTCCCAACAATTCCCATGCCTCCATGTATACCGGCTTTCCCTTTTCATCGTAAGGATCAACAAGGATTTTTCTTAAAAAGAAAGGAGAATTCCTGATATGGCAGTCCTTGCATCCCCTTGCGCCAATGGTGAGGGAGCCGGAGCGCACATTGTGGTTGAGTGAAAAATCGATGGACTGGGCCTGGTCATGCTGGATTTTTTCAATCCCTCCCTTTTTATCCAAACGGTAGAGAAGCCCTCCTTTAATCAGAACGGGTATGTCTGCAATGGGATTTCCAAAGCGATCTTTACCTTTCAGGGCGATGAGAAAGGATCTGATCTCATCGAGGGAGTTAACCTCGGGAGTTCCATCTCCGTCATCGTCTTTGAAAGGAGGTTTCTTTAATTCCCTGATCTTCCAGAGCGGAATAGGTCTGACCAGGTTCGTCTTCTCGTCGAGATCTCCCCAGTAGATAGCAATAGCAGATTTCACAGGAATAATTTTTCCCTTAAATTCCCTGAGAGCAGGGTACCAGACTTCCGGTCTCAGCCCGGCCGCGGATGGGAATTTTGATGTTTCGTAAATCCGGGTATCTCCGCTTGTATGATCATAGACGAGTTCTGCCGGCATAGACCGGTAAGGGAGATGGCAGGTCTGGCAGGCGATTCTCCTCATATGCTTGGGAGAGAACGGATGTCTATATCTCGGCGCCCTTCTATCTTTTCTTTTGTAATGGCAGTCCTCGCAAGAGTTCATGGTATTGTCGAGATCGTCCCTGACCGTTTGTTGGAGCGAATTGCCTTTGGCAAAGTTATGTTCCTTGTCTCCGGGATGGCATGAAACACAATCCATGCCTTTGGCTTTGTGAATATCTGTTTGAAGGCTCCAATCATAGCCCTTTTTTCTCTCGCCATAAAGGGCATGACAGGACCAACAGTTTTCGTCGGGGGGGCGTTTTGCGATCTGAAGATGGAGATTCTCAAAATCGCCAGTCTCTTTTTTGGTATAATTGACCGCTATCTCACTGGCTATAACGTTTTTAGATTCATCTTCTGAAAGCTTTAGAGTGGCCCATCCAGCTCCGACCGTAGGCCCGTATCTTAAAAATCGTCCCCGGAGGGCCGCTTCCCTCTCTTTCCATTGATATCCCTTCAGGTGGCAGATGAGGCAATCCGCCTCACTTACTCCACTTTGGTCCCAGGGGACCCCGTATTTTTCATTGCCCGCGCTGAAAGATGTGTAATCACCATCAAAGGCTGGATCATCACCCGAAAGTTCATAACCAAATTTTTTTGTTTCCTCATTGTAGTAGAGATTTCCTTTGCGGTCGAACTCTGCCCATCCTCCTCCGGGATGGCAGATTCCGCAGTTCTGGGCAAAGAAGGAAGAGGATTTATCCATCTCCGATAAGCTTTGATTTATTTTTCGGGTCAACTGGCTCGAATCCATCGCTGCGAGTGAGTGCTTCCCATACAACCCTGATGATAGATTCCAGGGATATTTCTCATCATAGGTATCTCTCATCACGATTTTTCCGTATTTATCGGTTCGGCCCTGCTGGAAGTGATAACCCTTGGTGATGAGATCGTAATCATGGCAGGCCCCGCAGGTCTTTTTAGGGCTGTAAGGGGTTTTGCTCTCCAGGGTGAGGGGGTTTCCATCAAAACCCCTCAGGACGATCTTCTCATGCGATGGAGCCTGAGAGGAAAGCGCACGTGGGAAAAGAAGAAAAAGAGAGAAACTTACAAAAACGAAAAGGACCAAAGAACTTATAATTGATCTTTTCAGAATGGTTCACCTCTCTCTATGATAAGCTGATGATCAGTATATTCTGAAAAGCGTTTTTCAGCAAGGGGTTATGCGTTGCTTGGGTTCTGTTTGCAGATATGATATGATTATTTCAAAGGTTGATCAACATGAAAAAGATCTATCTGGACAAGAGGTTCTGGAGAGAGTCCAAAGACAACTGGGTCAGTTTTGAGAGCGATCCGAAACTCCGGGTCACCAAGAGGAATATCTACGGCCGGTGTGTTCCTTGCATCACCAACCTCTATCAGCAATTGCAGGAGGATAAGGAAGAGATTGAGTTAAAAGAGGCTTACCATTGCTGGAAGGTCGTGGCCGTCTTGAGGGATAGAGAGGAATGTCTTGAGGTTTTAAAGGAATATGAAGAGAATTTTTTACAGGACCACTTTGTGAAAGGGAAGTTTGGTTCCAGTCAACCGTCAAAATCTTCCAAAGTCCTGATGTTTCACACCGAAGACGAAGGGGAGAAAGACCGCTTCCTGAGGGAGCTTGAAGCCTGTGTACAGAAAATTAACCCGGAGGGAAAGGTTTTCTGTCAAAAAGCATGTGCCAACCTCTACTATGAACTCTTGGGAGATTGGAAAGAGTGGAAGGAAGTGACTGGGATCAAGAACCCGGATGTCCGGTCAGCTCTGTTAGAAAGGATCAAGAGACTGCTTTACTGGGAAAAAGGGGGCTGAAAGACTCTATCGACCTTCTCCGTTCTAAGCATCAGCGTATTTGAGGGCTACTTCACGGAAATTCTCTTTTACTTCCAAGAAAGCATCCACGACATCTGGGTCAAATTGTAGCCCCTTTGCTTCAGCAATGATTTGGACGGCTTGTTCATGGGGGAGTTGGGACTTGTAGACGCGTTCGCTTGTTATTGCATCGTAGGCATCAGCAAGAGCCATGAACCGGCCTGATATTGGAATTTGATCTCCTTTGAGGCCTTCCGGATATCCAGACCCATCCCATCTTTCATGGTGAGTGTAAGCAATATCTCTGGCAAAGCGAAGGAAAGATGTATTGCCGAGCTTTCTTTCCGCAGCCAGAATGGCATCGCGGCCGTAAATCGTATGTTTTTTCATTTCTTCAAATTCTTGTTCGGTCAGCTTGCCGGGTTTCAATAAGATTCTGTCCGAAACTCCTACCTTGCCAATATCATGAAGCGGGGCAGACTTGCACAGAAGGTTAATGGTTTCATCATCCAAGAACGCGTTGAATTTAGGTTGATCTTTTAAGTGCTCAGCAAGGAGCGAGACATAGGTCTGAGTCCGTTTGATATGCCCCCCTGTATCCGGGTCCCTTGTTTCGGTCAACGAGGACAGGCTCTCAATCGTGGCTTCCTGGACCATCGCAAGCTCGTGAGCACGCTCTTTCGCCCTTTGTTCCTCATGCCAGTATTTCAGAAAGGTTATGAGGGAGAAATTACACACCAGGGCAATCAAGGACAAGACCGGGGAAATAAAGATGCTTTCGGTTCGAAATATCCACACGGAGGTTTGCCAAACACTTACTCCCATGCCTCCCAGCAGAAGCGAACTCCAGCCGGCTTTGGTCCAAACCAAAGCGAGCGTCGAGAGGAGACCTAATCCTAATACTAAGAGCGATTCTAATCCTGTAGCCCATTTCGGCCGGGAGAGGAAGTCCTTCTTGAGGATATTATCAACAACGGTTGCATGAATTTCAACACCCGGAAAGATGGGGTCTAAAGGGGTTGACCTCAACTCTTTCATTCCCGAGGCAGAGGTTCCGACAAACACTATTTTCCCTTGTATCTTCCTTTTCGGAACACGACTGGACAATATGTCTGCGGCTGATACATACTCAAAAGTTTTACTTTTGCCACGGAAGCGTATGAGCAAGTTTCCTTTAGAAGTAAGGGGAATCACTGTCTTGTTCACGCATAAGGACTCTCCAACGTTATGGTCCGTTTTCAGAAGAACGTCCTTTACGCCCAGAGACCGCATCAGTGTTGCCAGGGCTAAACTGGGATAAAATTTACCTTGGTGTTCAACAACAAGAGGAACGCGCCTCAGAATGCCGTCTGAGTCTGGCGAGACATTGAAAAAACCCGATCCCCCTGCAGCCTCGGAGAGCGTCTTCAGATTACAGGATACGCCAGAGGCTTGTATGAAGACTCTCTGGTTCTTTTCTTCACTGACATGTCCGAGTCGATTGACAGGCAAGGGATGCAGGAGGCAGTTTTTCGCATTTGGACCCTCTTCAAAGAGGAATTGATAACCTAATACAACATTTCCTTTTGAAAGGGAATCGGCAAACTTCCGATCACTGTTCCTGAAATCATGAGGAATCCCTTTGAATCCGATTTCGATTCCCAAGTCTTGGGAAAGCTCTTTCTCTATCCGTTCAATTGAAGTTCTATCTTCCTCTGCGAACATCATATCCAGGCCGATGCCCAAGGCTCCCAAACCTCTGAGTTTGTCTAACAGGATTGCAATCCGATAGCGTGGCCAAGGCCATTGGCCATATTGCAGAAGGCTTTTTTCATCTATGTCGACGATGATAGGGACAGGAGAGCGGTGCCCCGTGTTGCTGGACAGCAGGGCGTCGTAAACTCTATTGTGAAGGAAATCCGTCAGAGTGGGCTTGGCGAGGCTGACCAAAAAGAGAATGACTGAGAAAAGGATGCCATAGAAAAAAATGGACCGGCTGTTTTTCCAGTCTTTTCGGATAATGAGCTTTTTGATTTTCAAGTTCACCATTCATTTAAACTGCTTAAAAGGCTAAGAACAACTGCAAAAACAAATTGCCGTCAGTTATCTAACAATAACCTCGACCCTCCGGTTACGGGGTTCAGGGACTTCGTCTTTGGTAGACACCAGTGGTCTTGATTTGCCATAATACGATACAAACAAAGCGCCCGGTGTGATACTGTTAGATATGAGCCAATCTCTGACATGTTTTGCCCGTTTTGAAGAGAGGTCTATGTTATAGGCCTCTCTTCCGACCAGATCAGTATGGCCGACGATATAGACTTCATTTGATTTACGGCTCTTAATATTTTTTAAGACTTCTGATAGCAAGGCTTTGGATTCAGGGGTGAGTTTCGTTGTATCATTCTCGAAGTAGAGAATGAATAAGAGAAACCGATTCGACAGGTCCGGTTGCGCCGAGAGAGCCTGTCCGAAGACCTCCTTGATTTCATTCTCATGGATGGGCTTGGGAGCGGCGGGTGCCTTATTGGGGTCTTCTACTACGATGCCGTATCCGGGCTTGTCAATGATCTGAGAATCTGCGTTGGTGGTCACCGTGATGGCACCTACCTTGCCATCCGGGTCAGGCAAGAGGACGATCAGGTCTCGTTTTGTTCGATGTGTAGCACACCCGGTCAGGAAGCAAAAAACGATCCAGCCAACAACAAGACTACTCCACCTTTTCATCGGTCTCTCCAGGTCTCCTTTTTCTACTCCCCCTCGACTTTTATGACAAATTTGGTTCCTCTTATCCCGATGGAGGCGGTCGGAGTCTTAATGTATGTCGAATCCGGTGAGAGCTTTGAGATGAGGCCCGAAAGATAGGCAGCCGTTCCTTTTACCATCTTGATCACGATCGAAAATTTCCCTTGCTTTGGAGCGAATACAAATTCGTCTATGACCAGGACGCTTCCAGGTCCCATTGACAATAGAGTGTCATCGTTAAATAGAATGCCAATGGATCCGTTGCGGCCGGTACGAAGCATATCACTCTCCCAAACTTCCAAACCATGGGTAGCCGGTATGGTTTGCCCCTGCCTGACTATGGCCGCGCTGCCGCTCACCGTCTTGACAATTGCCACTGAAGTAGAGGCATACGCAGGAGAAACCACTGCAACAGTAGATACGAGGAGGAAAACAATGGCCTTAGAAATGCCCACTATTTTTAGACAAACCCGTTTCATCTTCGATACCCTCAAAGATTCTTATATTCCTAAACACTTTTAAGGCAAGAATTGAGCCAAAAAGGAGTTATTTAGAATATTAATGATATCAAGTGGTTGAGCTAGGGGCATTGATTCCTGCCCTTATTGTTCTAACAAATTTTGTCAGGTGAAGGACATCTTGTCACGAAAAATGAACAAGAATCAATGTCTTTCTTTATCACGAATCTCGGTGTGGTTAGCGAGATTGGAAAGAACAGAAGGAAGTAGCCAAGATTAAGAATCCGGAAATCCGGCCCGCCTTGATTGAAAGGATCAAAAAGTAAATCTTCTGGGAAAAGAGAGTGTAAAGGCCAAGCGCCAGGGGATTTGTCCAATGTCAAGACCTGACCGTATGCCGTGTAGAACATATGACTTGTCGGTTGAAGTCCGACCGTGGGAATTCGGCAGTTCGCCCACGTAGCTGGAGGGAGGTGTAAGGGGTAACCTGAAGCACTGAGTTCCCTGACAAAGGCTCATAGAGTGAGTCGAGCAAACCTGCGGGTTGCAGCGGAAGCGTACCTATAAGTAGCCTCTTGAATGGAAATGGAGTTGCCGACCCTGTGGTCAGGAGGGGAAGGCTGGAGCATCTGTCCTGATCCCGCCATGGCGGGACCACAACCGATAGGTGGACTCCCGGGGTAGCAAGGGTGACACGCAGGGGAAGCCATGTGGGGTAGCACGGGAGGCCATTGCAGATGCCATACAGGGTGGCAACGGGTGAATATAAGGAGACGAAAATTCACTCGGTCTGCAAGGGAATCGGAGTTGCCCATAGTACCGTTTGGATCTCAAGGAGAGCGAAACCTTGTGAGAGGGAAGGGGCAATGCTTTCATCGTGTTTCTGAAGGAGGGAAGGGCAGGAGATTGCGGTGACGCTGGAAACTCCAGATAGGATTCGGGAACTTCAGAGGAAACTATACCGGAAGGCCAAGCAGGAGCCGAACTTCAGGTGGACTTTGAGGGTAATTCCTACGGGTTTAGGCCGAAGCGGAATGTGCATCAGGCGATGGAGATGTTTCCTTGCAGCTACGCATGGGAAAGACTCAGGTAATTGATGCCGACATCTCGAAGTACTTTGATACCATCCCCCACGACAAACTACTGGCATTGGTGGCCAAGCGAATCGTGGATAAGAACATCCTGCGGTTAATCAAGCTGTGGTTAAAGGCGCCAGTGGTAGAAGAAGGGAGAGATGGGAAGAAGAGGACAGAGGGGAATCCGCAGGGGGGCGTGATATCGCCGTTGCTCGCCAATATCTATCTTCATGTTCTGGATCGGATATGGAAAGTGAGAAAGGTAGAGGAGCGATTTAAGGCGAGATTGATCCGTTATGCGGATGATTTTGTGGTCCTGTGTCAGGGTCAGACGGAGAGGGTGCTGAAGGGAATCAAAGCGGTCCTGAGGGGTTTAGAGTTAAGTCTCAACGAGGACAAGACGAGGGTGATAGATGCCAAGAAGCAGAGATTTCACTTTCTTGGCTTTACCCTGGAAGTTAAGAAGAACCCCAGAACAGGAAGAATGTTTCCCCTCATCACACCTTCAAAGGAAGCCATGGCCAAGATCAAGGCGGAGATAAAAGCGCTCACTTGTCGGAATAACCTTAAGTTACCCAAAGAGGTGCTCATCGGGAAGCTCAATGCATTGGTTCGAGGATGGGTAGGTTACTTTTACTATGGTAACTGTAGCCGAGACCTGACGAGGCTCAAAGAGTTTCTGGATGAGAGGGTACGAATTTATCTGAGACGGAAGCATGTGAAGAAAAGCAGAGGTTACAAAGTTTATCCCTACAGATATCTTTATGACAATCTTAAATTATACAAGATACCGACGACTGCTCCGTGGACTCAGACTGCGAAAGCTTCTGGAAGAAGATGATCGGAAAGCCGTATGCGGGAAAACCGCACGTACGGTTTGATGAGGGGGAGCTGGAGATAGAGCCCTCGCTACTACGCCAGCTCTCTACTCTACCCAATCTCCACTTCTAAATCATCTCCTGCTTTTATAGAAAGGGCTTCTTTGATATTCTTCGAGGCGATCAATTCCATTTTATTTTCGGGGTAACCCTCCACCAGGGGCAGGACGATGGCGGCTTTTAACTGGCCGTTGATGAGGATAGGATAACATCTGGCACTGCAAAAGGAGGGATCTTCGGGAGTGATCTCTATCCCTTTTTGGGTCTTGAGAGTATGGAAAATTTGGAGGGATTCAGGGTCAATGATCTCTAAATTGAGGGTTCCGGGGTAGGGATCAATGGCGAGTTTTTCTATGAACTGCTTTCTCACCCAGGGGATCTGGGTAAAATGACCTGCCTCCCTGAGCCCTTCGACAATTTTCCCGCGGATTCTAATGGTTCAATCCTTTCTTTCTCAGAGTCTTTTTGATCCCGGCGCTTCCCCAGCGGGCAAAGAGATCGTGCTCGATATGGAACAGATCGAGGACTTTCCCGACCGTATGGTTAATCAGGTCGTCCATGGTTTTGGGATGGAAGTAGAAGGCAGGGATGGGCGGAAGAATGATCACCCCAAGGTCGGCGAGATTCATCATCAGGTTGAGGTGGCCTTTGTGAAGAGGTGTTTCCCTCACTGCAAGAACCAATTTTCTTCTTTCCTTAATCGTTACGTCTGCCGCCCGAATGAGAAGGTTCACATTAAAAGAATTGGCAATCGCCGATAGGCTCTTGATGGAACAGGGCATCACGACCATTCCATCGGTGTGGAAAGAACCACTGGCGATATCCGCTCCCACATCTTTGATATCATAAACGACCTTTGCCAAAGATTTTACTTTCTCTATGCTCCAATCGGTCTCCATACGAATCGTTCTTTCAGCGGCCTCGGTGATGATCAGATGGGTCTCCACATTCGATTTTGAGAGGACTTCGAGCAGCCTGATGCCATAGATCGCTCCGGTGGCACCGGAGATTCCAACGATTATTCTCTTCATCTCATCTCCCTTTGACGAATTTCTGAAGGACAGGAGTAATTCTTTTTTTCACCCCCTCAGGGACTCCCACCTTTTCAAATCCTTTAAGCCTGGGTTTTGTCGCATCCAATCCCATCTTTGCTGTTAAGAATCCATCCCCCGAAGAGGGATCAATGGGTTGCCCCCTCAGGTTGGTCATGACCATCAGGTCTTTGTCTGCCTGGAATCGGGTTGCCAGAGCCCATTCCAGTTCCTGATCGTCCTGTATGTTTATATCGGTATTGACGGCAATGACTTTTTTAATATTGGTAAAAGAGAGGGCAAGCGATAGGGCTCTTCGGATTTCGCCTCTATTCTCCGTATCAAGACTGATCACAGCGTGAGAACCGAATGTTCCGGGGATGAGGCGGACCTCTCTGATGGAAGGAATTTCCCTCTTCATCTTTGGAACAAAGTCGAGACCATGAACGAGATAGAGAAGGTTATCCACCTCGAGGCTCCAGGGAACAATGGCATGATAAAGAGGTTTTTTTCGGAAAGTGATGGCTATGACCTGGATGGTAGGGCTTTTTGAGAACCCCATATAGTATCCGCTCGATTCTCCAAGAACGCCATCCTCTTCCTTACCTTTGGGGTCGATAAAACCTTCGATCACGATTTCGGCAAAGGCAGGAATTTCAAGATCGATGTTTTCAGCCTTTGCCATTGGCACAGCTTTTCCTCTGATGCCTCCGGCTATGGAGAGTTTGTCCACCCCTGCAGGCGCTTTCAGGATTGAGGCAAGGAAGATGAGAGGGTCCATGCCGATGACCGTGGCAATCTCCATCCGCCGGCGCATCCTCTTATATTTTCCGTAGATTTCCGCAAGGGGAGGGTTGAGCAGTGATATGCCGAGTCGATTTTTTCCCCTCATTTCCATTCTGTGAAGGCCCCTTCCGATTCCACCGGTCTCTGGATCCCTGGCAGACGAGAAACCGGACGTGATGTAGGGGCCGGAATCTCCTGCATAGTGGGTCAGGACAGGAAGGAGTTTAGTAAGGTCCACCCCTTTTCCTTTCTTGGCCACCACTTTGGGAGACGCATCTCGAGTGAGAACTGGCGCAATTCCCTTTCCCATTCGCTTTGGAAATTCTTCAAAGAGTTTGTCAGGATCAATGCCAAGGGCAAGGCTGAGCCGTCTCCTCGTTCCGAGAAGGTTTCCCACGACAGGTAAACGGTGGCCCTTCACCTTTTCAAAGAGAATGGCGGGGGCGTCCTTCTTTCCGATCTCGGAGAGGAAGGCCGAGATTTCATATTTCGGGTCGAGAGGAGTTGAGATGGAAAGAATGTCCCCCCGCGCCCTCAACTCCTCAATAAAATATTTGATCCCTGATAATGGCATCGGGTCATGTCCTCGAGGTATTATTAACAGTCTCATAATAAAGACGACATTGTTTTATAAAATCCCTCCTCACCTCCCTTTTCCAAAGGGAGGGAAATTACCCCTCTTTGGAAAAGAGGGGCCAGGGGAGATTTTGCGGTGCATGTCAATTCAATTTTGAGACCCTTAATAACTAAATTTGTTCACTTCTTTTAAGATTTTCACGGACCAGGGTTTCTCCTGGAGTTGACCTCTTCCCAGCCTTACCCAAAGACGATCGGGATATTTTGATTCGGATTTTGAAATCATTGCGGTTGCATAGAAACTTCGATATTTATATCTGCGATCCTCTGGCGTGAGGTCACGGACAATGATCTCCATTTCCTTATCTTCTGGAACCTGAGACAGCTCGATCAAGATAAACGTATCATACTCTTTTTTAGCCATGTGTTTCCTCCTCAATCTTTAAATCCATAGGATTTCCAGTTTTTCAGAACCATGTCCTGAATCTCCTTGGGGTAGACATTATTAAAGGAGACCTTAATGGGAATGGATGCCTTGGGCCAGTCAAGGGGGAAAGTGCAGTCGAAGAGCACCTGGGAACCGCGGCTCCATTTCCGCTCCTCCGGATCGGCAAAGGGATAGAGCGGAGTTCCAGGGGCTTGTTCATATTTTCGGATCCCACGTATCGGATGGCATTTTGTGCAGAGGGCATGGATGACCTCGTCTTTGTTGTAGATATCGGTTTCATTGTCCACAACCACCACCATCGTGAACCATGGGCTCAATTTGCTTCCGAAGACGAGATTGGCAATCTGGCTTGCAATGCCGCTGTAGGCGGGTCTGACTCCCACCACAACGAGATGGTGGGTCGATTCGGGCAACATAAAGACGCCTGTGATCGGAATGCCCTGGCTCTCCAGAAGTTTCCGCATCTCAAGGCCCAGAGAGAAGGATCGGAGAAGCTGGCCTTCATCGGTGGGGACGCCCATGTTGGAGACCGTCACTATGGGGTTATTCCGGAAGGTGATGGCGTTGACGCGGTACACCGTTCTGGGCTCTCTCGGAGATGTTCGGTAACCTGTGTATTCTCCGAAAGGCGCTTCGTCAATTTTGATGTCCGGAAGGACCTCGCCTTCAATAATGATTTCCGCATGAGCCGGAACGTAGAGATCGTTGGTCTCGCACTTCACCAGTTCGACAGGAGCTCCCATCAACATTCCGGTGAACTCATCTTCAGGAATGGGTGAGGGCGCACAGGCCGCCACGCCGGACAGAGGATCACAGCCGATGACGGTAGCAAAAGGCATGGGTTTGTTTTTCGGAACATACTTTCCATAAAACATCTTTCCCATATCGGAAAAGGGGAGCACGGGGCCCACCATCGTCTTTTCATCGAAGACCATCTGCCGGTACATTCCCCAGTTGACAAATTCAGTATCGAGATCCTTGGATACCACAAAATGCCAGGTTGCCAGATATCTTCCTCCATCCCCGTCATGAACCATGGGACCGGGAAGCTTAAAGAGGTCCGCCTCTTTCCCTGTCCAGATGTTCTCTTTGCAGGGCGCTTTCTTCTTGTCCATGAGAATGGATTTAACGGGGTCGCCGGTCGTTCTCTTCACATATTCATTCGATATCTCCGGCACAGAGGCATCGGGTTTCATCCCCATAGCAATGGCCAGCCTCTTATAGGTTGCCAGAGGTGCGCCAAAGGCTTCAAACCCAGGATAGTCCTTAATCTTTTTAAAATAAGGGGAGGCCGATTTCTTTTCGCAAACCCTTCTTACGATGGCTCCCATTTCAAGGTCCCAGTCCACCTCCTGCTGGATAGTTACGAGATCGTCGTTTGCTTCCAGCGCCTTGATAAATTCCCTGTTATCTTTAAAAACCGTGTAAGGCATGATCTTTCCTCCTTTCTTTATTTGTTGGCGTTAAGTATCAGTCTGATTTGGATATCTTCTCCACTACGGCTTCCCACTTCCCCTGCGCTCTGAGAATAAATTCAGCAACCTCTCTAACCACTCCTTTTCCCCCACCGGCAAGGGTGATGTAGTTGGCTACGGATTTTGCCTCGGTTGCTCCGTCGGAAGGCGCTGCTGAAAATCCGACTCGTTTCATAACGCCGAGATCGATCATTTCATCTCCCACATAGCATAAGTCCTCATCTTTAAGGCCGGATTCCTTCTCAAACTCGTCAAGCTTTCCAACCTTGGCGGAAGTTCCCCAGAGCCTTTCAGGGGGAACGCCATAGATATGGCCCACCTGTTCATCCGCCCTTGAAATTTTACTGGTCAGGAAAGCCACGCCAATCCCGCCTTCCCGCAAGGCCATGCACCCCAATCGGTCCTTCAAGGAAAAACATTCCGACTTTTTTCCGTCATCCGTATAATAGAGGGTATTGTCAGTTAATATCCCATGAATGTCGAGGATAACGAATTTGACCTTTTTTGCCTTTTCAAGGGCTTTTTCCTTCTCGTTCATTTTAAAACCTCCACAATTTTAAAAAAATATTCAATGAAGGGTGAACGATGAACTGTTCATCGTCTTACCGATCATTGAACTACTTTTAACTTTTTCTCAACATCTTCTCTTAAAAATTTCTTATCTATCTTTTCGGCCTTTGTAAAAGGCATGGTCTCAATGAATTCGATCCTTTCCGGAAGTTGAAGCACCGAGGCTTTTTTCTCTTTGAGATGGGTGATGATCTTTTCAAAACTTAAGATTGCTCCGAGTTTGGGTTGAATGTAAGCACAGACCCTTTCTCCAAACACCGGATCCGGCATGGGGATCACCGCCACAAGAGCGACCTCAGGGTGGCTGCTGATCAGGTTCTCTATCTCTGCGGAGCTGATGCTCTCGCCACCGCGATTGATCATCTCTTTGATTCGACCGGTGAGGGTGACAACGCCATTTTCATCAATCATGGCCAGGTCACCCGTCCTGAAGAATCCTTCTTCGTTGAAAACCTTTGCGTTCTCATCCGGAGCCTTATAGTAACCGGTAAAGACTCCCGGCCCTTTGATCATCAATTCCCCGGGGGTATTGGGAGGCAGGTCTTTCCCGTCCGGGCTGACCACCTTATAGATATCGTAAGGGCAGGTAGGTTTGCCCACTGTATGGAGGATAGTCTCAAGGCTGTCGTTTGTCCGTGTTAAGGTGGTCTGGCCTTCCGTGCCCCCATAACCATTATAGAAGTTGCATCGGAGATCTTCTCTCACCCCTTTGACCATCTCCGGCAGACTTGTGCTGCCTCCGCAATGCATCGCTCTTAGAGAACTCAGATCATAATCCTTCAGCCCCTCAAAATCGAGCAACCGTTTTGCCAGGGTAGGAGTCCATACGATCGTTGTCACCCTCTCCCTTTGGATGGTTTCACAGACATCTTTCATCTCTGTGGAATCTAAAAAAATATTCTTGCCAAGGGCGAAAAGGGTGCTGCAGAGTCCCTTGGTAAAGACGAGGTCATGGCCAACAGGGCCGGCAAGTAGGCAGACATCATGAAAATTCACCTCCCATGCATAGGCCGCATATTCCATAGTGCATATGAGGCTGTTATGGGTGCGAGGAACAAGCTTGGGCAACCCGGTTGTTCCTCCCGTTGGCCCCATATGGGCTACTTCCATAGGATCTGGCCTCCTCTGGGCAAGCCTTTTGAGGTTAGCCGCATCCAACTTTGTTTCAAGAATCAACCTCTCCATGCTTTTGAAGGATCCATGTCCCTCGCTTCTTGTTAGGACGATGTTCTTGAGTTGCGGGTTTTCTTTTACCACATCCTCCACGATAGGCAGGTAATCTGTCTTCTTATATTTTTCCGCAACAATCCATAAGGTGGCCCCTGTCAGCTTAAGCAAGTGGCCAATCTCATACTGCCGATATCTATCTATAAGCAACACAGGAATGCAACCCATTTTTTGAACAGCGAAATAGGCAAAAACGAACTCGTTCCAGTTGGGAAGCTGAATAAGCACTCGATCCCGTGGGGCAATGCCGAGGTCCGTCAGGCCAATGGCCAGCCCATCTGTCTTTTCCTTAGCCTCCTTATAGGTGAGCCTGCTCCTTCCATCCACAAAAGCTTCTTTGTCCGGATAAACGCTTGCCGCCTTATCCAGAAGGTCGCCGAACGTCAAACCAGACCACCAGCGTAGCCGATTGTATTTCTCTGCGTCTTCTTTTCTATATGGCACAAACCCTTCGAGGAACTCCGTCATAACCTCTTGCCCGCCCTTGCAGAGTATTCAATTCGTAAATACAGGATGGACATTCTAATGGAAGCTATTTGTATCCCATCCTGGTGACTTTCTCGACCCACTCTTCCCATTTTCCCATGGCTCTAAGGATGAATTCACAGGTTTCCCTGATGGGGCCTCTTCCTCCGGGAGCTGTGGTGATGTAGTCTGCAATCTCCTTTACCTCGTTAATGGCATCGGCTGTTGCCACAGCAAACCCAACCTTCTTCATCAATGCAATATCGGTCACTTCGCAGCCGATGTATCCAACATCTTCGTCACCGATTCCCAGATCCTTTTTAAGTTCGTCAATCTTCACGATCTTGTTTTTGACTTTGTAGTAGAATTTATCGAGCTTCAGTTCACGAGCCCGAAAGAGCCCTTCCTCATCGATGGAGGTCGTGTCGAGAAAAGCAATCTGGATTCCATTTGCCGTCAGGGAGAGGTCGCCAAACCCATCCATATGCCAGAACCCATATTTCCGCCTTCCCTCGATATCACAGATGAAGGTGTTTTGTGTGAGAACCCCATGGACATCATGAACAAAGAGTTTTACCTTTTTTGCCTTTTCCTTTGCCTTTTCAAGATTCTTTTCAAAAACCATAAGTCTCTCCTTTAAAATATGGAATATTGGAACACTGGAATGTTGGAATATTGGGGCAAAACTCATTTTTAGATAAGTATTAAAGTGAACCCATTATTCCATTCTTCCACTATTCCATTATTCCAGAATCATTCTTCAAACCCATATTCTTTCCAGCGGGATTTTACTTTTGACAGCATACTCTCCGAGAGCTTGATCTCCGTGGGTTTGACTTTCCATTCAAAGGGTATCGTTGCGTCGAGGATGATACGAGAGGTGATGAACTTGTTGTCGTCCGGTCCGAGGGATGGGTCGAGTGGGGTGGACCTGCCTCTGTTAATGATCTGCGTTCCCCGCGCCGGATTGTAACGGGTGCCAAGTGCCCACCATACCCTCGGAAGGTCGTCCGCATCGATATCGTCATCAACGATAATCACACACTTGATCCCATACATCCCTGTATTGCTTGCGATGACTGCAGCCCCCACCTGGTCCGCGTGCCCCGGATACATCTGCTCTACGGAGACGACCACAATGAAGCGTCCGGACGCTTCAGGCAGGGTGTAGACCGATTTAATGCCCGGGATCTCCATCTTGACCAGATCCGTCCACAAGCTTGCGTTGCGCGTAAAAGCATAGAGGATATGCTGATCCCCCACGGGGCGGCCCACGCTTGTTTCCCAGAGGACCGGATTGTTTCTGAAGTAAATGCGTTTCACCTCAAGGGCGGGTTTGGGAATCGGCTTGATCAACTCTTCGGTGTAGTAGCCTGTATATTCGCCAAAGGGGCCTTCATTTCTCAAATTCTGAGGATCGACTTCCCCTTCCAGGACGATCTCCGCGGCCGCAGGAATGGGGAGTCCGGTGAGCTGGCCTTTTACGATGTCGATGGGTTCGCCGCGCAATGAGCTTACGACATCGTACCCGCTTTTGGCCTTGACGGTGGCGGCGCTTGCAAAGATATGCAGAGGATCACCGCCTATAATGGCGCAGGCCGGCATCTTTTTGCCAGCTTTTCCGTACTTCTTCATGATCCTGTCGCCTTTTTTCCCCTTGAGAATCTGGACGCCAACGGTTTTGTCATCGAGGATGCCCATGCGGTAGGTGCCGAGGTTGATGTCCCCGGTCTCCGGATCCTGCAACACCATGAATACGGCGGTGCCAAAGTAACGGCCGCCGTCCAGTTCATAGAACCTTGGGGATGGAAAGGCGAGCGTATCGACCTTATCACCCTCGAGGATATTCTCGAAGATGGGGCCATCCTTCTGTTCTTTTGCCCGAATGACCTCCTTAACGGCGACATTGACCCATTCCTTCGTAAGTTGGACCATGGAAAGGTCAGGACTCTTTCCGAGGATGATTGCCAGCCTTTTGGTTGTCCCGAATGCGCCGGTCAAGACAGGGCTCTTGTATCCCTTAATGTTTTCAAACAGCAACGCCGGGCCGCTTTTCTCTTCAACAAATTTCGCAATGTGAGAGATCTCAAGGTCCCAGTCCACTTCAGCCTTGATCCGTTTTAACTCCCCTTCTTTTTCACACCTATTGATGAAATCCCTGAGGTCCATAACATCCCCCTTTTTCATGCGATAAAGTCCTGCCATTATCCTTTTATAGGCCCCCCTTGTCAATTCATTTGTTTTTATGTTTAAATAACCTGAGGTTATAATCGAATGGAAAAGAGAAAACCTTTACGCGATTCGATCAATTCTTTGCTCGTCTTCCATGAGGTGGTAAGACACAGGAGTTTTACTAAGGCCGCGGAAGAATTGTTTGTCTCACAGCCCGCCGTAACCAAACACATCAAGGGACTTGAGCATAAGGTGGGAATGAGGCTCATTGAAAGGGGCAGGGGCGGATTTCATCTAAGCGAGGCGGGTAAGATCCTTTTTAAATCCGCTCATAAAATTTCCAACCATATCAGGGGGGTCGAGAGTCACCTCGGGCGCTTGAAAAAGGAACATCACGGTCTCTTGAGAATAGGGACGACCGAATCCTACTCGAGATGCCTGATGCCGACGCTTCTCTCCGGATTTCAGAACCTCTATCCCTCCATCAAGATCGCACTGGATGTCGGGAATTCCGAAGAGATTGAAAAAAGCCTAACGGCTTACCGGAATGATGTGGCGCTCATCGGAATGACAAAGATTCCCTTCAAACTTGAATCGATTCCGTTCTTAAGAGAGGATCTCGTCCTTATTGTTTCCCCCTCACATCCCATGGCAAAAAGGGAGAAAATCTCCCTAAAAGCCATCAGGAAATTCCCTTTTATCATTCGGGCGAAAGGATCGACGACCAGGAAAATCGTTCTTAAGGCATTTCAGGAGTTGGGGATTCGCCCCTTGCTGCTCATTGAAGCAGGCAGTTCGGAATTTATCAAACAGTGGGTTTCAGAAGGGAAGGGTGTTTCAATAATTGTCAAGAGAATTGCAGAAGAAGAGGCCAAAAGAGGGCTGATCAAAATGGTTTCTCTGGATGAGAAGCTCAGCCTTCAGGTGGCCCTTCTCTTTTTGAAGGAAGAGCGGACTAACCCAACCATTAAAACCTTCACCCATTTCATCAAAGACAGGGGAAAGGAATGGGGCGCCTAAAGTATGGAAAATGAGCGTTTTTTTTAAAAAATTCTCTTGACAAAGGAATTAAATTTTGTTAAATATAATAAGTTCAAATTCATGTTGATCTTTGTTCCACTTATGTAACTCGTTGATTTCCCAGTCTTTTTCTTTGCCGGGAGGAATTTGCTCAATCCAAAAATAGTGATATCGATTCGGAGAGGTTCCCGAGCGGCCAAAGGGGACAGACTGTAAATCTGTTGGCGACGCCTTCGGAGGTTCGAATCCTCCCCTCTCCACCAGGTTTATTTTTAAGGGATGGAAGGTATGGAGGATGAGAACCTTTCCCCGACATGAGGAGGGAAATTTGGTTCAACGATTTAAACAAGCTAAATATTATCCATGAGTTATCCAGGGAAGTTTTCGTGGGCTTATTGACCGGACGCATTTTGATTAAAAGTTTTATATGTTTCGATAAGGCGGGAGTAGCTCAGTTGGTAGAGCATCAGCCTTCCAAGCTGAGGGTCGCGGGTTCGAGCCCCGTTTCCCGCTCCAAAGCAATCAATTTGTATTGTTAATTTGATGAATATATCCGGGAACCTGTCTTTCCTTTTTGGCAGGTTTTTTCTTTGGTTTTGCCCACGTAGCTCAGTTGGTAGAGCGCATCCTTGGTAAGGATGAGGTCACCAGTTCAATCCTGGTCGTGGGCTCCATAGCGAGGAACAGATTCGATAATTTTCTTCAAGAAGACAAGGAGGGAATGAGCCATGTCGAAGCCGAAATTTGAGAGGACGAAGCCGCATGTGAATGTGGGGACGATTGGGCACGTGGACCATGGGAAGACGACGTTGACCTCGGCGATAACGAAGGTCTTGGCAGGCAAGGGGTTAGCCTCGTATATGGCGTTTGATCAGATCGACAAGGCTCCTGAGGAGAAGGAGCGGGGGTTGACGATTGCCATTGCGCACGTGGAGTACGAGACGTCGAAGCGTCACTATGCGCACATTGACTGTCCGGGTCATGCGGACTACATCAAGAACATGATCACGGGAGCGGCGCAGATGGACGGGACGATCCTGGTAGTCTCGGCTGCGGATGGGCCGATGCCCCAGACGCGGGAGCATGTGTTGTTGGCCAAGCAGGTTCGTGTGCCTTACATTGTGGTCTTTTTGAACAAGGTAGACATGGTGGAAGATCCGGAGTTGCTGGATTTGGTGGAATTGGAAGTCAGGGAGTTGCTATCTGGGTATGACTTTCCGGGGGATGTGGCACCTGTAATCAGGGGGTCTGCGCTCAAGGCGTTGGAGTGTGGGTGTGGGAAGACGGAGTGTCAGTGGTGCAGCGGGATATTGAAACTGATGGATGCGGTGGATGAGTCTATTCCTCAGCCTGTTCGAGAGGTGGACAAGCCCTTTTTGTTGCCGGTAGAGGATGTTTTTTCGATTTCGGGTCGTGGGACCGTGGTGACGGGGCGAGTGGAGCGCGGGATGGTCAAGGTTGGAGAAGAGGTGGAGGTGGTAGGGATTCGTCCGACGATGAAGACGGTTTGCACAGGGGTGGAGATGTTTCGCAAGACCCTGGATCAGGGGCAGGCGGGAGACAATGTGGGGGTACTGCTTCGAGGGGTGAAGCGTGAGGATGTGGAGCGGGGCCAGGTGGTCTCGAAGCCTGGGTCGATTACGCCTCATCGGAAATTCAAGGCTGAGACCTATATATTGACCAAGGAAGAAGGGGGTCGTCATACGCCGTTTTTCAATGGGTATCGGCCTCAGTTTTACTTTCGGACGACGGATGTGACGGGAGTGGCGACCTTGCCTGAGGGTGTGGAGATGGTGATGCCCGGGGACAATGTGTCGTTGGCCGTGGAGTTGATCACGCCGATAGCGATGGAGAAGGAGTTGCGGTTTGCGATTCGCGAGGGGGGTCGGACCGTGGGCGCTGGCGTCATCAGCGATGTCCTCGAATAAACCCCGCGGGAGCCTTCTCCCGGGGCGAATTTAAATTCGAAATTTTTGTCTGGAGTTGTGTGAATGAGAAATATTTTAAACATGGCCTGTACGGAATGTAAACGGAGGAATTACTCCACCACCAAAAATAAACGGACAACTCCGGATAAACTGGAGTTAAAGAAGTATTGTCGCTTCTGTCGAAAGCATACGGTTCACAAAGAGACAAAATAAGGAGTGAACGTGGCAGGTGGAAAGTAGAAGGTGGCGGGATAAAAAATATTCTGGTCTGAAAGCCACGTTCTACATTCTACTATCCACTCACCGGATACAGGCCAGTAGCTCTAACGGATAGAGCACCGGACTCCAAATCCGGGTGATGGGGGTTCGAATCCCTCCTGGCCTGCCATGTGCCCATGATATCTATCTTAGAGAATACATGGACATCGGATGGGGCAGGGCTGGACACAGGGTATTGAAGGGAATGTTTGAGGCGCGCCTCAGAAAGAGTTGAACGGATGACATTTTCTTTCAGAGAAAAATTTGAAGGGGCCAAACAGTTTTTAAGGGAAGTGAAAACCGAGTTAAAAAAGGTCACCTGGCCATCAAGGAAGGATGCTCTTGCCGGGACGGCTGTGGTTCTTGTCGCTGTTTTCATCATCGCCCTCTTCCTGGGCATTGTCGATTCAGGCTTGTCCAGCCTCATCCGGGAATTATTGAAGAAGGCGGGCAGTTAATAGACCCTAAGGCCAAACCGGATTTGGCTTCATCAAACCCTATCCAACAGGTCGGAGATAGCAGCGATTATGGGACTTCAGTGGTATGTCATTCACACCTATTCGGGTTTCGAGAACAGGGCGAAGCAGAATTTAGAGGAACGCATCAAGAACCTCGGAAAAGATAAATATTTTTCTTCCATCCTCATCCCAACAGAAACCGTCGTGGAATTGGCGAAGGGGAAGAAGAAGACCTCCCAGAGAAAGATCTTTCCGGGATATCTGCTGGTTCAGATGGAGTTGAATGAGGAGACCTGGCACATCGTAAAGGAGACGCCGAAGATTACCGGTTTCGCCGGCGACAGCATCAAACCGCTTCCTCTTTCGGAGAAAGAGGTGGAGGATATTCTGTCCCAAATGAAGGACGGCGTTTCAAAGGCAAAGCCAAAAGTCTCTTTCAATGAGGGCGATAGCGTCCGGGTGATTGACGGTCCCTTTGTCAACTTTATTGGAACGATCGAAGAGGTTAAGCCGGACAAAAGGAAATTGAAGGTTCTGGTTTCGATCTTCGGAAGGTCGACACCGGTCGAACTGGATTTTATTCAGGTGGAAAGAAATTAATTGTAATCGGAGGCGTGATCCCCGTTAGAAAGACGGGGCTTTCATTTTGCCTTCCATCATGAGCAAATATTTATATCCCTGCCATCCATGGCGGGGCTTTCTAACGGGGTGAAGCATGGCAAAGAAAGTCGTGGGAATGGTGAAGCTTCAGATTCAAGCAGGGCAGGCGAATCCCTCTCCTCCGGTGGGGCCGGCGTTGGGGCAGCACGGGGTGAACATCATGGAATTTTGCAAAGCCTTTAACGCCCGCACCCAGTCGCAGGAAGGAATGATCATCCCCGCAGTGATCACCATCTATTCCGATCGTTCCTTTGCTTTTGTGACAAAGACACCCCCTGCCTCCGTCCTGTTGAAGCGAGCGGCTAAGATTGTCAAGGGATCAGGTGAACCAAATCGAAACAAAGTGGGCAAAGTGACCCAAGACCAGGTGAAAGAGATCGCCCAGATCAAACTGAAAGACCTCAATGCAGTGGATCTGGAAGGGGCGATTCGCACGGTCGAGGGAACGGCAAGGAGCATGGGTCTGGAAGTTATTTGAGAGAAGGAAAATGGCAAATCAAGGGAAAAAATATTCAGAGGCAAGAACCAAGGTGGATCGAGACAAAAGGTTTGAACTGGAAGAAGGGGTAAAGCTCCTTCTGGAGACGGCCTATGCCAAATTCGATGAAGGGGTGGATGTGGCCATCCGTCTCGGAGTGGACCCGAAGAAACCGGATCAGATGGTTCGGGGCACGGTGGTCCTCCCCAATGGAACGGGCAAGAAGGTGAGAGTGCTAGCCTTTGCCAAGGGCCAGAAGGAGAAGGAGGCCCTGGATGCTGGCGCCGATATTGTGGGAGCCGAGGAACTCATCGAGAAGATTTCAAAGGGATGGCTGGAATTTGACAAAGCCATCGCCACTCCGGACATCATGGGACAGGTCAGCAAACTTGGAAAGATCCTGGGGCCTCGCGGACTGATGCCCAATCCGAAGGTGGGCACCGTCACTTTTGACCTGGAGAGGGCGATCAAAGAGATTAAGGCAGGGAAGGTGGAGTTTAAAGTGGAGAAGGCAGGGGTGGTGCATGTCCCCGTGGGAAAGGTTTCTTTCGGCCTGAATCGTTTGTTGGAAAATATCAAAACCCTTCTGGATGTGATTCTCCGCGCCAAACCTCCCACCAGCAAGGGAGTCTATTTGCGAAGCATTGCCCTGTCCACAACGATGGGGCCGGGGATCAAAATCGATCCAAGCCAGATCAGAGGGGCTTTAAAAGCCTAATAAGGAAACAAGGAATCCAGGAAAAATTCAAATTCTAAACCCCAAATTCTTTATTCATGGTTTCCATGATTCCTGGCTTCCTAATTCATAAATACGACCTCATCGAGGAGGTGGAGTTCATTGAACCGAAATGAGAAGAGACAAGTTGTAACCGATTTCTCAAAGAAGGTGGAAGGATTTCAATCTGCGGTCCTGACCCATTACCGTGGCCTGAATGTGGATCAGATCAACACCCTGAGACGGCGTTTTAGGGAGGAAAAGATCTCCTATCATGTCGTGAAGAATACAGTGATGAAGCTGGCGGCCAAAGGGACGGATCTGGAGAAACTGAACGATCATTTCAAGGGGCCGACAGCGATCGCCATTTCCTATGGCGACCCGGTTTCTCTGGCAAAGATATTGTCGGAGTTTGTTAAAACACAGCCTAAACTTGAGATCAAGGTCGGTCTGATTCAGGGGAGGGTGATCCCGCCCGACGAGATTAAGGCCTTAGCTACGATGCCCTCCCGGGAGATTTTGCTGGCCCAGATCCTTGGAGGAATACAGGCTCCAGCACAGGAACTGGCAGGAGTCATCCTGAGCGGCCTTCAGCAGGTCGTCGGTGTGATTGATGCCCGGGCCGATCAACTGGCCCAGTTGGAGAGTAGAGAGTAGAACGTGGAAAGTGGAAAGTGGAAGGTAAAAGAGGGATTTTCTTTTTTTAAACTACCCTCTACTTTCTACGTTCCACTCTCTAATTAAACAGATAGGAGGATTTTTCAATGGCGGATATTCAAAAAATTGCAGAAGAGATCAGCACTCTCACCTTGCTGGAAGCCAGGGACCTGGTGAAGGTCCTTGAGGAGAAGTTAGGAGTCAAGGCAGCTGCCCCAATGGCCGTGGCGGCTTTTCCGGCAGCCGGAGCAGGCGCGGGAGCGGAAGCAGCTCCCAAAGAAGAAAAGACGGAATTTGATGTGATTCTGACCGGTTTTGGCGACAAGAAGATTCAGGTCATCAAGGTGGTGAGAGAGTTGACTGGATTAGGGCTGAAAGAGGCCAAAGATCTGGTCGAAGGCATTCCGAAACCCGTTAAAGAGGGCGTCACCAAAGAAGAAGCCGCAACGATGAAGAAGAAGTTAGAAGAAGGCGGCGGAACGGTCGAAGTAAAATAGGTTAAAGCGCCATCTTTGAAAGAGCGGGATGAATCTCCTGATCAGACCTCCCTGCCGGTAGGCACGGAGGCTTCCAGGGTTGTTGAGGGCGGTTTTTTTAAATTGTCATATAGTCACATCCCCTCGTCGTCTCAACGTCATTTGATAAGGCGAGGATCTGAGAAACGGCTATATGACTGAGGCAAAGGATTTACGAAAAAGTTTATTGTGGGACATCATTGTCTCTTCCCGGAAGGACAGAGCCGTATAGGTTAAGAAGTCCGAAAGGGAGGGGACTTTTTATTTGAGGAAGGAGTCCATATGGCCAGCATTGTTCCCGTCTATCGCCGGTATCGCAAGAATTTTTCGAAGATCAAGGAAGTTCTGGAAATCTCCAATCTGATCGATGTTCAAAAAAGATCTTACGAAAAATTCCTCCAAGCCGATGTGGATCCTGAAAACCGGGAGCCTGTCGGGCTTCAGGGAGTCTTTAAAACGGTTTTCCCGATCAAAGATTTCTATGAAACCGCCTCCCTCGAATTTGTAAGCTACCGATTCACCGAGCCCAAATATGATATGGAGGAGTGCCTCCTGAGGGGGATGACCTATGCCGCTCCCATCAAAGTGACCGTTCGCCTGGTCGTCTGGGATGTGAATGAGGAGACGAAAGCCAAGAGCATCAAGGCCGTAAAGGAGCAGGAGGTCTATTTTGGTGAAATCCCTTTGATGACGGATAACGGAACTTTTATTATCAACGGGACGGAACGGGTGATCGTGAGCCAGCTCCACCGCTCCCCCGGAGTCTTCTTCGACCAGGATCAGGCCAAACCCCATTCAGGCGGGAAGGTCCTCTACTATGCCCGCATCATTCCCTATCGGGGGTCATGGATCGATTTCGAGTTTGACCAGAAGGATCTCCTCTATGTCCGGATCGACCGGCGACGAAAGATTCCGGTCACCGTTTTCCTCCGGTCACTGAAATATACCGGTCAGGAACTGTTGGACTACTTCTATCGCAAAGAAAAGATTCTCTTCCGGAAGGGGAAGTTTTCCAAAGAGGTGTCAAAAGATGTCCTCGTCGGACAGAAGGCGACGATCGATATTCTCGACCCGGAGACCCACAAAGTGATCCTGAAGAAGCATCGGCGGATCACCGAAGAATCCTATAAACGACTGGAAATGACGAAGATCACCGCCATTCCGGTGGAACCGCAGGATCTTCTGGGAAGATATCTTGCGAGGGATGTGGTGGATCCGGAGACCGGTGAAGTGATCGCCGAGTATAATGAGGAGGTGACCGAGGAATTTCTCGACCAGGTGAAGGAGAGGAAGGTCGAAGGGTTTGAAATCCTCTTCATCGACAACATCAACGTGAGCTCCTCCTTACGGGATACGATGGTCATCGATAAAATCGAGCTGAGCCGGGAGGAGAAAGAGAAGTTAAACAGAGACGAACCGGGAAAATCGATCAGGGAGAAGGAAGCTGAGCGGGCCCTCATCGATATTTACAAAAGGCTTCGGCCCGGCGATCCGCCCACCATTGAGACAGCGATCAACCTCTTTCACAATCTCTTCTTCAATCAGGAACGATACGACCTTTCCAAAGTGGGTAGGATGAAACTGAACCACAAGATCGGGTTAAAGGGAAATCCTCCCAGAATATTGGTCTTCACGGAGAAATGGAAGAAGGAAGCCCTCGACGTCGGAGCGACTTACGCCGGAGGCAAGGAGCTGATCGCCCGGGTTCTGGAAGGTTGGCTCGATTTTGACGAAGCGATCGCCACTCCGGAGATGGCTGATGAGATCCAGCGAGCAGGAAAGATTCTCTACCCTATCGGCATGATGCCATCCCTGAAGGAAGGAACCCTCACCGAGGATGTCCGGGGACGGGTCCGGAAGATTTTAGAGGACGAGAAGGCGACGCTGAGAAGACGGGATGTCCTGGAAGTGGTGAAGTACCTGATCCGATTGAAAGACGGTCAGGGTTCGGTAGACGATATCGACCATCTTGGAAACCGTCGTGTGAGAACGGTCGGAGAGTTGCTCGAGAATCAATATCATATCGGATTAGTGAGGATTGAGAGGGCGATCAAAGAACGGATGAGCCTTCAGGACATCGAGACATTGATGCCCCATGACCTGATCAACTCCAAACCCCTCTCCGCAGTGATCAAAGAGTTTTTCGGTTCCAGTCAGCTCTCTCAGTTTATGGATCAGACCAATCCACTGTCCGAAATTACTCATAAACGGAGGCTTTCCGCCCTGGGCCCGGGAGGGCTCACACGTGAAAGGGCGGGTTTTGAGGTGAGGGACGTCCATCCCACCCATTACGGACGGATCTGTCCCATTGAAACCCCGGAGGGTCCTAACATCGGTCTGATCACCTCTCTCAGCACTTATGCCCGTGTCAATGATTATGGTTTTATCGAGACGCCTTACCGGGAAGTGGTCAATGGGAAGGTGACCAACCATATCCGGTACCTCTTTGCCCTTGATGAAGAGGAAGAGATCGACGGACAGAAACCTGCGATTGCCCAGGCCAATGCCCCTCTCGATCGTGAGGGGAGATTTACCGTTCCCCTTGTCTCCGCCCGACGGGGAGGGGAGTTTGTGATGGTCAGACCGGAAGAGATTCGCTATATGGACGTCTCACCCAAACAATTGGTGAGCGTTGGCACCTCTCTCATTCCCTTCCTGGAGAACGACGATGCCAACCGGGCCCTGATGGGATCAAATATGCAGCGGCAGGCGGTTCCCCTTCTGAAAACCGACGCCCCTTTGATCGGGACCGGAATGGAGGGGATTGTGGCGAGGGACTCCGGAGTAGCCATCGTTTCAAAACGGGATGGGGTCGTTGAAGATGTCGATGCCTCACGGATCGTCATCCGCGCCGATGAAGACGGCCAGAAAGTGAATGACTCGGGGGTGGACATCTACACCCTGATCAAATACAAACGGTCGAACCAGAACACGTGTATGAATCAGAGACCGATTGTCCGTGTGGGCGAGCAGGTCAAAAAAGGGGAAGTGATTGCTGACGGGCCGGCTACGGATATGGGAGAGCTGGCTCTTGGCCAGAATGTCCTGGTCGCCTTTATGCCCTGGGGAGGGTACAACTTTGAGGATTCAATCCTCATCAGCGAAAGGCTGTTGAAGGAAGACACCTATACCTCCATCCACATTGAGGAGCAGGAGTGCATGGCCCGGGATACAAAGTTGGGGAAGGAAGAGATCACCTGCGACATCCCTAATGTGGGGGAGGAAGCCTTAAAAGATCTGGATGAGAGCGGCATTGTCCGGATCGGCGCAGAGGTCAAACCCGGCGATATTCTGGTCGGGAAGGTGACGCCCAAAGGAGAGACCCAGCTCTCTCCGGAGGAGAAACTTCTCAGGGCCATTTTTGGAGAAAAAGCAGGGGATGTGAGGGATACCTCGCTGCGCGTCCCCCATGGGATTGAAGGGATTGTCATCGATGCCAAGGTCTTCTCCCGGAAGGGCCAGGAGAAGGATGAAAGAATGAAAGCAATCGAGGAACAGGAGAGGGCCAGATTGCTCAAGAACCAGGCTGACGAGATCCGTATCATTCAGAACAGCACGAGACGGAAGATCGGAAAGTACCTGATCGATAAGAAGGCGGCTCATCGGATCGCCGATGAAAAGAAGAACCGCATCTTTTTAGAGGCGAAAGACCGGATCAGCGAAGAACATCTCTTCACCCTTCCTTTTGACCGCCTGAAGGAGATCGATGTGATCGAAGGGAAGAGGGTTCTCCAGGAAGTCCATCAGTTCCTCGATCATGCCGAACTTCAGATCAATGTCGTCAAGGGGGTCTTCTCGGATAAGTTGGCGAAATTGAAAAAAGGAGACGAATTGGCCCCGGGTGTGATCAAATCGGTCAAGGTTTATGTGGCGATGAAACGCAAATTGTCGGTGGGGGATAAGGTGTCCGGGCGCCATGGAAACAAAGGGATCATCTCCCGCGTCCTTCCCGAAGAGGATATGCCATACTTGGAAGACGGAACCCCTGTCGATGTCATTCTTAATCCACTGGGCGTCCCTTCACGAATGAATGTGGGGCAGATCCTGGAGACCCACCTCGGCTGGGCCGCTAAGGGGTTGGGCTGGAGGATCGCTGAATATCTTGAGAAGAGTTATAACCCCAAAATCCTCCGGCGGAGAATTAAAGAAATCTACTCCTCGAGAGAGGTGAATGAATATCTGGAACAGGCGACGGATGAAGAGGTGACGGAGCTGGCCCGGACATTGGGCAAGGGGATTTACATTTCCGTCCCGGTTTTTGATGGGGCCTCCGAGGAGGAGATCAAGGAACATCTGGATAAGGCAGGGCTTCCAGTGAGCGGCCAGACCATCCTTTACGATGGGAGGACGGGCGATCCCTTTCACCACAAGGTAACCGTGGGCTACATGTATCTGCTTAAGTTGCATCATCTGGTGGACGAGAAGATCCATGCCCGTTCGATCGGACCCTATTCTCTGGTGACCCAGCAGCCGTTGGGAGGAAAGGCTCAATTCGGAGGCCAGCGGTTAGGGGAGATGGAGGTCTGGGCCCTGGAGGCCTATGGCGCAGCCCATTCCCTTCAGGAATTTCTGACGGTGAAATCGGACGATGTGGCCGGAAGAACACGTGTCTACGAAGCCATCGTGAAGGGGGAGCATACGCTGGAATCCGGACTTCCGGAGTCCTTCAATGTTCTGGTAAAGGAACTGCAGAGCCTCTGTCTCGATACGGAATTATTAGAGGAGAAGAGGGAAGAAATTTCATGAACGATGAACTATGAACAATAAACGGTGAACAAAAAAATATAGACTGTTTATCGTCCATTGTCTATCGTCCATCGTCCATCGTTTCAAAAAGGAGGAATCTCTTGGAAGATTATTTGTCATTCTTCGATAAAGGGAAGAGCCCCATCAGTTATAATGCTATCCGGATCTCCATTGCCTCTCCGGAGAAGATCGAGTCTTGGTCTCATGGGGAGGTAAAGAAGCCCGAGACGATCAACTACCGGACCTTTAAGCCGGAGAAAGACGGACTCTTCTGTGCGAAAATCTTCGGCCCCACCAAGGATTATGAATGTAATTGCGGCAAGTACAAACGGATGAAACACCGGGGAATCGTCTGCGAAAAGTGCGGAGTGGAGGTCATCCAGTCGAAAGTGAGAAGGGAGAGAATGGGCCATATCCGACTGGCCACCCCCGTGGCTCACATCTGGTTTCTCAAATCCATTCCAAGCAAGATCGGCATTCTCGCGGATATGACCCTGAGAGAGCTGGAGCGGATTCTCTATTTCGAGGCTTATCTCGTGATCGATGGAAAGGGGACTCCGCTGAAGAAGGGAGAGATTCTTTCCGAGGAGCGATACCGGGAAGCAAAAGAGAAATACGGGGAGGATCTCGCCGTCTCCCAGGGAGCGGAGGCGATTCGGGAGCTATTGAAGAACACCAATGTGAAGGAGCTATCGAAGAAACTCCGGACGGAGATGAAAGAGACAGCCTCAGAGGCCAAAAAGAAGCGTCTGGCGAAGAGGCTGAAGATCATCGAATCCTTCCTCGAATCGGGAAACAAACCGGAATGGATGATCCTTGAGGTGGTCCCTGTCATCCCCCCGGATCTTCGCCCTCTCGTCCCTCTCGATGGAGGCCGGTTTGCGACTTCCGACCTCAATGACCTCTATCGAAGAGTGATCAACCGGAACAATCGTCTCAAACGACTCCTCGAATTGAATGCGCCGGAAATCATCATCCGGAACGAGAAGCGGATGCTTCAGGAATCGGTCGATGCCCTCTTCGACAATGGTAAGAGAGGGAAGACCATCCTTGGGGCCAACAAGAAACCCCTCAAATCACTCAGCGATATGCTCAGAGGAAAACAGGGCCGTTTCCGGCAGAACCTTCTGGGGAAGCGGGTCGACTATTCGGGCCGTTCGGTGATTGTGGTCGGCCCTGAATTGAAATTGCATCAGTGCGGTCTTCCCAAGAAGATGGCGCTCGAACTTTTCAAACCCTTTATCTACCATCGCCTTGAAGCCAAGGGTCTGGCCTCAACGATCAAGAGCGCTAAAAAGATGATCGAGAAGGAGAGACCCGAGGTGTGGGATGTCCTGGATGAGGTGATCCGGGAGCATCCTGTGCTCCTGAACCGTGCGCCAACCCTTCACCGCCTGGGAATCCAGGCCTTTGAACCCATCTTAATCGAAGGCAAGGCGATTCAGCTTCATCCCCTGGTGTGCGCTGCTTTCAATGCGGATTTCGATGGAGACCAGATGGCGGTCCACGTCCCTCTCTCGGTCGAGGCCCAGTCAGAGGCCCGGATCCTGATGATGTCCACGAATAACATCCTCTCGCCCGCCAGCGGGAAACCGATCATTGTGCCCACACAGGATATTGTCCTCGGCATCTATTATATGACCCGGGAAAGACCCAATGTCAGGGGAGAGGGGAAAGTGTTTTCAAATCCGGATGAGGTCCGCATCGCTTATGATTCGAATGAGGCGGATCTCCATGCCCGGATCAAGGTCCGAATCGATGGGACATCGGTTGAGACGACGGTTGGCCGTATGCTCCTCAGGGAGATCCTTCCTGAAGAGATTTCCTTCACACTGGTCAATAAGGTGATGAAGAAGAGCGACATGGCCAATCTCGTTGACTACTGCTACCGGTTATGCGGCGACAAGAAGACCGTGCTGCTCTCCGACCGTTTAAAGAGCCTGGGATACCGTTACGCCACGACCGCCGGGCTTTCCATCTCCGTGGGGGATATGCTCATCCCTTCCAATAAAAAGGATCTTCTGCAAGGGGCTCAGGAAGAGATTGAAAGGGTTCAGGATCAATATACCGAAGGGTTGATCACCGACGGAGAGCGATATAACAAGGTCATCGACATCTGGGCGCAGGTGACAGAGAATATCGCTGATGTGATGCTGAAAGAACTTGGAAGCGAGACCATTGAGGGGAAAGCGGGAGAGAAGAGGATGATCGATAGTTTCAACCCCATCTATATGATGGCGGACTCCGGAGCCAGGGGAAGCGCCCAGCAGGTAAGGCAGCTAGCCGGGATGCGCGGGCTGATGGCGAAACCCTCCGGTGAGATCATTGAGACTCCGATCACGGCCAACTTCCGTGAAGGCCTGACGGTCCTCCAGTACTTCATCTCAACCCACGGCGCGCGAAAGGGTCTGGCCGATACGGCTTTGAAGACAGCCAACGCAGGATACCTGACCCGGCGGCTGGTCGATGTGGCACAGGATGTGGTGATTAGCGAAAATGACTGCGGGACGCTGGACGGCATTGAAGTTGAATCCCTTATGGAGGGAGGAGAGATCATCGAATCGATGAGGGAACGTATTTTAGGCCGGGTGGCCCTGGAGGATGTCCGCGATCCCTTTACCGATGAGGTGATCGTCAAAGGAAATGAAGAGATTGACGAGGCCCTCTCCGAGCGCATTGAGGATTCTGGAATTGATCGAGTCAAAATCCGTTCCGTGCTCACCTGTAAATCGAGGCGGGGGGTGTGCGCCCTCTGTTATGGAAGAGATCTGGCTAGGGGAAGACTGGTCAATATGGGAGAAGCGATCGGGATCATCGCGGCCCAGTCCATCGGAGAGCCCGGCACGCAGTTGACCATGCGGACCTTTCATATCGGAGGAGCGGCCAGCCGCCGGGCTGAGCAAACAACGCTCGAGAGCCGGATTGAGGGAAAGATTAAATTTATCAACCTCAAAACGGTCAAGAACCGTGAGGGGCATCTGATCGTGATGAACCGGAACGGCGAAATTTCCGTTCTTGATGAGAACGGAAGAGAACGACGGCGTTACTCCGTCATCTATGGAGCCAAATTGAGGGTGAAGGATGGGCAAAAGGTGAAGGAAGGGGAGATGTTAGCGGAATGGGATCCCTACTCCATTCCTGTCCTCACGGAAGTTTCGGGCCGGGTCAAATTCGGAGATATCATCGAAGGGACGACGATGCAGGAACAGGTCGATGAGTTTACCGGCCTTTCGAGAAAGGTGATCATCGAATCGAAAGACCCGGAGGTTCGGCCAAGGATTTCGATCAAGGATGAGAAAGGCAAAACGATGAACCTTCCGGGATCGACCTCCCAGGCCCGGTATCTTCTTCCCGTTGGAGCGAATATCTTTGCTTCAGAAGGGGATATGGTGGAGGCAGGTGATGTGATCGTCAAAATACCGAGGGAGACCACGAAGACAAAGGACATCACCGGAGGGCTTCCCAGGGTCGCCGAGCTCTTCGAGGCTCGAAAGCCGAAAGAGTTCGCTCTGATCAGCGACATCGACGGGGCAGTTGAGTTTGGCAAGGATCTGAAAGGGAAGAGAAAGGTGATCATCCGGCCCGAAGTGGGCGAATTGAAGGAGTACGTGATTCCGAGGGGAAAACATGTAAGCGTTCATGAAGGAGATCAGGTCAAAGCCGGGGAGGCCTTGATGGATGGCCCGGCCAATCCACACGACATCCTTAGGGTGCGGGGTGACAAGGCCCTGGCCCGATACCTGGTCGACGAGATCCAGGAGGTTTATAAACTCCAGGGAGTGAAGATTAACGACAAACATATTGAGGTGATCGTCCGCCAGATGCTCAAGAGGGTGAGGGTCAAAGAGGTAGGTGATACGCATTTCCTGGTGGACGATCAGGTGGAAAAGTTGCCCTTTGAGGAGGAGAATGAACGGGCGCTCAGAGAGGGCGGCAAACCGGCGGTTGCAGAGCCTCTCTTCCTGGGTATTACCAAAGCCTCCCTCATTACGGACAGTTTTATTTCTGCGGCCTCCTTCCAGGAGACGACCAAGGTTCTGACTCAGGCCGCCGTCGCAGGGAAGGTCGATCCTTTGAAAGGGTTGAAAGAGAATGTGATTATGGGCCGCCTCATTCCGGCCGGAACCGGCCTTGCCAAATACAAGAGACGGGATCTCTGGGTGGAAGGATATACGGGAGAGGAGACAATGCCAGAAAGCTCAACAGAAGCCTCTAAATAAAGGTTCGCCTGAGTCTATCTCATGTTGAAAAAGTGACGGGCCCATTCTGCATCGTTTCGGAATGGGCCTTTTTTTTAATGAATCGGAATTTTGGACGAAGGTCCCTCTGTGCTCCGGCTGAAACTCAATCCGAAAAACTACCGCCACGTTGGCGGATCAATTTCTCCAAGGCGGATCTTCGGGTAAGCACGGCCAGATCTCCGACCGTCATTCTCCGGTCAGGGAAAGAATAGCGGCGATGCAGGTTAGTGCCGCCCTCAATCAAAACAAGAGCAATCTCCTCGTATCCCTTGGCCAGGGCATAAGCAAAGGGCGGAAGCTCGTCCTCGGGCGCATCCGGTGAAGCGCCGCGGGAGAGAAGCAATTTTACCATCTCCAGGTCACCCGACTGTACTGCCACACGGAGTGGAGTATTGAACATCTTACTTTTGATGTTTACATCGGCCCCGGCCTCGATGAGCATCCGCGCCAACGCTGGCTGTCCTGCCTCCAGTGCGAGCAAAAGCGGATTCTGTCGATACTCGTTGATGGTATGGATACCGGAGCCCTTGGCAATCATTGCTCTGGCATCGTCAAAGCGTTTTTCTTCCAGCGCGGCGATCAGACGGCCTCCAGCCCCGAAACGCATCTGTGCCCAATAGGGGGCGAGCCCCCCGATCACGGCAATCAACAATCCCAATGTGATCAATCCGCCAGAACCCATCAGAATATAACGAAAGGGAATCGGACCTACCTTCAGCTCTCTGAAAAGGTCATAAACAGATTTCAACATTTCTGTGAGTTTTCGGCTGACCTCCGGAGTCTGAATCAACGGCACAAGCCCTTTCCAGATCACCATCGGAACAAGAAGAAAACCCAATCCCAGAGCCAGGATGACGATATCCCGGCAGTACAGGGAATAGGAGCCGGCCAGGCGTGGATCAGCAGGGGGGAAGACCGGACCCAGCAGGACCTCGACCTCCTCCCCGGCCTTATAGACTTCCACGATATGAACCTTTGGCTCACGCACCAGGCGTTCGCTCCCGTCTGCGGTGCGATAGGTAAAGACCGGGTAGCTTCCCACAGAGGTTGAGTCGGAAGTCGAGGAGAGAATATCCGAGGCGGAAAGGATGTTGGTATGTTGATGATACTCCCGATCGTACCCTACGAACCTCGCCTTGACCCGGCCAGGCGACCCATTGACGAAATTCATGGTTCCCCAGATCTCCCAGGCCCCATACAGCGCAATGGGAATGCCGATGAGCATGAACACGATCAGCAAACCTTTGACCACACTTACTATATGCATTCAATCCTTTCACATTTGAAGGCGCACGTTAACCGGATGGATAGGCGCCTTCTTTCAGATTCACATGGTTAAGATGAGCAACGTCCGCTGCATAATTCCTGTCCTTGAAGAGAAGGACGAATTTTCCTGAATCATGGTTATATTCCATTGGGACAGGCTCTGAAAATTGCCAATAAAGAAAGGGGGTGACCACCAGGAGAGCAACGCTTGCGCTGTAAAACAGGCTGAAATGGAAAACAATCCCGATCAATCCAATCGAAACCGGGGCGATCATCATCAAAAAAAACCGCTTAAAAAAATGATTCCGGATACCTCTGATACAGGACTCGTGCGCCGGAACAGTTAAAGAATATTCATGCTTCTCTCCCTTTGTGAAAGGATAAAAATAGAAATCGAGCCTGCCATGCTCATCGGCGATCCGAATTGTTCCGAGTTGTTCGACCTGAGGTTGCCTGCAAACGACACAGGCTTCTGGAAAGGCAGGTTTTTTCGAATCAGGCACTTCGACGATAAAGACGGTTTTCATTTAATGCTTTTGCCTCTCTCTTTTTTCTTCTTCAGGGTTTTATACTCTACACTCTCTCTCAGCTCTTCCCTGCTGAAGGTTAGAGGGATAACAACAGCACCCGATCTATCTATGGCACCCCACTTGCCGCCCGTTAACAAATGATGCTCGCCTTCTGATACGGGACGGCATCCGTTACAAACAACGGCAACGCCGTTTTCGAAGGGGAAGGCGAAATCATATTCGGGCTTGATGACGACGGCCAGTTTCTCATCCATGTACCCGAATTTGCCGCTTGATATTGTCCTGGCGAGGCCTTCTTCAAAGTAATCGGCCCCTCCATCAAACAAATGAGTCCGGGCCGCTTTGCCGGATTTCGATACATAAAACACCTTATCGCCCACAAAAACCTCAGCCAGGTCGCTTTTAAACGATAGGTTTTTAAGGTGTTTTGGATCAATACGAAACTCATCCTGCCCGATGATCTCGCCGCATTTCCCCTGCGGAGAAAGCTCCGGATGAGGGTTTCCCTTTGAGGGCTTAGGCCTATATCTGCAATCGGCGGCTTGAACGGTTGTCGATAGTAGAACAAAGAGAATAATTATTATATTTTTTAGCATTTGAGCCTCACTCCCCCCCAAAAAGTAAAAAAGAGAACTGAGCATACTGTTCGATGGGGGGATCAGAGATTAGGAAGCGGAGAGCAGTATTTGGAGAATGGAGAGTGGAAAGTAGTAAGTGGCTAAAAAATCTACTCTCTACTTTCCACCCTCAACATTCGAGATTTACTTGATTGTTTCCAATTTTTTCTTCGCTATTTCCGCCTGTTCGGTCTGGGGGAACCGGTCGGCGACCCGTTTCAGAAGGTTTCTGGCATTTGTTTTATCACCCAATTCCAGAAAGGCCAGGCCCTGTTTGAGCAGGGCTGAAGAAACCTTGTCTCCCTCTGGATATTTGACGATCACCTTTTCATATTCGAGAATGGCCTTCTCAAAATCTTTTTTCAGAAAGTAGGTTTCCCCGATCCAGAACTGGGCATTATCAGAGAGTTCCATATTAGGATAGGTTTTGAGGAATGCCTCGAATTTTCTCCGGCCTCCGTCCAGGTCTCCCTTCTGGAAGGTCTCGTAAGCGTCCTTGTAGAGATTCCCTGCTGTCGTGGAGGGCGCCTTCGGCTCGGCCGGAGGCTCTTTCGGCGGGATCGCTTTCTCCATCTCCGTCAGCTTCGAAGTCAATTTTGCGTCCAGGCCTTTGAGACGATCCTCCATCCCCTTTAGCCGTTCATCATAAAATCGGTTTCTCTCTTCAAAAAACCGGTTCCTCTCATCGAAGGATCGGTTTTTCTCCTCAACGGTTTTTCCCTTTTCCTCCAAGATTCTTAACCGGACCTCAACATCTTCCTTCACACGAGAGATCTCTTTTGAAGGCGTTTTGAGGAACTGCTTATACTCCTCTACGCCCGTGGAGAGGGTCCGCATCTCAGATTGAAGGGTTTCGAGGCGAAGGAAGAGGTCAGCCTTAGTCTTCTGGTTTTCTGCCTGCAGGGAGGAGTGATTTGTTTCGGTCTCCTTTTTAAAGGCAGTCAATTCTGTTCGAATGGCTTCGATCTCTTTTTTGATCGATTCCTTCTCTTTTTGGATCTGCCCCAGTTGTAAATCGAGTCTCTGGATATCCTTGTCAAGAACCTGGACATCGCCTGTGGTAGCGCATCCGGAAAGACAGAGGAAGATCCCCAAAACAATTCCCGCTTTCTTCCAGTCATCCTTTTTCATATCGGCTCTCCTGTTAAGGACTTTCCTATTTAGCCGTGATCAGAAAATGAGCTCTCCGGTTTTTAGCCCAGGCCTCTTCATTGTGAGCGGGGTCAAAAGGCTTCTCCTCACCGTAACTGATCGTGGAGACACGGTCCGCTGCAATTCCGAGAGATGTAAGATATTTCTTTGTGCTATTGGCCCTTCTCTCTCCGAGGGCAAGGTTATATTCATTGGTTCCTCTTTCATCGCAGTGGCCTTCGATCTGAATCTTCACATTGGGAAATTTCTTTAAGAGAGCGGAGTTCCCTTTCAAGATTTCTGCATCGGCAGGTCGGATATCGTATCTATCGAAATCGAAGAAAATGGGTTTGAGCAGAGCGCTTTCAAAGACCTCCCCCTCGATGCCGGGCGTCCTTTTGGCCACGAGGCTCCTTTCCAATTCCCTTTTCGCCTGTTCTTCTTTTTCTCTTGCCCTCGCCGCTTCCCTCTCCTTCACTTCTTTTTCCTTGGCTTCCTTTTCCTTCTCTTTGGCGATCCGTTCCGCTTCGATTTTTGTCGCCTCTGCCTTGGCCGAGGGCTCATCTTTCACGACCGTCTTCTTGGGGCAGCCCATCAGGATCAAGCCGATGCAGAGGATGAAAATGATTGAAACGACATAGCTTTTTCTCTTCATGGTAAACCTCCTCTATGTATAATTATTTAAAATGACGAACTATTCAAAACGTTTGGACCATGCCGGGCTTGATTCACCTCCTTTCGATGTCGTGAGAGGCCTCTGATTGAATCCATTGGCGTTCATGATATAAATCCTCGATCCTCCACCCAGTCGAGTCGAACTAAAGGCAATGTAACGGCCGTCCGGCGACCAGCAAGGGCTTTCATTGTTACTACCATTGAGGGTTAATTTTTTTAACCCTGATCCGTCGGCTCCAATGGTGAAGATATGGAATTGGCCTCCTGCCCTCCCGCAGAAAGCGATCCGGTCCCCCTTGGGCGACCAGGAAGGGCTGGTATTGTAGTTTCCCTCATAGGTGAGGCGGCGGACATTGGAGCCATCCGATGACATGATATAGATCTGGGGCGAACCCGAACGGTCAGAGGAAAAAACAATCTGCTGGCCGTCAGAAGACCATCTCGGCGTGGATTCATTTCCATGCCCTACGGTGAGCCTCTTCGGATTCCCACCATTGGCGTCGAGGAGATAGATGTCCGATTTTCCCTCCTTTCCCATCATCAGGGCAATCTGTTTCCCATCAGGCGACCAGGAAGGAGAGACGTTCAAGCCGGGATGGGAGGAGAACCGCTGAAGATTCTTGCCGTTTAAATCGATCCGGTAGAGATCCGGATTCCTCTTGAGGTAGGAGGTGAAAGCGATCTTCTGGTTATCAGGCGTCCAGACCGGAGAAACATTGATAGACTGGTTCTGGGTCAGGGGTCTCACATTGGCGCCATCAAAGTCTGCGATAAAGATCTCTCTACTTTCTCCCTGTCGGATCACATAGGCCATTTTCGTATTGTGAACCCCCATCTCGCCCGTGAGGTGGAAGATGACTTCATCCGCAATGCGGTGAACCATATTTCGAAAGTTCTGGAGATGCCCATCGTATTGTTTTCCCACGAGGTGTTTCTGCTCCACCAGATCGACAAGATGAAATTTCAATCTTAGATTGAGGCCATCCCCTTCAAGGGTTGCCTCTCCTGCGAGGAGGATCTCTCCGCCTGAAGAGGCCCATTCCTGAATGGAGAGCATGCCGGGGATGCCTTCCTTCTTTTTGAGATAGATCGGGAGAAGCGAATGATCGATCACCTTGAAGAATCCGGAGAGGGTAAGGTCATTGACCAGGACCTCATAGAGCTTCGCTGTAAGGGCCGGGGGCGTTTTATCAACTGATTTCCACTTCGGAAGGATGATGGGAATCTGAACAAAGGTGGGAGCATTGATGTCGAGATAGACCCTTGCCTCGACCGATGGGGTGAAGGAGAAAACAAGAATAAGAATACAGATGAAATATTTAACCATTTTTCAATCCGGGGTAAAACGGATTCCGATCTCCAGGCTCTCCTGGTTCAACTCTTTTGGAATGGGAGGCAAAGGCTCCGCCTTGATAATAGCGCGCATGGCCATCTGGTCATAGAGCGCATTGCCCGATTTTTTTTCGAACCATGATTTTTGAACTTTTCCATTCACTTCTATTATTATGACAATAATGGTCTCCAAGTCAACCCTTTCTTTAAGAAGGTGCTCTGGAATGGTCCACGAGGCTTTGATCTTTGCCCATATCAGGCTGTAGTATTCGTTCAGTTTTGACTGTTGTGCCGACACAGAGAAAGGGGTTGGCGATGGGGCAGTGGGAGAGGGTACAGGAGAAATGACCGGGGAAGGGGAGGGAGACGGCGTCGGCGTCGGCGTCACCTCCCGTTTAGAAACTCGCTTATGTATCTCATCGAGGGCAGCCTTTCTCCGAATTTCCTCGATGGCATTGTGAAGGCGATCGATGGACTCTTTATCTCTCTCCTTCTTTTTTACCTTTTCGACAATGTCATCCTTTTTCGGTTTTTGAATGGGTTTTATCTTTTCAACGGGTTTAATCTTTTCTTCCTTAGGAACGGGTGGGGCAGTGGGGGGAGGAATTTCAGGCACAGGTATGGAAACGGGCATGAGGGTCACCGTATAGGCTGCGGGGCGGACCTTCATAAGGGTAGGCCAGGGATTGAGGCTGAGCAAAAGAACAAAAACAGAATGGAGCAACAGGGAAATCCCCAGGGTGATTAGCCAGCTCATCTGAATATCCTACTCGCTCCTGCTCTTTCTGAGAAACCGGAGAAATGCCATTCCAACGGGAGAGAGCGTCCTCCCGCGATATGAGACGATATAGATCGGTCGCAAGATAGAATCCATTCCCTCGACATTAATTCTTGAGAGAAGTCTCCGGTTCAATTCTTCTTCTGCGGCTCTTTTTGAAATGAAGGCCAGGCCCAATCCTGCCTTCACCCCCTCCTTTAATGAAGAGGTGCTTCCCATTTCCATCGCCACATGAAATTGTTTCAGGCTCTTCCCTCTCTTCCTCAGCATTTTTTCGACTGCCATCTGAGTTCCCGAGCCCTCCTCCCGGATGATCCAGGGTTCTCCCAGCAGGTCCTCCATCTCCACCCTCTTCTTTCGGCCAAGGGGATGATCGAATGGGCTTACGACGATGATTTCGTCCTCCGTATGTTTTTCATAATGAAGGGAAGGGTGGTCTACTTTCGCACCTGTTAAGCCGAATTCAATGACTCCTTCCAGCACATATTGAACGATCTCCCTGGTATCGGCGATCCTGAGAGAGATGGCCAGATGGGGATGCTCTTTTTTAAAATCGCCCATCGGTTTGGGCAGGAGATATTCTCCGGGGATGGTGCTTGCCCCCAGAGAGAGTTCCCCCCGGATTCCCTGAGAAAATTCACTGAGGGCATTGATCAATTCCTTGCGGGAGGCGAGGATTTTAAGGGCATGCCGGTGGAAGATTTCTCCTGCCTTTGTCAAACGGACTTCCCTTCCGGTTCGGTCGAAGAGACGGATCGACAGGGATTTTTCCAGGGTGAGGATATGACCGCTTACCGTGGGCTGAGTAAGGAAGAGGTCTTCCGCCGCCTTTGAAAAACTTTTTAAACCAGCAACTCGACAGAATGTCTCAAGATGCCGAAAATCGATGGGTAGCTCTCTCTCTTCCACTTCAGGCAGAATATTAAATCTCTTTAAAAGCAAATGCAAGCAGAAATTTATTTTCCATAAATAGAATCCAATAGTTCCAGTGATCTCAGTTCGTTTGTTCCCGTTTTTGCTTGCTTCCTGTTAGACAACCGAACTTTAAAAAAGTTCATGAGATTTTCAAAGACAGAGGCTCAGGCAATAAAAAAACGGCTTGGAAGTTTTTCCAAACCGTTTTTTAACCCGGTATATTTTCAGGTTTTTAATACATATCACCCATTCCGCCCATGCCACCCATTCCACCACCCGGAGGCATCTGGGGATAAGGGGCTTTCTTCTCTGGCTTATCGGCCACAATGGCTTCTGTGGTGATCATCAATGATGCGACGGAAGCCGCATTTTGAAGGGCCAGCCTGACCACTTTGGTAGGATCGATGATTCCTGCCTTGATCAAATCCGTATACTCATCCTGTGCAGCATCGAATCCAAAAGATCCCTTTTCGTTCTTCACTTTCTCTGTGACCACAGATCCTTCCTGACCCGCGTTATTGGCGATCTGGCGGATAGGTTCTTCTAAGGCTCTTTTCACAAGATCGACCCCGATCTTCCGATCTCCTTCTAATTTCATTTTATCCAGTGCGGGAACGCAGCGAAGGTATGCGACGCCGCCTCCAGGCACGATCCCTTCCTCTACGGCGGCACGGGTTGCATTGAGGGCGTCTTCGACGCGGGCCTTCTTCTCCTTCATTTCTGTCTCTGTGGCGGCTCCGACATTGATCACTGCCACCCCCCCGATGATCTTGGCGAGTCGCTCCTGGAGTTTCTCCCGATCATAATCGGAGGTCGTCTCTTCGATCTGAGCGCGGATCTGTTTCACTCTGGCCTCGATATCTTTTTTATCGCCAACTCCATCGACGATCGTCGTATTGTCTTTGTCGATGACAATCCGCTTGGCCTGCCCCAGATCGTTCAGTTTAATATTTTCCAGTTTGATCCCCAGGTCTTCAGAGATGACGTTTCCTCCGGTGAGGACGGCAATGTCTTCTAACATTGACTTTCTCCGATCGCCGAACCCAGGGGCTTTCACGGCGCAGCATTTAAGAGTTCCGCGAAGTTTGTTGACCACCAGGGTGGCCAGGGCCTCTCCTTCCACATCCTCGGCAAGGATTAAAAGGGGTTTCCCCATCTTGGCAATCTGTTCCAGGATGGGAAGCATATCCTTCATGTTGGAGATCTTCTTCTCATTGAGCAGGATGTAGACGTTCTCAAGGACCGCTTCCATCTTCTCAGGATCGGTGACAAAGTAAGGAGAGAGATATCCTCGATCGAATTGCATCCCCTCTACCACATCGAGCGTCGTCTCCATTCCCTTCGCTTCTTCGACTGTGATCACACCTTCTTTGCCCACTTTGTTCATCGCCTCGGCAATGATGTTCCCAATGGTTTCATCATTATTGGCAGAGATCTTCCCGACTTGAGAAATCTCTTTCTGATCCTTCGTCGGTTTGCTCAATTTCTTCAACTCTTTAATAACTTCCTCGACAGCCAGATCAATCCCGCGTTTCACATCCATTGGATTGGCGCCTGCTGCGACCACCTTCGACCCTTCACGATAAATGGCCTGGGCCAGAACCGTGGCGGTCGTCGTCCCATCTCCTGCCGTGTCGGAAGTTTTGCTGGCGACTTCCTTCACCATCTGGGCTCCCATGTTTTCAAATTTATCTTCGAGGTCAATCTCTTTTGCTACTGTGACGCCATCCTTCGTGACGGTCGGAGATCCAAAGGACTTCTCCAAAATAACATTCCTGCCCTTGGGCCCTAACGTCACTTTGACCGCATCCGCTAAGATATTTACTCCCCGTAATATTGAATTACGGGCTTCCTGACCAAATCTCAGTTCCTTTGCCATTGTCACTACCCTCCATTTCTTTCTTAAAATTGAGTTTTACTATTATTTTCCTTCGATGATTCCTAAGATGTCTTCTTCTCTCATAATGAGATGCTCTTCCCCTTCGATCTTCACCTCGGTCCCTGAGTATTTGCCGAAGAGGATCCTGTCACCCGCCTTCACATCGAGGGGGATAACCTTCCCTTCCTCTGTAACCTTGCCTTTTCCGACGGCGATCACTTTTCCTTCCTGAGGTTTCTCCTTTGCGGAATCGGGGATAATGATTCCACCTTTTGTCTTCTCTTCTTCTTCAAGTCTTTTGACAATTACTCTGTCCTGCAATGGCCTGATTTTCATCTCTTACTTCTCCTTTCTTGGAAAATTCTGAAAATAGAGTACTATTGATATTGAAGCGGATTTTTTAAATGATCAATTTTAAGCACCACCTCCTTAAAAGCCTTTAGAAATTAAATGGTTAGCAACTCTCCCCCTTGAAGGCAGGGGACACTCAGAAACTCTGTAAACATCGAATCTTACAATAGTTAATCATCCGAAGGTCGATTGTCAAGATGGATTATATAAATTTTCCTTAAATGCTTATTGACGTAACTCATAACGAATCAACTATCTCTCTGAAATATATAAGAAAATTTCCCGAAATATCTCCGAAAAGGGGGGCGCGTAATTTTGATGTAATATCAAAACGTTGCGGGATTTTTTTATGAGCTAAATAAATAAGCATTTTTCCTTATTTTTTTAGTAGATTTGATCACCGGATATTGAAAATTTTAGAATGATTCGACATAATTTAACATTCTTTATAGAGAAAGGGGAGGAAATGAAGCGATTTTTCCTATTATCTCTCTTAACTTTTTGTTTTTTGTCCCTGATCGTTTCGGCGCCCTGCATGGCCGGGCCATTAAAGAGGCCTCTTTCCTTTCAGCAGATAACGCAGAAAGAAGGGCTGTCGAACAATATGGTCATTTCGATTGCCATTCAGGGAGAAGAAGTGTGGTTCGGCACCTATGAAGGCGGGGTCACCCTCTACGACAAAGCAAAGAAGATTTATAAACATTACACGACGAAAGGCGAGCCTGTAGTCAAAGTGGACGATGGAGAAAGCATCCGGTGGAAGAACCATCTTGCCTACAATCATGTATCCGTCATTGTTCCGGATACAGACCGCATCTGGTTTGGGACGTACTTTTATGGATTTGGAGGCGGAGGGATATCCTACTACCATCCCCAGAAAAGCCCCCCGTGGAAGACATTTAACACCAATGACGGCCGGGCCAAGAAGGTCAATGCGATCGGTGTGGATGGAGAACTCCTCTGGGTGGGCTCCGAGAAAGGCCTCTCCCTTCTCGACAAGAAAACAGAGGGGTGGAAGAAGTTCTATTCCACTCAGGACGGTCTCTCCGGGAATTTTGTTAACTCGATCTTGATTGAGCCCGATTTCGTCTGGATGGCTACGAGCGGTGGGATCAGCCGGCTCCAAAAAGGAAAGAATATCTGGAAAACCTACTCGCAGAAAGAAGGGTTAACAGAGATCGAGATCAAAGCCCTGGTGAAGGTTGGGCAACGGATCTGGGCAGGCGGGATCGGAGGCAATCTCTTTGAGTATGACTCTGCATCGGACCGATGGAAGAGGCTGGAACCCACCGATTCTTTGAAGAATGGGGGAATTCAGTCCATTGCGGTGACCAAGGAGAAAGTCCTTGTCTGCAGGGATAACGGAGTGAGCCTCTATGACCTTCCCAGCGGGCAGTGGGAGCCTCTGACCGCAGCGGATGGGCTTTTGAGCAACAACGTCTTCTATGCGGCAGAGGATAAAAACAGCATCTGGTTCGGAACGGATAAAGGAGTTTCACAACTGATCATAAAACCCTAAAGTCAATTCGGAATGCGGATTGGGGAATGAAAATTCAAGTAACACTTTAGCTCTTTTAAAAACGTTATCTAACCCCCCTTTATCCCCCTTTGTCAAAAGGGGGAAATAATTTCTCCTCCCTTTGGCAAAGGGAGGTGGGAGGGATTTTAAAAAGTTTATGTCAAACCGCTAAATTATTACAAATTCCAGGTATTTCTAATCCAAAATGAGGAGGAGTCATGAATAAATCTCCCGGCAAGAAACTGACACGAAGACAGTTTATTAAGGGAGCGGCGGCTGTGACAGCAGCCCCTTTGATCATGGAGGCGCTCCCTTTTTATGGAACGTTGGCTCATGGTTCGAGTGAGGCTGATCTGGTCATCGCTAAGAGCGGGTCCCCTTCCCAACTTCTCCAGGCTGCCATGACTCCCCTGGGAGGAATGGGACGGTTCGTGAAGAAAGGGCAGAGGATCGTAATCAAGGCGAACATTGCCTGGGCGAGGACACCCGAGCAGGCCTGCACCAATAACCCGGAACTCCTCTCCGCACTGATCAAGATGTGTTATGAGGCAGGAGCTAAGCGGGTCGCAGTTTGGGACCATACCTGCGACAACTACCAGTTTGCTTTTGCCCGTTCAGGATTGAAGGAGGCGGGACAGAAGGCAGGGGCTGATGTTCTCTCCGGTCACGGGAGGAATGTCTATAAGAAGGTTGAAATCCCGAAAGGGAAGAAACTGAAAACCGCTGAAGTCCTTAGAGATGTCCTTGAAACAGATGTTTTCATCAATCTCCCGATTCCCAAACAGCATTTTGCTACGGAACTCACCCTCGGGATGAAGAACCTGATGGGAATTGTGTGGGATATGGAGTTACTCCATAAGATAGACCTTCATCAGTGCATTGCCGATATTTCTACACTACGAAAACCCGACCTGGTTGTAGTCGATGCCATCAGAATTCTTACCACGAATGGTCCAAAGGGGCCCGGGAAGACCGAAGATCCCGTTGAGGTGATCGCATCCACAGACATCGTGGCGGTGGATGCCTACTCCGCCTCGCTGTTTAAACACCCTAAGACCGGGAAACCTTTCAGGCCAGAGGAGGTGAAATTTGTTAAACTGGCTTCTGATTTGGGATTGGGCGAAATCGATCTCGCAAAAGTTCGAATCAAGAAAGTCAGCGCGACATGACAAAGATCATCCCTTACCTGAGGAGGACGGTTCAGGCCCTCTCCTTTCTCTTTCTTCTTTATCTGGTCATCAAGACCGCTTTTCCGATGGAGATAAAGATTCCGGTCGATCTCTATCTCCGGCTCGACCCCTTCATCGCCATCATTTCAACACTCACACATAAAGGCCTGATCGAGAGAATGCTTCCTGCCTTCGGGGTGCTTCTTCTCGTGGTGATCCTTGGTAACTTCTTCTGTGGATGGGTCTGCCCCATGGGAGCGGTCATCGACTTCTTCGATCGGTTTCTCTTCAGGGAAAAGAAGCGAGCAAAAGCGTTCGACGATCAACCGCTCCGAAGGTTCCGCTACGGGGTGTTTATCTTCTCTATCATTGCTGGTCTCATGGCGTTTCAGGTGATGTATCTTCTCGATCCGATCAGTTTACTTACGAGGACCCTGATTATCTCTTTTTATCCACCTGCGATCTATATCTTTAATCATCTTCTCCCCCAGGCTCAGAGCCTTCTTCCGAAGAATCCCTTCTTCATATCGAGCATTCCTCTGCCTGTCTTTAAGGTCAATCTCTTCATCTTCGTCTTTTTCATCGGCATCTTAGCCCTTGGGGTGATCCGAAAGAGGTTCTGGTGCCGCTACCTCTGCCCCTTGGGAACTCTTTTTTCGATCACGTCCCGGCTTCGGATTCTCAAACGATCCGTCACCAATGATTGCACGGACTGTCAGAAATGCGTGAAAGAATGCCCTGTGGGAGCCATCCCTGAGGAGGCTCCACAGGACTACCGCCAGCAGGACTGTGTCTCCTGTTTCAAATGTCTCGAATGTCCGCCCGGGGCTGTCTCCTTTCATTTCAATAGGCCCCGTTGGAAGACCGTGGATGGAGTGAACCTCTCAAGAAGGTATGTCCTGGGATCGTTTGCATTTGGCTGCGTTTCCGCGCTGATGATCAAGACCAATCCGCTCCAGTCGGAGAGCGGTTTGAAGAATAACCGGCTGGTCCGTCCTCCGGGATCTTTACCGGAAGAAGAGTTTGTCGCTGTCTGCACGGGTTGCGGAGAGTGCCTGAAGGTCTGTCCCAACAATGCCCTTCAATCGACATTTTTGGAAGCGGGTCTGGCAGGTCTCTATACGCCCAGGCTGGTTTCTCGCATCGGATATTGTGAGGAGTTTTGCAATTTTTGCGGAAAGGTCTGTCCAACCGAGGCCATTCGACCCCTCTCTATTGAAGAGAAACGCCTCATTCAGATCGGGGTGGCCCATATTGACAAGACCCGGTGTATTGCCTATGACACGGATAAAATCTGCCTCGTCTGTAATGAGCAGTGTTCCTATCACGCCATTGTAGGCGATGATAAGAAACGGTCCATCGTGAAAGAGGAGAAATGCACGGGCTGCGGCATTTGCGAAAACAAATGCCCGGTCGACGGAGAATCCGCCATCATCGTCTATGCCTCAGGTGTCCAGAAGAAACTGAAACCCGAAAACTTCAACAACAAAGGCTGAGAGAAAGAGCCCCGGAGTTGATGTGAAGAGATGCCCCTGGCGGACAACCAATGAAATCTATCTCAGGTACCACGATGAGGAGTGGGGGACTCCAGTCCATGATGAGAAGAAGCATTTTGAGTTCTTGGTGCTCGAATCTGCCCAGGCTGGCTTAAGCTGGTCTACCATCCTCATGAAAAGAGAAAATTATCGAAAAGCCTATGATCAATTCGATCCTGTTAAGGTTTCAAAGTATAATGATCAAAAGATAAGGAAATTATTATCCAATGCCGGAATCGTAAGGAATCGGAGAAAGATTGAGGCTTCGATCAATAACGCTAAATGTTTTCTTGCCATTCAAAAAGAGTTCGGCAGTTTCGATCGATATATCTGGAGTTTCGTGAATGACAAACCCATCGTCAACCGCTGGGAAAAACTCTCTGAGATACCCGCCAGAACTTCGCTCTCGGATCAAATCAGCAAGGACTTGATTCAGCGAGGCTTCCGATTCGTAGGTTCGACAATCATTTATGCCCATCTTCAAGCCACAGGCATTGTCAATGACCATATCGTCACCTGTTTCAGATATAAGGAGCTTTGCTCCGAATATAAACGAAACAGAAAAAATAACCCATATTTATGAATTGTAATCCCCCCAACCCTTTTGCTAAAATGGACGAAAGGGTAAAGTTGAATCAAAGTGGGTGGTATTATAAAATAGTTGAAAAGGGTGGTTTGCAGAAGTTGGCAAGAGGTTGTAGATTTCCGCACCTGTGACAAATTCTTTAGAATATTATATATTTTGAATTAAAAAGGTCATATGAAATTTAGTGAGCTTGTTCGATTGTTGGAACAGAATGGTTTTAGAATTATTGTAACACTTTAGCTCTTTGAAAAAAGCTCTTTGACAACCGAATAAAGAAAAAGCTGGCGTCAGATTCAACAATGTTGTATAACGTTCTCCAGGAGCAAGGAGAGCGTTATGGAGTCAGTCGTCTTCC
>Ga0208244_100296_pt1 | contig 55176 bp, 47 predicted proteins | sample SubbioCR12Aug_5A_FD_184828 | JGI IMG/M metagenome (GOLD analysis project Ga0208244, IMG submission 184828) | Serpentinite rock and fluid subsurface biosphere microbial communities from McLaughlin Reserve, California, USA - CR12Aug_5A (SPAdes) | ecosystem: Environmental > Terrestrial > Deep... | reverse complement strand
TTAATCCGGTTAATTATTTCTTGTTTTTGTTCATTGGTTAAACTTAGATTTGTTGTCATAGGTTTGTTTTTTATTTTTTAGAATATCATCCCTAAGACAACTTGTCCAATTTTTGGGGTACCTGCCAAAGGAGAAAAAGGAATCGATCGTTACCCAAAGTCCCGCCTCCGAAAAGTTAGCATCAGAACCAGAGGACCAAGAACCACCGAAGGCGCCATCTTTCTAAGGGCAAACCAGTTCAGTGGAGCGCGCCTGTGGCGCTCCACTAACTTTTTTATTAACAATGTTCAAGTCCACGAACATATGTTCAAGCTATGGAACATATGTTCAAGCTATGGAACATAATGTTCAAGCTATGGAACATAATTGACACTTTTAAGACAAGCTTGTATAATAAGATTTCAACATTACAATAACGTTATGGCATCCCGCACTGAACCTCAAAGAAAATCATTTATTATATAACTATTTGTCTCGCGGGACATCGCCTACGGCTCAATAAATCATTAACAATAAATAAATTCTGAGTTTAATACGAGATGCTCATAAATTTATAAGAATTTATGTCGTCTCGCAACTCGTAAATTTTTAAATTTATGGCACATAAAAAAGCAGGAGCATCAACGTCATTAGGACGCGATTCAATTTCTAAAAGACTGGGCGTCAAATTATTTGCTGGTCAAAACGCCAAAGCCGGTTCAATTATCATTCGTCAGCGCGGCACTAAATATAAACCAGGCAAAAATGTAAAAACCGGCAAGGATGATACTTTGTATGCCACTAAAGCTGGTATTGTTTCTTTTCTTTGGAAAAAGACACCGAATTTTACAGGCAAACTAAAAAAACGTTGCTTTGTAAATGTTTTACCAGCTGAAAAAAAAAGATCACCCATAAAAGCTAAAAAATAGTGCAACGCCAACATACACTAACGCCCACTAATTATAAAAATTTCTTTATTCGTATCATTCCCGCCGGTGGGCGGATCCGCCGACTGGCATGAAGCATCAATTCGTATATTAGAATCGATCCGATGAACAAATTAATTGTTATTCTCGGCCCAACAGCCTCGGGTAAAAGTAATTTAGCTGTTAAGCTAGCTCTTTTTTTTCAAAAAAAAATTAATCAAACCCTTGAAATAATTTCAGCCGACTCTCGTCAGGTTTATCAAAAAATGAATATCGGTACTGGCAAAATAACCAAAAAAGAAATGAAGGGCATCCCCCACCATCTTTTAAGCATCATTTCACCAAGAGCAAGATTTACAATTGCTCATTATCAAAAATCAGCTCTAAAAAAAATAAAAGAAATTTTCAAAAAAAACAACATTCCAATGCTTGTTGGCGGCACTGGTTTTTATATTCAAGCCATCACTGATGGTCTTGTTATTCCTCTGGTTAAACCAAACTGGTCATTAAGAAAAAAATTAGAAAAAAAGTCGACTATCGAACTTTATCAATTTTTAAAAAAAATAGATTTGAAAAGAGCCAAAAATATAGAAAGAAAAAATCCACGAAGATTAATTCGGGCAATTGAAATAGTTTTAACCACTAAAAAACCAGTTCCTCAATTTAAAAAAAATCCACCACCATATCAAATTTTAATGATTGGCCTTAAAAAATCAAAGCAAGCATTAAAAAAAATGATTAAAAAAAGACTGGGAAAAAGATTAGCCCTGGGAATGATCCAAGAAGTAAAAAAATTAAAAAGAAACGGTCTAACTTGGAAACGCCTAGAAGAATTTGGTTTAGAATATAAATGGCTTGCTTATTATTTACAAGATAAAGCATCTTACCAAGAAATGACTAATCAACTCGAACACGCCATTGAACAGTACTCTCGTCGACAAATGGTTTGGTTTAAAAAAGATAAACGCATTCACTGGATAAAAAATTATCAAGAGGCAAAAAAAATAATAACCCAATTTATTAAAAAATAATTGTTTTTATTTAATTATTTTACTATTTTACGCTCTGGCGTATTTTTTTTATTTTGTTAAAATAAAAACTTGTTTTAACCAAAGGAGGACGGTAGTGTCTGGACACCGGAATGCTTGGTGCCCCTGTTGCGAAAAAGCCTGGGGACCAGTTAGAATCAGAGATGCGAGATGCCCAACTTGCCAGAACGTTGGCAGTCTGGCATGTTCAGGGTGCCATCAACAACCAGCCCAAGATGGGGACGTTCTTTGTGCTCGGTGTCTTCAACAAAGAAGGGCTGAAAATAACAGGCGGCGAGACGAGATCCCGCTTCCATTCTCGGAAGACTGGTGACAGATTTGAGGGCGCTCAGGACTGCATATCCTGGCGCCCTCAATCAACATAAATAAATTAATCAAATAAAAAAGTAAAAAATCCCTAACGGGATTTTTTACTTTTTATAACTCTTAAATATTAACTCACCTGTTTTTGATCTTTTAAAACAACCAGTCTTAAAATTAGGTCTACGACAATAATTAAAAAGTAAACTACCATTGGTACACAAGATAAAGAAATAAAATAAAATATAATCATTAATATCAGATGAGCTAAAGCAACCACCATCCAGGATTTCATTTTTTTATTATTCTTATTTTGCCAAGCTTTATAAAGCGGATATAAAGCAAAAAGTAAAATTATCCAAGCTGGCAAACAATCAATTTCGAAAAATCCAATCGCGCCAAAAAGATTATTAAACCAATTATTACTTTCTTCTTCTTGAATTTCTTCTGACTCTTCTATCAAACTCTCTAAAATTAATTCTGTTTCTTCTTCTAAGACTTCTTCTTCGTTAGCTTCTTCCTCTTCAATTATTATTGGTAAAATTGGTTGTCTAATAACTGGGGCCAAAACAATTGGTCGTTGAACAGGGGTTATATTCTCAGCTTCTTGATTTTCATTGTTTTCGTCTATTGTTTCTTCTGGACAATCAGTTGTGAAAACCATTTCTTGGCTAAATTTTGCTGGTGAAGCCTCTGAAACAACGCGACAATAATACTTAGTGCAAGACTGACAATCAGGGATAGAAACCGTATGGTATGTCACCTTGTTTTCATTTTTAGGATCTGGAAAAGCAAAGGAATATCCATAATAAGGCGGGTTATTTTGATCAAGTTCGTGTAGCTCTCCTTCAGCTGAACAAATTACTTGACTGGTGGCAAAAAGATTTGTTTGCCAATTGAACAAGGCACTATTATTGGTTACATTTGAAATAATTTCATTAAAAATAGTTAAGTCAAAAATTCCGCCGCCGCCACCACCACAAGAATGAGTGTTACACCCTTGGCTTGATGAACCCTGACAATCATTACCGCCATAAACTGGCGCTGGGTTAGTGCAGGTTCTGGTTTGAGTACCACCACCACAAGAAACTGAGCAAACGCTCCAATCTGACCAACCGCCATTTACTGGCATTTGACAAGTTCCTTGCCAGCAAACATAACCACTTGGACAATCTTCGTTTTCTTGACATTCTGGTTCTTCTGGTTCTTGTTCAATCAAACAAACTGATGAACAACCATCACCGTTTTCTATGTTTCCATCATCACATTCCTCGTCACGCTCAAGAGTTCCGTTGCCACAAACTGGTAAAAGACAAACTCCCCATGAACAATATTCTCCTTCTTCGCAGTCTTCATCGATTTCACATTCTGGTTCTTCTTGATCAAAATAATTACCAAAATCAATGTCAACTATATTAGCTTCTTCTTGATTAATTCTAACTTCCTGACAATTACTTTCTGCTGGATATGAACGAATCCAATCTTCTTGCTCAACTTCGCAAATTGAATATGTGCCGAAAGCAAGTTCATCAAAAGAATAGGTACCGTCAGTTCCGGTTAAAATATAATTCTCTCCATTATCTAATTCTTTATTATCATTTTCGTCAATAAAAATTGTCCAGTTTTCAAGACCCGGATCTTCCTGATCTTTGATCCCGTCGTTATTCAAATCATTAAATTTCATGCCAGAAATTGAACCAAGAGGTTCTGGAGGTTCTTGTGGTTCATAATTTCCAACCAATAAAACGTCATCTATTAAAAATTCATCTTTATTATCGTTATTATCATCTTTTATAAAATTAGCCCTAAAACGAATTTTAAAATTTTCATTATCATCGGCTATTTCTGGCAAATCAAAAGAAGCTAAACTCCATCCTCCCCCACCCAAGTTTGTATATTTTTCTAATAAATTCCAGCTAGAACCATCAAACCACTCAACATAAACATTGTCTCCTTCTTCAAGCGCACTACTTTGAATTCTATAATAATAACTAAAATTAATATTATCATATCCAATCGTAGAAATTTCTTTCATTAAAATCTGATTTACTCCCCCAAATTCTTCATTTTTTTTATCGCGTATAACCTCGGCTTTATAAGGGCCCGAATGACCAGAGCCAGACGTTGCTTCCCATGTTCCATCATAAAATGTCCATTTTACAAAATTACCACTCTCGAAACTATCTTCAAAAATATTTTCATTAGCACTAAAAACAGAAAATGGCGATATAACCATAACCACAAGAATTAAAGCACTAATTATGCCTTGAAAAAGTTTAAAATTAATTTTTTTCTCAAGTTTAGTTTTTTTCAAAAAATTAACTTTACTTTCCGCGATTTGATACTTCATAAATTTTAATTTAATAATTTTTTATATTTAAAATTATATTTAGTTTATTGTTTCAGCAGTTAGCTTAACACAATCTAAACGGAATTCGTTAAATTGATTAGTTAATCTGGCATTAAAACGTAATTGTAGCTTTGATTGATTTTCCGCTTGAGTTGATAAAACAAAATTTTGTTCAATCCAATCACCAGGATAACCATGAGGCCAACCGCTTGTATAGCTATATATCCGATGCCAATTATTACCATCAATTGACCATTCTAAATTAACTCGATCCATGCCTTGAAGAAATTGAGCAATTCGATAGGCAAAAGTTATTTTTAAATTACTATATCCAATTGTATTAATTATTGGTGTTATTAAATTAGCCTCGCCTTTAGTATTTTTAGTTGTCGCGCCTCTTTTCCCACAATAACTGTCTTTACTAGTTTGAGACCAGGCTTTGTCAGAATATCCCCAATCACGAAAACCACCAACACTCATGTCTGAATAAAAAAGAGACGATGTTGTTGGTGAATAAGATTCAACTTTTAATGAATAAAAAATAAAAATACTAATTAAACAAAAAGAAAAAATAAAAAATTTTAATAAAGTTTTACTTAAAATTAAATTTGTTTTTTTCATATTTTTAAATTGTTTTTTATAATAAATAAAATGCTCCTCCGCATTATTTTTTTATAAAGCATTATATTAAAATAAATAAAAAATGCTAAATATTTTAAATTATTTATATAATTATATATACTCTTTTTTCTTCAAAAGTCAAGGAAAGTTATGCACAAGAACTATTAATTAAATATACCACCATAATTATATTTATTTTAATAAATATGCCTATCCTAAATCAAAAGCTGATCAATTGCCTAATTGATTGGCTTATTTTTATACTACTTATAAAAATTATCCTGCTCTAACAGAATTTTATTTCACTAAAATAAAACTCAAAACTCTTAAAATTATACCGCCACGGGGAGTCGAACCCCGGTTGCATGATTGAGAATCATGAGTCCTAACCACTAGACGATGGCGGCCTAATTTAAACAAAAAACTAATAACTAATAACAATAACTAGGCTCATTTTAGCAAAAATAAAAAAATCGTCAAAATTTTTCTCCTATTTACTAATTTCTACTTGCTACTTTCTACTTACTACTTTCTACATTCATTCCCATTCCTCCCCTTGTCTAACTAACAAATCCTTAGCTTTCTCTGGTTCAGCCATAACTTCTTTAACTACTTTTTCCATTCTTGACCCCTGAGAACCTTTAATTAAAACAACATCATTGTTTGTAATTTTGTTTTTTAAAAACTCCCCTGCTTTTTGCGAATTATTAAATAAAAATATCTGCTCTTCGTTCATGCCCTTTCTCCGAGCTGAATCAGCGGTTTTTTTACTTAATTCTCCAGAGGTTATCAAAATATCAATTTTTTTATCAACTATTAATCGACCAATTTCTCGATGTTCTTCTTCACCCGCCTCTCCTAGCTCTAGCATTTCACCCAAAACAGCAATTTTTCTTTTAGTCAAAAACTGTGAAAGAGTTTCAATCGCGAGTTTCGCTGCTTCAGGAGAAGAATTATAAGAGTCGTCAATAATAATTGAATCATGAATACCACTAATTATTTTCATTCTACCGGCGGGAGAAGAAAAGTTTTTTAAATTATCGACAATCTCTAAAATATTTAAATCCATCGCAAGGCCAACGCCAATAGCTGCCAAAACTGAATAAATTTGATGTTGGGCAATTATCTTAGACAAAAAAACTGGAATAATTTTGCCATGATAATTAAGTTTAAACCTTAAACCATCAATTAATAATTTATTTTCTTGATTTAATTCTTTTTGAACCAAAGAAATCTCTAGGGCTTGGATATCGTTTCCTTCTTTCAAGCCAAAAGTTAATACTTTGCTTTTAATTTTATTTTTTATCTCAGTAATTTTTTGATTATCACCGTTAATAATCGCCCAACCTTGAGCCGGTAAATTAGTAACAATGTTTTGCTTTTCTTTTAAAATATTTTCAATAGTTTTAAATTTTTCTAAATGAACTGGCGCAATGCTTGTCAAAACACCGATCTGGCAAGGAACCAAAGATATTAAATCTTGAATATCGCCGGGTTTGTCAGCTGCCATTTCTAAAACTAAAATTTTAGAAAATTTTAATGGCAAAAAAATTAAAGCCAATCCTTTCAAAATTACTGCCAACCAGCCAAAAATATTTTTACCCTGAGTCTTGGCGTTAATAATTGTTAAGGGAACGCCAAATTCATTATTATAATTTTTAAACGATGAGCGAACGTAAAGTTTGTTTTTTAAAACTAAAGCAATAGCATCCTTGGTAGAGGTTTTACCGACACTACCAGTAATACCAATAATAAACGGTCGATATTTCTTAATGATAATTTTAGCTAAAATGGCTAAAATTTTTTTAATTATTTGTCGCATAAATTATTAACTATACTATGGCCTTTAGTTTTTGGTTATGACCATTGATTTGGTTATGATTTATAGTCTTAGGTTTCTTGCCAACGACCAATTACTCTCGATTTAACTGGCAACCAAAACCAATAACTTACAATCATTTAACCTCACTCCTCAGTCGGCGGTATCTGATAATATTTTAATATAAAATCTGCTAATTGCCCAAATGCTGGCGCAGCTGTTTGATCACTAAAATTTACTAAGGTTGGATTGTCTATTTTAACAATCGCTACAAATCTAGGATTATCAGCTGGCGCAAACCCAATAAATGAATGAATCGTTTCACTTGAATATCCACCCGACCGAGCGACCTCGGCAGTACCAGTTTTCCCGGCAACTAAATATCCCTTTACTCCGGCTCTTTTGCCCCATCCATTTTCTACTGCCGAAATCATTAAATCTTTTATTATTTCTGATGTTTGCGGAGAAATTACTTGTCTGACTTCTTCTGGTTTACTAAGATAAGAATTTTTTTGTGAAATAATTTCTTTAACTATATATGGTTTCATTAGCTTACCCTGATTAGCAATAACGGCAAAACTCATCAACATTTGAATTGGCGTAACGGTAATTCCTTGACCAAAAGAAGCGGTCGCTAAATAAATTTCATTTTTTTGATAAAGATTACGCAAATCCCCCACGGTCTCAGTCGGTAAATCTATCCTTGTCTTTTCTTCAAAGCCAAATTTTTTAACCCAAGATAAAAAACCAGAAGAACCAATCTGTCGAGCAATAAAAATTACTCCGGTATTAATTGATTTTTCTAAAATTTCGCGCATCGTTACTTTACCGTAAATTTTTTCAGCCGCGTTTTTAATCGTGTGTCCGCTAATTTTTATTGAACCAGTATCTTCAAATTTATCATCCGGTTTAATTTTGCCATCATCAATAGCGGCCGCAAAGGTAATCACCTTAAAAACAGAACCTGGTTCATAATAATGAGAAATCGCTGAGTTAATAAATAAGTTAAAATCTTTAACCAACGAGTACTGATTGGGATCAAAGCCAGGAAAATTACAAAGCGACAAAACTTCTCCAGTTTTAGGATTAACAATAATAATTGTTCCGGATTCTGCTCCAAATTTATTTACTGATTCTTCTAAAATTTCACAGCTTTTACTTTGAATTGTCCGGTCAATCGTTAAGACAATATCTGAACCATCTTGTGATTCCTTAACAGTGCTTTCTATTGTGGAAATAAGAGCACCTGTCCGAGCTCTTTCTCCCTTAATAATTCCATCTTTCCCGGAAAGAATATTTTCATAAAACTCTTCAATTCCATAGCGTCCTACTTTTTGATCACCACGATAGCCATAGAAACCAAGCAAATGAGAAAGACAATTTCCCTCTGGATAAAAACGTTTAATTTCTTTTTCAAAATAAAGTCCAGTTAATGATAAATTTTTTATTTTTTCAACCTGAGATTGAGATAAATCTTTTCGAACAATCTCGTATTGACTATTTTTTTTAGACAGCTTAATTAATAAATTTTTAAAATTTTCATTTTCTTCATCAATTGGTATGTCCAAAATTTCTGCAATTTTAACAGCCGCTTCGACGGATTCTTTGATATTAATTGGTTCAGCAATTAAAGTATAGTGATAAGAACTTAGAGCAATCGAAATTTTTTTATTTAATTCCTCAACGAAAATTTGACCCCTCTCTCCCGTTTCTTCTTTTTCAATAGTCCTTAATTTTTGAGAAGCTTCTTTATATTTACCATATTCAATAATTTGTAATTGGGCTAAGCGAATCACGATAATTATCCATAAAATAAAAAAAATTGTACCGACAATGATAATTCTTAAATGACAATCATTAAATTTTCTTGATAATCGAGAAGGCATATAACTCTACGAGCTATTTCCGCGTTAAGGTTAGGCCAGCCATTGGTCTTAAGTATTCTAAATTATCAACCTTAACGAAACCAAGGGTTAAAATTTGATTCTGCGCATTACTAAGTGATTCTAATTTAATTTTTTCTATTTCTAGTTCTTTGTTTATTTTTTGTAAATTATTTTTACTTTTCTCTAACTCATTAATCCTTAAACCAAAAGTAATGACTTGATTTATCTCTATTAGATAAAAAAATAAAACTAAAAATATAAAAATTAAAATAACAATATTTAATTTAAAAATTTTCTTTAAGTTGTGCAGCTCAACTTCTTTGTTTTTGAGGGCGGTCGTCTCATAAACACTGTTTATTCTTTTAACTAAAATTGACATAAATTTTATTTTAATTTTTATATTTTCAAAGCTGCCCTTAATTTAGCTGAACGTGATCGCTGATTAATTTTTATTTCTTCGGGTAATGATAAGATTGGTTTTTTAGTTAAAATTTTTAAAATGTTTTCTTGTTTTTTTTGACGAAAGAAATCTTTAACGATTCTGTCTTCTATCGAGTGAAAGGAAATTATAACGATTCGACCGTTGTGATTTAATAGATTAACTCCTTCTGTTAAAACTTTTTTCAAATTTTCTAATTCATTGTTAACCGCAATACGCAAGGCTTGAAAAATTCTGGCATTAATTTTTATTTTTCCTTTTTTGGAAAAATTATGTGGAATTGACTGTTCAATAATTTTAACCAAATCGCTCGTTGTCCTGATTTTTTGATGACGTCTGTTTCGAGTAATCCCATAGGCTATTTCCTTAGAAAACTTTTCTTCACCATAATCTTTAAAAATTTTTTCTAACTCAAGGTGAGAGCGTTGAGAAATAATTTCATAGGCCGTTAGACCTTCTTGGCCGAATCTCATGTCTAAAAACTCATTTTTCTGGAAACTAAACCCTTTCCTGCTTTTTTCTAATAAATCTGACGATAATCCCAAATCAACCAAAATACCATCAACCGGAAAAAAATTATTTTTAATAGCAATTTTTTCTAGATTAAAAAAATTATCATTCCTTAGGTTTACCCTAGGTTTTATTTTTAAGTCTTGAGATTTACGATTAAATCCATCGATCGCCCCTTTATTTAAGTCAATCCCCAACAACTTACCGTTTGGTTGAGTTTCTTTTAAAATTGCTAGACTATGTCCGCCCGCGCCCAAAGTACAGTCAATAAAATTTTCATTACTTTTGGGCGATAAATATTGAATCACTTCTTTTAAAAGAACAGAAACGTGAGACATTATTTTAATTATACTTTTATTTTTAAACTCCCAACTCGCTTAAACTTTCCGCAATCATTTTGCTCTCTTTTTCAGAAGAAGATTTCTGTTTTTCCCAATCTTCCTCGTCCCAAATTTCCAGTTTGTCATACAAACCAACAACTACAACGTTTTTTTTAATGTTAGCGTAAACACGAAGATAGTCCGGCAAAATGACTCTCCCCTGACTATCAACCTCAACGTCCATCGCTCCCCCCAACATCAATCTATTAAAATCTCTATTTTTTTCTTTACTAATCGGTAGCCCCGCCAACTTAACTGCCAATTTTTCCCATTCTTTTTTAGAATATAAAATAAGACACTTTTCAATGCCTCGAGTAATGATTACTTGTTTTTTCAAGTCTGAACGAAATTTAGCTGGCACGGCAAGCCTTCCCTTTTCATCTATTCGATAATGATATTCACCAATAAACATAAAAAATTATCTTTAAACTTTAAGTTACTATAATCAAATTAAATCAAACTCATCTTTTTATAGTTATGCACAAAAGTGATTACTTATCCCCACCTTTATCCACAACCTTCCACTACAAATATATAATACACCATTTTTTACCACCTGACAACACTCTCTGTGGATAACTTTTCTAATAAAAAAAATCACTTAAATGATCATTTTTGCTTTTTAATTTTTACTATTACTTTCTGTTCGTTATGTTCGGTTTTTTACTATAAACCGGAAAAATTAATTTATTTTTTAATTTTTTAATCCCTTGATTAATAAGTTTCTCTAATTTTATATTTTCTTTTGTTATTGTAAAGCTTCGAGAAATATTAAAAAATTCACCAAAAACATTAGCAATTGTTATTATTAATCTTGTTTGCGTAAATGATGTCGAATCAGAAAATATAATTATTCCCTTAAGATAATTCCAGTTAAAATCACTTTTTTTAGTTATTTTAACAATTTCGAAAAGGATGCTTTCCGTTTTTTTTCTTTTAACCACCGCTAAAATTTTATCTTTTTTGACCAAGGCAATAAAAGCTGGTATAATAGAATCGTTAATCAGTAAATACATATTATTTTTTGAATACTTATAATACTTAGTTTCTAACTTTTAACGCAACAGTATTCGAGAAATAGTCTAGGGTTAATTAATCTAAAGTTTGTAGTCATGACAGCCAGTTTAGTCTAGGGTCATAGTCTCTGGTCAACTAATAATTAATAATTAATAACTAATGCCACATTAGATTCTGGAAAAGAATATATATATATATTATATAAATAAATTAATAATTAATAAAGATGGAAATCGGCGCCAATAAAATTTGTGTTTCAAATCCAGAAAAAACTAAGTCGTTTGTTAGATGTCATCGTTTCTTTCCGTCAAATCACCAAAGAAAAATGTTTGGCGAGCTTTTATTTATATTAGAAATAAAATTAACTAACAACCATTTAAATAAATCTTTGAATATCGCCGAAGAAGTCTTTGAAATTATTATCAATGGGCTAAGAACAAATTATTATAGACCGGGAGATCTTAGATCTGATAACTTAGAAGAAAGTTTTGAAAACGCTCTACAAAAACTAAATCGTCTAATTCATCAAGAATCAATTAGTTCAAGGGATTTTGAAAATACAATTAAAAATTTAAATGCGGTTATCGGTTTAAGCCATGATGAAAAAATCTATTTTACCTCCGTTGGTTCAGCCCAAGTGTTTATTATTAAAAAAAACAAAATCGTTGATTTGGTTTCTGAGGAAATAAATCCGTCAACCGTCAGAAATTTTTCTCAAATTATTAGTGGCAACCTAGAAAAAAACGATGTCCTCTTTTTTTCAACCTCTAATTTTTTAGATTATTTTGTTTTTGAAAAACTATGCCAAATAGTAAATAAATTGTCCGGCAGTGAAGCCGCCCAAAAATTAACCTCACTTTTAAAAAATCTTAATGATAAAATTTCTGTCGGAGCTTTATTGCTGAAAAAAGAAAATAAAAAAGAGATGCCCGAAGAAATGACCATTAAAAAAGATAATCTAGCTAATCAAAATCTTGAAGAAAAACCAGTTATTAAAATAGAAAAAAATATTAGCTATCCCAATGTTTTAAAGATAAGAGTAGAAGAAGAAAGGGGGCCAGAAATTCAACAATTAAAAATTAAAGAAGAAAAAACATTATCGTTGCCAATAGAAAAAAAAGAAAAAGATGTGGTTTCTGTTGACAAAAAACCAAATCAAACACCAAAAATAAAATTTTTTTCTAAAATAAAAATTTCAAAACTATATTTAAGCTTTATTAAAAAAATATTTTCACCCAAAATTACAAAACCTTTAAAAATTTTCTCTTTAATTTTAATAATTTTTATAATTGTTTCCTTCAGCATACTCTTTATTAAAAATAAAAATCAGGAAGAAAATACTTTAAAATTCTTTTTATCTTTACAAGAAATTCAAAAAAATAACGCCCTTCTAAATGCCGCTCTAAATTATAATGACCAAAAAACGGTTGATTTATTAATTAAAGAACTCAAAAAACAAATTTCATCCCTGCAAGCAAGAACTATGATCGAAAAAGAACTTTTAAAAAACATTAAAAATGATCTTGAACAAAATACTGATAAAATTTATGGGGTAATAAAAATTAACGAACCAGAAATAATAACTAATTTATCATCTTTAGGCAAAAAAGATGATTTAAAAAAAATTGTTTATCTTCAAAATAATAATTTTATAATTATCAATCAAGTTAATAATGAAGTTTATCTTTACAACGCTAAAAATAAAGAATTTTCGTTAATAATTAAAAATGATTTTTATATTAATCGAGCCATAAAATACGACGAAAATAACATCTTTTTAGTTGGTGAAACTCAAATTAAAAATCTTAATTTAATAAACCAAAAAACTAAACTACTCGAAATCGAAACCCAAAGAAAAAACTTCAACATTACTGATGCTGAAATTTATGAAAATAAACTTTATATTTTAGATACTAAAAATAATCAAATTTTTAAATATTTTAAAAATGACGATGGTTTCGATAAAGAGCTTCCCTGGATAACAGAAAATATTAATTTAACTAATATTAATTCTATTATTATTGATGGTTCTGTTTATCTGTTAGATAAATCAGGTAAAATTTTAAAATTTTTCTTAGGCAAAAGTCAGCCAATTATTTTCAGCGATCCCTACCCCCCGACAATTAAACCAACAAAACTTCTGGCATCAGCCAGTTTAGCATATTTATATCTCTTGGAACCAGATCAAAAAAGAATTTTAGTTTACGATAAAAATGGCAACCTTCAAAAACAATTTGTTTCTGAAGAATTTAAAGATTTACAAGACATGGTAACGAACGAAGATGAATCTATTATTTTTATTTTAAATAAAAATGATCTTTATAAAATTGAATTAAAATAAATATTTATTATTTACAAGTTTTACTCTTCTAAATATTTTAAAATCATTTTCTCCAATTTTTTTGGCTCAACTTTGCCATGAGTGGCGAACATTGCTTGACCAAGCAAGTATTTAATGACTGATTTTTTTCCTTTTTTATAATCAACCACGACCTCAGGATAATTTTCCAAAACCAACTCGACGGTTTTTTTTATTTGATCACAATCATCTGTTTTTTGCATTGATTCATCATTTAAAACTTCCTCAGCTGTCTCGCCTGTTTTATACATTTTTTTCAAAATATTCTCCGCCATTTGATTAGAAAAAATTCTTCGCGACAAAACTAAAAACATAAAATCAGCAAAATCACTAGCCTTGATTTTCTCGTAAAACTTATTACTCATCGTTGTTTCCATGCCAAAAAGTTTGTTAATTATCCAATCGCCAACCTTTTTAGACATTTTTTCTTCATCAACTACATCATCCCCTTCTGTTATTTCAACCATTTTTGATTTTAAAATTTCCATTGTTTCTTCGACAAATTTTAAAATTTTATCTTCCCTAGATAATATTTTAGCATACAACTGACTAAAGCCATATTGATTTGTTAATTTTTTTCTCTTTTCGCTTGGTAATTCTGGTAATAATTTTTTAATTTTTTTTAATAAATCGTCATCAATTTCAAAAACTGGCAAATCTGGTTCTGGAAAATAACGATAATCGCCAGACTCCTCTTTTTTTCTTTGACTAATTGTTTTATTATTTTTTTCATCCCAACCACGAGTTTCTAAAAAAACGAATCCCCCCTCTTCTAAAACTTTCGTTTGTCTTTTAATTTCATATTCAATTGACCTTTCAACTGCTCGAAAAGAATTTAAATTTTTAATCTCGACTCTTTCACCACTATTTAATGAAACATTAACCTCGCATCTCATTTCCCCTTTTTCCATATTAGCTTCTGAAATTCCTAAAGTTCTAGCAATTGCCTGTATTTCTTCACAATATTCTTTAGCCTGACGAGCGGTTTCTATTTCTGGGGCACTGACAATTTCAATTAAAGGAACGCCGGCTCGATTAAAATCAAGATTGACCCCATCGTCTTGATGGTAGATTTTACCAGTGTCCTCTTCTAGGTGTATTTCAATTATTTTTACTTGCTTTTCGCCCAAATCAATTTCAGCATTTTTAATAATTGGTACTTTCTTTTGCGAAATTTGATAACCCTTGGGTAAATCCGGATAAAAATAATTTTTTCGTTCAAAATAAAATTTTCTTTGAATTTGACCATTCAAAGCCAGACCAAGTTTTAAAATCATTTCTAGCGCTTTTTCGTTTAAAATTGGTAAAGCGCCTGGCTGACCAAGACAAACAGAACAAATGTTAATGTTTGGCTTTTCTTCTAAAGAAATATTTGGGCAATCACAAAACATCTTAGAAGCCGTTGCTAACTGAAGATGAATTTCTAAACCAATTATTAATTTATATTTCATCCAATTTATTAAACTTTTATAATTTTATATTTTTCAAGATTAAGCCAAATCTTGTTGGCAATGTCCTGACGTGTTAATATTTTTTTACCCTTAAAGCAAATGATTTTGCGCCAATAATATTTTTTAATTAAATGTTTTGATTCATTTCTGGCATCTTTTAAATGACTAATTGATTTTTCATGAATATCTTGTTTTTTGCCCTTTAGATAATTTCTCTGATTTTTTTTCTTAATTAATTTTTTTCCAAAATAAGGGAGTAAATCTAAAAATATGACTAAGTTCGGCTTAGGAATACCTAAAAAAACAAATTCTAAGTTTTCGAGCCATTTTAAAAACTTTATTCTTTCAAATTTATTTTTAATTTTTCCTGTCTGGTGTAAAAAGTTGGCAGTTGAATATCGGTTAGCCAAGACTATCCTTCCCTCTTCTAAAGACTTTTTAATTTTTTGACTAATTGACCAGCGATCTAAAGCATAAAGCATCGAGGCAAAATAAGGATTAACTTGATGAGCCTGGCCAAACTCGCCTCTTAAATAAGTTGCGACTAATTTACCAAAAAATCGATGATACTGGGGAAAATCAAAAACCACTGGTTCATATTTTTCTTTTTTAAGTCTTGCTAATAAAATTTTAGTTTGAGTCGCCTTGCCGGTTCCATCTAAACCTTCAATTACAATTAATTTACCACAATTTTTATTCATCTAAAAACTTTTATGTATTTTGCTAAACAAGGATGAACTTTTTTAACCTGATCGTACATTTTTTGAACAATCAAACGATATGAAGCATGAGCCATTATTGATGTTCTAAGAGGAATTAAATAAAAAAGCTCTCTTAAATTTAAAGTCATTAACACTCGTTTACGAAAAGCTAGCGGCAAAATATATTGAGCTTCATTAGGAAATTTTTGATAAATTTTTTGATAGGCGCCTTCCGCCCGTTTCATTGTTTTTTTAAATTCTTTCTCTAAATTATATTTTTTTATTGGTTCCGCCACAAGATAACCATATTCATTTGTTAGTTGCTGATTAATTTGGGTACAAACCCGATGTCGCTGTAAATCACGAAAGGCTCCATAATCAATTAAAATGTCAAAAGTATAAAAAATATTTTCAAATTCTCTCGGCACTGGCTCCATTGGTTTTCTTCTAAACAAAACTTTTTCAATAATTTTTTCTTTTTCTTTACAATCCATTTTTTGAACAAATCTATATGTTTCCCAATAAGGTTTAGAAGAAAATCGATAAATAAGCGCGGCAATAATTTTATTTTCTGCTTCTTTATCATGATGGATTAACCTTACTTCTTGATTGCTTTTTTTAATTTTTAAAACATACTTTTGGATAATTGGCAAGATCTCGCCTGGGTTTTTCTTTAAATATTCATTTTCCTTAGTCCAAGAAATTAAAGATGGAAGTTGCCCGATTGTTGTGTCTTTCAATTCTTGAGCAATTTCTTTCGCCTCGTCCAAAGAATGAGAAAACATTTTAACAATTAAGTGCCCAAGCGAACGAGCATTAATCGTCATGCCCAAATTGGTCAGCGTTGCCAAAGGCAAAGCGCTTCTAACAATGTCGCAAGTTTTGGCTTTAATTTGTGAAAGATAAAAGCCAGTTACCGCGCCGTCTTTAATGGGATTTTCTTTTTTAACTATTTCAAATATCTTATTAAATGAATCTAGATAAAAGTTCATTAACGACTCAATAGTTTTTTGATATAAATCAGCAAATTTAGAATTTTTTATTTTTAAAGGAAAATAATATTTATTTTTTTCAAAAACTTGATAACGAGTTGATTTTTCAGTAAAAGAAGCAAAACGATTGTCTTCGATAATTTTGGTTGCTAAGATAGAAACATTTTCTACGGCCAACGAAACAACAGCGTGTTCGGCGATTGAAGCATGACCAAAATCAATTACCCATTTTTTGTTAAATTTTTCAGCTTCCTCTTGAGATAATTTTTCTGCTATTTCATAAAAAGAAAGCGGTGAACGTGAACACTTAGCAAACGTCACTGCTTTTTCTTCTGGCGAAATATTAGGCAAAGAATAAATTCTTCTTTTATACTTCATAAATAAATAAATTATCAACTTAATTTGATTTTAGAATCTAAGGCGAGGCTAGTTTCTGGTTGTTGGACTTACTATTGATTTGATCTAGAAAATAGTCTTTAGTTGTTAGTTGACCACAGACCATAACCTTAGATTAAGCTGGTTGCCATGACCATAAACCTTAGACTAATTAACTAGTTATCGTGACTATAAACCCGAAACCATTTCCTTGAATATTGTTGCCTCAAAAATTAAAAACCAACCTGTCTTTATTTTAAATTTTTCAATAATTTATTAACTCGATCTTTTCTTTCCCAAAGAAATTCTTTTTCTTCGCGACCAACATGACCAAAATACGATGTTTTCCGATAAATCGGTCTAAGCAAATTCAATTCTTTAATAATACCCCCTGGGGATAAATCAAAGGTTTGTCTAACTGCTTTAACAATTTTTTCTTCTGGAAATTCACCTGTGCCAAAAGTATTAACCGAAACACCGAATGGATATTTAGCACCGATGGCATAAGCTAACTGTATCTCGCATTTATTGGCTAAACCAGCAGCAACAATATTTTTTGCTACATAGCGAGCCATATAGGCAGCTGATCGATCAACTTTTGTCGGATCCTTACCAGAAAAACCACCACCACCGTGAGGACAAATTGAACCATAAGTATCAACCTGAGTTTTTCGACCAGTCACGCCGGTATCTGAAACTGGCCCGCCAATCACAAAACGACCAGTATTATTAATATAGATTTTTGTTTTTGAGCTTATATATTTTTGACAAATTGGTTCAATTACATATTTTCTAATCACTTGACGAAGTTTATTCATTTTAACATTAGGGTCATGTTGAGCGGCAACAACAATGTCAGTCACCTCTTTGGGCTGGCCATTCTCATAATGAACAGTTACTTGACTTTTGCCATCTGGTCTTAAAAAAGGAAGGACATTATTTTTCCTAAGATCTCTAAGTTTTTTAACTAATTGATGAGCTAAAGAAATCGGTAGGGGCATTAATTCCTTTGTTTCTTTGGCAGCATACCCGAACATCATCCCCTGATCACCCGCTCCCTGTGATTTCTCTCCGGTTTTTTTAACGCCCCTGGCAATATCTGGGGACTGTTCAACAATCGCGTTAAGCACGGCCACAGTCTGAAAATCAAAACCATATTCTGGTTTATTGTAGCCGATATCGCGAAGAACCTCTCGAACAATCCGATTAGTATCAATCCAAGCTGATGTCGTAATTTCACCACCGATAATTACGTATCCTTTACCAGTAAAAACTTCACAGGCAACACGGGCTTTTTTATCCTGACTAATAATTTCATCAAGAATTGCATCAGCTATTTGATCACAAATCTTATCTGGGTGACCATCACTAACTGATTCTGAGGTGTGATAAAAATTTCTTTTTCTTAAATCTGTCATAATTTTTTATATTTTATTTTTAAATTTTTATTTTTTTATGCTGCTCCCTTTCTAAAAATAACCAAGGGAATGGTTTTTAAAATTATTTCTAAATCTTTAACAAAAGACCAGTTTTCAACATAGTAAAGGTCTATCTTAGCCTCATCTTCAAAGGAAAGATTAGCTCGTCCAGACAGCTGGGCAAGTCCGGTCACCCCGGGCTTAATAAAAAGAAGTTTTTTCTGATAGCCTTGATACTGAGCTACTTCAGCCGGCTCATGTGGCCTTGGGCCAACCAGGCTCATTTCACCTTTTATTACATTAATAAATTGGGGAATTTCGTCAATGCTTGTCTGACGAATGAATTTACCAATTTTGGTAATCCGCGGATCATCCTTCATTTTAAAAAGAAGGCCGTCTCTCTCGCTTAAAGATAAAAGTTTTTCTTTCATTGATTCGGCATCTTTTGTCATTGAACGAAATTTTATTAATTTAAAAATTCTTTCCTTTCTCCCCACTCTTTTTAAAAAAACAAAAACCGGACCACTTGAATCAATTATAATTAAAATTGGAATAATTATAAAAAAAAGGGAAAGAATTAATAAAAATAAAATTGCTCCACTAATATCAAAAATTCTTTTTGCCACCCTTCCCCACCCCTCTAAAGAAGTTCTTTTAATGACAATCAATGGCAAACCAAAGAAAAATTCTAAATCAATATTTTTAACCTTGGCATCAAAAGGGTCAGCCAAATAACGAAAAGAAATGTTTTCTTCGTCGCACAAAGACAAAATTCTTATTTTTTCTTTTTGCGAAAGATTAGAATCAATAATAATTAATTCATCAAGATTGTTCTTTCTGCTTTTTAAATAATCATTCGTTACGACATTAAAATCTTTGGCCCAATCTATTAAAGAATACTCTAGTGATCGACTAATAAATTTTTTAATTTCTAACAAATCTTTATTGTCACCAACTAAAATAATTCGATGACGAATATTAGCCTTCTTAAGAATTATTTTTTTAATTCCTCGACTAATTTTTCTAAAAAACCAAATAAAAAATATAGCCAGCAACCAACCAACTAAAATAATAAAACGAGAAGAAAAAAGCTCGTGCTGGAAAAACATGAATAAAATAATTACCATTGTTCCCGTTGTACAGGCAAAAAATATTTTAATAATTTCACGACGATTATCAAAACGATACAGTCCAGCTAAACCAAAAATTGGTAACCAAAATAAAGCGATAAAAAAAACAGTAACTAAATACTGATAAAAAGGAATTTCATAAATAATCGGACGAAAATTTACCAAAGCTGAAAACCTTAAATAATATGTTGCCAGAGCGGCCAAAATTAAAGCTAGCCCATCAATAGGCACTAAAAATATAGAGAATAAAAAGTCTGACTTTCTCATATTTATGTATAATATAAAATTTTAACAGAAAATAAAAAAATGGTAAATAAAAAACCTAGATAGATCGATAAGCCGAATTTTGTCGAGGATGGTTATTTATCTAGGTTCAATCTTGCGATTGAACTCGAACGAATATCTTTCACCCAGTAAGGATTTAGCCGTTTCACTCCTTTGATTGCTCAAAGGACTCACCCCAACAAATTATTAGGGTGCCTCAATCCTTTCGGATTTCAGCGTCTCTGCTCGCACCTCTATACCGCTTTGAAACGGGACGATGGGCGTTACCCACTACTTTTTTATCCCATAATAAGGAGGGTGTTCGGACTTTCCTCTCCCAACCGCCCCGCAGTTGGATACAAATTTATACAAATTTAACTCTCCGCCTGCTGGCGGATCGCTCGCCAATCTTTACAAATTTGTATTGATTCGCGAGTCCGTCAGCTGACGGATCAGATTCGCGATAATTTGTAACCAGCTGCGAAGCAGCTGAAAGCAACCATCTAATCTATCTAGGTTATAATATTATAACAACGATATTTTTTTTGTCAATTATTTTGAACTATATTCAGTTTTCATTTTATCCATAATCGCCGCCTGAGCGCCAGCTAAACGAGCGATTGGTACGCGATAAGGAAAACAGCTAACATAATCCATTCCTACTTGATGGCAAAATTTAACGCTTTCCGCATCACCGCCATGCTCTCCGCAAATACCAATTTTAATATTTTTTCTTGCGCCTCGACCCTTTTCAATCGCAATTTTTATTAATTGCCCTATTCCCTTTTGATCCAGAGTTTGAAATGGATCTTGAGACAATATCTTTTTCTCAAGATAAATTTTAATAAATCTCCCAGCATCATCGCGCGAAAAACCCATGCCCATTTGTGTTAAATCATTAGTCCCAAAAGAAAAAAACTCTGCTTCTTGAGCAATTTCATCGGCCGTTAAGGCAGCCCTTGGCACTTCAATCATTGTCCCAATTAAAAATTTAATCTTCAGACCATACTGCTTCATTGTTTCTTGAGCAATTCTTTCAATTACTTCCTTTTGATGGATAAATTCATTTAAATGACCAACCAGCGGCACCATAATTTCTGGTAAAACCTTTATTTTTTTCTCTTTATTTAATTCACAAGCCGCGCCAATAATGGCTCGAGTTTGCATTTCAGTAATTTCTGGATAAGTAATGCCCAGACGACAACCGCGATGACCAAGCATTGGATTAAATTCATGCAGTGCTTGCGTGGTTGTCCATATTTTATCTGAAGAAATGTTTATTTTTTTAGATAAATCTTCTGATTCTTCTTTAGTTTTTGGTAAAAATTCATGAAGGGGTGGATCAATTAATCTAACAGTTACTCCATAACCCTTCATTTCTTGAAATAATCCCTTAAAATCTTCTTTTTGAAAAACCAATAATTTATCCAAGGCTAACCTTCTCTCTTCTTCACTTTCAGCTAAAATCATTTTTTGCATCAAGGGTAAGCGATCACTAGCAAAAAACATGTGTTCGGTTCGACAAAGGCCAATTCCTTGAGCCCCAAAATCACGAGCAATTTTAGCATCTCGTGGCACATCAGCATTAGCCCGGACTCCTATTTTTCGAAATTGATCAACCCATTTCATAAATTTTCCAAACTCCCCACTTAATTCTGGTTTTATAGTGGTCACTTTTCCGACAATAACTTCTCCACTCGAACCATTTAAAGTTAACCAATCGCCTTCTTTTAAAATATACTTACCAATAATCAACTGTTTATTTTTCTCGTCAATTTTAGCTTGATCACATCCAGCGACACAACATTTGCCCATGCCACGAGCAACGACCGCTGCATGAGAAGTCATTCCCCCTCGACTAGTCAAAATACCCTGAGCTACCTCCATACCATGAATATCATCTGGACAAGTTTCGGCTCGAACCAAAATAATCGGAAATTTTTCTCGAGCACTCACCGCCTCTTCAGCAGAAAAAACTATTTGACCAACTGCTGCTCCTGGCGAGGCTGGTAAACCATTAGCGATTACTTCAATTTTTGCTTTAGGATCAATCACTGGATGAAGTAATTGATTAATTTGCTCTGCCTCAACTCTTAAAATCGCTTCTTGAAGAGTAATCATTTTTTCTTTAACCATTTCTACGGCAATACGAATGGCTGCTTGAGCAGTTCTCTTTCCGTTCCGCATTTGTAAAATATAAAGTTTGTCATTTTCTACTGTAAATTCAAAATCTTGAATATCTTTAAAGTGTTTTTCTAGTCTAGTGGTAATTTTTTTTAAATCTCGATAAACCAAAGGCATTTCTTTAATTAAATTTTCAATTGTCTGGGGAGTTCTTGTTCCGGCAACGACATCTTCTCCTTGAGCATTAATTAAATATTCGCCATAAAATTTATTCTGACCAGTTGCAGGATTACGAGTAAAACCAACACCGGTCGCGCTATTATTGCCTAAATTACCAAAAACCATCGCCTGTATATTAACCGCTGTTCCTAAATTATCTGGAATATAATTTAATCGACGATAGGTTTGTGCTCGCGGATTGCCCCAACTTTTAAAAACAGCATCGCGAGCCATAATCAATTGTTGCCAAACATTCTGAGGAAAAATCTGATTAGTTTTTGCCTCAATTAATTTTTTATAATAATCAATTAATCTTTTTAAATCACTTTCTTCCAAATCTTTATCATTTTTAATACCCGCCTCTTCTTTAATCATCTTTAAAATGTCTTCGAACTCTTCTTTGGCAATACCCAAGACAATGTTGCCAAACATCTGAATAAGTCGACGATAACTATCATAGGCAAACTTATAATTATGCGTCATTTCAGCTAAACCCAAAACAATTCGATCGTTTAAACCTAAATTAAGAATTGTGTCCATCATTCCTGGCATAGAAAATTTAGCCCCACTCCGAACCGAAAATAAAAGAGGGTTTTTTTCGTCACCGAACTTCTTGCCCATTTCTTTTTCTGTTCTTATTAAAGCTTTTTTAATTTCCTGATCAAGTCCGCTCGGTGCTTTTTGTTTGTGCTGATAAAAATAATTACAAGCCTCGGTTGTAATAGTAAAACCAGGCGGTACTGGCACGCCACAATTAACCATCTCTGCTAAATTAGCACCTTTCCCACCCAACAAATCCTTCATTTTAGTATTCCCCTCTGCTTTTTTCCCGCCAAAATAATAAACAAATTTTTTCTTTTTATTAACCATAAATTTTTTACAGGATAATTATTAAAATTTAATTATTATAATAAAAAAATTAAAAAAGTCAATTGACAAACCTTTAAGTATTAAATAAAGCTACTTAATTTAATAATTTCAAATCTTCTTCACAATCAATGTCATCAACAAAAACAGGATTTTCGATTATTTCTATCCTTGCCCCATGACCCTTCCGCCGTTGATACTTTCTTTTAATTAATATTTTTGTTAAAAAATCTTCCGCCCCTTGAATGGTTAACTCTTTTTTTTGAAGTTTAATAAAAACTCCTATCAATAAAAACAACTTATCAATAAAAATTAAGGAATAAAAAATAATTTTAATCAGCATCCACGTAAAAAATATAACCCCCCTGAAACTTTGCCACGCCTTACAATCAATTTTTCCCTCATTAAATTCAATATGTCTAACATCTCTTGGCAATCTTAAACCAAGAATAGCTAAAATAAGCCTACGGTTAAGATGAGCTGGTTTTAAAAAATATAAACCGCCAGTTCCCGAATAAGCTATCGCTGGGGATTTCTCATCTTTTTTAACAAACATTTTCCCTCTTTTCTTTGTTAATTTATGACTAGGGGTAAATGACAAAAAAATATCCTTGTCAACAAAACTTTTAATCCTTAAAAGTGATTCTTGAATATCTGCGGCTGTTGGTAAAATGTCAGCTAACAAAACGCCAATCATTGATTCCCCCCTGTTATAATTATTTTTAGAAAAACAGAAGATTTTATTAAAATTTTTCCACAATCTTCTCTTGGCCTCAATAAAAAAATAATCTTGATTCGTTACTATTTTTAAATTTTTACTAGCAATAAGATAAATTTCTGAAAAACAATTTGATTTTTTTGTTTCGTTAATTAAATAATCAATTATTTTTCGACCCCTAAATTTAAGCTCATTAATTCTTTTTTCACCAAAACTATCGCCTTTATCCGTGCCAGCTAAAATAAAAAGAGGGATCTTGTTCATTAACTTAAATTTATTTTTTTAAAAAATCGTTAATCGCTTGGTTGACTAATTTATCTGCCTCTTTATTTTCTTCTCGCGGAATATAATGATAATTAATTTTTTTAAAACATTGTCCAACATTCCAAATTTTAATAAAGTATTTTCCTAATTCCATGTTTTTTATTTTAAACTCTCGACTTAATTGACCAACTAACAATTCACTGTCTAGATAAAAATCAATTTCTCCAGCTCTGATTTTTTTGGCCTCTTGAATGGCATATAAAACGGCCTCATACTCGGCCTGATTGTTTGTCGTCTTTCCCAAAAATTTACAATGCTTGCTGATCAGTTTTTTATTTTCATCATAAATAACCACCCCCGCACCAGCTGGTCCGGGATTGCCTCGCGCCCCACCATCAGTATAAATAATTAATTTTTCATTCATATTTTTTAAAATCAATAACCTTATACTGCATTTCTTTTGTTCCGTTCCATTGATTATCGCTCACCTCAAAAACTATATCTATTCTTTTACCAACATCACTTTTAATTAATTTATCGCCACCACCAAAATAAATTAAACTCTTGCCATTGTCTATTATTATCTTTAAATGACGTTTTTGACGACCAACTTGACGAATGTCAGCTATCAATAAGTTTTTAGCTAAAAAAACTGGTGGTAAATTCCCCTCCCCGAATGGTTCAAATCTTAAAATTTCTTCATAAACTTTCCAAGTAATATCTTCAATTTTAACCTCAGCTTCAATAAAAATTACTGGATGAAAATCAATCTGCTTCAATTCTTTTTCAGCGGCTATTTTTATTTTTTTCGAAAATTCATTTAAAAATTTTTCGTTATTTTCTCGCAAAGTAAAACCAGCCGCCCCAGCATGACCACCATAGCGCAAAAATTGATCTTCAAATTTTTTTAAAAATTCAATTAAATTAAAACCCTCAATGCTTCGACCACAACCCTTAATTTCATGATCACGAATACTAATTGTCAAACAAGGTCGCTGGAAAATATCCAACAAGCGATGCGCGGTAATGCCCAATAAACCAACCGGCCAATTTTTTTTATAAACAATCAATATATCATCCGACGAATTATCACCAATTTCTTGAATCGCTTCTTTAAACATTTTTTCCATCATTTTTTGACGCAATTCGTTAAGTTTTTGAATTTTTTCTGATAGTTCTTCGGCTTTTTTATCATTTTCAGAAATTAACATTTCCAAAGCTAGGTTAGCGTGATCAACTCGACCAGCAGCATTAAGTCGAGAAGAAATTTGAATACCAATCGAACGCGTATCAATTTCTCCCAAATTAATTTTAGCCCTTTTAATTAATTGACGTAAACCAGCTCGCGAAGTTTTATTCAAAACAATTAAACCATATTTAACCAAAACTCTATTTTCTCCTTTCATTATAACCATATCAGCCACCGAACCAATTGCTACCAAATCAAGCATCCACTTTTCAAAGGCTTCCTTATTTTCTAATGGATATTTTTTAAGCAATGCTTGAGCAACTTTGAATGCTACTCCCGAACCAGCCAAATCTTGAAAGGGATAATGATCATCTTTTACCCAAGGATTAATAATTGAAAAAGCTTTTGGTAAAATATTCAACGGAACATGATGATCTGTAATGATTATTTCAATTCCCAAATTTTTAATAAATTCCACCTCTTCAACGTTAGTAATCCCACAATCAACCGTAATAATTAACTTGGTTCCTTCATTAATTATTAATTGAGCTGCTTCTTTGTTCAAACCATAGCCTTCTTTTTCACGATCTGGTAAATAATAATCAACAATTGCTCCCATTTCTTTTAAAGTTAGGTAGAGAATAGTGGTACTACAAACTCCATCCGTGTCATAGTCTCCGTAAATAGTAATTTTTTCTTTTCGCTCAATTGCTTTCTTAATGCGTTCAATTGTTTTGTCCATATCGCGAAACAAAAAAGGATCATGAAGGTCTTGAGAGTAATCAGGCAATAAAAACTCATCAATTTTTTCTTGATTCTTTAAACCACGGTTCCAAAGCAATTGAAGAACCAACGGATCAATCTCTGGAAATCTGTCTTGAAATTCTTGATTTATCACCGAGGCAATTTTCCAATTTTTATTCATCTTTTTTTGTTGGTTTTATCGATTCCTTTAATCGATTAATGATCCTCCCTAAATTAATCGTAATAATAACAACCAAAATAGTCACTATAAAAGCATAAATAATTTTTCCCCATAACATTGACGGCTGAGGCAAAATTATTGAAATGACTTCTTCAATTGCATCGTTCCAAGCAAGCGCAGCCACCAAGCCAAATGCGGCCGTCACCAGAGACGCCAATTTTTCTAAAATTTCTAATTTTAGCTTATTGTTCATAAAAATATATCAATAAAGTTATAAATTATAACAAATAAAAAAAAATAAAACAATGACAAAAATCAATTTTAAAAAAATAAAAGAATCATCATAAATTAAACTTAGCCATTAAATGACTAGCTTTCATAATTTTAATAATCATCTTAAATTTAAAGAAAAAATGATAATCAAATACCATTAAAAAAATAACTTTGGCCAGATTGCCAAGTAAATTAAAAATACCGACCCTAATAATAGTGCCGACTTAAATAACAATTAATCATAAAAAAATTCTGTCTCGCCTAATTTTTTACTATTCCTCTGGTTTTTCTAATCGCAATGGTTCGCCACCAGCTTCTTTCCCAGTAATTTTAACTAGATCTTTATCTATTTTCTTAAATTCTTTATAAGCTTGATTATAAGAATTAACGGTTGTCCCTAAATTGTTGCCCAACTTTTTCATATATTCTTCATAACTCAAAATATGCTTATTTAACTCGCCAATTTTTTTAATAATCTCTTTGACTGATTCTTCTATTTTCAAAGCTCGTAATCCTTGAAGAACGGTTTGTAAATAAGCCAAGAAAGAAGTTGGCGAAACAATGATGACATGTTTTTCTTTGATTGAATATTCAATCAAATCACGGGTATTGGCTTTAATCGTCCCAATTTGATTAATCAATAGATCATAAAAAATTGCCTCGGAAGGAATAAACATAAAAGCAAAGTCCATTGTTCCAGATTCTGGTTTAATATATTTTGCGGTTTCATCTATCCTATTTTTTAAATCCTGTTTGAATAATTTTTCTAAACGTTCACGTTCGGATTGATCCCTTTCTTCTAAAATTCGATTATAGTTTTCTAAAGAAAATTTTGAATCAATTGGAATAATTTTATCTTTGACAAAAACTACGGCATCAACAATTAAATCTTTGCCATCGTCATCTTTGCCAATCTTGTATTGCATTTGATAACTTTTTGGCGGCAAAACATTTTTCAAAACTGTTTCTAAATAATATTCGCCTAAAATACCGCGTTGTTTCGGATTTTTTAAAATATCTTGCAAGTTTTGTAATTGATCAGCAAAATTAATAACCTGTTTATTAGTTTCATCAAGTTTAGTTAATCGTTCAGTGACATCTTTAACAATCTGAGCGGTTTGACCAAACTGAGCTTGCATTACCCGACTTGATTCAGTTAATTTATTGTCAATCGTCATCCGCATTTCTTTAAGCTGTTCCTGCATCATTAACATTGCTTCATTTGGTTGAGCGCTTTTTTTGTTTTTAATTAACCAATAAAAAACAAGGCTAAAACCAACAACCATTAAACCAAGTAAAATATATAAAATTAATTCCATAGTAGAATATTTTAACACGTTCTTTATAAAAAGCAAGGGGAAAAAGATTGAAAAATATGATAGAATATAAGATATGAAGATATGTTTCGTCTCAAATTTATATCCCCCAAATGTGGTTGGTGGGGCCGAATTTTATGTTGAAAAGGTGGTAAAAAAATTAGCGGAGAACCAACAAAATAAAATTATTGTTATTACTGCTAATCAAAAATTTTCTTGGCGACCAAAGATTGAAGAAAAAAATAATCTTAAAATTTATCGGCTTTGGCCATTAAATTTATATTCCTTAACCACTAAAAAGAAATATCCAATATTTTTAAAAATGCTTTGGCATTTAATTGACCTCTGGCATCCACTCGTTTATTTTTCAATTAAAAAAATACTAAAAAAAGAAAAACCTGATTTTGTTCACACCCATAATTTAGCTGGTTTTTCTTTTTCTGTTTTTTCAGCCGTTAAAAAATTAGGTATTAAAATTATTCACACCTGTCATGATTATTATCTACTCTGCCCTTACGCTAATTTAGTTTGTCCTTTAACTGGTTGGCGATTTAGAAAATTACCACCATTTTTTTGTCGCTGGTACCGAAAAATTACCAGAAGAATTTTAAAAAATAAAGTTGATCTTGTTTTAACGCCTTCTAAATTTGTTATGGAAACCCATTTGGCTAATGGTTTTTTTAATAACTCCCAACAACACATTCTTCCTCTTGGCATCGAAAGATCTAATTGTAATTCATCGGTCAGCGTTCATCGTCCATTCAAGATTCTCTGTGTCTCCCAGCTTGCCAAACACAAAGGCGTTGGCACTCTCATCAAGGCCTTCACCTTAATGAGAAATGAACAATTATCAATGATCAATTATCAATTAACTATTGTCGGCGACGGCTCAGAAAGAAAAAATTTAGAAAAATTGGCTGGCGATAATAAAAATATAATTTTTACTGGCAAACTAAAATCAGAAGAACTAGAGAACAAATATCAAGAAGCTGATTTAGTTGTCGTCCCCTCTTTAGCTCCAGAAACCTTTTCTTTAGTTTTATTTGAGGCAATGAGTTTTGGTAAACCAGTAATTGCTTCTCACCTCGGCGCCTTAGCAGAATATATCAAAGACAATCAAAACGGCTTTCTTTTCGAACCAGGCAATGTCGATCAACTCAAAAAAATCTTAGAAAAAGTTATTAACGACCCTGATTTAATCAAAAAAACAGGCCAAAACGCCTTTCAATTTGCCCAAGATTTTACCTTTGAAAAACATTGGGAAAAATTAGGGGAGATATATAAAAATTATTAATTTTTGTTCAGTCTTTTTTAAACACAGTAATCATATAAACCGCTATCTTTAATTCTACTATTAACGTCATTAGATATGCAGAAATAGCATTTAAATAAAACTGTTAGGGAAATATTTTTTTACTAATAAAGCTAAACCAAGGGTAAAAAGGAAATTTAAAAAATCTACTAACTAATTTTTCAAATCTTCTCATGGTTGGCAATACATACAAAGAAACGTTTTCTTCGTTAAATACACTAAATTTTTCTTTCTTAGCCTTCTTTATAAAATCTGCGTAAAATTCTGGCTCAATCACAGCCATTCCTCTGGCCGCTAAATTAATAGCCAACCTTTCATCGTCAGATAGAGAAATATCTTCTTTCCCTTGATAGCCATCAATAACTATAAAAACTCCGTCTTTTTTCAAAATTCTATAAACTTCTTGCAAAACTTTCTCTTTGGCCAAACTATGGCATAAGGCCTCAATAATAAAAATGACGTCAAAACTTTCATTTTTAAATTTACTTAGATTATGATAATCGCCATATTCTGGAAAAAAATTAATTAATTTTTTAGCCTCGTCCAAAGAATATTCTAGATGAGTTCTCGAAACATCAACGCCATAAAAATTTACATCAGAAAAATTTTTAGCTAAGTATACGGAATTCCCCCCCTACCAACTGAAAGTTCTAAAACTTTTTTTGCTTTTAATTTTTTTATGTAGCTTTCCACTATTTTTGCTTGTTCTAGTAAATCTTCTTTGCTATAAACCCCGTTCCTACTAATACCCATGTGAACAAAAAATTTACTACTAAAAAGATAATAAGCAATTTTATTAATTTGATAATATTTATTAATATAATCTTGATCAATTTCTAAAGATAAAATATTACCAACATTAAAAACATTTTTTATTTTTTCTAATCTTCTATTAAATTCTCTCAAAAACTTATCTTTATTTTTCATAATTCCAAATATAAGCGTTATTTTTTATCACTGGTTTGCCCAAAAGTTTTTTTGTTTTATCAAAAATTTCTGGTTTTAACCACTCTTGATTAACCACAAAAAAACATTTTTGCGCACCGGTGATTTCTAGTGTTTTATCTAAAATTTCTCTTGATGGTTCTTTTAATATTTGACGATAGAGCTCGTCTTTTTCTTTTTGAATAAAATCAATGTTGTCAGTTGGGAAATTCCCGGCAATCATTCCATTAACTGATTCTAAAGCTAATAAGCGCCAGCCAGCATCAAAAACGCAAATATTTGGCAGTCCAACTGACAAATATTTTATTTCTTGAGCCAAATACTTCGCCACAATTAATTCATTCTTAGTAACATTACCATAGGCCGGGCCAGAAGCATAAGTTATTATCGAAAGCGCCGCTAAAAAAATCGCCAACAGCAAAACCATTAAATTATTAATTTCCCCAGTCTGCTGTTTAACACGATCGTGTATAATGACAGACAATTTATTTAACAAATGATAAAGTCCGACTGCAAAAAATAAAACTAAAAACAAAATTAGAACATTGCTTGTTCTTAAAACAAGCAAGCGATAATCTTTCATAAAGGAAAAACTAATAAACTGATTAACTAGAAAAATGAATAAAAATATTGCCGAAATCTTAATTAAATCTTTTTGAAATTTTGATGAATCATTTTGAATTAATCGCCAAGAAAAAATAATTCCTAAAATAGTAAACAAAAAAATAAAAGGTGTAAAAATTAAAGCCCAGGAAAAGTTTTTGATGATTACTGGTAAATAAAAGTTTTCTCCGCTCTGATAAAATAAATAGTTGGGCAAATATAACAAAAAATCAACTATTTTTTGCGGGAATAATCTAATCGACTGGCTTGACGAATAAACAAAAAAACTAGTACCCGAAAAACGATCAAGCAAGGGTAAACTAAAAGTAAACAAAACAATTAAAACTGGCAAAATAATTTTTTTCCACTTTCCCCTGCTCTTTAAAATCAAGCCAAAAATTAAAATTTTAAGAGCTAAAATTAAATAAAGAATATAATTAAAAATCAAAAGTCCCAAGCTAAAAATAATTATTAACCATAGTTTTTTATCCTTGTCTTTTAAATATGAAAAGAAAACAAATAAAAAAAATAAAAAGGGCAAAAAGCCAATGGCGTGCGGCACAGTAATTGCACCGCCCACCTGCAACGAAAAAAAACAGAACAACGAAACAAAGGTTGTCAGTAATGATAATTTTTTCTTATTGAAAATTAATTGGCTCAACTTGTAAACAAAAACAGTAAAAAAGATCGACCACAAAAACCAAATCAAGTACTGATCAATTTTTAAAACATCGATTTGAGTCAACCAAGACAAACCGATCGTCATTCCCCATTGATTGCTATAAGAAAATTTATTAGGCATAACAAAAACGCGCGGCAAAGAAATTGGTCCAATTTTCGTATAATCAACATCACCAATCAAAGCTGGAGGTTCAATTTTACCCATCATCAATCGCCTTTCCGCGCCAACATGACGCCAACGATCAACCCCAAAACTATTTTGACTAACAAAGGGCAAATAGGCGTGAAAAAGTAACGAAGTTAAAATAATAAAAAACAAAATTTTTTTAACACTAGCTTTAGAAAAAATAAAAAGCACTAATAAAAATGCTAAAATAAACCAAATAACTTGATAATATTTTGAAATTACGTCCCAGGGAGACAAAACGTAATCGCCTGTTCTAGCGTTTAATAATAATATCCAACCTAAAATATAAAGAACGAGCCACGTACAACAAAACACTAAATTTTTAATTTTTAAATTGTCGTGATTGTCTATTTGAACATTTGTATTGATTTGTACATTTGTTGATGGTTTTTGTACATTTGTTGATAATTTTTGACTTAACCAATAAACAACTAAAGTCAAAAATAATAAAAATAAATAAAAATAAATTAATGTTATTTTCAAAAAAACAATTGGCACTGCCAAGCCAAGGGCAATTAAATAAAAGCTCAAAAATAAACCAACAATAAATTTAAATTCTTGACTGGTTTTAAAAAAATAACTAAAAATATCACCCAACCAAATTGATAAGATTAAAAAAAGAGCAATGGTCCAAGGAATGCCAACCAAAACATTTTGCCAAAAATAAGCATTAATAAATAAAACAATAATGGCTAGAAAAGCTATACTTAAAAATAAATATTTAATGTCTTTACTTTTTCTACAAAAAAACATCTTTTTTTAATTTTTAATTACTAATTTAAAATTTTTATTAAATTTTTATTTATTCAATTTTAAAACATGAAAATGCTAAAAATTTATTAAACATCAGAAATTAAGAATTACTCATTTAGAAATCAGTGTTTTATATAAATTTTCTATCTGTCCAATAATATTAATCTGGTTATATTTATTTTCAACCTTAGACCGCCCTGCTTGCCCCATTTCTTTTGCCAAAATTTCATTTTCTAAGATATTTTTTATTTTTTCAGTTAAATCGTCAACATTGTTCGGCTCAACTAAAAAACCAGTCTTAGTATCATCAACCACGGTGCGGACGCCCGGTAAATTTGAAGCAAGACAAGGCTTGCCGCAAGCCATGGCTTCAATTAAAACAATGCCAAAAGATTCTAAATTATTAATTGAGGGCAAAACAAAAACATCAGCTAAGTTATAATAATCAGGCAATTCTTGATTATCAACCTCATCAGCAAAAATTACATTGTCTTCAATTCCCAATTTTTTCGCCATTCTTTCGTATTTTGCTTTTTCACTCCCCTTTCCGACAATTATTAATTTAGAATCTAGAAAATAGTAAGTAGAAAATAGAAGTTTATAAGCTTCAAGAAGCACATCGAGACCTTTAAAATAATGGGCTTTGTCTAATCCACCAACAAATAAAATAATTTTTTCGTTTTCTTTTATACCAAGTTTTTCTAATAAATACTTCCTTCTATTTTCTGGTTTAAATTTATCAAGATCAACGCCATAAGGAATTTCAATAAATTTTTCTTTATTTTTATTAAAAAAACTACCTATTTGTTTAGAATTCTTGGCATAATCACCAGATGAAACTAAAATTTTTTGCGCTTGTTTAAAAATATTATTAGTCACTAATAAATTATAGGGTTTAACTAAAAAAGATAATATTTTGGGCATTCCCAAGTCCATATGATACTGAATAATTACGGGCTTGTTAATTTTAGAAAAAATAAATTTTTCAGCTCCACCAATAAACGGATAATGTATGTGAATCAAGTCAAAATTATTTAATTCTTTAATAATATTTGGCACCCAAGCTGCATTGCCATATTTAATTAATGGCCTCAAATAAATAATTTGAAACCTGTTGTTAGTTGTTAGTTCTCTATCATTAATTGCTTGACTGTAATCAGGAGTAAAAACAGTCACTTCGTGGCCAAGCTTTGCTAATTCAAAAACTTGCTGATAACAAATATTACCAATACCACTTTTATAGGGCAGAAAAACTGTAACCAAATGCGCTATTTTCATAAAGGGCTTTTAATATTTTTTAATTTTGGATTTGTCACGTGTGTATAAATTTGCGTTGTCCTAATATTTTGATGACCCAATAATTCTTGAACATATCTCACATCAACTCCGTTTTCTAACAAATGAGTGGCAAAACTATGTCTTAACGAATGAAAGGTGGCATTTTTTTTAATATTCACCCTCTGAAACGCGCTTTCAAAAACTTTCTGAGCTGTTCGTTCGGTTAATTTACCGCCCCGCTCGCTGGCAAAAAGATAATCATCTGAATTTTTGTCAATAATTAAATCTTGAAGATCGCTTTTAATTTTATCCGGGAAAATAGTAATTCTATCTTTTTTGCCTTTAGCATTTTTAATATGAATGGTTAATTCTTCTAAATTAACATCTTCTACTTTTAAGCCAACAACTTCGCTAATTCTTAGTCCAGCGCCATAAGCCAAAGAGATCATTAATTTATGTTTTGAATTTTTAATTGAGTCAATAATATTTTTAATTTCCTGACGAGATAAAACAATCGGCAGTTTTTGGGTTCGTTTGGCAAATTTAAGGTTTATTTTTTGGGGAATTTTCAATGCTTCGCGGTAGAAAAATTTAATGGCGTTGAGATAAAGATTAACTGTTTGAGAGGAATAATTTTTACTTTGTTTGTTTAATAAAAACTGCTTTATTTTTTCTTCGTCTATTTTTTCTAAATTAAATTTTTTAAAATCAAAATACTCTTTTAAACAACTGAGATAGGCTTTTATAGTTTTAAAGCTGTAATTTCTTAACCTTAATTCCTGTTTTGTTTTTTCTAAATATTCTTGCATAATTTTATAAAAATTGATAAAATAAAGTCAATAAACGATTATTGGTAATTTTACCAATAATTATACATCAAGTTCGTATAACATACAACAAAGGATCGATATCGTACATTCAATTCGTCTAATAACGAGTTATGTGCAATAGTGAAAGGTAAAATGCTAACGCATTTAAAAATTTGGGCTTATAAATTTGAATCATTTAATTAACATTTAACTAAAATACTATGGAACAAAGTAAAACAAAGAAATTGCTCAAGTATATCGGTATTCCGATTTTCACGCTTATCGTTCTTTTTGTAATTGTCGTTAATTTTTCGGCAGTTGAATCAAACTTTAAATGTTCAGGTCAATTTTCTTTAGACGGCAACACACAATCCAAAACAATTTATATGAAGCTAACACAATATAGACCTTGGGTTGGTCTTTGGAGCGATTCCAGCGGTTCTGTGAATTTAGAAATTCCGAATGAATGGGTTGAATATTATGGACAAGTTGAAGAAGTCGGCGACCAACTTCAAATTTTTGAAACATACCCTCAAAAAACACTTAAAGGCAATTTTTCTTTGCTTAGCAAAACATTAGCGATTGATCTGGAATCGCCATTTGGATTTTTTGACGGATTGTGTGTTGCCACTAATTAACCTTCAAATTTATAAGCCCAAATTTTAGGTTGCCTGTTCGGCAACCTTACCTTTCACTACAACACATAACAGCGTGTATGCGGTTCGGGCTTTTCCAAAGCCCTCTCCCATATTTGCTACGCAAACATCGCATACACGCAAACGTTAAACGAAATTTGAAAAAACAATTTTGGGCGCTAAGACGAATACTTTATATATAACTATTAACTTTATAATTCTATGAAGAAATCAGATTGTGTCTTTTGCAATTTTAAAAATCAGGAAGTTCTTATTTATGAGGACGACCTCTGCTATGCAGTCATAAGTAAAAACCCTATCAACAAACACCACGTTTTAGTCATTCCCAAAGAGCATTATCAAGATTTTATAGAACTTCCTGATGAACTCGCTTCGCATATCTTTCTTGTCGCTAAAAAACTGTCCAAAGCTGTTAGGAAAGCATGCAACCCTGATGCAATAACTCATGTTTTTGATGATGACACATCAAAGAGTGGCTATAATTTGGTTGCACACTATAAATTTCATATTATTCCAAGATTCAAGAAAGATATGCACATGATTGATTGGAGTCCATTGAGAAGTGATGAAAGTAACGAAGCTCGTTCTAAGTTTGCAAAAGACATTAAAAAACAACTAAAATGACGCGCCCAAAATCAACTCAAGCCACGCTGCGCTCTCGCTACACTTCGTTTCGCTCGGGTCACTTAACACGGCTTATGAGGAAATTTGCTCAGCTCGCAAATTTCCCAAATTTTTCTGCCTTCGGTCGAAAAACTTCTCATAAGCCGATACGTTAAACGCAATTCATTCTACCCCGATAAAACAAACAAAAAATTTTTATAAGTATTTTAAATTTATATCTATGATAGAAGTAGAAATTAGAGCCAAGGTAGATAATTTTGATAATATCAAAAACAAGCTTGGAGAAATAAAAGCAGCCCTCCAGGGGTCAATTCATCAAATTGACAAAATTTTTGGACACCCCATGTTTTTGGATTCAAAAAACATGATAATTGAAGGAGGAATTGTCCCAAGAATCAGATCAATAAACAACAAATATTTACTTGAATTTAAAGAAATACGCAGAACTAGCGGAGGCATAGAATTGTCATCAGAGTTAAACAATATTGGTTTAGGAGTAGAATTTCTTAACAAACTTAGTTTTAAAGAAGCATTCACGATAGACAAAAAAAGAGAATCCTACAAATACAAAAATTTTGTTATTGATTTAGATAATGTTGACAAATTAGGAAACTTCATAGAAATTGAAAGAATAGTAAACTTGCCCGAAGAAAAAGATTCAGCAAGACAAGAATGTATTAATTTATTAGCTCTAATTTCTCCAAATAGTAAAATTGAAAATAAAAAAATACGGAGACTTAATGCAGGAATTGATTAATCGCGGGGCAAAATGAACAGCGTATAACAGCGTGTATGCGGTTCCGCTTCGCTACACCCATATCGCTAACGCACTTCAGATGATGCGCAAACGTTATGCGAAATAAAAAAAAGCTAAAGCTTTTTTTTATTTATTTTAATAATTTTTTATTCTAAATTCTTCTTAAAAAGCGAGCATCTTTTTCGCCAAGATATTGGTAACCATTGATAATGAACGCCTAACCAAAAACCTAAAACACGAAACCCTTCATAAATGATTAAATCAGGTATATATAAAACAAAGAAAATATTTCTTTTCCAAAATAAAAAAATAATTTCGCCCCAAATATATTTTAAACCGCCTTGCCAAAAATTTCTCCTATCTGTCAAACCAAGTTTTTTTAAGCTCAAACCCGAGTCAAAGTTTCTTTTAAAATTTTTCCAAAAACTATAATTATGCGAATGAAAAACAACAGAATCTGGCGCATAAAAAATTTTATAACCAGCATTAACAGCCATTTTTGCCCAGGCCTGATCCTCGCTCATTGGAATATTTTCAGGAAATTTAATTTGCTCAAAAACCTCTTTTTTAATAACTGATGAAACATTGGAGAAAAAAACATTGCCCAAAATAATGTTAGTTTCTTTTTCCGGATATAAAAAAGAAAGAGCGTATTGCTGAAAAAGATTTGTTCGCTTATAAGGAATTTGTCGAGAATAAACACCAGCCACACCTACTTTTTGTTCTAAAGGCTGAATTAAATTTTTTAACCACCATTCGTTTTGTGGTAAGGCGTCTTGACTTAAAAAAACAATGTATTTACCCTGACAAAGCGTTATCGCTAAGTTTTTTGTTTTGCCAAAATCAAATTCATGGGGTTGTATTTCTAAGATTTTGGCAATTTTTCCGCCAGAGGCGGATCCGCGCTTAGCGGAAAATTTTTTAGCAATTTTCAATGTTTTATCTTTTGAACCAGAATCAATAATAACAACTTCAACTGTTTTATCAATTTTCTGATCAAAAACACTGGCTAAAACTTTTTTAAATTTTCGCCCAGCATTTTTTGTTAAAATAACAATTGAAATCTCCATATACTACAAATTACAAATCTACTACAAATATACAAATATGAATGTTGTGTATTGAGCCATTTCTAACAATTCTTAAAAAATCCGCTGATTCGCAAGGATTTATTCATGACCCTTAACGCTGATTTTAAAAATATTATAAAAGAAACCAGTAAAAATTATTTGAATGCCAAGAATCATCAAGGTAATAGATGTTAATGATTTTCTAATTTCAAATAAAGCGCCAAAGCCTTCTTTCGACCAAATCAAATAAACCCAAATCCCCAAAACAACTCCGATCAAAAAAATAAAAAAACCAATTAAAATTAATCTATCTAAAGAAAAGTGCTTTAAATAAAAATCAACTAATTTACTTCGTGGCATTAGTTTTTGTGCATAAGCGTAAAGTTTAACCAAAAGACCAAAAGAAAAAATTTGATAACCAAGCAAAACCAATAAAGCACCAAAAAACATCGGATGAAGATGCAAGATCATTTGGCCAATTTTTAACTCGCCAAATGTCATCGTAATTAAAAGAATTAAACCAATTAAAAATAAAAAAATGCCCGGACTTAAAAATAACCAATTTGGTGCATAAAGTAACATAAACTTTAAATGACGCCAACCATCACGCCAAGGAGAAAGCTTTGATTCACCGGCCCGTGGGTGATATTTAATTGGCATCTCATAAATTTTTAATTTTTGCCAATGAGCCTTAATAACCATTTCTGAAGCATACTCCATGCCTGTTGTTTGTAAATTTAAACTATCATAAGCTTGACGAGTAAAAGAACGCATCCCACAATGCGAATCACGAATTTTTGTTCGAAAAAATAAACGTAAAATTCCTGATAAAATTGGATTACCTAGTTTTGATAAAAACCCCATGGCATCTTTATCCATTAAACCACCAAAACGATTACCCATCACTAGCTCGTATCCTTTTTCAAGTGGTTCAATAAATTTATTAATTTCATCAAAGTCGTAAGTGTCATCTGCGTCAGCCATAATTAAAAAATCGCCCCGAGCTTCAGCCATGCCGCGATGATAAGCATTGCCATAGCCTTTTTTGGGCTCAGCAACAACAATCGCTCCTAAATTTTTGGCAATTTCTGCTGACCGATCAGTTGAACCATTATCAGCCACAATAATCTCGCCATCATAATTATATTTAATAAGTGATTTTTTTATTTTCTCAACACAAAGACCAATGGTTTTCTCTTCATTTAAACATGGCAAAACAACAGAAATTTTCATATTTTTTATTTTCCATTTTAAAAATTATAAGTTTTTTCGCTTCGTCTTTCAATCGCCAAAATAAAAATTTGTCTATTCTCGTCTAATCTATAAATTATTCTAATTTTCCCTTTTCTAATTCTAAAAATGTCCTGATAACCTTTTAACTTTTTGAGATCTAAACCTTTAAAATTATTTTCTTGAATTTTTTTGAAAATTATTTTTACTAATGCTTTTTCTTGAGAATTCAAACGGGCTAAAAATTTAGCAATTTTATCCATATAACTAAATACGACAAAGAATATCTTTAACATTCACGCCACCTTTTTTAATTTTAGTAAAATCTATCACTCTTTCCCAAATTCCTTCTTCTTCTAAGGGCACAATTTTAAAAAGGGGCTTAGAACGCTTAACAACAATAAAAGATTTGCCTTGTTTTACTTTATTAACATAGACTGAAACATTTTGTCTTAATTCTTTAAGTCCAACAATAATTTCCATATATTTTCATTTATTATTAATTATAAATGAAGTTTACCTTAAGTTAAACTTTAAATCAAGTCTGTTGTGTGGATAACTTCTTTATCACCCCTAACAACCCTTTATTTTAAAACAAAAACGTCGGCCTAAACCGACGTTTTTGTTTATTCGCTATCTTCGCAATATTAATCCTCTAGTGTTGAAGTATCGCCAATATCTTGACCAAGTTCTTTGGCCTTTAAAACACGACGCATAATCTTGCCCGAACGAGTCTTGGGCAATGAATCAACAAATTCAACCTCCGAGGGCATAGCAATCGGCCCAATCTCTGTTCGGACGCATTTTTTAATTTCATTAATCAAATCTTGAGAGCCATCATAACCTTGTTTTAAAATAACAAAAGCTTTAACGGCTTCACCTTTAATTGGATCTGGTTTACCAATAACCGCTGCTTCGGCCACTGCCTGATGAGCCACAATCGCACTTTCGATCTCGGCCGTGCCTAGGCGATAACCAGAAATTTTTAAGACATCATCAACTCGACCAATAATCCAGAAATATCCATCTTCGTCTTTTTTAGCAGCGTCACCAGCAAAATAAACTCCGGGAATTTTTCCCCAATAAGTTTCTTTGTATCTCTGCTCGTCTTTATAAATAGTTCGTAACATTGCCGGCCATGGTTTTTTAATAATAACGAATCCTTTTTCTCCGGGTTCAACTGATTCACCCTTATCGCTAACCACATCTGCCTCAATACCAAAAAATGGACGAGCGGCTGAACCAGGCTTTAAAGCAGTAGCTGGTGTTGGTGTAATCATATACATGCCTGTTTCTGTCTGCCACCAAGTATCCATGATTGGACATTTATTTTGACCAATTTTTTCGTGAAACCAAATCCAAACTTCAGGATTAATTGGTTCACCAACACTACCCAAAATTCTTAATGAATCCAAGTTATATTTATCTGGCCATTCATCGCCGTATCTCATTAAAGCCCGTAAAGCTGTTGGAGTTGAGTAAAAAATACTTACTTTGTGTTTTTCAATAATTTCCCAAAATCTGCCTGGATCTGGGAAATCAGGCGCACCCTCATAAAGAACTTGAGTTAAACCACAAATAAACGGTGCATAAACAATATAGGAATGTCCAGTGATCCAGCCAGCATCAGCTGTGCACCAATAAACATCATCAATAGTTGGATTAAAAACATACTTCATGGTCGCATAAATACCAACCATATAACCAGCTTGCGTATGAATAATACCCTTAGGCATACCGGTTGTGCCAGAAGAATAAAGTAAAAATAAAGGATCCTCTGCATCCATTTCTTCAGCCGGACAATCAAAGGGAACGGTTTCACGAATTTCATGCCACCAAACATCGCGTCCTTCTTTCATCGGCACTGGCTGACCGCTGTTTCTAATATTAATAATTTTTTCAACTGTTGGCGTATCTTCAACGGCTTGATCAACCATTTCTTTTAATTTAACTAGTTTCTCGCGATAACGTCCGTGATCAGCCGTAATGACAATCTTAGAGCCAGCATCCAATATTCTTGTTTTAATAGCTTCAACTGAAAAACCAGAGTAAACAACCGAATGAACAATGCCGATTCTGGCACAAGCTAAAATGGAAATAATTTGTTCAAGAACGCGAGGCATATAAATCGTTGCCCGATCTCCTTTCTTTAAGCCAAAACTTTTAAAAACATTGGCCATGCGACAAACTTCTTCATAGAGCTGTTGATATGTTAGGGTTTTATTTTCGCCTGATTGCGCCTCCCAAATTAAAGCCAGCTTATCGCCCAATCCATTTTTTAATTGTCGATCAAGCGCATTATAAGTTAAGTTACACTTAGCGCCAACAAACCACTTAGCAAATGGTGGTTGCCAATCTAAAACCTTGTCCCATTTTTTAAACCATTCTAAATTTTTAGCCTCATTTTCCCAAAATTTTTCTGGATCCTTGATAGATTCCTGATAAAACTTCTCTGGATCTTTGATTAATGTCTTTTCTAAAATTTGGCTTGATGGTTGATAAATTTTTTTTTCATCCATAATTTTTATTAAATTATTTATTTTTTATTAATTAAATTTTATTTTTTTTAAATCTTTTTTAGTTAATAAGCCGTCTTGCGCACCAACCTGGGTTAAATTAGCCGCGCTATTTAAAATACCAAGCTTTAAAGCTTTTTTAATGTCGTTGTGAATAATTAAACCAGCCAAGAATCCAGAAGAAAAAGAATCACCGGCACCAGTTGTATCAACTACTTTTTTAGGTTGAGCCTTGGAATAATAAATGTCTTTATTATTTATCACAAAAGCACCATCCTCAGCACAAGTAATAATCCCAATCTTTGGACCCAAATCATGCAAGGCTTTTAATAAAGCTATAATATTTTTATCACTTTTCTTGGTTAAAATTGACGACTCTCTCTTATTAAGAATCAAAACGTCAATTTTCTTAAGAAAATGATTAAGTTTTTTTTTGCCTGCCCTCAACTGAACAATTCCGGGGTTCCAGGCTATTTTTAAATTAGGATTTTTTAATTTTAGATTAATTACCTTGTTTAATATTTTTTGCCAATTACCATCCAGAGCTGCAATATAAATCCATTTTGTTTCTGGTAATCGATCATTATTTATTTGTAATTGATTATTAGCTCCACGATAAGTAAAAATTGTTCGATCAATATTGGCCTGACTAATAATAGAAGAAATCGCAGTGTGATATTTTCTGTCTATTTTAATAAACTTTGTTTCTACTTTATTTTTTTTGAGATCATTAATTATTGCTCGACCAGAAATATCATTGCCAATACAAACAATTGGCGCTGCCTTTAAACCAAGCCTTGATAATCCAACCGCTACATTGCAAGCGCCGCCCCCTGAAGTAAAATAAATTTGATCAACGTTAATCTTGGCTCCACTTAAAAAACAAATGTATTTACCATTTTTCTTTTTTTCTTTTATTGAATTAAATAAAAATGTTTCGTCTCGAACTGCCCCGCCAATGGTAATAACGTCATACATAACAATAAAATAAAAATTAAAATATAAAATCTAAAAAATAACTTTTATCCATTAAAAATTTCTAATTTTAGCTTGAAATTTTTGCTCAAGGTTTTTTATAAGATCATTAAGAATTTTATCTATTTCTTGAGAAACCAAAGTACGATCGAATGATTGAAAGATTAAACGAAAAGCAATGCTCTGAGTATCTAAACCAAACTTTTCTGATTCAAAAACATCAAACGGCTCAACGTTTTTAATTAAAGAATTATAATTTTCAATCAATGATACAATATCAGCAAATTTAAATCTTTTTGGTACCAAAATCGCCAAATCTCTGATTATCGGTGGATAATTAGAGATTTTATTGAAAATTTTTTCACCGATCACTAATTTAATAATTTTTTCTAAATTAATTTCAAAAACGCCAACCTTGTCTGAAATTTTCAGATTGTTTTTCAAGTTTTCATTTATTTCACCAAAAACGCCAGCTGGATTTTTCTCAATAAAAATGCTGGTTGCCTGGTTAAGATATAGATAATTAATGTCTTGACATGACTGATAAGAAATTTGATTTTTCTCAATACCCGCTCTTTCTAAAATTTTCTCAACCAAGCCCTTAACCAAATAAAACATCTTTTTGTTTTTTTCAAAAATCAAACCAGATAAATACTTTTCCTGCCTGACTGGCAACGCTGACTCGTGTAGGCTTGACGCAGACTGACGCTGACCATTTCTGCGTTGGTCTGCGTCCATTTCTGCGTTGGTCTGCGATCGATAGATGCGGCCGATTTCAAAAATCCTAAAATTTTCAAAATTAGAAATATTTTTTGTTGCATTTTCTAAAAGTTTCGGCAGTAAACTAATTCTTAAATAACGCTGATCAGGATTTAAGGGATTAACCAATTCGAGATGATCTTTTTTGTTTATCCCTAAAAGATTAATTGAATTTTCGCCATAGAAAGAATAGTTATAAACTTCATCAAAGCCTAAACCAGTCAAAATATTTTTTAAATTTTTCTCTACTTTCAAAAGTGGGTCAGGGGCGACTATTTCCAACTTAGCTCTAATTGGCTGTGGTTTTATCTTTTGATAACCATAAATTCTAGCAATTTCCTCAATAATATCCTCAGGATATTCAATGTCAGTACGATGGGCTGGTATAGTTATGCGCAAAGCTTTGCCCATCTTTATCGTTATAAAACCAAGAGCAGTTAAATATTTTATAATCTGGTTTTCTGATATTTTTTCGCCAATTAAATCAGAAATTTTTTCTATTTTTAGATTAATAGTTTTTTTTGTTTTTAAATTTTTCTCAACTTTTTTGCTTTTATGATCGTAAATTTTTGAAACAACTCTGCCGCCAACTATTTTTTCTATTAATTCAATGACTCGGGTCATTCCTTGTTCAGTAAAAACTAAGGGTAGGCCTTTTTCAAATCTTAAATTGGCTTCAGTCCGCAAACCAACTTTTTTGGCTCCTTTTCTAATTATCGTTGGGTTAAAATTGGCTGATTCAATAACAATGGTTTTTGTTTCTTTTGTCACGCCGGAATACTCGCCACCGATAATACCAGCCAAGGCAATCGGCTTCTCGGCGTCAGCAATCACCAAAATGTCTTTATCCAGTTCTCTGACCACACCATCAAGCGCCAGTATTTTTTCGCCTGATTTGGCACGACGAATATTAATTTCTTTTGTTTTAGCTGAACCACCAGTTAATTTATTGGCATCGAAGGCATGCAGCGGTTGCCCCACTTCCAAAAGTATATAGTTAGTAATATCAACAACATTGTTAATTGGCCTGATGCCTACGTTTCTTAATCTGTTTTGCAACCAAAGCGGTGATGGCGCAATTTTTACATTATCAATCACCACTGCCATATAACGGGGACAGAGTTGAGAATCTTCTATCTTAATCTTCAATTTGATAGATTCTCGACAACCATAAACCTTAGACTTTAAACCTTGAACTTTTCTTTTAATTCCCATGACAGCGCTAATCTCGCGGGAAAAACCAAGATGTCCGAATAAATCCGGCCGATGAGTTAAGGCAACATTTTCAATTTCAATGATCGCATCATCTAAACCTAAAACTTTTGAAACTTTTTCGCCGACTTTAGCTAATTTGTCTAAAATTAAAATTCCGCTATGATCTTCACCCAATCCTAATTCATCTTCAGCGCAAAGCATGCCCACTGACTTAACACCTCTAATTATACTTTCTTCAATCTTAAGAAGTTTCAGTTTACCGTCCGTAGCTTTTAAGCGAAGGACGGCGCCCGGTAAAGCCAAGGGAACCTTATCACCAGCCTTAATATTAAAAGCGCCGCAAACAACTTTTAAGTTATTAGCTATTGAGTTATTGAGTTGACTGGTTCTTAGAGTAACTAATTGCAACTTGTCAGCTTGAGGATGTTTTTTTATTTCTAAAATTTCAGCCACAATAACATTCTCTAAACTCTTGCTCATGTTCTCAATACTTTCCACAGCTGCCACCTGCAAATTCAAAAGTTCCGCCATTTTTTCTGATGACAACTTTGCACCTGTTAATTCCTTTAGCCAATTATATAATAATTTCATAATCGCTAATTTAATTAATTGTCTCCTTTAATTCTAGTACCCGCTTCAACAAATTTTGGACGACCATTATATTTACCTGGAGCAGAGAAAAATAAACGATCCATATTACGACTTCTTGCACGTATTTGTTCAAAAACTGAGTCTAAAAAATATTCATGGTATCTTACTACGGTTTCTTGTATATCCCCAGCTCCTTCATAGATTCTATCTGGAATAAATATTATATGACTATTGATCCAGTTTTTACTATACCCTTGTTCTTCCAATAAACCAAGCCAATGATCTTTCTTGCCCTCAGGAACAATGATTTGCATCTCATCTACTCTAAACTCTGTCATACCTGGATTTTCTGGGTCATAAGCTTGCATCCCGCAAGAAGATTCACTCCCACTATAATGAGTTTTCAATCCTTGTTGCTCAATAGATATGCCGCTAGCAAAAATATCTGCGCCCAAGCCAGCAACAAAGACGAAATTATTTCGAGAACCAGTACGACACCAAGTTATTCCTATTTCATTGATATTAAAAAATACTTGTCCTTCCATATTTCTAGTTGTTTTAGCCATTTTCTCCGAAGTTAATCGTCCTTCTTTTTCTAACACTCGCATGGATTTCAACTTCCCGTCTCTAACAACATCTTCTAGTGCTGATATGGGCAAGCCATGAGTAAAAATATCACGACTTCTCCTTCTAGCTATTTTATAGCTTTCTAGCATTCTCCCTTTAAAATAACCTTTATCCTTTAAACCCTTATTAAAACAATCAACAAGCTTCTCATCTTTAAACTGAGAAATAATTCTTCCTGCTCTATCTTGAGTTTGAATAAATTTATCGACTAAATCCTCCCTGGAACTTATACCAAATAAAGTATATTCTTCTTGTCCCCCTATAAAAAAACCCAAATCACCTATCTTGTTTTTAATATCCCAAATAAGTTCTTCTTTTAATCTGGACACATTTTCTCTACTAATCTCCTCATCGTTTTGTAAAATTTTTAATCTCTCCAGCCAGTTTTGAATAACAAATTTATTTGATTCACCTTTCTCCCTATCTTCTAAATTAGCAGCACAATCAACAAAAGCTGGGTCACTATTTAGTCTTGAAATCAATTCCTTTACCTCTCTTTTAAATCTAACCATGGAACGAATTCTTTCTTCTCTTGTTTCTTTTATATTAAAACCGCTAGAAAATTCAAAGCTTCTAAATTTTTCTTCTAATCTCGATATTTGCTGAACTATTTCATTTTTTCTAAGACGAATCGCCTCTTCATCATAATTACCTAAATTTGTCATTGTTTCATCAAACATCTCCTCCATCTTTTCTCTATAACGTCTATCTACTTTATATCTAATTTCTCTGATTTTTTTAAAAATTGATGGTGCCTGATCTTCTATAACATTTATAGGATTACAAAAGGATGCCGTTTCATTAGACCCTGTTTCACTTTCTTGAATATCATCCCATTCTAATTTCTTTTCATCTTTATTAATACGATGTTCCGAAAAAGCTCTGAGCCTTTTTAATAAAGAAGCATTTGTCCTATATTCTTCTATTGATCTACTTAATTCTTCTTTATCTATCACAACCCTGCCATTATCTGCTTCGATTAAATCAGAAAGGTTAGAAATCTCTTCTATTTCTTTTTCAATCTTATCTAAAAATTCTTCTGTTTCAGCAATTCTTCGTTCAATAGCCTTATCTCTTTCTTCTAACATCTCTAAGGCTTCGGGATTAACAACCAATTCTCTAAACTTCGTCCAATCCTTGCTTTCTGTTGTCTTTTGAGCTTCTGGGGGAATATATCCTTCTCTTCCCATATTTGATTATTTAAAATTGTCTTATAAATCTCAGATCGCCAGAATGTAGCCAACGAATATCATCAATTTGATATTTCATCATGGCCAAACGATCTAAGCCAACGCCAAAAGCAAAACCAGTATATTTACCCTGTGGATAACCAGCTGCTCTAAAAACCTTGGGATGAATCATGCCAGCGCCAAGAATTTCAATCCAGCCTGAACCCTTACAAACCACACACCCCTTGCTGGCACAGTTCAAACAACCCATGTCAATTTCTAAACCCGGCTCGACAAAAGGAAAATAAGCTGGCCTAATTCTAAGATTAATTTCTTTTTTATAGAGAGCGCTTAAAAATGATCTGAGAGTATAAATTAAATTCGCCATGCTGATTTTCTGATCAACAACAAAACCTTCAATTTGATAAAGAGTATGCTCGTGTTTGGCATCAGTTGCCTCGTGCCGAAAACACTTACCAATAACACAAACCCTTAATGGCGGTTTTCTTTTTTCCATTACTCTAACTTGCATGTTTGAAGTATGCGGCCGGAGAAGCAAAACTTCTGACTTTAAACTATAAACTTTAGACTTTAAACTCTTTTGTTTATTGTTTATTGTTTCTGGTTTATCGTTTTTACGCAAGTAAAAAGTATCCCACATATCCCGGGCTGGATGATCAGCTAAAATGTTTAGGGTTTCAAAATTATAATATTCGTTTTCAATTTCTGGTCCTTCTAAAATTTCAAAACCGATTGATTTAAAAATTTCCGCCACCTCGTTTTTTAATTGAGTCAAAGGATGAAGATGACCATAAGAAATTTTTTCAGCGGGTAAAGTAACGTCGATCACCTGACCTGTGACTAATTTCAATTTTTTAATTTCGGTTTCTTTTTTTTGAATCAAAAATTCAATTTCTTTTTTCGCTTGATTAATTAATTGCCCAAAATTTCTTTTTTCGACATCAACCAAATTTTTAAGTCTTAAAATCAAATCTCTTAACTTACCATTACGACCAAGATATTTTCTCTCTAAGTTTTCCAATATTAACAAATCTTTAACAAGAACAATTTCTTTTTCTGCTTCTTCCTTAATTTTTATTATTTCTTCTTGCATGATGAATTTTTACTTATAAATAATATTTTTACGACGATGAGAGATGATCACTTCCAAAATAATAAAAAACAAAAGCAACGAGGCCGCACTCCACCAATAAATAATTTTTAAAAATTGAAAAATGATAATTGCTAAAACAAACAACGAGACAAAAACTGCCTGACGAAAAGCGATAACTAAAGCATCTAATATTTTATCTTGATATTTTTTTGATCTAATTTTAATAATTGCCAAAACTAGGGTTAATGCACTTAAGATTGTTAAAAATAAAGAAAAGAGAAAAATAATTAGTCCTAATATTCCTGCCTCTTGCGGGTTGGCATAAATAAGAAAAAGCACCAAAATAATAAAAGAAAAGAAAAAACAACCAAAAATAATTGAAAATGATTTTTTTATTGACATTATTTTATTAACATTATTTGATAAATAAATAATTAGAATAATAGATCATTATAACAAATATTTATTTTATGACAAATTACCTAAAGTTGACGATCCTGACAAATCTCTTTAAAATCACAATATTTACATTTCCAAGGGTTGGGAGTCGCTCGAAAATCACTTTTAAAAATTTCTTCAATAGTTTTTAAAATCCTTTCTTTAACACCAACTATCTGTTCTTCAAAAGACTCGAGACTGATCGGCTGGTTATTGTCAAAATAATAATAAGTTAATTTTTGAGGGATATCATGAAAAACCTCTCTGACAGCCAGAGCGTAAATTAATAATTGCTCTGGATTTAATTCATTTTTCTTGGTCGGCAAATTACCTGTTTTATAATCAATAATTTCCACTATGTCATAGCCTTCTTTTTTTTCTAAAATATCGACTCGATCAATCACCCCTTTAATAGTATAGCCGCCTATTTTTAAATTAAACGGTTTCTCGATAAATTTTATTTGCTTCAAGCTTCTTTTATGTTTTTTGTAAAACTGAATTAATGATTGACGACCAATTTCTTTTCTTTCTTTTTCTTGTTCTTTTGAATCATACCAATCATCAAGCCAGTTTTTTTCGTAAATATTCAACAGCTCCTTCAATGAGGGTGTTTTTTTTGTTTGTTGATAAGATTGATAAAAATTTTTTAGTGTTTGATGAATTGATTGACCAAAACTAAAAGTAAATTTAGGTTTACCAGGCACACCTAGAATATGGGCATATTTATATTGCTGGGGACAATTTTGAAAAGCAATTAATTGAGTAAAAGAAAACTTATGAGGTAAAATTTTAATATTCTTACTTTCAATATGAGTTAGGTTGCCAATCACCGAAATTCCTAAATCTAATTTTCGCTGATTAGATTTTTTTTGTTTTTCTTTTTGTTGAATAAAACCCGCTTCTTCTAAAAATCTAGATTGTTTCTTTTTTCGCAACCCACCATAATCATCAGCGGAAGTTAAAAATAAACCGTCACGTGCTCGGGTCATGGCCACATAAAAAATTCTTCTTTCTTCCTGCAAATGATAATCACCCGCTGGTAAAATTTCTTTAATCAGTTCATCACAAACTTCAATTGGGTCTTTTCTTTCTATTGAAGGGAATCTTTTATCAACTAAATTAACAATAAAAACATAGGGAAATTCCAAGCCCTTGGCTTGATGAATGGTCATTATTTTTATTGTTTCTGGACCTTGCTCCAAAATATTTTTTAAAGATCCCTCCTCTCCTGCCTCTAATTCTAAATTAAGATGCTCAATGAAATTTTTAACTGTTTTGTCTTGGTTGACTTGAGTAAATTCTTCTATTTTTTTAAAAAATGAACGTAAATTAGAAATTTTTTCAATTGATTCTTGGTTTCGCCCCAGCGTCCAAATCTTAAGCAAGCCACTTTTTTCAATAAAATCATAAAGCAAATGTCCGATAGTTTTTTTCTTAGCTTGTTCAGTATAATGTTCTATTATTTTAACAATTTTTCCTGCTTCTTTTTTAGTTCTGTTTTTAATATCTAGCTTATCAACCAAGCCAAAGGTTTCAAAGAGCGAAGCATTTTTTCTCTTACTATAATGCATTAAGTTGATCAAATCCAGAGATTCAATTTTAAAAATTGGTAAAGAAACAAAACGATAAAAAGCCGAGCTTTCATGATAGTCATCAATTAATTTCAAAAAAGCAATTAAATCCATAATTTCCGGCTTTTTATAAAGACCACGTGAAGCAATAAATTGATAAGGGATTTCTGTTTGCGCCAATTTTTCAATAAATAAATTAGCGTAATCATTAGCCCGCACTAAAATAGCGAAATCACTCCAGGCTAATGTTCGATTCTTCTTTTTCAAATCAATAATTTTCTTAATCACACCAGTTGCTTCGTCATCTTGAGTTTTAAAATGCAAATGTTCAATCAAACCGTCTCCTTGGCGAGTCGCTTTTAAATTCTTAGTTAAGCCAGCCAAAACACCTCCCTTTTTCCCTTCGGATAACTTAACTTCCAAACGATCCGGATTGTTAAGCTGAATAAATTTATAAGATAAATCTAAAATGTTTTGTTTGTTGCGATAGTTATCTTTCAAAACAACAATTTCAGCTTGATGATAATCTTTATTAAATTGAATGAGGTTGGTATAGGCCGCACCACGCCATTGATAAAGTGAGTTATGAACAACAACACCATTGGCGACATAGTTATGACTTTTTTCAACTTCTAAATCATAAACAATAATATTTTTAAATTCTTCTTTTACTTTTAAAACTTGGTCATAAAGAACCCCCTTTTTGGTCACAACAGGTAAATAAAGACCAGGCAAAACATTGCTAGCTGGCATAATCAAGGCTTTCTGGCTAACAATATTACTTTTTCCTAAAACAAATCCGTATTCTAAAATTCCATTAGTTATTTTTTTTATTTTTTCCGCTAAATTACCAATTTTTAATAAATTGGGACTTTCCATTCTTAAACGAAAACCCTTTTTTGCTTTTTGTATTTTGAATCCTGCTTTTTTCAATTTTTTAATTGTTTGTAAATGAGATGTTTCAAGGTGAAGCCGATGCCTTATCCACGGATTTGTTAAGAAATAATTTGAGGTATGCTTGCTTTTATAATTTCTAAAACACATCTCTAAATTAATTTTTATTCTCGCCTTACTTCCTCTAACCACTCTGTTAAGTGAATAATGATGATTGTTTGAAGAAATTTTTAAATCAGAAAGAAGTTTTTGGACCCCTTTTTCAACATTAATTTCTTTGTATAATTTTTTTATCCAGTCTCCTTTTATCATCATTCCTTCACGCTCCATAAAACAACTTTTGGGAATACTATATTTTAAAGCAAACAGGGTTTCATAAAATCTTGCCTCTTCTTCTGTCTGAAATGATTTAATTCCTAAAATTAAATCAGCTGATCTCTCTAATTTTAATCTTTGCGCCAAATCGTTGGTTGTTCCCAATCGCCAACCAAAACCCTCTTTTTTCATTAAATAAACATAATAAAATTTTTTAATAAAAAGACGATGAGGCGTAAAACAAAACATTTTATGATTATCGGTTACTTGAATTTTATATCCTCTTTCAGTAAAAAAAGTCAACAATCTTGTCTTTTTTTTATTTTTAAAAACTTTGTTTACTTTTGCGTAAGCAAGATAACCCCTACCAACGGCTGTAGCCACCTCTTCGCCAACTTTTATTTTTTCAATTTTCTTTGATCCCCTTTTTAATCTAATTAAACTACCAGCCGGCAAGCATTGGTCGTCGTCCCCGGTAACAGTGATGTTATTATCAGGTTTAGCCAAAAGTTTTAATAATTCATATTGCGCCCAGTTAGTGTCTTGAAATTCATCAACGAGAATATATTTAAATTGACGACGATATTTTGCTAAAACGCTTTTACGTTTATTGAAAAGTTCAAGTGTTTTAATAATCAAGTCACCAAAATCAAATAATCCATTTTCTTCTTTGATTTTTTCATAAATGTGATAAGCTCGCGCTACCTCTAGCATTTTTTCTGCTGTTTCTTTTTCTTCTTCATTTTGCGCCGTCAAAACTTTTTTCTCAGCTAAAACAAGGTATTGGTCAGGCTTAACATCCTCATCTTTTAAACGAGAAAAGTGTTGCGTCAGAGCTTTTAAAAATCTGGTTGGCGAACCAAGCGGTTTATAATAACTTAAATCAAAACGATTAAGATTTTTTCTAATCATTTGCCAAGCATCAATTGGTGTCATTATTCTAAAATTTGGATCAAGGCCTATCTCTAAAGCATTTTCTTCTAAAACTCTTTGGCCGAATGAATGAAAGGTTGAAATCCACAAATCAAGATAACCATAGGGCAACAAACGATCAACCCTATCCTCCATTTCTTCAGCTGCTTTTTCAGTAAAAGTTAAACCTAAAATTTCTTCGGGCTTAGCTTTTTTTTCAAGCACTAACCAAGCCAACCGTCTAGTAATAACCATAGTTTTGCCAGTACCAGCTCCAGCAATCAGCAAAAGCGGTCCATTTTTATGCGTAACCGCTTTTTTTTGCTCGGGATTGAGTCCTTTTAAAATCTCTTCCATAATTATTGAAATTTATAGATCTATGACAAAATAAATTTCGCCATAATTATAAGAACCCCACATTAATCTTAAAAATATTGTAACAATTTAAATACCTTAAGCCGAGAACGTTTTCCGTGGAATAAACCATAAAATAAAAGAAAATAATGTTCAAGATTTAATACCGGGGTTTCTTGTCATAAAAATTAATTAAGTCCGAATACTACATTTTATCAAACCTTGACAAAAATAAAAAGGGGTGTTATAATAATTAATAAATAATTATTAATTAAATAACTTTATGCCGACATTAAATTACTCTCGTTTTGGCAGAGAACAACCAGAAGGAGAAAATAGTAAAAAAAGGGAATATGAACTAATTTTAATCGCCCTAAAAGAAGGCGTTGATGGATTAATAAATAAATCAAGTCTCGAAGAATTAAAAAAAGTCTTTGGTGGCTTGTTGGGTGCTCACGAATCTACTACAAGACATAATAGAACAATGGCCAATTTAAATCTTGAAAAAGGAAACAAGCACCTCCCAATAATCATAGAAGCAATTGATAGAATGAAAAGAGAAAAGTCCATTGACGATCTATCTTCTACTAGTTCAAGTAGCTCCGAAAAATAATTCTTTTAAAATTATATCTTAAATACTAAATACTTCTAAATTTTAAATAATTTTTTCGCGTTTTGTGTAGTTTGTTCTATCACTTCTTCTGAAGTAATTTTTTTTATTTCAGCAATTTTTTCAGCAACAAATTTAACCTGCCAGGGTTGGCAACGCTGGCCTCGATATGGTTCAGGCGTTAAATAAGGTGCATCAGTTTCAATTAACATCTTTTCTAAAGATGTTTTTTCTACGACCTCTAATAAATCTTGACCACAATTTTTATAGGTTATTATTCCAGTAAAACCAATATAAAAACCTAAATCTAAAAATTTTTGAGCGATTTGCCAGTTAGCTGAAAAGCAGTGAATCGTTCCGTAAATTACGAATTTAGAATTATGAATAATGGACAATAAGTCGTTGTAAGCTTGAAATGGATCATCAAAAGAGCCACGGCAATGAAGAATCACCGGCAAGTTAAATTCTCTAGCCAATTCTAAATGTTCCAAAAAAACTTTTTTTTGTAATTCTTTGCTAACTGGCTGGTGAAAATAATCTAATCCTGTTTCACCAATCGCTTTAATATAATTTTTATTTTCAATAATAAGCTTGCGATATTTCTCTATTTCAAACTTCTCATCTCTGATATGAATCGGATGCAAACCAACTGCCGCAAAAGATTGTTTAAACTCTTTGGCAATTTTAATTGCTCGTTCACTTGTTTTATAATTAGAACCAATATTGATCAACCCGGTTAAACCATTTTTAAAACAGCGCTCTAAAATTTCGCGCCAATCATCTTTGAAAGCATTAAAGTTTAGATGACAATGAGAATCAATCATATATTAATCAAATAACTAAAAATTTTCAGCATTTTCAACAACACTTTCAATTAGTTTAGCAACCGTAATTGGCCCGACTCCACCTGGAGTTGGTGTAATTAAACTAGCTATTTTAACCGCTTCTTTGAAGTTTAAATCACCATAAACTTTGTTTTTATAAAAACTGATACCAGCATCAATTATTATAACTCCTTTTTTTAACATTGAGCCTCTGATTAAATTCCTTTTACCAACACCAGTAACTAAAACATCTGCTTGTTTAACAATATTTTTTAAATCCTTTGTCTCATTATTACAAACTATAATGGTGGCTTTCTGAAATAAAAATAAATTAAAAAGTGGGCGTCCAACCAAAGAACCAGCTCCCACTAAAACAATTTTTTTTCCAATTAAATTAATTCTATGATGTCTCAGAATTTCAAGAATAGCTCCGGGCGTTGGCGGTTCAATTTTGTAACTACCACTAATCAATGTTCCTAATTTTTTTTCAGTCAAATAATCAATATCAATCATTGGGTTAATTTGGTTTAAAACTAATCTAGAATTAATTTGAATCGGCAAGGGTAATTGAATAATTAAACCAGAAATTTTTTCTTTTTTTTGAATTTTTTGTAATTCTTTAATTAAAAATTCTGTTTTGGTTTTTTCTGGATACTGATAAAGAGCAAAGTCAATGCCAACGCGCCGACAAGCTTCTATTTTTTTTTGAACATAAACTTCAGAAGACCGATCCTTACCAACCAAAATAATTCCCAACTTCGGGAATATTTTTTTCTTTTTAAACAATTTAACTCTGTGAGCAACCTTAGCTAAAATTTTACTAGCGATTCTTTCGCCACTAACAATTACTGCCATAACCATATTAAAATAAAATTATTTTTCTTAACTATTTTTTTTCTTCTTCTCTTCCTTTTTTACCGAAAATAAAATAATACAAAATTTCAAGAATACCAAAAGTATTCAAAACTAACAAAACAACATACCAGGCCTTGCTATCATTTTTAGCAGCTCGCCAAAGAGATAATCCCTTCCAAACTAAGGACCAAGCAACAATAACATAAAACCAAGGGCCCTGGAAAATTGTTCCAAGAAAATTGTTAATCATAAAATTAAAATTAATAATTATTTTTTAATTAGTATTTATTTCAATAAATTTTTTGATTGTCCGATCATAAGTTTTTTCTATTTCAGTCGTGAAATAACAAGCCGGCAATTCCCCTCTTTGACGATGGTGTTTAATGCACTCGCAGCACATTCCTTTTCTTGAACAATTTGAATAAGTACAAGGGCAATTTTGAATATTTTTTTCACGTTGACATTCCATTTTTTTGAAAAATAATATATATTCTATTTTCTCTCTTTAATATTTTAGCAAAAATCCAAAGTAATGGCAATAACATGCGCTTGACGGGCACATCGGTAACACTTTTTGATGTTGGAAATGGAATTCAATAGGGGTTTGGTAATTTAAGGTTTGGTGAGGTCGATTAAAGTTGTATTCAATCAGCCATTCAGTCAGGTTCTTG